>Ga0207709_10000285_pt1 | contig 57630 bp, 57 predicted proteins | sample KBSM34metaG_FD_184397 | JGI IMG/M metagenome (GOLD analysis project Ga0207709, IMG submission 184397) | Miscanthus rhizosphere microbial communities from Kellogg Biological Station, Michigan, USA - KBS M3-4 metaG (SPAdes) (version 2) | ecosystem: Host-associated > Plants > Roots > Rhizosphere >...
CAGAGCGGGGCGGCCGAAGCGGCGGCGGCCGTGGCTGCGGCCACCGACACGCAGGCCGCAGCGCCCCTGGACGACCTCGTCAGTCCACCTTCGCCCCGGTGGCCTTGACCACCTTCTCGTACTTGGCCAGTTCGCTCTTCATGAAGCTGCCGAACTGTTCGGACGAGTTGCCGACCGGCTCGGCCAGCATCGAGGCGAAGCGCGTCTTCGTTTCCGGCGCATTCAGCGCGGCGACGAAGGCCTGATTCAGTTTCGCGACCACCTCGGGCGGCGTGCCGGCCGGTGCGACCAGGCCCCACCAGGTGTCGATCGAGAAGCCCTTGAGCGTGTCGGCCACGGGCGGCACGTCGGGCAGGGCGCTGCTGCGCTTGAGCGTCGTGACCGCGATCGCCTTCAGCTTGCCCGAGCGGATGTTCGGCGCGGCCGTGGCGAGGTTGTCGAAGTTGAAGTCGACCTGGCCCGACAGCAGCGCCAGCTGCGCCGGGTTGCCGCCGTTGTACGGAATGTGCACCGCGAAGATGCCCGCTTCCTTCTTGAACAGCTCGCCCGCCAGGTGGCCGGCGCTGCCGTTGCCGCCGCTGGCGTAGTTGAGCTTGGCCGGGTTGGCCTTGGCGTAGCGGATCAGGTCGGCCAGCGTGCGGATGTTCAGGCGGTTGGCCGTCTCGGCATTCATCACGAGCACGTTGGGCACGCGCACCATCTGCGTGATCGGCGCGAAGTCGGTCGCGGCGTTGAACGGCATCTTGCTGTACAGCCACGGGTTCACCGCGTTCGTGGCCGTGGCCGCGATGCCGATCGTGAGGCCGTCCGCCGGCGCCTTGGCGACGAAGTCGGCGCCGATGTTGCCGCCCGCGCCGGGCTTGTTGTCGATGATGACCGGGCCGCCCAGCGTGTCCTTCACCTGCTCGGCCAGGATGCGCGCCGTGTTGTCGATCGGGCCGCCGGCCGCGTAGGGCACGACGAGGCGGATCGGGCGGTGTTGTTGTGCGACCGCGTGGCTGGTGGCCAGCACCGTGGCGCCAGCGATCAGGGTCAGGAGGAAGTGTCTCGTCTTCATGTTGTTCTACGCAAAGGAAAAGGGAGAGCGCGAAGGCTCAGGGCAGGGCCTTATCGGCTTCGGTGGTGAAGGCGTCGGCGAAGAATTCTTCTTCGGGCAGGCCGGCCAATGCCACGTAGTCGCGCTTGGCCGAGTCGACCACGATCGGCGCGCCGCAGGCATACACCTGGTGGCCCGACAGGTCCGTGAAGTCTTCCAGCACCGCCTGGTGGACGAAGCCGGTGCGGCCGGTCCAGTTGTCTTCCGGCGTGGCGTTCGACACCACGGGCACGTAGCGCAGGTTCGGCATCGCGGCCAACTGCTCGCGCAGCCAGGCGTCCATGTACAGGTCTTCGGGGCGGCGCCCGCCCCAGTAGAGCGCGGTGGGGCGGTCGATGCCCTTGAACTGCATGTGCTCCAGCAGCGCCTTGATGGGTGCGAAGCCCGTGCCCGAGGCCAGCAGGATCATCGTCTTGTCGGAGTCTTCGCGCAGAAAGAAGCTGCCGAACGGGCCTTCGATGCGCAGAATCTCTTTTTCCTTCATCGCGCCGAAGACGTGGTCGGTGAACTTGCCGCCCGGCAGGTGCCGCAGGTGCAGTTCGAGACCCGTGCCCGGCACGGCCACCGTGTGCGGCGCGTTGGCCATCGAGTAGCTGCGGCGCGCGCCGTCGCGCAGGATGAATTCGACGTACTGGCCTGCATAGAACTGCAGCGGCTCGCCGGCCGGCAGTTGCAGGCGCAGCATCATCACGTCGTGCGACTGGCGCGTGAGCGCCATCACGCGCACCGGCATCTTGCGGATCGGCAGCGCGCCGGCCTCGGTGACCTGGCGCGACTCGAGCACCACGTCACTCGTCGGGTGGGCGCAGCAGGTCAGCACGTAGCCGGCCAGCTGTTCTTCGGCGCTCAGCGCCTTGCTCTGGTGCGGGCCGAGCGTGACCTCGCCCGACAGCTTCTTGCACTTGCAGGAACCGCAGGCGCCGTCCTTGCAGCCGTAGGGGAGGCCGATGCCCTGGCGGATGCCCGCTGCGAGGATGGTTTCGTCGCCCTGGACCACGAAGTGGCGCCCGCTGGGTTCGACGGTGATGGAAAAGCCCGCTTCGTGCGGCGCTGTAGCAGTCATCGGTATTCTTCGGGGGTGAACTTTCCCGGCTGCGTGCGGCCGGGACAACTGAATTGAGACAGGAAACCCGGATTTTGCCTTCAATCAATAGTCCCTCCGGCGCACTGCCGGCCCGGTTCCGGCGCGAGCGCCTGCTGATCGTCGGCTGCGGCGACGTCGGCCAGCGCGTGGCGCGCAACCTGCGCGGGCGCATGCAGCTGGTGGCCCTCACGTCCTCGGTCGACCGCGTGGCGGCCCTGCGCGCGGCCGGCATCCGGCCGCTGGTGGGCAACCTGGACGACCGCGCCACCCTGCGCCGCCTGGCGGGCATCGCCACCCGCGTGGTGCACCTGGCGCCACCCGCGCGCGAGGGCGGCGCGGCCTGGTGGCGCGACCAGCGCACCGTGTCGCTGGCGCAGGCGCTGCGGCTGCGCTCGCTGCCCTCGGCGCTGGTCTACGGCTCCACCAGCGGCGTGTACGGCGACTGCGGCGGCGCGCGCGTGAGCGAAACGCGCGGCGTGCGGCCCGACACCCCGCGCTCCCACCGGCGCGTCGATGCCGAGCGCGCCGTGCGCTGGTTCGGCCGCAGCACCGGCGTGCGCACCAGCATCCTGCGCATCCCGGGCATCTACGCACCCGACCGCGAGAACGGCACGCCGCGCGGCCGCCTGGAGCGCGGCACGCCCGTGCTGCGCCGCGAGGACGACGTCTACACCAGCCACATCCACGCTGACGACCTCGCGCGCGCCTGCGTGGCGGCGCTGTTCCGCGGCAAGCCCCAGCGCGTCGTGCACGCGTCGGACGACACCGAGCTGCGCATGGGCGACTACTTCGACCTGGCCGCCGACCTCTACGGCATGCCCCGCCCGCCGCGCGTGGCGCGCGATGAGGCGCAGCGGCAATTGCCGCTGCAACTGCTGAGCTTCATGGGCGAATCGCGCCGGCTCGACAACACGCGGCTCAAGCGCGAGCTGCGCGTGCGGCTCGCGCATCCGACGGTGCACACCGGCCTGCAGCCTGTCGACGCCTGAAAGGACGCAACCCGTGAGCAAACAGAGCGTCCGCATCCCCGATGGCCATCCGACCTTCGGCTCGACCGCCGTCTTCGACACCTTCAAGTACGCGCCCGGCGTCAAGGCCGGCGGCCTGCTGTTCGTGGCGGGGCAGGTCGGCCTGCGTGCCGACGGCAGCGTGCCCGAGAGCGCCGCGGAACAGGCCGATTGGGCCTTCCGGCGGCTGGGCGTGGTGCTCGAAAGCGCGGGGCTGGGTTTCGCCGACCTCGTGGAGATCGTGAGCTACCACGTTGATGTCGGCAGCGAACTCGCGGGCTTTCGCGAAGTGAAGGACCGCTACATCACCGAGGATTTTCCGGCGTGGACGATCCTGGGCGTGGCCGCGCTGGCGCGGCCGGCGCTGCGGGTGGAGATTCGTGCGGTGGCGGCGTTGAAGACCGCGCAAGCGGGCTGACACCGAAGCGGATGGCCCGGGGCCGGGCGTACCATGGCGAACCGATCGAAGCGAAGCGGACGAAACGAATGCCCCAAACGATTGAAGCGTTGCTTGCCGATCAAGGCGCAGAGGCTGTCCTCGCCTACTTGAACGCGCGCGTGCCGCATCGGTATACCGGGATCTACAGGATCCGCGCCGACCTGGTCACGAGCCTCTACCTGCACGACAAGCAAGGCGAGCTGATCCCCGAGAACATCGCCATCGTGCCCTTCGAGGCGAGCATCTGTCCCTTTGTCCTGCGCGACGGGTGGTTCCGCACCGACGACTCGAGCGTCGACGAGCGCTTTGCCACGCATCCTGGGCGGGACTACACCATCAGCTACCACGGCGTTCCGCTCTTGAACCCCGCGGGCGCGGTCGCCGGCACCTTGTGCCACTTCAACTTCACGGCCGTGCCGCTGCCGGACGACGAGTTCGAGCTGCTGCACCAGGCCGCCTTGTCGCTGCAGGTGAAGCTGGCCGACGTGCTTGGCTAGGGTGGGGCGCTGCCCGGCCCGAAAGGCCCCGAGGCAAAGAAAAACCCGCTGCGCCAGTGAAGCGAGCGGGTTTCTTGATGTGGGGGTGAGACGGTGTCGTCTCGTGGTGCCCGGGGCCGGAATCGAACCGGCACACCTTTCGGTGGGGGATTTTGAGTCCCCTGCGTCTACCAATTTCACCACCCGGGCACATCCGGAAGGAAGCCCAAAATTATGGCACAGTGGCTGGCATGAATTATCCGACGATCGAAGACGCCATCGGCAAGACCCCCCTGGTTGCCTTGCAACGCATCCACGCCGCGGAAAACGCCAAGCGCGGCAACGTGATCCTGGGCAAGCTTGAAGGCAATAACCCGGCGGGTTCGGTCAAGGACCGGCCGGCGCTGTCGATGATCAAGCGGGCCGAGGAGCGCGGTGAAATCAAGCCCGGCGACACGCTGATCGAGGCCACCTCGGGCAACACCGGCATCGCGCTGGCGATGGCCGCGGCCATCAAGGGCTACCGCATGGTGCTGATCATGCCGGAGGACCTCTCGGTGGAACGCGCCCAGACCATGAAGGCCTTCGGCGCCGAGCTGGTGCTCACGCCCAAGAGCGGCGGCATGGAATACGCGCGCGACCTGGCCGAGCAGATGGTCGCCCAGGGCAAGGGCCGCGTGCTCGACCAGTTCGCCAACCCCGACAACCCGCGCATCCACTACGAGACCACGGGCCCCGAGATCTGGACCGACACGCACGGCAAGATCACCCACTTCGTGAGCGCCATGGGCACCACGGGCACCATCACCGGCGTCTCGCGCTACCTGAAGGAAAAGAACCCGGCGGTGCGCATCGTCGGTGCGCAGCCGGCCGAAGGCTCGCGCATTCCGGGCATCCGCAAGTGGCCGGTCGAGTACCTGCCCAAGATCTACGACCCGAGCCGCGTCGACGAGGAAATCAGCGTGAGCCAGGACGACGCCGAGGAGATGTGCCGGCGCCTGGCGCGTGAAGAAGGCATCTTCGGCGGCATCTCGGCGGCCGGCGCGCTGTGGGCGGCCATCGAGGTGTCGAAGAAGGTCGAGAACGCCACCATCGTGTTCGTGGTCTGCGACCGCGGCGATCGATATCTTTCGACGGGTGTTTTCCCCGCCTGATCCCTTCACACTGCGGCGGCGCCCACCGGGCGCCGCACGCCCGAGAAAAAGAACAGAGACTTTCCATGCCCCACCCCAAGTTCTGCCAGGCCTGCGCCACCCCGCTCGAATGGATCGCGTTGATGGAAGACGGCGGTCCCAAGGAGCGCCTGCGCTGCCCCAACTGCGGCCACACGCACTGGAACAACCCCACGCCCGTGCTGGCGGCCATCGTCGAGTACCGCGGCCAGGTGCTGCTGGCGCGCAATGCGGCCTGGCCGGGCAAGATGTTCGCGCTCATCACCGGCTTCATGGAGGCCGGCGAGACGCCCGAGGAGGGCATCGCGCGCGAGGTCAAGGAAGAGACCAACCTGGACGTGAGCGCCGCCAAGCTCGTCGGGGCCTACGACTTCCAGCGCATGAACCAGATCATCATCGCGTACCACGTGGTGGCCGACGGCGAGGTGAAGCTCTCGCCCGAGCTGGTGGACTACCGCCTCTACGACCTGCCCGACCTGCGGTGCTGGCCCGCCGGCACCGGCTATGCGCTGGCCGACTGGCTGCGCACGCGCGGCCACGAGCCGGTGTTCTTCACTGCGGCGGAAAACGAAGAGCGCCGCCGCGGCCTGAACCTGCCGCCGGAGCCTGGCAATGCAAGTTGACCGCGAAATCGACACGCGCGGCCTCAACTGCCCGCTGCCGATCCTGAAGGCGAAGAAATCGCTCAACGACATGGCGAGCGGCCAGCTGCTGAAGGTGGTGTCGACCGACCCGGGCTCGGTGCGCGACTTCCAGGCCTTTGCGCGCCAGACCGGCAACGAACTGGTGGCGCAGGAGACCGTGGGCAGCGACTTCATCCACGTGCTGAAGCGGCGCTAGCGTCGGCAACCGGCAAAAGAAAAAGGGGCCTCGCGGCCCCTTTCTGTTTTCAGCGCTTTGCAGCGCCCTCAGAGCTTCAGGCTCTTGAGGTACTCGCGGAACTGCTCGCCCACTTCAGGGTGCGCCAGCGCCAGCTCCACCGACGCCTGCAGGAAGCCTTCCTTGCTGCCGCAGTCGTAGCGGATGCCTTTGTACGAGTAGGCGTAGACCGATTCCTTCTTCATCAGCGCCGCGATGCCGTCGGTCAACTGGATCTCGCCGCCCGCGCCCTTGGGCTGGTTGCGGATCTCGTCGAACACGCCGGGCGTGAGGATGTAGCGGCCGGCCACGCCCAGGCGCGAGGGCGCGTCTTCGGGCTTGGGCTTCTCGACCATGCGGTTGATCTTCACGAGGCCGTCTTCCACGTTCTCGCCGGCCACGATGCCGTAGCGCTTGACGTGCTCCAGAGGCACCTCTTGCACGGCCAGCACCGAGGCGCCCAGGCGCGCGAAGACTTCGGTCATCTGCGCCAGCACCGGCTGGCCACCGACAGGGCCGACCATCAGGTCGTCCGCCAGCAGCACGGCGAAGGGCTCGTTGCCCACCAGGTGCTCGGCGCACAGCACGGCGTGGCCCAGGCCCAGCATGCGTGGCTGGCGCACGTACGAGCAGGTCATGTCGTCGGGCGACACCGAACGGGCGATTTCGAGCAGCGCGTCCTTGCCGCTGGCTTCTAGCTGGCTTTCGAGCTCGTAGGCGGTGTCGTAGTGGTCTTCGATCGCGCGCTTGTTGCGCCCGGTCACAAAAATCATGTCGCGGATGCCCGCGGCATAGGCTTCTTCGACGGCGTACTGGATCAGCGGCTTGTCGACGACTGGCAGCATTTCCTTCGGCTGGGCCTTGGTGGCCGGCAGAAAGCGGGTGCCGAAGCCTGCAACAGGGAATACGGCCTTGCGGATGCGCGTCGGGGAAGAAGTGGACATGGGCAGTTCAGTGTCGTTGGATGCAGGAAAAAGGAGAGGGATGAGGATGGTTACAGCGCGAAGCCGATGACCAAATCCTAGTCCCCCACCCGGGCCGCGTCTGTCAGCCGAGGCGCACAAGCTGGTCGCGCAGGCGCTCCAGCGTGGCGGTGAAATCGACCAGGCGCGTGCGCTCCTGTTCGATCACGGCGGGCGGCGCCTTGGCCACGAAGGCCTCGTTGCCGAGCTTGCCGTGCACCTTGGCGATCTCGCCCTCGATGCGTGCAATTTCCTTGCCGATGCGCAGCTTCTCGGCCGCCTTGTCGATCTCCATGTGCAGGCACAGGCGCGTCGTGCCCACCACCGCTACGGGCGCGGCTTCGGCGGCGGCCTGCCACGAGGCCTCGTCGTCGAACACCTTCACTTCCTTGAGCTTGGCCAGCGCCTGCAGCACCGGGGCCGCGTCGCGCAGGAAGGCCGCGCCCTCGGCGTCGTCGGCTACCGCGTACAGCGGCAGGCGCGTGGCGGGCGACACGTTCATCTCGCCGCGCAGCGTGCGGCAGGCGTCGACCAGCGCCTTCAGGCGCGCCACATGCGCCTCGGCGGCTTCGTCGATCTTCTCCGGCTGGCTCTGCGGGTAGGCCGCGATCATGATCGACGCGCCTTCGCGGCCCGCGACCTTCGACACCTTCTGCCACAGCTCCTCGGTGATGAACGGGATGATCGGGTGCGCCAGGCGCAGCAGCGCCTCGAGCACGCGGATCAGCGTGCGGCGCGTGGCGCGTTTTTGCGCCTCGTCGCCGGTCTGGATCTGCACCTTGGCGATCTCCAGGTACCAGTCGCAGAACTCGTCCCAGGCGAACTGGTAGATCGCGTTCGCGACGTTGTCGAGCCGGTATTCCTCGAAGCCCTTGGCCACTTCGGCCTCGACGCGCTGCAGCTGCGAGACGATCCAGAAATCGGCGCGGCTGAACTTCAGGTAGCCATGCGCCGTGCCGCCGACCTGGCAGTCTTCCTTCGTGTGCTCCAGCAGGCCGCAGTCCTGGCTTTCGCAGTTCATCAGCACGAAACGCGTGGCGTTCCACAGCTTGTTGCAGAAGTTGCGATAACCCTCGCAGCGCTTCGAATCGAAGTTGATGCTGCGGCCCAACGATGCCAGCGAGGCAAAAGTGAAGCGCAGCGCATCGGCACCGAAGGCCGGAATGCCCTCGGGGAATTCCTTCTGCGTGTTCTTGCGCACCGCCGGGGCGGTCTCGGGCTTGCGCAGGCCTTGGGTGCGCTTGTCGAGCAGCGCGGGCAGCTCGATGCCGTCGATCAGGTCGACCGGGTCGAGCACGTTGCCTTCCGACTTGCTCATCTTCTTGCCCTGGGCGTCGCGCACCAGGCCGTGGATGTACACGTCCTTGAACGGCACAGTGCCCATGAAGTGCTTGGTCATCATGATCATCCGGGCGACCCAGAAGAAGATGATGTCGTAGCCCGTCACGAGCACGGTCGAGGGCAGGTACAGCGCCAGGTCCTGCGTCTTCTCGGGCCAGCCCAGCGACGAGAAGGGCACCAGCGCCGACGAGTACCAGGTGTCGAGCACGTCTTCGTCGCGCGTGAGCGTCTTGCCCGGCGCCTTGACCTGCGCCTCGGCTTCGGTCTCGGCCACGTAGACCTTGCCGTCTTCGTCGTACCAGGCCGGAATCTGGTGGCCCCACCAGAGCTGGCGCGAAATCGTCCAGTCCTGGATGTTCTCCATCCAGTGGTTGTAGGTGTTGACCCAGTTCTCGGGCACGAAGCGCACCTCGCCCGACTTCACGACGTCGATGGCCTTCTGCGCGATCGACTGGCCGTCGGCGCCGGGGCGCGTCATGGCCACGTACCACTGGTCGGTGAGCATGGGCTCGACCACGGCGCCCGAGCGCGCGCAGCGCGGCACCATGAGGCGGTGCTTCTTCACCTCGACCAGCAGGCCCAGCGCCTCGAGGTCGGCCACGATGGCCTTGCGCGCCACGAAGCGGTCCATGCCGCGGTATTTTTCAGGCGCGTTGTCGTTGATGGTCGCGTCCAGCGTCAGGATGCCGATCACCTCGAGCTTGTGGCGCTGGCCGACGGCGTAGTCGTTGTAGTCGTGCGCGGGCGTGACCTTGACCACGCCGGTGCCGAATTCCTTGTCGACGTAGTCGTCGGCAATGATGGGAATCAGCCGGTCCACCAGCGGCAGCTTCACGCGCTGGCCGATCAGGTGCTTGTAGCGCTCGTCTTCGGGGTGGACCATCACGGCCGTGTCGCCGAGCATGGTCTCGGGGCGCGTGGTGGCCACCGTGAGCGTGCCGCTGCCGTCTTCCAGCGGGTAGGCGATGTGCCAGAGCGAGCCGTCTTCTTCCTCGCTCTCGACTTCCAGGTCGCTCACCGAGGTCTTGAGCACCGGGTCCCAGTTGCCCAGGCGCTTGCCGCGGTAGATGAGGCCTTCTTCATACAGCTTCACGAAGGTGTGCGTGACCACCTTGGAGAGGTAGTCGTCCATCGTGAAGTACTCGCGGCTCCAGTCGACCGTGTCGCCCATGCGGCGCATCTGCTCGGTGATGGTGCTGCCCGACTTTTCCTTCCACTCCCACACGCGCGCCACGAAGTTCTTGCGGCCCAGGTCGTGGCGGCTGACCTTCTGCTCCTGCAGCTGGCGCTCCACCACGATCTGGGTGGCGATGCCCGCGTGGTCGGTGCCCGGCACCCACAGCGTGTTGGCGCCCTTCATGCGGTGGTAGCGCGTGAGGCTGTCCATGATCGTCTGGTTGAACGCATGGCCCATGTGCAGCGTGCCCGTCACGTTGGGCGGCGGCAGCTGGATCGCGAACGACTCGGCGCCTTCCTTGGGCTGCTGCGTGCCGCGAAAGCCCGCCTTGGCGTAGCCGCGCTGCTCCCATTCCGGGCCCCAGTGCGCCTCGATGGCGGCGGGTTCGAACGATTTGGACAGGCTCTCAAGGCCGGGCTGGGAGGTAGGTTCGCTCATGGGGAATGCAAAACGGCACCCTCGGGTGCCGTTGGTGACAGGGTGGGATTGCCCGGGATTTTACCGGGGCGGCCCGGGGAAACCCCAGCCCCACATAATCGACTGATGCTGTTCCTGCTTTCCCCCGCGAAGTCGCTCGACTACGACACCCCCGTCCCCTCCGAAACCCCCGCCACCCAACCCCATTTCGAAGCCCCGCGCGGCCCCTCGGTCGAACTCATCAAGCTCTTGCGCGAGAAGTCGCCCCAGGACATCGCCGAGCTGATGCACCTGTCGGACAAGCTCTCGGCCCTCAACGTGGCCCGCTACGCCGCCTGGTCGTCCAAGAGCACCGACAAGAACGCCCGCCAGGCCGCCTTCGCCTTCGACGGCGACGTCTACGGCGGCTTCGACGCCCGCAGCCTCACGCCCGCCCAGCTCGCCTGGGCGCAGGACCACGTGGGCATCCTCAGCGGCCTGTACGGCCTGCTGCGCCCGCTCGACCGCCTGCAGCCCTACCGGCTCGAAATGGGCACCGCGTTGGCCAACCGCCACGGCAAGGACCTGTACGCCTTCTGGGGCTCGCGCATCGCCGAGCACCTGAACGAGCGCCTGGCGGCCGATCGCACGCCGGTCGTCGTCAACGTCGCCTCGCAGGAGTACTTCAAGTCGGTCGACCAGAAGGTGCTCAAGGCGCGCGTGGTCGAATGCGTGTTCCAGGAGTGGAAGGGCGACAGGTACAAGATCGTGAGCTTCTTCGCCAAGCGCGCCCGCGGCCTGCTGGCGCGCTGGGCCGTGCTGCACCAGGCGGCCACGCCCAAGGCGCTGGAAAAATTCGATCTCGAGGGTTATGGTTTCGACGCCCAGGTATCGACAGCCGAAAGGCTGGTGTTCAGAAGGAAAGTCTGATGTCCCAAGCGATCAGTCCGGAATTGCGCGAATGGCTGGTGGCTCAGCTCGCGGCCGGCCATTCGGTGCCCGCGTTGCGCATGTCGATGCGGGCGGCCGGCTGGCAGGATGCCGCCACCGACCTCGCATTGGCCCAGCTGGAGGCCGGTTTCCCCGATGTCGAGGCGGCCCTGGCGCCGGCGCGCACCGAGATGCCCGGCCCCGACCTCGACGGTGCGCCGCTGTACATCGAGGCCGGCGACCGCCGCGTGCAGGTGCTGCAGACCGTGCGACATCCGCGCGTCGTGGTGTTCGGCAACCTGCTGTCGGTCGAGGAATGCGAAGGCCTGATCGCCGCCGCGCGCGTGCGGCTGGCCCGCTCGCTCACCGTCGAGACCCGCACCGGCGGCGAGGTGCTCAACGTCGATCGCACCAGCGACGGCATGTTCTTCGAGCGCGGCGAGAACGAGATCGTCGCGCGCCTCGAACAGCGCCTGGCCATGCTGCTGCGCTGGCCGCTCGAATACGGCGAGGGCCTGCAGATCCTGCGCTACGCGCCCGGCGCGCAGTACCGCCCGCACTACGATTACTTCGACCCGCACGAGCCCGGCACGCCCACCATCCTCAAGCGCGGCGGCCAGCGCGTGGCCACGCTCGTGATGTACCTGCAGGAGCCCGAGCAGGGCGGCGCCACCACCTTCCCCGACATCGGGCTCGAAGTGGCCCCGGTGCGCGGCACCGGCGTGTTCTTCAGCTACGACCGGCCCGATCCCGCCACCCGCACGCTGCACGGCGGCGCGCCGGTGCTCGCGGGCGAGAAATGGGTCGCCACCAAGTGGCTGCGCGAACGCGAGTTCAAGTAAAAAGAAAAACAAGGACCCGATGAAAGTCACCGCCAACGGCCTGCAGATCGAAGTCGACGACACCGGCGGCGAAGGGCGCCCCGTCATCCTGCTGATCATGGGGCTGGGCATGCAGCTGGTCGCGTGGCCCGACGCGTTCGTGCAGCAGCTGGTCGACGCCGGCTTTCGCGTGGTGCGCCACGACAACCGCGACATCGGCCTGAGCCAGGGCTTCGACCACCTCGGCTCCGGCAACCTCGTGTGGGAAACCATCCGCCACCGCATCGGCCTGAAGGTGCGCAGCGCCTACACGCTGCAGGACATGGCGCTCGATTCGCTCGGCGTGCTCGACGCGCTGGGCATTGCCCGCGCCCACATCGTCGGCGCCTCCATGGGCGGCATGATCGCGCAGCGCATCGCCGCCACCGCGCCCGGGCGCACCGCCAGCCTCGTGAGCATCATGAGCTCCAGCGGCGCGCGCGGCCTGCCGGGCCCGCGCCGCGAGGTCGGGGCCATGCTCATGCGCCGTCCGCGCAGCCACGACGAGGCCGCGCTGGTCGCGCACAGCATCAAGCTGCTGCGGCTCATCCAGAGCCCGGCCTACCCGCAGACCGACGAGCAACTGGCCACGCGCCTCACCTTCAGCATGCACCGCGCCTACCACCCGGCCGGCCTGATGCGCCAGATGCTCGCCATCGGCGCCGACGACGACCGCCCGCAGGTGCTGGCGCGCATCCAGCGCCCGACGCTGGTGCTGCACGGCGACGCCGACGCGCTCGTGCCCATCGCCTGCGGCCGCGATTCGGCGCAGCGCATTCCGGGTGCGACCTTCATCGCCGTGCCCGGCATGGGCCACGACCTGCCGCCCGAGGTCTGCACGATCCTCGCCAACCACATCGCTCCGTTCGCACACGCGGCGGATGCCGGAACCGCCCCATGAGCCACGACCCGACCAACCCCAACACGAATCCCAACACCCCCGAGCAGTCGCAGCTCGGTCGCGCCTCGGCCTACGCCGACAAGTACGACCCGAGCCTGCTGTTCCCCATCGCACGCACCACGCAGCGCGAGGCCATGGGCATCCAGGTCGGCGCCTTGCCCTTCTTCGGCGCCGACCTCTGGACCGCCTTCGAGCTGAGCTGGCTGAACCCGCGCGGCAAGCCGCAGGTGGCCATCGCGCACTTCACCATTCCCTGCGAAACGCCCAACATCATCGAGAGCAAGTCGTTCAAGCTGTACCTCAACAGCTTCAACAACAGCACCTTCGCCAGCATCGATGCCGTGCGCGAGCACCTGCGCACCGACCTTTCCGAAGCCGCATGGCGCGGCAGCGACCAGTCGGCCGGCATCGGCGTGAAGCTGCTCACGCCCGACCTGTTCGACCGCGAGCCCGTGCACGAGATCGACGGCCTGGACCTCGACCGCCTCGACATCGAATGCACCCACTACCAGCCCGCGCCCGAGCTGCTGAGCAGCGACACGACGCAGGTGCACGTGAACGAAACCCTCACCAGCCGGCTTCTGAAGAGCAACTGCCTCGTCACCGGCCAGCCCGACTGGGGCAGCGTGCAGATCCGCTACAGCGGCCCGCCCATCGACCAGGCCGGCCTGCTGGCGTACATCGTGAGCTTTCGCAACCACAACGAGTTCCACGAACCCTGCGCCGAGCGCATGTTCACGGACATCTGGCGCCAGTGCCAGCCGACCAAGCTCGCGGTGTATGCGCGCTACACGCGGCGCGGCGGGCTGGACATCAACCCGTTCCGCACGAGCTGGCCGCAGGCGCTGCCGCCGAACATCCGTACGGCGCGGCAGTAGCCAGCCGGCCTTCGCGCCGCCGCTTAAGCCCCTCTTCGGAAACCGCAAACCCGCACCCATCTGGCCTGTGGCATTCTGAAATTCCCCCCGCGAGTTCGCGGGCGAACGAACATCCGAAGCAGAGGCAAGACACATGGTTGAAGGCAAAGTGATCGTCGTCACCGGCGCGGGCGGCGGCATCGGGCGCGACATTGCGCTCGCGATGGCGCGGCATGGCGCGAAGGTGGTGGTCAACGACATCGGCGCAGGGATCGACGGCGCGGGCGGCAGTGCCGGGCCGGCGCAGCAGGTGGTCGAGGAAATCCGCGCGGCAGGTGGCGAGGCTGTGCCCAACACCGACAGCGTGGCCGACGCGGCGAGCGCGGGGCGCATCGTGGAATGTGCGGTCGACAGCTTCGGGCGCATCGATGCGGTGGTGAACAACGCGGGCATCCTGCGCGACCGGTTCTTCCACAAGATGTCGGTCGACGAGTGGGACGCGGTGATCAAGGTGCACCTGTACGGCGCCTACTTCGTGAGCCGCGCGGCCGCGACGCATTTCAAGGAACAGAATTCGGGCGCGCTGGTGCACATGACCTCCACCTCGGGCCTGATCGGCAACTTCGGCCAGGCCAACTACGCGGCGGCCAAGCTCGGCATCGCGGCGCTGTCGAAGTCCATCGCTCTGGACATGCTCAAGTTCAACGTGCGCTCCAATTGCATCGCGCCCTTCGCCTGGAGCCGCATGATCGGTGCGATTCCCACCGACACCGACGAGCAGCGCGCCCGCGTCGACAAGATCAAGCAGATGACGCCCGCCAAGGTGGCGCCGCTCGCGGTGTACCTGGCGAGCGATGCAGCGGCGGCCGTGAACGGCCAGATCTTCTCGGTGCGCAACAACGAGATCTCGCTCATCAGCCAGCCGCGCCCCGTGCGCTCCATCCACCGCTCGGAAGGCTGGACGCCCGAGAGCATCGCCGAGCACGCCATGCCCGCGATGCGCGCCAGTTTCTTCCCGCTGGACCGCTCGGCCGACGTGTTCAGCTGGGACCCGGTCTGAGAAGGTGTGAACGAACCCGCCATGTCCGGATTCATTCACACCTTCTGAGGACAAACCCGCAAGCGGCCGCAGGCGACGCCGTTCGCCGGACAATGCGCGTTCCTCCCGCTTCCTTCGTGCCCGCCCGGTGAACCTGCACTTCGACCTGTTCGACCTGAAACTGTTCGTCTACGTGGCGGACGCGCGCAGCCTCACGCGCGGCGCCGAGAAGGCCTGCATCTCGCTGGCCGCCGCTTCCACGCGCATCAAGCAGATGGAAGAGGCGGTGGGCGGCAAGCTGCTGCACCGCAGTGCGCAGGGCGTGAGCCTCACGGCCGCGGGGCAGGCGGTGCTGTACCACGCCAAGCGCGTGATGCAGCAGATGGAGCACCTGCGCTGCGACATGCAGGACTTCGGCAAGGGCATCAAGGGCCATGTGCGCGTGTTCGCCAACACCACCTCGATCACCGAGTACCTGCCGCAAAAACTCGCGGGCTTTCTCACGCAGCATCCGGCCGTGCAGGTCGATCTGCGCGAATACCTGAGCGAAGAAATCGTGCGCGCGGTGGCCGACGGCGAGGCCGACATCGGCATCCTCGCGGGCGACGTGCACACCGGCGAGTTCGATGCGCGCCCGTTCGGGCGCAACCAGCTCGTGGTGGTGGTGCCGCCCACGCACCCGCTGGCGGGCGCGTCGTCGGTGGCCTTCGCCGACACGCTCGATGAACAACACGTGGGCCTGCATCACGGCAGCGCGATCCACCGCTTCCTGCAGCGCCGCGCCGAACTCGCGGGGCGTGGCTTCAATCCGCGCATCCAGGTCAGCAGCTTCGAGGCCATCTGCCTGATGATCGAAGCCGGCGTGGGCGTCGGCGTGCTGCCCTCGTCATCGGCGCACCGGCTGTCGATGGCGATGCGCATCTCGACCGTGGCGCTCAGCGACGCCTGGGCCGAGCGCGAACTCAAGCTCATCGCGCGCAACCGCGAGCAGCTGCCGGCTTCCGCGCGCGAGCTGTTCGATCACCTCGTTTTGACCTGAGGCGCGACGGGCCATGTCCGCCGACCTGAAATCGCTGCGCCTGTTCGTGGCCGTGTCCGACCACGGCAGCATCAGCGAAGGCGCCAAGCGCTGCCACATCGCGCTCGCGGCTGCGAGCAAGCGCATCTCCGATCTCGAGGCGCGCGCCCGATTGCCGCTGCTGGTGCGCCATGCGCGCGGCGTCACGCTCACCTCGGCCGGCCATGGGCTGCTGCTGCACGCGCGCGCCGTGCTCTCGGCCATGGACCGGCTCGGCGCCGAGCTCGACGATTTCCAGAACGGCGTGGCGGGCGTGGTCAGCATCACGGCCAACGCCTCGACCATCGCGCAGTTCCTGCCGGCGCAGATCGGCTCGTTCCTGCGCCTGCACCCGGTGCTCAAGATCGACCTGCAGGAGCGCGCCAGCACCGAGGTGGTGAAGGCCGTGCAGGCCGGCCTGGCCGACATCGGCGTGATCGAGGGCCAGACGCCCGCCGACGGCCTCGAATGCCTGCCCTACCGCACCGACGAGCTGGCCGTGGTGGTTGCGCGCGACCACCCGCTGGCGCGCCGCAAGCGCATCGATGTGCAGGAGGTGCTGCGCCACGACCATATCGTGGTGCGCGAAGGCACGGCGCTGCACCGCGTGCTGCTCGCGGCCGCGCTCGAGGCCCAGGTGCCGCTCAAGGTGCGCATGCAGGTAGGCAGCTTTGACATGGTCTGCCGCATGGTGGAGCAGGGCGTGGGCATCGGCGTGCTGCCCTATGCGGCCATCCTGCCGCAGCTGCAGATCCTCAAGCTGCGCTGCCTCAAGCTCGACGCGCCCTGGGCGCTGCGCCGACACCTGCTGTGCGTGCGGCGCCAGCAGGAGCTCACGGCCGCCGCGCGCTCGGTGCTCGAACACCTCGGCCGTCCCGACTGATCCGGGGCGCTCGGGCAACGAGCCTTCGCGTCGCGCGAAGGCTCGAACTCGCCAAAAACGAATTGTTCTCCCGCGGCCCTCGCGCAAAGATGCGGGCACACCAAAGGAGACACCCTTGAAGATCATCCGCGTCAGCGCCACGCCGCTGAACATCCCCGTGACCATCGACGTGGTCGGCCTGAACAAGCAGACCTCGCTGTCGCTGTGCCTCACCGAGATCGAGACCGACACCGGCCTCGTCGGCCACGGCATGACGGCCATCACCGAAGAAGAAATCATTGCCGCCGCCGTGCACGAAGTGGCCGGCCCCGCGCTGATCGGCGAAGACCCGATGGCCACCGAGCGCCTGTGGGAGAAGCTCTACTGGCTGCTCTCGCCGCGCGGCCAGACCGGCTACGCGAGCCACACCATCGCCGCGCTCGACATCGCGTTGTGGGACCTGAAGGGCAAGGCGCTCGGCCAGCCGCTGTGGCGCCTGTTCGGCGGCGCGCGCGCCAAGGTGCCGGTGTACGCCACCTTCGGCTTCGGCTTCTTCGAGCGCGACCAGCTCGCCGCCGCCGCCAAGCTATGGGTGTCGCAGGGCTTCCAGCGCCTGAAGATGACCGTCGGCAACCACGCGCTGGCGCGCCGCGACGAGCCGCGCCCGCTCGACGAAGTCATTGCCGAAGACGTGCGCCGCGTGGCCGCCGTGCGCGAGGCCGTGGGCCCCGACGTCAAGCTGTACGTCGATGCCAACTGCGGCCTCGACCTGTTCCACGCCACCGAACTCGCGCACCGCATCGAGCCCTACGGCATCAGTTTCTTCGAGGAGCCGCTCACGCAGAACGACGTGCGCCAGATGGCCCAGCTGCGCGCGCGCACGCGCATCCCGCTGGCCTGCGGGCAGAACGAGGGCCTGGCCTTCCGCTTTCGCGACCTGCTGGTGAACCAGGCGGCCGACGTGCTGCAGCCCAACGTGACCATCTCGGGCGGCTACTCGCAGTGCCTGAAGATCGCGGGCATGGCCGCGGCCTTTAACGTGCCCATCGACAACGGCGGCGCCTGGCCCTTCCACAACATGCACTTGCATGCGGGCGTGTCCAACGGCGGGCTGGTCGAGTACCACTACGTCGCGGTGCAGATGCTCAAGCAGATCTTCGACGGCCTGCCCGTGCCCGACCAGGGCTGGCTCACGCTGCCCGAAGCGCCGGGCCTGGGCTTCACGCCCAACGCCGAGCGCGTGCGCGAGCTCGCGAAGCTGCCGACCTCGCACGGGAAAGGCAAGGCCTGAGCGCCACCCGACGACACTTCCGACCACGACCAGGCCGCGCAGACGGCCGGCGCATCCCGACCACCACGGAGACAAGATGAACGACAGAAGAAGAGATGCCATGCGGCCATCGCGCCGGCATGCCCTGCAGGCCGCCCTGGCCCTGGCCGGCCTGCTGGCCGCCGCACCCGCCGCGTGGGCGCAGAAGTTTCCCGACAAGCCCATCCGCATCGTCGTCGGCTACTCGGCCGGCGGCGGTGTCGACGCGGTCGCGCGCATGCTCAGCGCGCGCCTGCCCGCCGTGCTGGGCCAGCAGGTGCTGGTCGAAAACCGCACCGGCGCCACCGGCCTCATCGCGGCCGACCTCGTCGCCAAGGCGCCGCCCGACGGCTACACGCTGATGATGGGCGACAGCGCCTTGCTCATCGCCAAGCTGCTGCAGCCGAAGATCGCGATCGATCCGCTGACCAGCTTCAAGCCCGTGGCCGGCGCCTTCGTGTCGCCGCTGATGATCGTCGCGGGCAACGACTTTCCCGCGAAGACACCCGCCGAACTCGTCAAGGAACTCAAGGCGCACCCGGGGCGCTACTCCTACGCGTCGTCGGGTGTCGGCACCGTGCAGCACCTGGGCTTCGAGATGCTCAAGCAATCCACCGGCGCGTTCGTGGTGCATGTGCCCTACCGCGGCGCGGCGCAGATCGTGCCCGACGTGGTCGGCGGCCAGGTGCCGCTGGGCGTGGTGAGCGCCACCGCCGCCATGGCGCAGTCGAAGGCCGGCAAGCTGCGCGCGCTCGCGCTGCTGAACAACGCGAAGCTCGAAGGCGCTGAGGGCGTGGCACCGCTGGCCGAGGCACTGCCGGGCTTCGACGTGGCGCCGCGCATCTTCCTGCTCGCACCGGCGGGCACGCCCAACGACGTGGTCGACAAGCTCTCGGCCGCCGTGAAGACCGTGCTCGACATGCCCGAGACGGGCACGGCCGCCGCCGCACAAGGCACGCTGCGCGCCTATGCCACGCCGGCCCAGCTGGGCAAGGACATGGCGGAGGAAACGACGCGATGGAAACGCATCATCACGGACCAGCGCATCGTGGCGGAGGGGAACTGAGGTGACACAGCCCCATCTCGGCCTCATCGTTCCGCCCGCAGCCGGCGCCGTGCCGGTCGACGGCCCGCTGCTCTACGGCGACCGCATCCGCTTCAGCGCCAAAGGCCTGGGCCTCGGCGAAATCTCCACGCGCGGCTACACCGAGGTGATCGACTCGGTCATCGGCAAGGCGCTGGAGTTGAAGGAAGAGGGCGCCAGCGCCGTCTCCCTCATGGGCACTTCGCTGAGCTTCTTTCGCGGCGTCGCCTTCACCCGCCAGCTGAAGCGCGAGATGGAACAGGCCACGGGCCTGCCCTGCACGACGATGAGCGACGCCATCCTCGCGGGCCTGCGCCATTTGAAGGTGCGGCGCGTGGCCGTTGCCACCGCCTACATCGACGAGGTCAACACGCAGCTGCGCACCTACCTCGAACAGAGCGACTTCGAACCGCTCGCGCTCGAAGGCCTGGCCATCTCCGACGTGCAGGCCGTGGGCCAGGTGTCGACCGAGGTGCTGGTCGACCTGTGCCTGAAGGTGTTCGAAGACCAGCCCGGTGCCGACGGCCTCCTCATCTCGTGCGGCGGCCTCGTCACGCTCGATGCCGTGCGCGAGGTCGAGGCGCGCCTGCGGGTGCCCGTGGTGTCCAGTTCGCCCGCGGGCTTCTGGGACCTCGTGCGCACCGCGGGGGTCGATGCGCGCTCGCCGGGGCAGGGACTGCTGTTCGCCTGACCGGCCTCAGCCGAGCCAGCGCCCCACGCGGGCCGTGCCGGCCAGCTGCCAGACGCGCTCGCACAGCGCCTTCGCTTCGTCGGCCGTCGCGCCTTCGCCGTAGTGCGCCAAGCGCTGCATCTTGTCCTCGATCTCGGCGCGGCTCAGGCTGTTGCCGGGATCGCCCTTGGGCTCGTCGACGCGGCCGGCCAGCGTGCGGCCGTCGGCCGTGTGCACGCTGACCTTGCCGATCCAGCGCGCGGGGTAGGCGGTGTCGACCTCGTCGTCGAGCGCCATCGTCACCTTCTCGCGGAAGGCCGAGACCTCGGGCGAGAGAAAGTCGCGGTCGAACTCGCCCAGGCCCGCGCGGCCGTGCACGGCGATGAGGCCCAGCACCGTGCCCATCGAGAACTTGCCCTGGTGCACCGTGGCGGGCACCGTCACGCGGCCCAGCACGTCGATGGCGCCCTGGTGCACGTGGGTCGTGACCCGGGACACGTCCGCCGGTTGGAGCTTGTTCTGTTCCATCACCTGCAGCAGCGCGTCGGCGGCCGGGTGCGTGTGGCGGCAGGAGGCGTGGTACTTGAACGAGGTCTCGGCCAGCGTCCAGCGCGTGCCCAGGCCGTCGGTGAGCTTCGCGGGATCGGCGTCGCTCGACATGCCCACGCCCAGCCCCTGCGCACCTTCGAGGATCTTCGCCGCGCCCGTGAAGCCGTCCTGCGCGAGGTAGGCCGACATCAGCCCGCTGGCCGCCGCGTGCGCGCAGTGCAGCTGCTTCGAATCGGCGGCGTCGCGCAGGAATTCCCACACGCCGGCCGACTGCGTGCCGGCCGAGCCGAAGGCATGCAGCATCTGCTGCGGCGACAGCTCGAGCAGGCGGCCCACCGCCGCGGCTGCCGCGAGCGTGCCCGCCGTCGCCGTGGTGTGGAAGGTGCGGTAGTGCGAGCGGCCCAGGAACTCGCCGACGCGGATGCCCACCTCGTAGCCCGCGACCACGGCCGTCAGCAGCTGCGCGCCGCTGGCACCGAGGCTCTGTGCCACGGCCAGTGCGGGCGCGATGACGACGGCGGCCGGGTGGAACACCGAGCCGTTGTGCACGTCGTCCTGCTCCACGTAGTGCGAGGCCGCCGCGTTGACCATCGCCGCGAACAGCGGGGAGCTGGTGCGCCGCGAAGTGAGGATTTCGCTCGGGCCTTCAGCGGGGCCCATCATCTGCGCGAACTGCTCGATGCTGCGTATCGGCCGTGCGGTGCGGGCCGCGAGCACCGAGCCGAGCCAGTCGAGCATCAGGTCCTCGGTGCGGCGCAGCACAGGCGCGGGAATGTCGGCGAACTTCAGGTCGGCCGCGAAGGTCGCGAGCACCTTGCTCGGGTGGTCGATGGCGTTCATGTGCAGTCCTTCAGAACGAACGAGGCAGGCCGAGCATGTGTTCGGCGACATAGCTGAGGATCAGATTCGTCGAGATCGGCGCCACCTGGTACAGCCGCGTCTCGCGGAACTTGCGTTCGATGTCGTATTCGCAGGCAAAGCCGAAGCCGCCGTGGAACTGCAGGCAGGCGTTGGCCGCCTCCCAGCTCGCCTTGGCCGCGAGGTACTTCGCCATGTTGGCCTGCGCGCCGCAGGGCTGGCGCGCGTCGAACAGGCGGCAGGCTTCGTAGCGCATCAGGTTCGCAGCCTCGGTCTCGATGAAGGCTTCGGCAATCGGGAACTGCACGCCCTGGTTCTGCCCGATGGGGCGGCCGAACACCACGCGGTCCTTCGTGTAGGCCGTCACCTTGTCGATGAACCAGTAGCCGTCGCCGATGCACTCGGCCGCGATCAGCGTGCGCTCCGCGTTCAGGCCATCGAGGATGTACTTGAATCCCTGGCCTTCCTCGCCGATCAGGTTCTCGGCCGGGATCTCGAGGTTCTCGAAGAACAGCTCGTTGGTCTCATGGTTCACCATGTTGAGGATGGGGCGCACCGTCATGCCTTTGCCGATGGCCTCGCGCAGGTCGACGATGAAGATCGACATGCCTTCCGACTTCTTCTTCACGTCCGCCAGCGGCGTGGTGCGCGCCAGCAAAATCATGAGGTCCGAATGCTGGATGCGCGAGATCCACACCTTCTGTCCATTGACCACATAGCGGTCGCCCTTCTTCACGGCGGTGGTCTTGATCTTCGTGGTGTCGGTGCCGGTGGTCGGCTCGGTCACGCCCATCGACTGCAGGCGCAGCTCGCCGCTGGCGATCTTCGGCAGGTACTGGCGCTTCTGCGCCTCGCTGCCGTGGCGCAGCAGCGTGCCCATGTTGTACATCTGGCCGTGGCAGGCGCCCGAGTTGCCGCCGCAGCGGTTGATCTCTTCCATGATCACCGAGGCTTCGGTCAGGCCCAGGCCCGAGCCGCCGTACTCCTGCGGGATCAGCGCGGCCATCCAGCCGGCCTTCGTGAGCGCGTCGACGAACTCGGCGGGGTAGCCGCGCGCCTCGTCGACCTTGCGGAAGTACTCGTTGGGAAACTGCGCGCACAGGTCGCGCACGGCGTCGCGGATGTCGGGGAAACGGTTGTCGGTAGCGATCATCGTGTTCAGTCCTGGCGGGGGCCGCCCGCTTCCTTTTCGACGCGTTGCCAGATCTCGATGGCCATCGGGTCGTCGATCTCCTCGAGGATGTGGCCCACCAGGCCGATGGCGCGCGCCATCACGCCGAAGCCGCGGATGATCTTCCACGGAAAGCCGAACTCGGCCGCGATGGCGCCGATGGCGCCGGTGGCGTTGATCGGCAGCGACTTGCCCGACACGCGCTCGGCCTCTTCCTGCACGGCCTGCATCAGCGCGACGTAGTGACTGGAGAGCCCGTTCTCGGCCGCGATCTGGAACAGGCGCGGGGTGCGCGGATCGATCGGCTTGTGCAGCGGATGGCCCAGGCCCGGCACGATGATCTTGCGCGCGCGGTGGTCGGCCACGATGTCCTTCGCCATGTCGGCCAGCGGACGGTTCGGCTTCTCGCCGAAGGGAATGGCCTCGTACAGCATCTTCGCGGCGCCCTCGGTGCTGCCCACGAAAACGGTGCCCAGCCCGCACAGGCCGGCGGCCACGGCGGCCTGCAGGGCTTCGGGCGCGCCGGCGTAGGTGAGCCGCGCGGCCAGCGCGCTGGGCGTCACGCCGTGCTCCACCAGCGTGACGACGATGGCGTTGAAGGTCACGGACTCCTGCGGCGTCGGGATGCGGCCCGTCAGCTCCAGGAAGGCCATGTCGCCCAGGTTCAGGTGGCCGAGGATTTCCGAGGGCAGGTCGCGCCCGCGCACGGTGATCTTGTCGGGCGTGCTGTGGCCGAGGTCGGTGTGCAGGGATTTCTTGATCTTTGTCATGGCCGCAAATCTATCCCCGCGCGCGCCCGCAGGCGCTCAGTGATTGCGAAACCCTCCCTTCCGCAATCGCGAATGCCCGCCGGCGGGGTCTTCGGGCACGCTGCGACTCGTCATTGCAACGGAAAAGAAAAGGCAGACAGCGCGATGGATTCCGACTCACTCCTGGCCGTGCGCGAAGCGGCGCTCGACTACTTCACCCGCAGCGGCGCCACCGCGCGACGCCGCGCCCGCACCGAACACCCGCAGGCCGACGAGGCGCAAGGCTGGGGCGAGATCGCCGCGCTCGGCTGGCCCGGCATGCTGGCGCCCGAAGCGGCCGGCGGCCTCGCGCTGGGGCTCGACGGCGCCGCGGAAATTCTGCGCGCGGCCGGCGAGCACGCGGCGCCCGAGCCGCTGCTGGCGGTGGCGGGCCTGAGCGCGCTGCTGCTGGCGCGGCTCGACACGCCCGCGGCGCGTGCCCTGCTGGCCGAGCTGGTGGCGGGCCGCAGCCTGCCTGCGCTGGCCTGGCAGGAAAGCGCGGGCGACCTCAGCGCCGTGCCGCTGGCCTGCGGCTGCGAGGCGCGCGCGGGTCAGGGGGGCGGCGTGCTGCTGCAAGGCGACAAGCTCATGGTGCTGCCCGGCGCCGCCGCCAGCGGCTGGCTGGTGTCGGCGCGCGGCGAGGACGACACCGTGCTGCTGTGGGTGCCGCGCGGCACAGCCGGCGTGAGCGAGACGATCGTGCCGCTGGTCGATGGCAGCCAGGCAGCCAACCTGCGCTTCGAAGAGGTCGTGCTGCCGACCGACGCCGTGCTGGCCAGCGGGCCGGCCGCGCAGGAGGCGCTGCGCCAGGCGCTCGCCGCGGGGCAAATCTTGCAGGCGGCCGAGCTGCTGGGCGCGGGGCAGGCGATGCTGGCGCAGACGCTGGCCTACCTGCGCACGCGTTCGCAGTTCGGCAAGCCCATCGGCAGCTTCCAGGCGCTGCAGCACCGCAGCGTCGACATGTTCATCCACCTCGAGGTGGCGCAGGCCACGCTCAACGAGGTGCTGGCGCTGGCAAGCGACGGCACCTTGCCTTCTGACCGGCTCGAAGCCGAGGCCAGCCGCGTCAACGCGCGTTGCACGGCTGCCGCGCTGCAGGCGTCGCGCGCGGCGGTGCAGCTGCATGGGGCCATCGGCTACACGCAGGAGTGCGATCTGAGCCTGTTCTACAAGCGCGTGCTGTGCCTGTCGGCGTGGCTGGGCAATGCCACGGCGCACCAGCGCCGCCATGCCGCGCTGACCGGCGAGGCCGAGGCCGCTGCGAGCAGTGCTGCAGCCTGGAACGGTGAGTTCCTCGCGCGCACCACCGACTGGTCCGCCATGCCCGAGGCCGAGTTCCGCCGCATGGTGCGCGGCTTTTTGCAGCAGCGCTATCCGGTGCATCTGCGCTACCTGTCGCACCGCGCGCGCTGGAGCGAGATTCGCGAGTGGTACCTCACGCTCTCGGCGCAAGGCTGGATCGCGCCGGCCTGGCCGCAGTCGCACGGCGGCATGGGCCTGCCGGCGGACAAGCTCATCGCCTGGATCGAGGAGCTGGAGCAGCACGGCGTGGCGCGCGCGCCCGACCAGGGCATCGTGATGATCGGGCCGCTGCTCATCCAGCACGGCACGCCCGAACAGCAGCAGCGCTTCCTGCCGCGCATCCTCAGCGGCGAGCACGTGTGGTGCCAGGGCTATTCGGAGCCCAATGCCGGCTCCGACTTGGCCGGCCTGCGCACCGAGGCGGTGGCCGGGCGCGATGCGCAGGGCGATCACTTCGTCGTCAACGGCCAGAAGATCTGGACCACGCTCGCGCAGGACGCCAACCACATCTTCATGCTCGTGCGCACCGACAAGGGCGCGCGCAAGCAGGAGGGCATCAGCTTCCTGCTGTGCGACCTGCGCACGCCGGGCGTCACGGTGCGGCCGATCCACACGCTGGCGGGCGAGCCCGAGTTCTGCGAGGTGTTCTTCGACAACGTGCGCGTGCCGGCCGACCAGCTCGTGGGCCGGTTGCACGGCGGCTGGACGATTGCGAAGGCGCTGCTGGGCTTCGAGCGCATCTTCCTGGGCAGCCCCAAGCAGTCGCAGTACGCGCTGGGCCAGCTGGCGAGGCTCGGGCAGGCGCGGCGTCTGTTCGCCGACCCGGTGTTCGCACAGCGCTTCGCGGCGCTGCGGCTCGACGTGCTCGACCTGTCGGCCGCCTACACGGGCTTTGCCGACATCGTGCGCGCGGGCAAGCCGCTCCCCGCGTCGGTGTCGTTGCTGAAGATCTGGGCCAGCGAGACCTACCACCGCATCGGCGCACTGCTGGTCGAGGCCGGCGAAGAGCAGGGCGCGGTCGCGGGCGACCAGGTGCTCGACGGGCAGAGCTTCAACGTGCTCTCGCCGCTCATCGGCTCCACCGCCGCCATGATCTACGGCGGCACGAACGAGATCCAGCGCAACATCCTCGCGCGGCAAGTTTTGGACTTGCCGGCCTGAGCGATGTGAGCCGCCAAAGACATACACAACTGGAGACAACGCTCATGCAATCCCTCGACCTCTTTTCGCGCCGCCAGCTCATGGCCGCGCTGGCGGGCGGCGCGGCGCTGGCCGCACTGCCGCACCGCGCCTTCGCGCAGCAGCCGCTGCCGCCGCTCATCAAGCTGGTGGTGGGCTATTCGGCCGGCGGGCCGGTGGACGGCGCCGCGCGCCTGCTTGCGCCCGCGCTGGGCCAGGAGTTGGGCACGCAGGTGATCGTCGACAACCGGCCCGGCGCCGCCGGTTCGCTCGGCGGCAACGCCGTGGCCAAGGCGCCGCCCGACGGTGCGATGCTGTTCTTCGGCGCGAGCCCGACCATCACCATCAACCCGAACGTGCAGCGCAGCATGCCCTTCGATCCGATGAAGGACCTCACGCCGCTGGCGCCGCTGGTCGACTACACCAACGTGCTGGTGGTCAACAACGACCTGCCGGTGCGCAACGTGGGCGAGCTGCTGGCCTATGCCAAGGCCAAGCCCGGCAAGCTGTTCTACGGCTCGGCGGGCGTGGGCGCATCGAACCACCTGAGCGGCGCGCTGCTCGAGAAGATGAGCGGCGTGCAGCTCACGCACGTGCCGTACAAGGGCAGCGCCCCGGCGCTGGCCGACGTGATGGCCGGCACCGTGCCGATGATGTTCGACATCATCGCCACCTCGCGGCCCTTCATCCAGTCGGGCAAGCTGCGCGCGCTGGCCGTCACCTCGCGCCAGCGCAACCGCATGCTGCCCGACGTGCCGACCATGATCGAGTCGGGCGTGCCCGGCTATGACGTGGGCGGCTGGTTCGGCCTGTACGGCCCGGCGCGCATGGACCCGGCGCTGGTGGCGCGCGTGAACGCCGCGGCGCAGAAGATGCTGGCGCGCGAAGACATCGCGCACCGCCTGCGCGAGCAGGGCTACGAGGTCTGGGCGGGCGCGCCGGAGGTGCTGGCGACCAAGGGCGTGTCGGACCGCAAGCTGTGGGCGAGCGCGTCCAAGGGCATCGAAGCGGAATAGCCGATGCAGCCCCGCATTCATCACCTGCTCGAAGACCGCGCGGCCCGCACGCCGGACGCGGTGTTCCTCCACGAACCCGATGGCACCACCACCTATGGCGCGTTGCAGGCCATGGTCGAGACCGCCGCGAACGACCTGCTCGCCGCCGGCGTGCGGCCGACCGACCGCGTGCTGCTGGTGGCCGAGAACTGCGCCGCCCACATCGCGCTGCTGCTGGCCTGCAGCCGCGTGGGCGCGTGGTCGTGCGGCGTCAACGCGCGCATGTCGCCGGGCGAGATCGCCGCCATCGCCGAGCGCGCCGACGCGCGCCTGTGTGGCTTCACCACCGACGCGTCCGACGCGGCGCGCACGCATGCGCAGCGCGCGTCGGCCGTGCCGGCCACGCTGCCCGGCGTGATGTTGACCGCCGCGCGCGCCGACGCCCGCCCCGAGCCCGACCCGGCACTGGCCGATGCCGCCGCGATCATCTTCACCTCGGGCACCTCGGGCACGCCCAAGGGCGTGATGGTGTCGCACCGCGGGCTGCTGCACTTCGGCCGCGTGTCGGCGGCGGTGCGCGCGCTCGACACGCGCGACCGCGTCTACGCCTTCCTGCCGATGACCCACATCTTCGGCATCGGCACCGTGCTGATGGCCGCACTCACAGGCGGGGCCGCGCTGGTGCTGCGCGGCAGCTTCTCGCCGGCCGACATGCTCGAGGCGCTGGCGCACGGGCAGGTGTCGAACCTGCTCGGGCCGCCGACCATGTACGCGCGGCTGCTGGCGCACATCGAGGCGCAGCAGCTGGCGCCGCGCTTTCCGAATTTGCGCTACGTGTACACCGGCTCCGCGCCGCTCGATCCGGCGCTCAAGCAGCGCGTGGAGCGGCTGTTCGGCCAGCCGCTGCACTACGGCTACGGCCTGTCGGAGTACGCGGGCTCGGTGTTTCTCACGCGCACCGAGGCGCCACGCGCCGACACCTCGGCCGGCTACGTGGTCGAGGGCGGCGAGGGGCGCATCGTCACGCCCGAGGGCACGGAGGCTGCACCCGGCGACATCGGCGAGATCTGGCTGCGCGGCCCGGGCCTGATGCTGGGCTACTTCCGCGACGCGGCCGCCACCGCGCAGGTGATGCGCCCCGGCGGCTGGTACGCCACCGGCGACCTCGGCCGCTTCGACGCCGACGGCGCGCTGTTCGTGGTGGGGCGGCTGAAGGAAATGATCATCCGCTCGGGCTTCAACGTGTACCCGGCCGAGGTCGAGGCGGTGATCGGGCGCTTCGCCGGCGTGCACCTGTGCGCCGTGGTCGGCGTGCCCGAGGCCGACGGCAACGAGCAGATCGTCGCCTTCGTCGAGCTGAACCCGGGCGCGGTGCTCGACGAGGCGGCGCTGCGCGCCCACCTGGCCGAGCACCTGTCGCCCTACAAGCGGCCGGCGCGCATCGAGGTGATCGACGCGATGCCGACCACTGCCAACGGCAAGCTGCTCAAGCGGGAACTGCAATCACGGGCCCGGCAGCCCTGAGGTCAGAGGGCAGGTCGCCGATGACGCTGCGGCGGCCCTTCTGCGTGTCCATGTACTCGCGCATGCGGGCGATGCGGCCCTCGCGCAGCTCGAGGATGAAGCAGTAGTCGTTGTCGTAGGGCCGGCCGCTGGCGAGCGTCGCCTGCAGGTGCATCTCCAGCACCACGGTGTCGCCGTCGCAGAGCAGGTGGGTGAAGTCCACCGACACGTCGGCCACGAACAGCTTGGGAAACTCCTCGACCAGGAAGCGCACGATCGTCTGCGGCCCGATCATGTGGTCGGTGAAGCCCAGGGCCACGCCGGTGGCGTTGTCCTTGGGCGCCAGCCATTCGGCGTCGTCGGTGAAGGCGGCGCGCACGCGCTGGGGGTCGCGGCTGGCGAAGGCCTTCCAGGCGTCGACGACGGCGCGCTTGTTCTGCTCGGGGGTCATGGGGTGCGGCGGATGAAGTGAAGGAGCGGCGACGATAGGGGCGCCGCGTTGCGCCGGCCCGCTGCTTCCGGACATCTGCAACGCGCTCTCGGACTTATCCTGCAAGGAGTCGCGCTGCTGTCCGCCAGCCGATGCGCCGTGCAGGCCGCATCGTGGGAGCCTTCAACAAGGAATCCACGCCATGGCCGATGACCTGAGCAAGCGCGGACCGCAGGATGCGGCCCGCATCAATGTCAACGAACTCCACGAGGTTCGCTACTGGACCCAAACGCTGGGCGTGACCGAGGCGCAGCTGCGCTCGGCCGTCGCGGCCGCCGGGGTCGAGGTGAAGGACGTGCGCACCTACCTCGGCAAACCCTGAGCGCGCGCTGCAGGTGCGGCCCGGCGGGCAGGGCGCGCGTAGGCAGGCTCCTACAGCCGCGGCGCGGAGCGGGGCCGATACTCGTGGCCTTGTTCCCGCCTTCAGGAATTCTGCCTTGACCGTGCTCCCTGCCGCCTCTCGTCCCACGGGCCGCGCGCCCTTGCGGGCCGCTGCGCCGCGATGAAGTCGTCTCCCAGCGCCCGCAGCTGGATTGCGGCCGGCGTGCGCCACGAGCTGCTCACGCGCGCCCTGCCGGCGCTGCGGCACGACATGACGGCGCCCGTCTCGGTGATCCGCATGGCGGTGCTGATGCTCAAGCGCCAGGTGGCGGCCGACCCCGTCGACCCCGCGGCCTGCGAGGAGCGGGTGAACCTCATCGACAGCCAGGTGTCCGAGCTGGTGGCCGCGATCCGCTCGCTGCGCGACTGGGAACTGGCCACCACCGACGACGGCATCACGCGCAGCGCGCTGGTGGCGCAGTGCATGACGCTGATGCGCTCGGCCTTCGACCTGCACGGTGTGGCGCTCGAGGTCGACGAGGCGCTCGCCGCCCCGCAGGACGACGAGCCGCGCTGGCCCAATGCCGCCGCGCTGCGCTACCTGTTCCTGGGCGCGCTGGGCTACCTGCACGACGGTGCGGACGAGGCCGGCACCATCCGCATCGAGCCCGACGGCACCGACGCGCTGCGCCTGCACGCCCGGGTGCGCGAGGCCGGCGGCGCGAACGCGGTGCTCGACGCCCACCGCGCGCCGCGCGCCCTGGCCATCGACACCGTGGCGCTGCAGAACCTGGCCGAAGACCTCGGCTACGCCGTGCTGCTCGACGCCGACACCGTGCGCTTCGCCCTCGCGGCGGGCTGAGACGTCCGCAGGAAGGCGAGCAATCGCCGCTCCGCCGCCACCAGGCCGCGCGCCGGGCCGGCCGTGGCGGCACGGGCCGCGATCTTCTCCAGCAAAGTGCCCGTCGCCGCCGTGTCGTCCTCGCGCGCCAGCGCCTCGCCCAGCGCCAGCACGGCCGGGTGCACGTAGGCCTTCTTGCAGACCGCCGGCGTGTTGCCGAGCTGCCGCGCCACGGCCGCGAGGATGTCCCTGGCGCCGGGCCGGCGCTCGCCCTCCCAGGCACAGGCCAGCCGCGTGAGCTCCAGCGCCTGCACCGTGCCGTGCCAGGTGCGGAAGTCCTTGGCGGTGAAGCGCTCGCCTTCGCCCTTGCCTGTGTCGGTGGCGTCGGCGATGTAGTCGTTCACGTCGTTGGACGACACGCCGCGCACCTCGCCCGCTTCGTCCGTGTACTGGAACAGCGCCTGCCCCGGCAGCTGCTGGCACTGGCGCACCACGCGGGCCACGCGCGGGTCGTCGACGCGCGCCTCGTGCGCCACGCCGCTCTTGCCGCGAAAGCGCAGCCGCAGCGCCGAGCCCTGCACCGCCGCGTGGCGGTTGCGCAGCGTGGTGAGGCCGAACGAGCCGTTGCTGCTGGCGTAGGCCTCGTTGCCCACGCGCAGCAGCGTGGTGTCGAGCAGGCGCACCAGCGTGGCGATCACCTGAGCGCGACCGGGTGTCTTGGTGCCCGTGCGCAGGTCGCGCGCCACGCGGGCGCGCAAACGGGGCAGGGCACGCCCGAAGGCCGCGAGGCGCTCGAACTTGGTGCCGTCCTGCAGCGCACGCCAGTCGGGGTGGTAGCGGTACTGCGTGCGGCCGCGCGCGTCCAGGCCCGTGGCCTGCAGGTGGCCCTGCGGCAGCGGGCAGATCCACACCTCGGTGTAGGCCGGCGGAATGGCCAGGCTGCGGATGCGCGCGAGCGCGTCGGCATCGCGCAGCCAGCGGCCGTGCGCGTCGCGGTAGCGAAAGCCGTCGCCCCACTTCAGCCGGCGGATGCCCGGCATGCCGGGGTTCACGTAGACCAGCCCGCCGGCCAGCGCTGAGGTGGCAGCCGGCGCGGGCCGGCATGGGGTTTGCATCGAAGGCATGACATCGCGCTTGTGCCAGCATCGACAATCGTGCGGTGTAGGACGCCGCACGCTGTTGCCGAGGCGCGCTTTCCTTTCCTTCCTTCTCTTCGGATTCCACCCATGTCCCTCCTGAACTCCCGTCGCTTCTCCCTGGGCAGCCGCGGCCTGGCGCTGTGCGGCGCCGTGCTGCTCGCCACGGCCTGTGCCTCCACCTCGCCCACGGCCGACACGCGCGCCGCTGCCGCCGCCCCCACCGGTGCCCCCGTCAAGGTGAAGGTGTTCGTGGCCGCCATGTTCGAGATCGGCCAGAACACCGGCGACCGCGCCGGCGAGTTCCAGCACTGGTACGAGCGCTACTGGAAGGGCGCGACGCCCGTGGCCGTGCCCGGCGCGCTGCAGCCCGTGTACTGCAACGCCGACGGCGTGTGCGGCGCGGTGCTGGGCATGGGCAAGGTCAACTCGTCGTCGTCGATGCAGGCCATCCTGCTGAACCCGAAGTTCGACTTCTCGCAGGCCTACTACGTGATCTCCGGCGTGGCCGGCACGCCGCCCCAGCGCGGCACCATCGGCGAGGTGAGCTGGGCCACATGGCTGGTCGACTACGACCTCGGCCACCGCTGGGCCCCCGAAGAGAACAAGCCCGGCGAACCCACCTTCATGCCGCGCAAGGGCTACGAGGAGTACCGCCGCTTCAAGCTCAACCCCGACCTCGTCGGCTGGGCCATGAAGCTGTCGGCCGACACGCCGCTCAAGGACGCGGAATCGGCGCGCAAGTACCGCCTGCGCTACCCCGACGCCGCCGCGCGCCGCGCCCCCTTCGTGGGCACCGGCACGCACATGACGGGCGACACCTTCTTCCACGGCCCCGGCATGTCGAAGCAGGCGCAGTACATCGCCAAGCTGTATGGCGCCGACGACTACGTGATCACCGAAATGGAAGCCGCCGCCATCACCCTCGTGATCAAGCGCACCCATGGCACCGACCGCGTGATGAGCCTGCGCGGCGCGGTCAACTTCGACCAGGGCAACCCGAAGGAAAGCACGCTGCAGCACCTGGACCCGGCACCGGGCGAGACGGCGGGCGGCTTTGCCGAGACGGTGGAGAACATCGCGCTGGTCGGTACGCGCGTGGTCGACCACATCGTGAAGAACTGGCCCACCTGGTCGGCAGGCGTGCCCAAGCCCTGAAGATCGTCAGGGCTGCAGCACGGGCTGCAGGTGCCACGTCACGTTGAAGTCGAAGGGCGTCCAGCGGCTCACCGTGACGCCGGCCTGGCGCAGGCCGCGGCCGGTCCAGGTGTTGCAGGTCTCGAACAGGTGGTAGCTGCCCTGGGCTTCGTAGAAGGCATCGTCGCTCGCGTAGTGCGCGCCCGCGATCGGCGTCGCACGGCCTGAAGGCAGCGTGGCGCGCACGTAGGCCACGAGCTGCGCGTACTGCGGCTGCGAGAGCGGCAGCTTGTAGGCCCCGCGCCGCAACTGCGCGCGCTGCAGGTAGGTCACGTGCAGCAGCGAGCGATTGCCACCCGACAGCGCCCCGAAGGCGCGCGCGGCCGTCAGGTCGCCCCAGGTAGGTGTGTGCAGGTAGAACTCGCGGTCGCCCCAGCCGATGGCGACGAACTCGGCATCGGGCGGCGGTGCCTTGAAGTCGGACAGCGGAAAGAGCTGCAGCCAGTCGACCGTGGCCGAGCGGACCGGAAACACCAGGTCGGTGTGCACGCCGTTGCTCAGCACCCAGGCCTCGACGGTCGCAGGCTCGGCCGGCGGTTTCGCGTTGGCCGGCAGGAAGACCAGCGCGCAAGCCACCGCCACATACAGCGTGATGGCGAGCAGCAGCCCCAGCAAGGTGAGGGCGATGCGTCTCAGCCAGCGTCGGATCATGGTGGTGTCAGAAGAGCGACGCCGTGGTCGCCACCGGCACCGCGCTGCGAGCGTTGCCAGCGGGCGCCAGCGCCTCGGGGCTCCCGGCCTTGGCCAGCGCGCCCACGCGCACGCCCAGGAGGCGCAGCGGCCGCTCCAGCGGCACGCGCTTCAAGCACTGGCCGCCGACCTGGCGGATGGTCTTGCCGTCGTCGGTGAAGCGGTCGATGGTCTGGTCGCGCGTGGCGATCTTGAAGTCGTCGTAGCGCAGCTTGATGCCGATGGTCTTGCCCACGTAGCCCTTGCGCTGCAGGTCTTCGGCCAGCTTCTCGCACAGGTGCGTGAAGATCGCGCCCAGCTCGGCGCGGTCGCGCACCGCGTGCAGGTCGCGCTCGAAGGTGGTCTCGCGGCTCATCGACACGGGCTCGCTCTCGGTCACCACGGGGCGGTTGTCGCGGCCCCAGGCCACCTCGTGCATCCACGCGCCCGTGGCCTTGCCGAAGGTGTCGATGAGCCAGCCGCGCTCGCGTGCCGCCAGCTGGCCCACGGTCTCGATGCCGAAGCGCTTGAGCTTCTCGTCGGCCTTGGGGCCGATGCCGTTCACCTTGCGGCAGGGCAGGGGCCAGATGCGGCTTTCGAGGTCGTGCTCGTAGACCACCGAGATGCCGTTGGGTTTCTCGAACTCGCTGGCCATCTTGGCGATGAGCTTGTTGGGCGCCACGCCGATCGAGCAGGTCAGGCCCGTGGCGTCGAAGATCGATTTCTGGATCAGCCGTGCCAGCGAGCGCCCGCCGTCGCGCTGGCCGCCGGGCACGTCGGTGAAGTCGATGTACACCTCGTCCACGCCGCGGTCTTCCATGAGCGGCGCGATGTCCAGGATCACCTGCTTGAAGGTGCGCGAGAAGCGCCGGTACTCGTCGAAATCGACCGGCAGGATCAGCGCCTGCGGGCACAGCTTGGCGGCCTTCATGAGCCCCATGGCCGAACCGATGCCGAACTGCCGCGCGGGGTAGGTGGCGGTGGTGATCACGCCGCGCCCCGTGTAGTCCTTCAGGCGCGGAAAGGCCTCGATCGGAATGTCGGCCAGCGTGGCGCCTTCGGGCAGTTCGCGGATCGCCTCGTCGACGCGGCGCCGTCCGCCGCCGATGACCACCGGCAGCCCCTTGAGCTGCGGGTAGCGCAGCAACTCGACGGACGCGTAGAACGCGTCCATGTCGAGGTGGGCAATGCGGCGGATCGGAGGGGCCGGGGGCGGCGCGGGCTGGAAACTCACGGTGACAATTGTCTCGCTCTCCGGGCATGTTCGCCCGCCCCCGTGTCGCGTGCAAGAATGCGGCGGAATTTCAATCCCCACGCAGGTGGTGAACGGAAAGGAATGCACGATGGGTGACGACGAGGTGGAAGGCGGCCTGTCGGTCGCGCTGACGCCGGTGCAGATGGCGGCGGTGCTCGGCGGCGAAGACGTGCCCGAGTCGGCCAGCCTCAGCAACCGGCTCTGGGGCACGGCGGCGCTGATCGGCGGCGTGATCGAACTGGTCGGCGCCGGCGTGCTGTGCGTGGCGCCCGAGCCCACCATGGCCAGCAAGGTCGGCTGCGTGGTGCTGGGCGCGCACGGCAGCGACGTCACCGCCACGGCCGCGCGCCAGATATGGACCGGCCAGACGCAGCGCACCGCCACCGCGCTCACCGCCGACGCCACCGCGCAGGCGCTGGGCGCCTCGCCCGAAACCGGCGCGCAGGTGGGGCTCGCGGTCGACGTGGCGGTGCCGCTCTTCGTGGCCGGCGGGCTGGCCGCATCGCGCGTCATCGCGGTGCGCGCGAGCCGCTTCAAGCTCGAGCCCGTGCGCCTCATCGAGCACGAGGGCATTGCGGGTTCGAAGGCCGGCGGCCACACCATCCGAGAGCACGTGGGCAAGTCGGCGCAGGAGCTGCTCGACCGCTTCGCGAAGAAGCCCAGCCTGCAGCGCTCGTCGTCGTTCTTCGACCTGGCCACCGCCGAGTCGGCCATCAGCCAGACCGTGCGCGCCAACGCACGGGCCATTCGCGCGTGGTCGCGCTCCGCGGCGGTGGGCTCCAAGCCCGTGGCCTTCGAGCACGACATCGGCACCGTGGTCGGCATCGGCGTGCAGCGCGGCAGCACTGCCGTGAGCCAGCTCACCAAGGTGCGCGTGACGCTGAACATGCGCACGTACAACGGCAAGCCGTTCTACATCCTCACCGCCCATCCGTTCTGATTTTTCCCCTACGACCCACGATGCGATTCGAACTGATCGACCACCTCACCAAGGTCTATTTCGGCCAGGACGCCGACATCCTCTTCGGCGAAACCGGCGCCGAGATCATGGCCTCGTACCGCGAGTCGAGCACCGAGGCCGAGCTGGCCGCATTGCGCGCCGAGATCGCCGACTACCTCGGTTCGCACGACGACCTCGAAGCGGCGTTTGCACGCGACTTCTCGCGCGACTACATCCCTGAAGATTTCGGCACGCCGGCGAAACAGTTTCTCGACAGCGTGCTGGCTGCGGTGCGCTGACGCTGCTCAGCGCGACTCGACCGTCACCAGCAGCGGCGAGTCGAACATCGCCACAGGCGAAATCACCGGCTCGTCCATGGGCACGGTGTCGCCGTAGCGCTCGCGCATCTTGGCGCGCACGGCCGGGTCGCCGAGGTTGAAGCTGCGAATCTTCTGCAGCTCGCCGATGCGCACGCCCAGCGCGCGGTCATAGAGCTTCCACACCAGTTCCGAGCAGTAGATGCGCGAATCCGACCATTCGAAGGTCAGGTCGTACGGGCGGCCCGCGAAGTCCGAGGTGCGCGCATGCAGGCGCGCCACGGCGCCGGGCGTGAGCCGCGTGCCGGCGTCGCGCAGCCGCTTCACCACGTAGTGGCCACCGTTGCCGCGCGCCGTCCATTGCGCCAGCGGCGTGTAGCGCACCGTCGAGACCGCCTCGAACACGTAGGGTTTGCCCTCTCGCAGCAGCACGATGCCCATGTGGCTGTAGCGCGAGCCCGTGGCGCGCTGCACGGCCAGGCTTTGCGCCGAGCGCGAGGTGTGGAAGATGATGTCGCCGTCCTTCAGTGCGGTGGCCGCATGGCCCGCGCCGGCTGTCAGGAGGGTGAAAAGGGCAGACAACGACGTGTAAAGGGCTTTCGACATGCAGGGCATTTTGCGGGATGCCGCTTGCGCCCCGCGGCATGCCGGTGCCATGATCCGCGCCATATGCAAACCGTCGCCTCCATCCTCTGGCGCAGGCTCGATGCACCGGGCCACGATGCCTGCCGCCTCGAACGCAATGCCTCGGCCTGGCAGCTCGACGGCGCCGCGGTGTTCCGCACCGAAGGCGGGCGCATCGCGCAACTGCACTACCGCGTGCGCTGCGACCTGCTCTGGCACACGCAATGGGGCACCGTGCGCGGCTGGCTCGGCGAGTCGGCCATCGACCTGTCGATCACGCGCGACGCGCGCGGCCACTGGAAGCTCAACGACGAAGCCGTGTCCGACATGTCGCACTGCGTCGACCTCGACCTGGGCTTCACCCCCGCCACCAACCTGCTGCAACTGCGCCGCCTGAACCTCGCGCCCGGCGAAAGCGCCGACGCACCGGCGGCCTGGGTGGACATCGAAGACGGCGGGCTCAGCGAGCTGATGCAGCGCTACGAGCGGCGCGGCGAGGGCACGTATGCGTATGAAGCCAAGCGCTTCGACTATGCGGAGGTGCTGGGCGTCACGGCGGATGGGTTCGTGAGCGACTATCCGCGGCTCTGGCGCGCGGAGGACTGACGCGTTGTTTGGAGTTGTCGGGCGCTGCGCCTGAACGCGGCGGCATGGGCCTTTTGAGTTTCGCCTTCAATGCAGCCACCGTGGTGCTGCTGATGTTCGGCGTCCTGGTTCTCGGCGTCGTGCTCTTTGGCGTCCGGGAGGTGCTGGCGGGGTGGATGGGCACTTCGCGGGCCGCCGACCGTTTTCGCAAGGTCACGAGCTACTTCACGTGGGGGACCTGCATTGCCGCGCTGGTGGGCGGCTTTGTTCTCTACGTGACGCGCGGGTCCGACCCCGCGGAACTTGAGCGAGGCATGGCCAAGCTCTTCACCTACCCGTCCAACCGCATCCGCATTGAACTGAACGCTGTCAGTGACGCGCAGCGCCAGGAATTGGTGCGCGCACTGCAGCCGCTGCTGAAGAGCACATCGCGCGAGTTCTACCAACGCGTCACCACGCGCCGCGGCGGTTACGACGTTGAGGCGACGCTGCCGAGCTACTACCGCCTGACCGCCGATCGCCTGGAGATCGCCACGGGCGAGAGCTTCGGCAACGGCAGGACGATGCCCGTGCTGTTCCCGCAGGTGCTGGCGCACGCGGCCAACGCCGCCACCGTGCCGACGCTGCCTGCCGCGATCGACGCGCAGATCGTGGCGGGTGACCAGGCACCGGTCCCGTTGTCGCTGGTGTCGAAGACCGCCGAGCTGATGGTGCTCACGCGCCAGACGCTGCGGGGCACGCAACCCTTGCCCGCGCCCTGCCTGATGGCGATCCAGGCGCAGGTGCCCACCGATCACTTCGAGTGGCTCTTCGGGGCCGACCGGAACGGCCTGGGCAAGGATGTGCGCTTGCAGGTGAACGCCGTGCCCGGCGTGCTGCCGGCCGGCACGTACGAACTGCGGCAGCTGACGCTGCTGGGCTCCGAGCGCCGGCGCGTGCTCTGGGAGCGCGCCGCCGCGCAGGGGCATGTCGCCGTGCAGCTGGGCCTGGCACCTGTCGGCCTGCGCGAGAGCCCCGGCTGCGAGGCTCGGCTGCTCAAGCAGCTCGACCGCGCATGGACCGTGATGGCGTTGCGCAACGTGTCGCCCGCACTGGCCAGCGCGGTGAAGCAGGTCGACATCGAACAGCGCCCGTCACGCTTCAGCCCCTGGTACGCGGGCTTCGGCTGGGTGGCCGCGCAGCCTTAGTCGAACTGCGCGCGCGCCCCCGCCACCAGCGCGCGGTTGCGCCGCCGGTCTGCCGCAATCTCCTGCGCGAAGTCTTCGAGGCTCCCGCCGGCCGGCAGGTTGTAGGCCTCGCGCAGGCGCGCGCGCAGCGGGTCGCCTTGCAGCAGGCGGTTGATCTCGGCGTTGAGGCGCTGTACCACCGCCGCCGGCGTGCGCGCGGGCGCGAAAACGCCGAAGAGTGAATCGCGGTTCGCCTTCTCGTAGCCCAGCTCCGCGAGCGTGGGCACCGCAGGCAAGGCTTCGATGCGCGCGGGCGCGCCGACTGCCAGCGCCTGCAGCCGGCCGCCTTCGATGTACTGCAGCTGCTGCGCCGCGACGTTGGTCGACAGCACCTCGAACTGGCCGCTCAGCGCATCATTGAGTTGCGGGCCGCCGCCTTGATAGGGGATGTGCGTGATGTCGGTGCGGCTTTGCAGGCGCACCTGCGCGAGCACCATGTGGCCGATGGTGGCCACGCCCGAGGTGGCCCAGCGCACCGCGCCGGGCTGGCGGCGCGCCAGCGCGATCAACTCTGCAAAGCCGCGGCCCGCGAAGGCCGGCGTGCCCACGACCAGCACCGGCGTGCGCATCACGCTCGCCACGGGCACGAAGGCGCGCAGCGGGTCGTAGGGCGCGCGCGCGAGCAGCGGGTGCAGGGTGAGCGGGCTGATGGCGGAAAAGGCCAGCGTATGGCCGTCGGGCGTGGCGCGTGCGAGTGCGTCCATGCCCAGGCTGCCACCTGCGCCGGCGCGGTGTTCGATGAGCACCGGCACGCCCAGCGACTGCGCCAGTGGCTCGGCCAGCGCGCGCGCCATGCCATCGCTCACGCCGCCCGGCGGGTAGACCACGATCAGGCGCACGGGGCGATGGGGCCAAGGCAGGGCAGCGTGCGACAGGTGCGGCAACGCGCACACGGCAGCGAACCCGGCGCGTTGCAGGAAATGGCGGCGCAACAGCGGCACGGTCATGCGGCAGCGTTCCCCTCGGCCAACCCGCGCAGCAGCGCCGCGAAGTGCCGCGCCGGCAGGTTGTCTTCGTCGGCGCGTGACACCAGCGTGAGCGGCGCATCGAGCTGGCCGCCGTCGGCCAGTCGCGTGTAGGCGATGGCGTGCGCGTGCACGCCGGTCATCGAGGTCGGCACCACCGACAGGCCGACGCCCGAGGCCACGAGGTTCAGGTTGGTCATCATGCGATCGACTTCGGCCACCACGCGCGGGCGCAGGCCCTGCGCGTGGCACAGCGCGAGCAGCTCGGCATAGAGGCCGGGCGCGCCCGGGCGGCGCACGAGGATGATGCCCTCTTCGCAGAGTTTCGACAGCGGCAGCGGCAGCGGCTTCGCGGGCTTCTTGCCATTTGCGGCAGGCGCGAAGCGGTGATCGCTCGGCATCGCGACCCACACGGGCTCGCGCAGCAGCGTCTCGAACACCAGGCCCTCGGGCCGCGCCACGGGCACGCGCAGCAGGCCGCAGTGCAACCGGCCCGCGGCCAGCGCCTCGGTGAGCTCGGCGGCGTTGTCTTCGCGCAGCTGCAGCTCCACGCCGGGGTGCGCGCGGCGAAAGGCGCGCAGCGCCTCGGGCATGAAGCGGTGCGCGGCGGCCGAGCTGGTGAAGCCGACCGCCAGCGTGCCGGTCTGGCCCTGGGCCACGCGCGCCATGCGCTGCTTCATGGCCTCCATGTCCTGCAGCATGCGCAGCGCCTCGGCCTGGAACAGCCGGCCGGCGTCGGTGAGCGCCACGCCGCGCGGATGGCGCTTGAACAGCAGCACGCCCAGCTCGCGCTCCAGCGCCTTGATCTGCAGGCTCAGCGGCGGCTGCTGGATGCCCAGCTGCTCGGCGGCGCGCGTCATGTGGCCGGTGCCGGCCACGGCCACGAAGTACCTCAGGGCGCGTATGTCCATATGTTTTTTGTATTGAATATGCCTTGTTATTTTATTTGACCCTAGGTCACACGGAATCTATCGTCCGGCCGCCCCTTCAAACAAGCCGCCCGCCGAGGCGGCATGCCGGAGACAAATCCATGCGCACACCGCGCCCTGCCTCGAAGTTTCGTGTCGTCGTTGCGCTGATCGGCGCGTCGTTGGTCCTGGCCGCCTGCGGTGGTGGCAGCGGAGGTGGAGGAGGAAGCCCCGGCTTCTTCCTGCCGACCCCGCCGCCCGCCAGCGGCGACACCCCGCCCGCCGAGGAGCCGCCCGGCACTCCGCCCCCGCCCGTGCTGCCCGTCGTGGCCTGCGCCGACCTGGCCGGCAAGAGCCTGCCCGCCGCGCTGATCAGCCTGCCCACGCAGGGCGCCACCGTCACCAGCGCCACGCCCGTGGCCGCCGGCGACGCGGGCAACACGCTGGGCGACTACTGCCGCGTGCGCGGCACCATCGCGCCGGTGGACCCGGCTTCGCAGCTCATCCACTTCGCGGTCAACCTGCCCGAGCAGTGGAACCAGAAGACCATCCACTTCGGCGGCGGCGGCTTCGACGGTGTGCTGATCGACGGCACCGAGGTCATCCGCTTCGGCCCCGCCGGCAAGCCCGCGCCGCTGGCGCTGGGCTACGCGACCTACGGCGACGACTCGGGCCACCAGTCGAGCAGCATCACCGACGGCAAGTTCGCGGCCAATGACGAGCAACTGGCCAACTACGGCGGCCAGTCGCTCAAGAAGACGCGCGACGTGGCGCAGGCGCTGGTGTTCGCGCGCTACGCAGTGCAGCCCAGGCACGCCTACTTCCTCGGCACTTCGACCGGCGGGCGCGACGCGCTGAGCTACATCCAGCGCTGGCCGCAGGACTACGACGGCGTGATCGCCAACGAGCCCGCGCTCAACTACACCGGCACGCGCCTGTCGAACGTGGCGGTGGGCCGCGCGCTGTACAACGACGGCGGCAAGGGCTGGCTCAACCTGACGGAGACGCTGCTGGTGCAGAAGGCCGCGATGCAGGCCTGCGACAAGCTCGACGGCGCGATCGACAACATCGTGAGCAATGTGGAGAGCTGCCGCCAGCTCAACACGCAGATCCTCGCGTCGCTGCGCTGCCCCAACGGCGCGGACACGGCCGACACCTGCCTGTCGGACGCGCAGATCGACACGGTGCACGCCATCGAATCGCCGCTGGAGTTCACGACGTACGCGCTGGCCAACGGCGTGAAGCGCGCGGGCGGCTACAACCTGCTCGAAGGTGCGCTGGTGGCCGGCCCGTACACCACGCGCGACCTCGGCACACGCAAGGTGCCGGGCAACCCTGCCACCTCGGCCGACGCCAACATGTACGTCACCGGCGACCAGTGGGTGAAGTTCTTCGTCACGCGCGATGCCGGTTTCAACACGCTGAGCTTCGATCCGCAGAACCCCGGCACGTACACGTCGCGCGTGGCCGAGGTGTCGAAGCTCACCGACGCGACCGACCCGAACCTCGCGCCCTTCTTCGCGCGCGGCGGCAAGCTGCTCATGTTGCACGGCCTGGCCGACGAGGTGATCAGCCCCAACTCGACCATCGACTACTACCGGCAGCTCGTCGCCACGCTGGGCCAGGCCGCGGTCACGCAGAACGTGCGCTTCTATACCGTGCCCGGCATGGGCCACGGCACCGGCAGCTTCATTCCCAACTGGGACTCGCTTGCCGCGCTCGAAGGCTGGGTCGAGGCCGGCCTGGCGCCCGCCACGCCCGTGGCGGTGGACGCCGTGGCCGGCAGCTACGGCCGCACGCGCCCGCTGTGCCAGTTTCCGTCGTGGCCCAAGTACCGCGGCAGCGGCAGCCTCGATGCGGCCGTCAACTACAGCTGCGTGACCGAGGTCGGCGACCCGTTGGCTTGCCCCAACCTGCCGGCGAGCGCAACGCGCTACAAAGGCGGCAACAGCTTCGGCGAGGAACTGCAGGTGCAGATCGACCCGGCCACCCTGGCCTACACCGTCACCATCGATGCGAGCCACGAACCCACGCGGGTCGGCACGCAGCGCAGCGGCTCGCTCGTGTCGCAGGGCAGCTGCAGCTACGCGAGCGGCGAGAGCGGGGCGGTGTTCAGCTTCGGCGCCGGCGGCGTGTTGCTGGGCGGCGTGAACCCGCCGAGCGGCAGTGGCTTCTCGCCGCTGGTGGCGTTCCAGAACACCTTCCAGAATGTGTCTCCGTCGACGGACTTCCGCAGCGTGTCGCTGATCTTCAACGCGGCCGGCGTGGAACAGCTCGGCGCGGGCACCACGGCGGCGTTCTCATCGGCGGGGCGGCTGCGCAATGCGGGCACCTTCCAGTTCTGCCGCAGCCCGGCGTCGAACAGCTTCATGACCTACGACCAGACCTGCAAGAACACCGAGAAGGGCTACCTCCGCTACAGCACGGCGCGCGGCGCCTTCGACATGTACACGACCTCGACCTCGTCGAGCGGCACCGCCGAGACCGAGGGCGGCACGCTCACCGGCTCGGTGGTGATCGGGCTGGTCAACGGCGTGTCCACGCCGCTGTACCTGCGGCGCGTGGCCACCGCCGTGCCGGCGGGCGACACCAGCAGCGGCGCAGCCACCGTCATCCAGCCGGGCCTGCGCCTGCTGGCGGTGCAGCAGACGCTGATGCCCGGTGCGGCCGACGGCAGCTTTGCCATGGCCAGCGTGAAGGGCGAGAGCCGCGAGGCCACCGTGGTCGGCACGGCCTTCAACCTCGGCGGCGCGGCCACCACGCTGGGCTACGACACGCCGGTGCTCGGCGTGGCGCAGGCCGGCGCCGGCCGGCCGGGCCATCTCATCTTCAACAGCGGCGTCGTGGCCTTCGTCACCACCGATGGGGCGAACGCGACGCTGGACCTCGGAGTACGCCATTGAAAAAATACCTCTCGCAACTTGCCGCCTTCGCTTGGCTGGGCGCCGCGCCGCTGCTGTCCGCGCACGCGGCACCCGCCACCGCGCCCAAGCCCACGGCCTGCCCGTCGCCCGTGCCGGAGAGCGCGCGCTGCTACACCGGTGAAGACGGCGTGGGCTCGTTCTACTGGATCGCCATTCCGAAAGACTGGCAGCGCGGCGTGCTCGTGATGCACGCGCACGGCGGGCCCGAAACCGGCGCACCCAAGCTCGCGCGCAGCGAGGAAGACCTGAAGCGCTGGGCCGTCACCGTGAAGGCCGGCTATGCCTGGGCCGGCTCCACCTACCGGCGCGGCGGCTACGGCGTGACGATGGCGGCGCAAGACACCGAGCGGCTGCGCCAGATCGTCGTGCGCCACTTCGGCACGCCCCAGCGCACGCTGCTGCATGGGCAGAGCTACGGCGCGGGCGTGGCGGCGAAGGCGGCCGAGCTCTATGCGCCGGTGGGCGATGCGAAGTCGCCCTACGACGGCCTGCTGCTCACCAGCGGCGTGCTCGGCGGCGGCAACAGCGCCTACGACTTCCGGCTCGACCTGCGCGTGGTGTACCAGTACGTCTGCCGCAACCACCCCAAGCCCGACGAGCCGCAGTACCCGCTGTGGATGGGCCTGCCGATGGGCGCGAAGCTCACGCGCAGGGACCTCGCGGCGCGCGTCAAGGACTGCACCGGCGTCGGCACGCCGGCCGCGCAGCGCACGCCCGAGCAGGCGGCGCGGCTGAAGACGATTCTCTCGGTCGTGAAGATCCCCGAGCGCTCGCTCGTCGGCCATCTCAACTGGGCGACGTGGCTGTTCCAGGACCTCGTGCAGCAGCGCCTGAAGGGCCGCAACCCCTTCGGCAACATCGGCGTGGTCTACAGCGGCTCGAGCGACGATGCGGCGCTCAACGCCGGCGTGCTGCGCTACGCCGCGGACCCGCAGGCCCAGGGCGCGCTCGCGGCCGACAGCCAGCCCACCGGCCGCACCTCGCTGCCCACCGTCGGCCTGCACGCCATCGACGACCCGACGGCGTTTGTCGAACTCGAGAACGCCTACCGCCGCATCCGCGATGCGGCCGGCACCGGCGGGCACCTGGTGCAGAGCTTCAGCGCCGAGCGCGAGCACAGCTACCTCAGCGATTCGGAATACCCCGCGCTCTTCGGCGCATTGCTCGACTGGATCGACAAGGGCGAGAAGCCCACGCCCCAGAGCCTGGCGCAACGCTGCGTGGCGCTCATGCCGCGCTACGACACCGACGGCAAGAACGGCTGCCACATCCAGCCGGAGTGGCAACCACCCACGCTCGAAAGCCGCGTGCCTTCGCGCGCGCCCTGATTTTCTTTTTGACCTTGACGGAGACTTCCATGAAAAAACTGTTCGCCCTCGCGGCGCTGGCCCTTGCTGTATGCGCCCACGCGCAAGACTTTCCCGCAGGCAAGCCCGTGACCATCGTCGTGCCCTTCGCGGCCGGCGGTCCGACCGACCGCGTCGCGCGCGATCTCGCCGAGGCGCTGCGCAAGCCGCTGGGCGGCGCCAGCGTCATCATCGACAACGTGCCCGGCGCGGGCAGTTCCATCGGCGCGGCCAAGGTCGCGCGCGCCAATCCCGACGGCTACACGCTGCTGCTCAACCACATCGCGATGGCGACCGTGCCGACGCTGGTGCGCAACGTGCCGTTCAAGGTCGAGACCGACTTCGAGTACCTGGGCATCGTCAACGACGTGCCCATGACGCTCATCGCCAAGCCCAGCCTGCCGGCCACCAACTACAAGGAACTGACCGCCTGGATCGCCGCCAACAAGGGCAAGATCAACCTGGGCAACGCGGGCATCGGCTCGGCCGCGCACCTGTGCGGCCTGCTCTACCAGAGCGCCACGAAGACCGAGATGACGCCCGTGCCCTACAAGGGCACGGCACCCGCCATCACCGACCTGATCGGCGGCCAGATCGACCTCCTGTGCGACCAGAGCACCAACACCTCGCCGCAGATCGAGGCGAAGAAGGTCAAAGCCTATGCCGTGACCACGCCCAAGCGCCTGACCACGCCGCTCTTGAAAGACCTGCCCACGCTCGACGAGGCCGGCCTGAAGAACTTCCAGGTGACGATCTGGCACGGCCTGTACGCGCCCAAGGGCACGCCCGCGCCGGTGCTCAAGAAGATCAGCGACGCGCTGAAGGCGGCACTGAAGGACGCCGACTTCATCAAGCGCGAGGAAGCACTCGGCGCCGTGGTCGCCACCGACGGCCGCATCGAACCCGAGGGCCACAAGAAGTTCGTGGCGGCGGAGATTGCGAAATGGAGCCCGATCATCAAGGCGGCGGGGGTGTACGCGGACTGAGGTTGTCGGCTGGCGTCAGCCGCCCGGTGCGACGGACTCTCCGCTCCATCGGACGCGCGACGCCTGTAGGTGATGCCGCATGGCCGCGGCTGCCACTTGCAGACCGCGTGTCACCAGCGGGAGGTAGATCGTCTCTTGCTTCACGAACGCCGCTTCCCAGGCCCGCGGGGTTTCCGTGCGTTCGCTCATGTGCGGCGAGATCGGGTTGTGCACGCGCAAGTTGGGGCACCAGCCAATGTGTCACGCTATGCTGTCGCCCCCATAACCAGGAGCGAAGAGCGAATGAAATCTCGTTGGAAGATCTGGGCCTCGATCACGGCCTTGATGGCGATATCGGGCTGCACGCAGTATCCGATCGCAATGACGGCTGAGACGTTCGAGACCATCATCGAGGGGCGCTATGACCCGAGCAAACAAGGGCTTCTCGCCGACTGCATCTTCGACGGATGGGACACGGTGATGAATTACGCAGCGTTTTCTCAGGCAAGGCTCGTCAAGCGTGCATGGGGCTACCGGGTAGATTCCATCTCAATGACCAACAAGCTGATGGCTGCGGAATTGCGAGACGATGGAATCGTCACCATCTCGCGCATGAAGGAGCGGCGCATGGTCACCACGCTGGTACCTGAGACCACCGCCGCAACCGCTTGCCTCACTCGCTATGGCGCGACCTTCTCGAAGATCGGCGGCCCGTAGGATCACGAGAGACCATCGAGCTGCCGACGACCCCTCGTTTTTTTATTGCAATCTCTCTTCGATGGAGGTTGCGAAAAAAGCCTCACCCCAACCGCATCGACAACTCCACGTCACCGCCGAACGGCACCGACAGATACCCGCTGTCAGGCGAGCGCACGCGCGCCAGGTACTCCGGGCTGTGGTCGGCGTTGTCCGCCACGATCAGCACGCCCGGCCGCAGGCGCGGCTCGACCAGCGCCAGCACGTCGGGGTAGAGCGCCTTCGCGCCATCGAGCAGCAAGAGGTCGATGGAGGCTGGCAGGTCGACGGCCAGCGTCTGCAGCGCATCGCCTTCGCGGATCTCGACCAGGTCGGCCACGCCGCCTTCGGCCAGGTGCGCGCGCGCCCTGGCGACCTTCGTGGGCTCGAACTCGCTGCCGATCAGGCGGCCGCCGCCGTTGTCGCGCAGCGCCGCGGCCATGTACAGGGTGGACAGGCCGAAGGAGGTGCCGAACTCCACGATGTGGCGCGCGTTCGTGCTGCGCGCCAACTGGTACAGCAGCACGCCGGTCTCGCGCGACACCGGAAGCCACAGGTCCTTGAGCCGGCTGTAGAGCGCGATGTACTCGGTCTTGCTGTGCATCAGCCGGTGGCGTTCCTCCGGACTGACGTCGGCGATGGCCGGGCTGGCCTCCTGGAACAGGCGGTCCAGCAAGGGCGCCAGGGGTGCGGTGGTCAAGGTGGTCACGGGGTTCTTTCGTGTGAAAAGCAGATGGGAAATACTATGAAGAACCCTTCATGTTTTCCATTCGCGTTCCGCCACGCTCCCATGATCGATCGTCGAAGCACCCCGATCTCCTCTCGCAGGCAGCCCAAGCAGGCGCGCTCGGCCGACCTTCTTGGGGCCATTCTTCAGGCAGCCATTCAGGTTTTGGCGAAAGAAGGCGTGCGCCGCTTCACGACGACGCGCGTGGCCGAACGCGCGGGTGTGAGCGTGGGGTCGGTGTACCAGTACTTCCCGAACAAGGCGTTGATCCTGTTCCGCTTGCAGAGCGATGAATGGCGGCAGACCACGGAGTTGATGCGCGGCATCCTCGGGGACACGCAGCGTCCCGCGTTGGAGCGCCTGCGCCTGCTGACGCATGCGTTCGTGCGCTCCGAATGCGAAGAGGCCGATGTGCGAACGGCGCTCGACGACGCCGCGCCGTTCTACCGCGACGCACCCGAGGCACAAGAGGTGCGCGCCGCCGGTGACGAGATCGTCCGCGTGTTCATGCAGGAGGCGCTGCCAGCGGCTTCCGATGCCACGCGCCAAATGGCAGGCGACCTGATCGTGGCGACGCTCAGCGCCGTGGGGAAAGAGTTCTCGGAGCGCCCCCGCACCGACGCCGAGATCGAGGCCTGGGCGGGCGCGATGGCCGACATGTTCTGCGTCTACATGGAAAGCCTCGCGTCGCGCTGAGCACTCCGCGCCGAATCGGCCCGCCCTCGACGGGGCCTTCAGCCGCCCCTCAGAACGTCCCCGGCAACAGGATGTCCGACTTCACATCGTCGATCTGCGTGCGACCGCAGAAGGCCATCGTGATGTCCAGTTCCTTGTGGATGATCTGCAGTGCGCGCGTCACGCCTTCCTGGCCGTAGGCGCCCAGGCCGTACAGGAAGCTGCGGCCGATCAGCGTGCCGCGCGCGCCGAGCGCGCGGGCCTTGAGCACGTCCTGGCCGCTGCGCACGCCGCCGTCCATCCACACCTCGATCTGGCTGCCCACGGCATCGGCGATGGCCGGCAGCGCGGCGATGGAGGACGGCGCGCCGTCGAGCTGGCGGCCGCCATGGTTCGACACGATGAGCGCGTCGGCGCCGCTGGCCACGGCCAGGCGTGCGTCTTCCGTGTCCATGATGCCCTTGAGGATCAGCTTGCCGCCCCAGCGCTTCTTGATCCATTCGACGTCCGCCCAGCTCAGGGCCGGGTCGAACTGTTCGGCGGTCCACGACGACAGCGACGACAGGTCTTTCACGCCCTTGGCGTGGCCGGCGATGTTGCCGAAGGTGCGGCGCTTGGTGCCCAGCATGCCCATGCACCAGCGCGGCTTGGTCGCCAGGTTGATGAGGTTCTTGATCGTGGGCTTGGGCGGCGTCGACAGGCCGTTCTTGATGTCCTTGTGGCGCTGGCCGAGGATCTGCAGGTCGAGCGTGAGCTGCAGCGCCGACACGTTGGCGGCCTTGGCGCGGTCGATCAGGCGTTCGATGAAGTCGCGGTCCTTCATCACGTAGAGCTGGAACCAGAAGGGGTGGCGGTCGGTGTTCTCGGCAATGTCTTCCAGCGAGCAGATGCTCATGGTCGAGAGCGTGAACGGAATGCCGAAGGCCTTGGCCGCGCGCGCGCCCAAAATTTCGCCGTCGGCGTGCTGCATGCCGGTCAGGCCCGTGGGCGCGATGGCCACGGGCATGGCGACCTCCTGGCCGATCATGGTGGTGCGGGTGGAGCGGCCTTCCATGTTCACGGCCACGCGCTGGCGCAGCTTGATCTTCTGGAAGTCGCTCTCGTTGGCGCGGTAGGTGCCCTCGGTCCAGGCGCCGGAGTCGGCGTAGTCGTAGAACATCTTCGGCACGCGCCGCTGGGCGATCGCCCGCAGGTCTTCGATGCAGGTGATCTTGGAAAGGTCGGGCACGGGGGAGTCTCCTGGCTGGTGTTATGGGGGGCGCGGCGGGCTGCGGCCTGTGTGGGCCACGGCAGCGCCGGGGGTCGAGTCTGCAGGGGAAACGCGCCGGCGACCTGAAAAAAGCCCACACCCCGGCTGAAAATTATTCAGCCCGGCTCGCGCAGCGCCTGGCGCAGCCATTCGACGAAGGTGGCGCATTCCCAGCGTTCCATGGTGCCGGGGCGCCAGCACAGGAAGTAGGCGTTGGGCGAGGGCGCGCTGTGCGGCGACAGGCGCACCAGCCGGCCGTTGTCGAGCCAGGCGCGGCCCAGCCGCAGGTGCATGAGGACCACGCCGAAGTCTTCGGCGGCCGCATCGAGCGCCAGGCCCAGGTCGTTGAACTGGTGGCCCACGGCCGGCTCGGGAAGGCCGATGCCGCAGGCCTTGAACCAGATGCGCCACGACTCCAGCGGCGTGCGCAGCATCTGCACGCGCGCCACCTCGGCGTCGGTCGAGAAGTGCTGCTCGAAGGGTCCGTGGCGTTCCAGGTAGGCCGGGCTGCACACCGGCGAGACGTCGTCGGCCAGCAGTTGGCAGAACTCGCGGTCGTGGAACGGGCCGGTGCCGAAGCGCAGCTCGATGTCGGCGTCTTCGGCCGTGAAGTTGCGCACCGGCATGGTCACCTGCAGCATCAGCTCGATGGTCGGGTAGGCGTCGCGAAACTCGGCCAGCCGGGGCAGCAGCATCTGGCGCGAGAAGGTGGGCGTGACCGCCACGCGCAGCCGCCGCACCTGCGACGCGGGCTCGCGCCCCGGCACCTGCTGCAACGCCGCAATGGCCTCGCGCACGCGCGCCAGGTAGGCCACGCCGTCGGCGCTCAGGCCGAAGTCGTTGCCCGTGAAGAGCTTGAGCTCGAGCTGCGTCTCGAGCTGGCGGATGCGGTGGCTCACGGCGCTGGGCGTCACGCTGAGCTCCTCGGCCGCCAGGTTCACGCTGCGCAGCCGCGCGACGGCCTCGAAGGCCTGCAGGCCCTGGGTCGAGGGGAGTCGCGTCGATGCCATGTGTTTCTTGGAAGGGAGTGAGCGATGCGATGTTATCGAAGGGCGACCAGCGCATCGAGCAGCCGCCGCAGGTCGTCGACCGCCTCGCGCGCCAGGGCCGCATCGCCCATCTGCGCCTTGACGATGGCGCCGTCGACGCCGAGCGCGGCCGCCTGTGCAACGGCCATGCGTTGCGGGCCGTCGGGCAGCAGGCCGGCGATCACCTCGACCATCTCGCGCTTGTGCTCGCGCGCGATGTCGGCGGCGCCGGCCACGCTGGCCCCCACTTCCACCACCGAGTTGATGAAGGCACAGCCCCGAAACAGCGGGTCGGCGAACCACTCGGCCATCACGTCGGCCAGCACCGGCAGCGCCTGCCCCTGCGCGATGCGTTGCTGCGCGTCGCGACGGCCCAGCGCATCGACGAACCAGGCCATCCACACGCCGTGCCGGTGGTCGAGAAAGGCGCGCACCAGGTCGTCCTTCGACGGAAAGTGCCGATAGAAAGTGACCTTGGTGACGCCCGACGCGGCGATCACGCGGTCGATGCCCGTGGCGCGGATGCCATCGGCATAGAAGAGCTCGTGCGCCGTGAGCAGGATGCGCTCGCGCGCGGGCAATGCAGAGATGTCCATGCGGCGATTGTAGGCATGTAGACAGGTCTGTCTACTCGTGGCACATTGCGGACCTTCATCACTTCATTTCTTTGACTGAAAGACCGCCATGGAATCCCGCCCGCCGCTGCCGCCCTTCACCCTCGAATCCGCCCTCCAGAAAGTCCAGGCCGCCGAAGACGCCTGGAACTCGCGCGACCCCGCGCGCGTGAGCCTGGCCTACACGCCCGACACCGAATGGCGCAACCGCGCCGACTTCGTCAACGGCCGCGCGCAGGTGGTGGCGTTCCTGTCGCGCAAGTGGGAGCGCGAGCACGACTACCGCCTGAAGAAGCAGCTGTGGGCCTTCATGGACAACCGCATCGCGGTGCGCTTCGAATACGAATGGCACGACGCCGCGGGCCAGTGGTTTCGCAGTCACGGCAACGAGAACTGGGAGTTTGCGCAGAACGGGTTGATGCAAAGGCGCTACGCGAGCATCAACGACCAGCCCATCGCGGAATCGGAGCGCAAGTTCCGCTGGGAGCGCTGAGGCGCAGGGTGCGGCAACGGGCATGCCTGTTGCTTGCCCTGTCGCATCCCTTCATACCCAGGAGCCAAGCCGCATGAACCGCAACGACGTCACCGAGAAGATCATCACCGTGAAGGTGTCCAAGGGCATCCAGTGGGCCGACGTGGCCAAAAAGGTCGGCCTGTCGAAGGAGTGGACCACCGCCGCCTGCCTCGGCCAGATGACGCTCGATGACAAGCAGGCCAAGGTCATCGGCAAGATCTTCGGCCTCACGCCCGAGGAGCAGAAGTGGCTCCAGGTCGTGCCCTACAAGGGCTCGCTGCCCACGCCCGTGCCCACCGACCCGCTGATCTACCGCTGGTACGAGGTGGTGAGCGTGTACGGCACGACCATCAAGGAACTGATCCACGAGGAGTTCGGCGACGGCATCATGAGCGCCATCGACTTCAGCATGGACATCCAGCGCCAGCCCGACCCGAAGGGCGACCGCGTCAACGTGGTGCTGTCGGGCAAGTTCCTGCCGTACAAGAGCTACTGACGTTCGGCGTTCAGTCAGTACACCGGCGCCGCGGGCTTCGGCCGCGGCGTCGGGGCCGGGCGCCAGCCGGGGCCGGCCATGCCGTAGCGTGCGCCCTCGATCGCACCCGCAATGGCACGCGCCACGCCGTCGACCGGCGTCGTCAGCCGCCGCCGCGTGCGCATGCGCTCGAAGGCGTAGCTGTCGGCGATGCGCTCGGCCAGCGGGTCGGCGGCCTCGGCCACGTCGGGGCTCACCAGCGAGACGTGCACGCGCCCCGCGTGTTCCCGCCGCAGCCCTTCGGAGATCGACTGCACCGCGTACTGCGTGCCGTGGTACACGGCCGAGTCGGGCGTGGCGCCGCCCATGGCCACCGGCGCGACGTTGACGATGTGGCCCCAGCCCTGCTCCTGCATCGTGGGCAGCACGGCCGCCACGCCCAGCAGCATGCCGCGCAGGTTGACGTCGATCATCAGCTCCCACTCCTCGATCTTGCGCTGCCACAGCGGCGACAGCGGCATCACGCCGGCGGCGTTCACCAGCACGTCGATGCGGTCGTGCGTGTCGAGGGCGAACTCGGCAAAGGCCTCCATGTCGGGCCGGTGCGTCACGTCCAGCCGCCGGAAGCTCGCCGAGCCGCCGGTGGCATTGATCTCGGCAGCGAGCGCCGCGAGCCGTTCGGTGCGGCGCGCGCCGAGCACCACATGGGCGCCGCGCCGCGCGAGCCGCCGCGCCGTCGCCTCGCCGATGCCGCTGCTGGCGCCGGTGACGAGAACCACTGTGTCCTGGATTGCACTCATACAAAACTCCTCATGCGGGTCGATGCGCCACGGCGCGAAGGGTGCGCCGGGCATGCAGAGGAGTCTCGGGCCGAAGGGGCCGGAGGCGGTATCCGGATCGAACGAGGTTTTTGCCTGATCCTGCGAAATGCAGAAACAGGCGGGTCGTGCGCGGGGCCGCGTCAGGCGCGCCGGCCCAGCCGGTTCCCCAACGCCAGCAGCCCCCATCCCGTCAACCCGAAGGTCAGCGCGATGCCTGCTGCGTAGAGGGCCACGCCGCCGTAGCCGCCCACGTTGGCGGGGTTGAGGAAAGGGTAGGGGTACCAGCCCGTGCGGCTGCCGCGCACCAGCGTGTAGACCAGGTAGGCCATCGGGAAGACCAGCGTCCACAGCAGTTGCCGGCCGCCGAGGCGCGTGCGCGGCGGTTGCAGCAACCAGTCGAGCAGCACGACGCACGGCATGACGTGGTGCAGCAGCGTGTTGATCCACGGCCGCAGCGCGCCGAGGTCGACGTCGCGCAGCAGCAGCGAGAAGACGATGCCGACCACGACCATGTTCACGGCCGACAGGGCGCGCAGCCCCTCGTCGGGCCCCGTGGACGCCGGCCGCCAGAGGCGGCGCGCACCGAGCACCAGCACGATGGCCGCGAGCAGGTTCGAGAGGTTGGTGAAGAAGCTGAAGAAGTTGACGACGTCGAAACCCATGCGGACATGGATCGCCAGCTGCCAGCCGATCGCCACGAGGGTCAGCAGGCCGAAGAAGAGGCGCAGGGCGGACCAGGCCATGGGATGCCGGCCCTCAGGGCCTGCAGCTGCCGCCCATGGACACCGAGCCGTCCTTGCATTCGGTGAGGATGGGCTCGCCGCGCGATGCGGGCGCCGAGGTGGCGCTCGGGGCCGGCGAGGCCGCGCCGCCTTCGCGCTGGTAGACGATCTTCTTCGTGCCCAGCTCGCAGCTGCCCACCACCTGGCCGCTCGCCGTGGCGGCGGCATCGACGGTGACGACGCTGAAGTTCGTCACGCCCGACGCGGCGATCTTCGCTTCGATCTGGGCGCGCAGCGTTTCGCAGTTGCTCTGAGTAGGGCTCTGGGCATGGGCGCCGCCGGCGGCCATGAGCAGGGGCCAGGCGGCGGCAATAGCAAGCCAATGGCGTTTCATGAGGGGCCTGCCTTTCTTTCTTGCGTGCAGTGGGGGCGGGAGAAATCGGAGTCTAGTCGCGCACAAAGACCAACGGCCCGCCGCGCGAGCGACAGGCCGTTGGTGTGGGCACTTCCGGGCCTGGTCAGGCCCGGAAAGGTGCAACGCAGCGGAATCAGACCGCCGGTGCCAGCACCGCGTTCAGCGTGGCGCTCGGGCGCATCACGGCTTCGTACTTCTTCGGGTCGGCCAGGTAGTAGCCGCCGATGTCCACGGCCTTGCCCTGCACGGCCGCGAGTTCGTCGACGATCTTCTTCTCGTTGGCGGTGAGTGCCTCGGCCAGCTTCTTGAACTTGGCCTGCAGCTCCTTGTCCTCGGTCTGCGCGGCGAGTTCCTGGGCCCAGTACATGGCCAGGTAGAACTGGCTGCCGCGGTTGTCCAGCTGACCGGTCTTGGGCGACGGGTTCTTGTTGTTGTCCAGCAGCTGGCCGGTGGCGGCGTCGAGCGTCTTGGCCAGGATCTTGGCCTGCGCGTTGCCGGTCTTCAGGCCCAGGTCTTCCAGGCTCACGGCCAGCGCGAGGAATTCACCGAGCGAGTCCCAGCGCAGGTGGTTTTCTTCCACCAGCTGCTGCACGTGCTTGGGGGCCGAGCCGCCCGCGCCGGTCTCGTACATGCCGCCGCCGGCCATGAGCGGCACGATCGACAGCATCTTGGCCGAGGTGCCCAGTTCCATGATGGGGAACAGGTCGGTCAGGTAGTCGCGCAGGATGTTGCCGGTGGCGCTGATGGTGTCCAGGCCGCGCACGACGCGCTCCAGCGTGTAGCGCATGGCGCGCACCTGGCTCATGATCTGGATGTCCAGGCCCGTGGTGTCGTGCTCGTGCAGGTACATCTTGACCTTGGTGATCAGCTGCGCCTCGTGCGGGCGGTAGGCGTCGAGCCAGAACACGACCGGCATGCCGGAGTTGCGCGCGCGGTTCACGGCCAGCTTCACCCAGTCGCGGATCGCGGCGTCCTTGACCTGGCACATGCGCCAGATGTCGCCCTTCTCCACGTCTTCGCTCATCAGCACTTCGCCGGTGTCCAGGTCGGTGATGTTGGCGACGCCGTCCTCGGGGATCTCGAAGGTCTTGTCGTGCGAGCCGTATTCCTCGGCCTTCTGCGCCATCAGGCCCACGTTGGGCACGGTGCCCATGGTCTTGGGGTCGAAGGCGCCGTGCCACTTGCAGAAGTTGATGATCTCCTGGTAGATGCGGGCGAAGGTCGACTCGGGCATCACGGCCTTCACGTCCTTCAGGCGGCCGTCGGCGCCCCACATCTTGCCGCCGTTGCGGATCATCGCGGGCATGGAGGCGTCCACGATCACGTCGTTGGGCGAGTGGAAGTTGGTGATGCCCTTGGCCGAGTCGACCATCGCCAGCTCGGGGCGGTTTTCGTGGCAGGCGTGCAGGTCGCGCTTGATCTCGTCCTGCGTGCTCTGCGGCAGCGTGGCGATCTTGTTGTAGAGGTCGACCATGCCGTTGTTGACGTTGATGCCCAGCTCGTCGAACAGCTTGCCGTGTTTCTCGAAGGCTTCCTTGTAGAAGATCTTCACGCAGTGGCCGAACACGATGGGGTGCGAGACCTTCATCATGGTGGCCTTGACGTGCAGCGAGAACATCACGCCGGTCTTGCGCGCGTCCTCGATCTCCTTTTCATAGAAGGCCAGCAGCGCCTTCTTGCTCATGAACATGGAGTCGATGACCTCGCGGTCCAGCAGGGCGACCTTGGGCTTGAGGACGATGGCTTTGCCGCTCTTGGTGAGCAGTTCCATCTTGACGTTGCGCGCGCGGTCCAGGGTCATGGACTTCTCGCCGTGATAGAAGTCGCCGCCGTGCATGTGCGAGACGTGCGAGCGCGAGGCCTGGCTCCAGTCGGCCATGCTGTGCGGGTTCTTGCGCGCGTATTCCTTCACGGCCTTGGGTGCGCGGCGGTCGGAGTTGCCTTCGCGCAGCACGGGGTTCACGGCGCTGCCGGTGCACTTGTTGTAGCGCGCGCGGATGTCCTTGTCCTCGTCCGTGGTCGGGTTCTCGGGGTAGTCGGGGATCTTGTAGCCCTTGCCCTGCAGTTCCTTGATGGCGGCCTTGAGCTGGGCCACCGAGGCGCTGATGTTGGGCAGCTTGATGATGTTGGCCTCGGGCTTGAGCGTGAGCTTGCCCAGTTCGGCCAGGTTGTCGGGCACCTTCTGGTCGTCGCCGAGGAACTCGGGGAACTCACCCAGGATGCGGGCCGCCACGGAGATGTCGCTGGTGGCGACGTTGATGCCGGCCGGGTTGGTGAAGGCGCGGATGATGGGCAGAAACGCGTAGGTCGCCAGCAGGGGCGCCTCGTCGGTGAGGGTGTAGACGATGGTGGGTTGCTTCGAGCTCATGCGCTTGCTTCCGTAGATCCTGGGTTGTCGGGTTGGCTGGAACTTCCGGCAAGGACGAGGTGGATGTGTTTTCGCCGGAATCCCCGATTGTCGCCGGACCGGGAGCCGGTTCCGGCCCGGCCGGCCGGATGTCCCGGCTCGGCGGGCGTCTTAGCCGGGAAGCGAAGGCGCATGGCCGCCGGTTTCGGCGCTCTTCTCCAGCATTTCCCGCGCCAGGTCGACGAAGGCGCGCAGCTTGGGCGCCTGCGCCGCGCGGCGCGGAAAGTACAGGAACAGGCCCGGCTCCCCGAAGGCCGAGCACGGCAGCAGCTGGCGCAGGCGGCCCTCGCGCAGATCGGCACGCACCAGCGGCTCGAAGATGTAGGCGATGCCCACGTCAGCCAGCGCCAGGTCGCGGGCATAGAGCGCGTCGGTGACGCGCACCGTGCCCGGCACCTCGACCGAGACGTGGGCACCTTCCTTGTCGCGCAGGTCCCAGGCGTACACGCCGCCCGAGGTCACGAAGCGAAAGCCGATGCAGTTGTGCTGCTGCAGCGACTCGATGCTGTGCGGCTCGCCGGCGGTGGCCAGATAGCGCGGCGTGGCCACCATGATGGCCTCGAAGGGCGGCGTAAGCCGCACCGCCACCATGTCCTGCGCCACGGTGTGGCCCAGCCGGACGCCCGCGTCGTGGCCGCTGGCCACGATGTCGGCCAGCCCGTCATCGCAGGTGATCTCTATCACCAGCCCGGGATGGCGCAGCGCCATTTCGGCCACCAGCGGCGTCATTGCCAGCGGCAGGGCCACGTGGGGCGCGTTGATGCGCAGCACGCCGCCCACGCGCCCGAGCGCTTCACCGAAACGGTCCACCGCATCGCCGATCTCGCCCATCGCGGGTGCCAGCACGCCGACGAAGCCGGCGCCCGCCTCGGTGAGCCGTACGCTGCGGGTGGTGCGCGCGAAGATCGGCTGGCCCAGGTGGTCTTCAACGGCCCGCACCGCGTGGCTCACGGCCGAGGCGCTCATGCCGAGTTCGGCCGCGGCGGCGGCAAAGCCGCCGCGCCGGTGCACCGCCAGAACGATGGCGAGATGCGGGAGCAGGTTGCGGTCCATTCATGCATCGTATTGCATAGTGCATTCGATTTGGCCTATCTAGTCGATGAGTGGCAATGCTGGGACAGTCACGCCATGCCTTCAAGGCAACCCTTCCACCCTCAAGGAGCCAGCCTCATGTCCATCCCCGTCAGCATCTCTTCGCAAACCCGCCAGACCTGGTTCATCACCGGCGCCGCCTCCGGCTTCGGCCACGCCTTCGCCGAGCACGCGCTCGCGCGGGGCCACAACGTGGTCGCCACCGCCCGCGATGCCGGCCGCCTCGCCGACCTCGTGGCGCTGGCGCCCGAACGCGTGCTGGCCACGCCGCTCGACGTGGACGTGGCCGGCGCCGCCGAAGCCGCCGTCGAAGCTGCGGTGGCCCGCTTCGGCCGCATCGACGTGCTGGTCAACAACGCGGGCTACGGCGTGGTCGGCGCGCTCGAGGAAACCTCCGACGCCGATCTGCGCGCGCTGATGAACACCAACTTCTTCGGTGCCATGGCCGTCACGCGTGCCGCTCTGCCGGTGCTGCGTGCGCAGAAGTCGGGCGCCATCGTGAACATATCGAGCCTTGGCGGGCAGCTGTCGTTCGCGGGCTTCAGCGCGTATTCAGCCTCCAAGTTCGCGCTGGAAGGCGCCTCGGAAGCGCTGGCGCAGGAGGTCGCCCCCTTCGGCATCAAGGTGCTGATCGTCGAGCCGGGCCAGTTCCGTACCCAACTCGCGGGCAGCGGCATGCGCCACATGCCGGTGATCGAGGCCTACCAGCCGGTGGTGGGCGCCACGCGCGAGTTCGCGCACAGCATGCACAACACGCAGGCCGGCGATCCGCGCAAGGCCGCGGCGGCCATCGCCAAGGCGCTGGAGGCCCAGCACACGCCGCTGCGGCTGCAACTGGGCGGCGATTCGGTCGACGCGGTGCGGGCCCATGCGCAGGCGATGCTCAAGGAAATGGAAGCCTGGGAAGCCGTGAGCCGCAGCACCGACTTCGACACAGCCGCCTGAAGGCAGGGGTCAGGCCAGCGGCAGTTCGATGGTGGCCGCTAGCGGCACGGTGTCGATGCGCGCCGCGCTGGCCACGATCACCGCTTGCCTGGCCCGCGCCGAGAAGTCCGAGAGCGTGGCCCACAGGCATCGCGTCGAGGGCATGTCCAGGCCGGCCGTCGGCTCGTCGAGCAGGACGAGCGGCCGGCCCGATGCCAGCCCGGCAGCCATCCACACCTTGCGCTTGGAGCCGGTCGAGAGCATGAACATCTTCTTGTCCAGATGCGGGGCCAGCGAGAAGCCGTCGGCGATGGCCTGCCACTTCGCCTCGTCGAAGCCCGCGTCGCCCTCGACGAGCGAAGCCGTGCATTCGCGCGCGCTGAGCTGGTCGAAGCGGTCGGTCAGGGGATCGACGAAGAACACCTGGCGGCGGTACGCCTCCGGCACGGCGTCGAGGCTCGCGCCCGCCAGCGTCAGCCGGCCGGATGCGGGCAGCGTGCCCGCGATCACCTGCAGCAGCGCCGACTTGCCCGAGCCGGTGTCGCCATACAGCAGCGTCACGCCCGCGCCGACGGATGCGTTCCAGTTCGACACCAGCGCG
>Ga0207709_10000287_pt1 | contig 57478 bp, 40 predicted proteins | sample KBSM34metaG_FD_184397 | JGI IMG/M metagenome (GOLD analysis project Ga0207709, IMG submission 184397) | Miscanthus rhizosphere microbial communities from Kellogg Biological Station, Michigan, USA - KBS M3-4 metaG (SPAdes) (version 2) | ecosystem: Host-associated > Plants > Roots > Rhizosphere >...
CGTGGTGGCTTTGGTTTCTACGATCGACTCCATGATGTACCTACCTCTCGCATCACGGACGCCAATCGCCACGCTTGCCTTGTGCACATCCATCGCGACATACTTCTCGCTCATAAGGGTTCCTCCTCTGATGATTTAGTTGTTTCGTTGACAACTTCAACTTATCACCATTTGGGGGCGCCCTTTCATAATGCGTTTCAACGGTTTCGAGTTTTAACGGTACACCGGTGATCAGCGGGATTGGAGTCAGTACCGGGAGCGGTAGCGACCGGGTTGTGTTGCCAACCTTGATCTCGGCAATCAACGGCGACCCGGTCGCTACCGCTCCCGGTACTGACCTCACACCCAGCCGAGACCCGCCGGTCGGGCTACCGACAGGCTCGTTTCAGCAAACGCGCCCGCGCCGGGCAATGGCGTTAATGCTTGCCACTACCCGGCGCGCCAGCTGGGCATCGCCCATCTCAGGAAGGACGACTTGCCCAATCACGGACCAAAACGTTGCCGATACTCAATCGAAGTGATGAAGGCCTTAACCATCTCGGCATCGACATAGTTCCCGCCAAATTGATTCAGCTTGTTGAGCCAGAAGTTATAGCCGCTCAAGTCTGTATCAGGCAGCGCATTCGGATCGCGCCGCAGGTAACCAAAGTACTGCATCAGCACGAAGGCCGGGTTCTGCTCCTGCTGACGGAACGAAGCGTTCGATGCTACCTCCAGCAAGACCGCAGAACGATTCATGCCGGCACTGTTCAAGTCGGCTACCAGCTTGTCCTTTTCAGCTTGCGACGGAACGATGCCCGCATTCTGGTAAAGGGCGTTGACGTATTCGTCGTTGGACAACGCATCGTAGACAGCCTTGAACTCGGGTCGGTTGATCCAGGTGTCGGCAAACTGACGCTGATTGTCAGCCAGTTTTTGTTGCCAGCCGGGGGAATTCACAATCACGCCGCGACTGACTTCCTGCAAGTCATGCATGAAGGTCGCGTACTTCGGCATGGTCGCAAAAGATTCCTTCTGCATCAGGTAGAGCAGATAAGCAGTTTCCTGGAACTCAATCGAGAGAAAGAATGACGCGGAAACATCGACGCGCCTGGCTTCAATGCACTGTGCATCGCTGCCGCAGGAAGTGATTTGGCTGGTCCAGAAAGCCAGACCCTCCGCATCAGGTTCACGATTGAGGAAATCATGATAGTGGAGGTAGACGAACGACTGCGCATCATCGATTACATTGCCAGGTGATTCCAACCCATCATCGATAATATTCAACACGGCCGTGTCCGGTTCCCCTCTGATTGCACCATTCGGCTTCAGCAAATAGAGGGTTACTTTTTCGGGGCCTTCGACGTAAGAGTCTTCATTAATCAACACCACGAAGGTCTTGCTCGTTTCGTCAGGAAGAAAAGTCAGCGTGCCCGACGCGATTTCATAATCACTCTTCTGGGTCGCCGTATCGTCTTCGGTGAAATAATTGACGGTTGTGGTACCAGAGGTGTCGCCGGTGCGCATAACCGTAATGATCGCCGCAGTCAGATCTTCCTGGACGTCAAAACTGGCCTGGCTGAATTGCACTGTGGTGCCACCCTCTGTGTCGTCGTTGATGATTAGGCCGGTGCCCGGACCTTGACCGATTTCGGCGTTCGTGGGATTGGTGAGCTTTACCAGGAACTCTTCGTCTTCCTCAGGCAAGGTGTCGCCATTCACCTTAACGACGATCGTCTTTTGGATTTCTCCAGCCGTGAATGTCAAGGTGCCGCTGACAGGCTGATAATCATTATCGTTTTCCGAGTCAGTATCGGTGAAGAAATCAACGGTGGTGTCGAAGGAACTCGCCGCTGACAGCGTAACGTTGAAGGTGAAATCTTTCGTGCCGGAGTTCCCTTCCGTGCTCTGGAAGCTCTTGATAGAGAACTTCGGCAGCGGGTCATCATCCTTAATGGTAACGGTCGTTGTAGATGGAGTACCCAACGTAACATCGGGTGGCAGATCGGTAAGAACCACCGTGAAGGTCTCGTCATTTTCGTGCAAGCTGTCATTGAGAATTGGAATATCAATGGTCTTGGAAAGCTCACCGACATTGAACGTCACCAATCCGCTCTTGGCCGTATAATCGACTCCAGCCTTGGCAGTCCCATCCTGAGTGCTGTAGCTGACTGAAAAGCTATCAGTGCCGATCACGCGAGTCACCTTAACCGGTACGTTACTCGATTCGCTGATCGAGTAATTTGCCGCTTCAAACCTAACGCTGCCGGGGTCAGGAGTGACCGGGACACACTTCGAAAACTCGGAAGTGCCGCTGCCGGCCCGCGTCGCCGTCGCCGTAACGAACCCGGCAGGCACAGATGACGGGGCAAAGTTGAGGTTCGCGTTTCCGTTCTGATCGGTCACGACCTGGGTATCGCTGCCCAGAAGGTTCCGGCCCTCACCGTTACCCGAAGCGTTACAGGAGGAAACGGAATAGTAATCAATGACAAATTCGGAATTAGGAGTGCCATTGAACGATCCAATAATCTGCCCTGGATGAGCTCTGGTAATCAGGGGATAGTTTTGCAGATCGTTGGCGCCGCTATCTGCGTCACCGGCATCGTTTGAGGCGACCCCATTCGGGCCCAGATTGATGCCCAGTCCGGTATTCGAAAAGAGCGAGTTTCCGCGTACGCTGTTGTTGCTTCCCGCCGCCACCGAGACTCCGTTGCCCCCGTTAAAGCCAATCTGATTTGAGCCGCTGGACAGTCCATTTCCAATCTTATTGCCCGACGCCCCGTTGTCGATCAGGATGCCGTCAGCCTGATTGCCTTGATTCGAATCGTTTACGTTCGTGCCGATGTAGTTCCGATAGATCTCGTTGGCGGTCGCGTTGGGTCCGGTAAGCAGAATGCCGTTCTGGGTATTGCGCCCAATGAAGTTTGGGGCAATGCCGCTGCCGGCCTCTCCCACCTTATTCTGGGTCGACAGAATCCTGATGCCACCCAGATTAGGAACGTTGGTGGCCAGATTGCCGCTAAGCCCAATCCGGTTTCCGTAAATTTGAACGCTCCCAACTTTCTCGTCGATGGATATTCCGTAGTTCGCGTTGCCGGAGATGACATTGAAATCGGATGCACTGTCCTTCGAGCCGATCAAGACGTTTGCGGTGACAAAGGAGCTGGGGTCCTTGACCTCGACACCATATCCGGTATTGGCCAGAGCGCCCGATTGGCCGGCGTTGATTCCGATCAGGTTCCGTTTGATGGTGACAGTTGCATTGTGGTTGATGATATTCACACCGTCGCCGCCATTCCCTGAGATCACATTCCCGCCGTCAAGCGCGGGGCCATTTCCATTAAGAGTGCCGCCAATGGTGGCATCGACATTGCCGTCAAGCCTGATTCCATCCAGCGAATTGCCCAGACCGTTCCCGCCGTTATAGCCCGGGCCTATGTAGTTGGCATAAAGCAGCAGTTTGTTCGAGGCCGCGTAGATTCCGTTCTGGCCGTTTCCGGAAATAAGATTGCGCGAAGTAGTTGGAGAGCCACCGACGGTGAGCTGATATCCGGTACTCGCCCCGGTAAAGCTGATGCCATTGCCCGCGTTGCCCAACTTCGCCGTGCCGATATCGTTGGTGCCGATATTATTGTTGATTATGAAAATCTGTGTGTTGGCGTTGCTGATATTCGAGGCGGTTACGATGGCGATCCCATCGCTGTTGTTGCCGGAAATAACGTTCTTATCGGCAGGGGTTGTACTACCAACATTGAAGGTACTGTTGGCGTAAGCAAAAATCCTGAGGCCGTTCTGGCCGTTGCCCTGATCGACCGTTCCGGCGGAGTCGGTTCCGAGGGCACAATTAAGCAGTGTAAAGTTGACTCCGGAAAAGCTGTTCACGAATATTCCATGGCGACCGAAACGGTAGATGGCCAGGTTCTTGATAATTACGGTGATCTTGGCAACGACGACAGGACTCGACACCACCAGCCCGTCAGCGTTGGCGCCGGCCAGGGTGCCGCTGATTTCATGACCGGGGTAGCCGTTTATCGTGCCACCGTCAATTGTCAGAGAATCTGTAATAGCGGGTAATGGGGTTGTCGGTGTAAAAACGGTGCCCGTGTTGAAAGTGATGAGATCGGCGCCGGGCGTATTGTTGGCTGCCACGATGGCTTCGCGCAAACTGCAGTCCGCGTTACAAAAGCCGTCGTTCGTGTCGGCGGTTTTGTTGACGGTGAAGGTCGTTGCCTGAGCGATACATCCCGCGCCAACCACCACCGCGACCAGTAGGAAGAATCGGCAGATGAATCTCGTAGCGAAAATTCGGGAGTCGAGTCTTGCAAACATCTTTTTAAGTCTCCTTCAACTTCATTGGATAATACGGGCCGTGGCCCAGCGTGAAGAGATTTATAGACTCCGCGCGGAGCGATGTCGCCATCCGTTCGGATAGTTAGTTCTGAAGACCAATCGTAATTAGAGAGGCGTTTATTGACGAAAGCTGTTGACTCCCTGGTTGCAGCCGGGCAACAAAAAAGGGCATGCAAAAACGGCAGGCTAGTTCGAGAAAGTTGCAGGGCACCCTGCCCCGGAAGTCTCCACGCGATGGATGTGCAGGCGACCTCAACCCGACCGATGCCCAAAAGAGAATCGCCACCCTTTTGGGTGGCGAGCTGGTCACCGGGCTAAAGCCCGGTGTGAATGAGAGGGGAACTCTTCGAGTTTTGAGGCAGGACCATCAGCGCGATGAATTGCTGCTGCGAGACCGCACAAAAATATGAACAGCCGCCGATGATGTGACTCAGCAGCGCCTGTTCGATCCGGAACCAGCCGTTTCGGGCTGGTCAGCAAACGCGCCCGCGCCGGGCAATGGCGTTAATACTTGCCACCACCCGGCGCGCCAGCTGGGCATCGCCCATGTCGGAAGGACGACTTGCCCAATCATTGGCCAAAACGTTGCCGATACTCGATCGCAGTGATGAAGGCCCTAACCATCTCAGCATCGATGTAGTTCCCCCCGAAAGAGTTCAGCTTGTTCAACCAGAAGTTATAGCCGTCAAAGTTCAAGCCGATTTCCGGTGCGTCATTTGGGTTGCGACGCAGGTAACCGAAGTATTCCATCAGGACGAACGCCCTGTTTGTTTCGGCCTGAACGAAACCGCTGTGTTGGGCCACATCAAGGACTGCGCTCACACGAGCCGCAGTATTCGCGGTGTCCGCAGCCCCTGCGAAACGAGCAATCACCGCCAGCCGTTCCGCCCCTGACGGGATGACGCCGGTATTGGTAAACAGTGCGTCAACAAACTGGGCCGGGGTCAGCGAGGTTGGATAGGCATTGATGAAACGCGCCCGTTGCACAAAGTCGGTCATGAACGCCTGCTTGTTGGCGTCTAGTTTCTGCTGCCACCCTGCCTGGTTTACGATGACGCCCTGGCTGACCGCGCGCGCATCAATCACAAACTCACTCAGCGTCAAAGGAACAGGTGTTCCCGGGATGTTCCCATACGTCGCTTTGTAGGCGCGCTCAACCAGAAAACCCGTCTGTTGAAACTCAATTGACAGGAAGAATGCCGCCGACACATTCACGCGCTTGTCATTGATACATCCCTGATTACTGCCGCACGAATTGATCAGGTCTGACCAGAACTGCAAGCCGGCGGCGTCTGGTTCGCGGTTGAGCAAGTCGTGGTACTGCATGTAGACGAACGACTGCGTATCATCAATCGGATTCGTAATCGATTCAGGTGCGTCGTCGCTGATATTCACCGTGGTCGTGGTTTGTCCACCCAGCGTTGCTCCTGATGGATTACTGAGGGCGAGGGTGAAATTCTCAGCGCCATCGAGGAACATGTCTTCGTTGATCAGCACCTGAAAAGTCTTGCTGGTATCACCAGCCGCAAACTTCAGGGTTCCGGCGGCATACTCGAAGTCACCTTTTTGCGTGGCGCTGCCATCAACAGTCTTGTAATCAACAGACGTCGCCACACTGGTGTCCCCACTGCGCGTTACGGTAATAGTCAGCGCGCCCAGATCTTCCGACACGTTCGAGCTTGCCTGACTGAACTGCACCGTTGGCGGCGGCACGTTGTCGTCGTTGACAATCGAGCCGGTGCCTTGTGCCTTTCCGAGGGTGGCATTCGACGCATTTGAAAGATTAACCAGGAAGGTTTCGTTGGCTTCAGACTGCGGGTCGCCGTTCACCGTGATAGTGATTGGCTTTGACGTCTCGCCGGGTGCAAAGCTGATGAGGCCATTGGCTGACAAATAATCGCCGGGGGCCTGTGCCGTGCCATCGGCCGTTGCATAATTTGCGGTGACCGTCTGGCCGCTGGCGGCAGAGAGCGTGGCCGTGAACGTGAAGCTTGAGGTGCCGGCATTGCCTTCCGCTTGGCTCAGGTCATTGATCGACAGAGTCGGCGCGGCATCGTTGTCAGTGATCGTCAGCACCGCGTTCGCAACTCCGAGGGTGGCGCCTCCGGTGGGGTTGCTCAAACTGAGGTTAACGGTTTCGTTTATTTCATCGAGCGTGTCTTCGGTGATGGGAATCGTAAAAGTTTTGCTGGTACTCTGCCCATCGGTCCAGTTCAACACGCCTGAGGCCGCGGTGTAGTCGAGACCGGCGGTGGCGGTACCATTTGAGGAACCGTACTGCACAGAGACCGGACCGAGTGTGCCACCGGTACGAGTCACAGTAATCGCGGCTGTGCCGCCATTCTCATTCACGTTGTAGGTTGCCGAGCTGAACCGCAGCACACCGGGGCTGCCTGATTTTGCCTGTGAAAATTCGGAAGTGTTATTTAGCGGGTCGGTAGCGGTTGCGGTGACGAAGGTGCCGACAATCGAAGCTGCGGGCACGGTGAACGTAAAGTTCGCATTGCCAACACCATTGGTTGTGACCATTGTCGCTCCGAGAAAGGTTTTGCCTTCGCCGAAGCCGGTAGGGTCGGCCGTTGGGCTGGAAAAGAATTCGAGTCTGAATTGCGTGTCAGGAAGCGAATTCAGGTTACCGCCGATTTCGATGGTATTGCCATTCGGAAAAAGGAAGCCGATTACGGGGTAGTTCTGGTTCTCGTTAGCGGTCTGCGCGCCGGTGTCAACGTCGGCGCCGTCGTTTGGGGTTACCCCGTCGTCACCCAGATCGATACCCAGTCCTGCATTTGAAAAAATCGAATTGCCCAGGATTGCATTGTGATTAATCATCGCGCCCTTTTCTATGCGGACGCCAAAACCAGGGTTGCCGTTGGTGCCGTTTAAAGCGATCACATTTCCCTCGCCGGGGTTGGTGCCGCCGATCGTGTTGTCATGACCATTCAACAAGTTCACTCCGGCGTACGAGTTCGGCAGCGCCGTTACGCCATCAGCTGCGGTGCCAATATAATTTCCCTGGACCTTGTTTCCTGATGTTCCCACAGCTATACCGGTGAAGTTTCCGGAAATTACGTTGCGTGCTCCGGCCGCCGCGCCCCCAACGGTGTTACCACTGGCGTCTGAGAGAATGTATACGCCGATGTCGTTCCTAATCGCCACAGTGCCCGTTACGTCGGTGCCGATATAGTTTCCCATCACGATGTTTTTGGTGGAATCCACTCCGCCGATTCCCACACCTGAATTTTTTGAATTCCCGGAAATGACATTCCGATCTGCGGCCGTCGTGCCCCCGATCACATTGCTCCCGGAAATGACGCTAATGCCGGTGAAATTTCCCTGCGCGGCAGTCCCGGTTATGTTTGTACCAATGAAATTTCCGACAATCGTATGGTGTCCGGTGCCGCTAAGTTCCAACCCAGCGGTGGTCGTGAAGCGATTAATCACCAGCCCTCTGACAGTGATTGAATCGCCAATCAGCCTCAAACCATTCTTGTTGACGTTGCTACCGTCGATTTCGATGATCGGAGTGCCGGCGAAACCAGGTTGGGTCGTCCCGTCAATGATCGCTGTTTCGGAAACGAAGAAATTTGAAAGCGGCATTATCGTTTGGGGCCCGGACCCGATGGCGAACGCGATAGTGTCTTTTCCCGGGTTGTTGTTGGCCGCCGTGATAGCTTCGCGCAAACTGCAATCGGCGTCGCAGACATTGTCATTGGTGTCTGCCGTCTTGGTGACGGTAAAGGTCGTCGCCTGTGCTGCCCACGCCGCCCCAAACATCAGGGTGACAAAGAGGAACAGCCGGCAAATAAACCTGGTACTGGGAATTCGTGAATTGAATCTTGCAAACATCTTTAAAATCTCCTTCAACCTCAGCTTGTAATCGGGCCTTGGCCCACCGTGTGGAGATTTATAGGCTTTGCAGAATCGATTGTCGCCATCCTTTTGGATAGTTAGATCCGGGCAGAATTCGAGAGTAGAGAGCTAACCTGGAGGCAGCCGGGGCAACAAGGAGGTCATGCAAAAAGGTAGGTTTGTTCGAGAAAGTTGCCACGGGCATCCTGTCCGTAAGATCTCCACGCGATGGATGTGCAGGCCAACTCAAACCAACCATTGCCCAAAAGAGAATCGCCACCCTTTTGGGTGGCGACGTCTGGGTTCATAGCCTGGGGAAGATGATGGGGACTGAGCTAACCTGGCCGGCGATCGAGTTCCCCGGTTACCGCTTCACTTCGTTGAAGTGAACTCGCGCAAATAAGAAGCCTGCCCCGCAGATCCGAACAATGGACTCGTTCTTTGAGTATCCACAGGAGGAGCGTTGGCGGATTAGTCTCAGCCACGCTCGCCGCTTCGGCAACGGTAAGCAGTTCGACGATCTCATTGCAGCCCTTGCACCATGCTGTGCGAGCTATGCGATGCAATATCGCTTCGACTGAGTTACGCATGTTAATTTCCATATTTCCGGCGATCATCGTCTTTCCTTTCATCACGCGGTTCCGCTTTCAAAATTCAAAGGTATCTGGGTCCCGCCCATCATGACGGTGTTATAGATTGATGGCCTGCCCCTGTCACTACCTGTTTGTGTAGTAAAAGACCACTGACGGGGCGGGAATGCATTCGGCAGGAGGTCAGTACCGGGAGCGGTAGCGACCGGGTAACTTATGGGCTACCCGGTCGCTACCCCTCCCGGTACTGACCTTAGCGTCTGGCGGTTCGCGCAAGTCGGCAGCGTGTGACTGCCGCCTGCTTAGACAGATCACTTCACATACTTACTGTTGGCTTCGGCTTTCTCCCACATCTTCGCGAAGTATTCGGCGTTGTCCATGATGTGACTGCCAACATAAGCGCCGTACTTCGTGTTTCGGGAAACGTGCCTCAAAAAATCCGCCATCATGCCGTAATGCGCCGCCCCGTCTTTGCGGAAGTCCCAGATCCGGTCGCCGGTTTTGGGCATGGGGAAGAATGCTGTGTAAATGTTTGCATCACTTTCCGGCATCGGTCCCTTCACCAACCCGTTAAGATCGCTGCCGAAAGATACTCTTCCAGCGCCGATCAGATAGCTGGCTGCCACGTACCTCTCAGACCAATCGTCAGCCGCGGCGGTATCTGAACCCAGCCCGAACATACCGCCCAGCTTGCCCAAACGCGTCAGCTGTTCTTCGGTGCGAGAGTTCTCGTTACCCGAAACCGGACGCCTCAGGGGTTGATCGCTCTTTGCTTTGTCAGGTGGCCACATACTTCTAAGGTTGTTATGGCCAGAGACCAGTGGGTATTTGTTGAAGATGCTTTCCGCCAGATCGAGTGTTTTGTTGGCAGTGGTCTGGGACATGTGATCGATATCGATCAGCATGCCGAGCTTCATCATTTCTTTAATCGCAAAGCTGCCTTGCGGGGTCAACCCCAGGTTGCCATTCCGTTGACCGTTCTGGCACTTGGGTGAAGTGGGCGCGTTCAGATCGAGCTTAATCTTGATGGCCCCGACGCCTGAAAAGAATTTCTTTACCTCTGTGGGAATGTCATCACCCAACAAGGGCGAGAAATCATAGTTGAGTTCGTCTACAGGCTTGGCGCAAACCAGGTTCCACCATTGGCCGGATTCGCGCTTGTCGGAATAATTGAAGAGATCTTCATAGGCGGCGGTCTGGCCGAACGCGTTATCCAGAACGTGGACCGGAAACAGGTAACGCACGCCGTTGTTATAAAGACGCTTGATTTCAGCGATGATCGCCGCATCGGGAACGGGCTTAGGGTACTTATTGAAGTCGCCGATGTGATCAATCTCGGCACCTAAAATGACGGCCATCTTGTTGGCGGCGACAATCCGCCGCAGGTCGGCCGCCGTAAGTGCGATTTCCATGAAGTCATTATGCCGGGCGACGAACGTCTTCATTTCATCGATTTGCAGATCGGCCGAAGCTTTATCATTAGTAGGCCCATCACCGGGTCCCGAGGTTATTGCCGCCAGCGTGGCATTGTTTACAGCCAGGGCCACCATTACCCGCTGCCCGCCGTCGTAAGAACGCCTGATCCAGTCCACCCACATTTTCTGGTGTGTGATGTCATTCCACTTTGGCCAATCTTTGAAACTGGGATAGCCAACGGCTTGCCCGCCCATTTTGGGGGTCTTCTTCATGATTTCAAAAATGAACTGAAACAAGTGGCGAAAGTCATCGCCGCAAGGGTTGTTTAATATGTCGTAGCCACCATGGGTGCCGTTGTTTCTGCCCAGCGCCTGCCCAATGCTCTTTGCCCGGACATTGTGATGGCAATCAGCGTCTATGGTCAGCAGCGAGCCCACGTCCACTCCTCCCTGGATCAGTTTGCCGCCGAAGCCAAGGTTGACCATCGGATGGGTATGAAGATCCGCAAAACCGTGCAGGCTGTTGGGCAGACTGCGCCATAACCTGGTGGCGTCCATTCCCTGCGAAATACTCTTGAGGGTTGCCTCTTGCTGGTTGACCACATTCAACGTCAGCGGGCCATCATTGTTGGCCTTGCCTTTGGGCAAATCCACCCAGTCACCGACAATGGCCTGTTTGATTTTCTTGCCAAAGAAAACTCGCGCGAAAGCCGGCTGCGCAGATCCGCCGGGACCGCCCCAAAAACCACTCTCTGCCAGGTAAACCACGTCTCCACTCGGAGACTCGCGCACGTAATAGGTGGCGTAGTCGTCGCCTACCCAGACTCCCGTCAAACTTTGAGCTCCGTCCCAAAACCCCTGGGGGCGACTGCGCAATTCCGGAGCTAGTCCCGTGGGAATGCCATTCACAATCTGAAAGACAGTCTTCGTTAGAGTCTTTGTGCCAAATGGCGTGCTGGAAGAGACTTTAGCCAACGTATCTCCGTCACGTTGTATCTCCAAAGTAATTTCGCCCATGCCGTGGGTCCTGCCTTTGGGTATATCCCAGAACCTGGCGGTGATCTTGTTTCCGGCCACACTACCAATCACCACATTGGCCCAACCGCCTTTTGGGTCTTCACCCACCCAGTAGATCTTGTCGCCGATCTGACGGACAAAGTAAGCACCGCCATCATCGCCCTGGTAGTAGCCATCAAGTTCTTTGGCCGCCGCGTTAGTGCAAAGGCCCATCAGCAGGACCCATGACAAAAGCAGAAATCTCCACGCTTTACGCTTCATTAAATCCATGATCTTCTCCTCCGAATTTCACAAGGTGCTTTGGGCCAGCAGCCCACCGTGGCGGTTTTATAGGACGACCGACTGGTCCCTGTCGCCATTCAATTGGATAGTTTTGATGGGGGAAGGCGCGCGACACTGAAGACAGAACCGGAAGCCCTGGCGACAGGGGTCGGCGCCTGATGATTGTTTGAGTGATTAACTAGACCAGCCGGTCGCGCATTGCCTTGAGCACGGCTTCGGATTTTGAATGGACCTGGAGCTTGTCGAATATGTGGCGCACGTGAAACTTGATGGTGTTGTAGCTCACTCCTAGTTTTTCGGCGGCAGTCTGGTAGTTATAACCTTCGGTGAGAAGTTTTAGCAGTCGTGTTTCGTGCGGCGTGAGGGCGTAATCCTCCCGATCGGGGTTGTGAAATTCCCGGAAAAACCTGATTACGCGAGTGGCTACTTCCGGAGATACGGGTGAGCCGCCAGACATTGCTTCACGAATGTTCTCCAGCAATTTAGCCGGTGGTGTACGTTTCAAAAGGTATCCACTGGCCCCGGCGCAAAGCGCGTCGAAAATGCGATCGTCGTCGTCATAGACTGTCAGCATGAGGATTTGCATCTGGGGGTAACGCTCTTTGAGGATGCGAATTCCATCGATGCCGTTCATTCCGGGCAAACCGATATCGCTCAGCAAAACGTCGGGAATATTGCCGGGCAAGCGCGCCAGCGCATCTTCCATCGAAGGATAGCTGCCCGTGCAGCGGAAGCCGTCGGTAAAGTTTATCAACGTTGTGAGTCCGTCGCGGATGTCCCGCATGTCCTCGACGACGGCCGTTTTGATTACATTTGTTTGCAGTTCCATTGGTCTTAACCAGGCACAACTCTAAACCCCGGACGTCCCGTTGTCGCCACCCATCTGGGTAGTCGCCACCCGCGCGTGACGGGCCGCCGCGTCGAGAGGCAACTGAACGGCTATGGTAGTGCCCCCGCCGACTGCTGATTTGATGTCGAGCCTGCCGTTCAGTTCTGCTGCCCGCTTTTTCATGCTGAAAATGCCGTGACCACCTTTCGACCGGGCGGCCAGGGCCGGACCACTGCGCTCCAGATCGAAACCATGGCCGTTGTCGGTAATCGAGAGCCTGAGATCATCCTGCGAGAGATCAAAATCAATTTTTACCCGGGTGGCGCCCGCATGTTTGGCGATGTTCGTCAGAGACTCTTTGAAGATCAGAAACACTTCCCGTCGCGCGTTCGCGCCGAGGGGGAGCTCGAGGACGTGGCTGGGTGCGTTGAAATCGAAGTGAACTCCTCTGGCGCTCAACAAATCGCTGGCAAAACGACGCATGCGCTGAATCAAATCCTGCAAACGATCCTTCTCAGGATTTATCGCCCAAACAATATCGCTCATCGTCTCAACCAGTTCGTTCGAGACGTTTACGATTGAGTTCAGGGGATCGAGACTCGCCCCGTTGCCCTGCATGTTTTGCTGTCGGGCAACTTCGCTGAGGATGGCAATCTGGGTTAATGATGCTCCGATGTCGTCGTGCAGGTCGGTCGCGATGCGGGTGCGAACACGGGCGAGTTCAGTAAGCCGCTCAGCTCGCGTGTGGCTCAAGTCTTCTTCGGCGCGTTTCGCCTCCGCCAGCGCGGCGTTTACCTCACGCAGACGGGCCATTCGATAACGATAAAAAAGATAAAGCAAGGTAATGGTCAAAAGAACTGCCAGAGTCAGAAACCACCATCGCAACCAAAGCGGCGGCAGAATCTTGAAAGATAACACCGCGGGTCGCTCGCTTTGAGTGCCGTCGGTGTTTACGGCCCGTACCAGGAAACGATACGAGCCTGGCCGCAGATTCGCGTAAGTAACCGTGCGTTGTTCGGTCGGCGCACTCCATTTCGAGTCCGCGCCTTCCAGCATGAACTGGTAACGCAACGTTTCGCCGGCGTGAAAATCAAGTCCGAAAAAATCGATTTGAAAATTGTTTTGCGTGTACTTTAATTCGCCCTTTGACAACTCAGCCTGGCCCACCGCAGACACGGGTTGTTTTTCACCCGCGATCCGCAGTCCGCCGAGCCAGATTGACGGCGGGGCCATTCTTTCTTCCGCAATTGGCGAAAACCGAGATAGGCCGTTGGTGGTTGCAAACCACAAAGTGCCGCTCCGATCGCAATACGAATCTACGACAAAGTCTCCCGCCAGCCCGTCGCTGACCGAATAATGTTTTATTCGCGTCGTGTCCGGAGAAATCTGATCCACCCCGCGAACTGTTCCGACATAGATGTTTCCCAAACGATCTTCAGTGATGGTGCGCGTATTATTGCTCGACAATCCTTGTTCGGTCGTGAGGGGAAAGAAGACCGGCTTCGCCGCCGCCGGGTCATCGATTCGCCTGACCCCGCCAATCGTAGACGTCAACCACAAACGACCCTGCCGATCGACCAGCAGGTCTGTGATCCCTCGTAAAGGCAAGCCGTCCTTGCCGCCGAACTCTTCGAATCGATTGTTCGCAAAACGGACCAGACCACCTTCATAGAATCCGAACCAGAGGTTGCCGGCGCGATCTTCGGCAAACGATTCGGCCGACTTACCTTTCGGGAGACCTTCGCTTTCCGAGAAACGATAAAAATTGCTGTCGCCCTTTTTCAGCCGGTAAAGACCCATATTTTCGTTGCCCGAAGGTTGTTGACTTAACCAGAGGTTTCCGTGCGAGTCCTCAAACATTTGATACATATCATCAGACTTAAATCCGTCACGACTATCGTAAGTGGCCAGTGGCCGATTCAAATTTCCCGACGCGAAACGATACAGCCGGGTCGTCGTCAGAAACCACCATTCGTTTGCACTGGAAAGAAATCCTGCCCGCGAGGTCCACAATGCCCGCGCGTCCGGCGCCAGGGAAGCCCGCAAGGTTTGAAAGCGCTGACCGTCATATCGGCTAAGAGAAAAATGGCCGTTGACCACGTATAGCGTTCCGTCGTTGCCTTCGATAATCGCCTCAACGTTCGGCGAGTCCAACCCATCAGCCTCTGTGTAAGTAGTCAGGCCTTTACGGTCGAATCGCGCCAGAGCGTTGCGGCCGCCAATCCACAAGTTGCCGGCCGAGTCTTCGGCCATTTCGGCCATGGCTGACGGTAAGCCTTGCGAAGCTCCATGAGATAGAAATTTCAGTCCATCAAATTCGAAAAGATTTGCGTCTGCAGCCAGCCAGATATGTCCGTCGCGGCTTTGATAAAGCCGGCCGGTGATTGAGTTCGTACTTGTTTCTTCCAGCCGGAATATCTCATCCGGTTTGGTGGGCAAGCTGATCTCGAGACCGGGCCGGGTTGAGACGACGTCAGTCGGATTGAGAGGTTTGATTACCAACTGCTGATTAGTGGGAACAGATGCAAAAGGCGCAGGATTGATGACAAAAAAATCGTTACGCCAAAGTACCCATACGCGACCATCCGGTTCAATCACTGACGACGCCAGACCCGATCGCACCGCAGTTTCGTGATGATAGAGAACGCGCCGCCCGTCGGGAAAGCGTCGTACAACGCCCTGACTGGTGTTGAGCCAAAGACATCCGTCGGGTGCTTCGCGAAGCTCGAAGATGTCGAACGGATGGTTGGGACTCGAAGGGATATTCAGTTGGGCGGGCGCAAACGTAAACTTGCCGTTAAGCTCATTGACCTTATGAAGATCGTTACTACCAAACCAGAGGGTCCCATTCCGGTCTTCGAGCAAAGGACCGCGATGGGCCGAGACAAGTTCGGCATCCAGAAAGGGCCGGTCACCTATCGCGTCGTTCACTTGAGAAACGGCGTCTGGTCTAAAGCGATAAATACCGGCGGTGGTGGTAATCCAATATGCGCCGTCGCGGGTTTGATAAAGCGATTCAATTCCGGGCGGTGCGTCCTTATCGCCGACCCGATAGGTCACAAAGCGCGAACCGTCAAACCGGCTCAAGCCGTCGCGGGTGCAAAACCACATAAAGCCGCGCGAGTCACGCATCAGGTAATTGATAAAGCTGCTGCCCAACCCGTCGGCCGAGGTATAAAGTTTCACCGGTAGCCGTTCGGCGCCCACCTGTAACGGCACGAAGAGCAGAATAAGCAATAGCCGGCTGAGTCGACGGACGAACTGTTTCATCACTTCAATGGGCGCAAGAATATGACAGAGGAAGTGTGGCGGCAAGGGCAAGTTGCGGACAGCACCGATGATAATTCGCTTGACCGTCGGGCCACTTGTCGCTGTACAGTCTAGTCATGCACAGTGTCAGCCTGCGTTTGCGGCCTCAGCCGGAAAACTACGACATCAAAATTGGAGCCAACCTGATTTCCCATCTGGGGGCAGAAGCTCGAGCGTGTTTGGGGCCGGAATCGCGACAGGCGGCACTGATTTCGAATCCGACGGTCTTTGATCTGTATGGACGCCAGGCAGTGCGAAGCCTGCGCGCTTCGGGGTTTAAGGTTTGCCATTGGCTAATGAAGGAAGGCGAACGTCACAAGTCACTCCGATCACTGGAACAAGCGCTCGGATTTCTAAGCCAGTCGCGTTTGGAGAGAACCGATTGTGTCGTTGCGCTCGGAGGCGGCGTGGTCGGCGATTTGGCGGGCTTTGCCGCCGCGACCTACCTGCGCGGAATTACCTTCGTGCAAGTGCCCACAACTTTGCTCGCCCAAATTGATGCATCGGTTGGCGGAAAAACGGGAATTAATTTGCCGGCCGGTAAGAACCTGGCCGGCGCGTTTCATCAACCGCGCCTGGTGATAATTGACACCAACAGTTTGCGAACCTTGCCGGCCCGTGAACTCACTTCCGGCTGGTGCGAAGCCGTGAAACAAGGCGCGGTCGGCGAGCGCAAATTATTCGAACGGACTGTCAGGCTGTTACGGAACCGTCCCAGAGACTTTGGTCGTTGGCTCGGCAACCGGGATTCACAGACCGAAATCGGTCTCACCATTGCCGCACACTGTCGCTTCAAAGCATCAATTGTGGCCGGAGACGCGCGCGAGACTCCAGGTCGCGATGACGCAAAATCCCGCCGAATTCTCAATTTTGGTCATACCACGGCCCATGCCTTGGAAGTCGTGACCGCTTATCGGCGCTTCCGGCATGGTGAGGCGGTCGGGTACGGGGTAGTCGTGGCGGGCGAAATCTCAAAAAATCTAGGCATGCTCAGCGCTGACGAGTTAGAATCATTACGTGAGGCCGTCAGGGCCTGCGGGTCTTTGCCACGAGCGAATGACCTGGACGTTAGCAAACTGCTACACGCAATGAAGGGCGACAAAAAATCGGTCGCCGGCCAACTTAAGTGGGTCCTGTTGGAAAGGATTGGCAAAGCACAAATCGTGAACGGGACGCACGTCGACAGACGAGCCATAACCAGCGCTTTACGCGCAGGCTTGCAGCCACTCAGGTAAGACTTGTCAACACTCGACCTGCAATCAGCAACCTTCCATGCAAATCAATTAGCAACAGGGGACGAATTATGAAAAACGAACAAGGCGGAGCCCGCCTCAAATTCATCATCTTCATGGCGGTCTTTGGGTTAATCCTCTATATCGGCTACATGTACATCCCGGTGGCCATTGATGGCTATTATTTCAAGGATGTCATGCAGAACAAGGTGGACTTGGCCGTGGCCCAGGGCTTTGACGGGAACTGGGTCAGGGACCAGTTGGCGAAAAGCGGCCCCGAGTACCACGTCCCCCCTGAAGCAGTTATCACGCCGTCGACCAAAGAGAATCGCGTCGTCGTGCGGGTGCAGTTCACGCGGCCCATCGCCTTTCCCGGGTACACCTGGAACTACGAGTTCGATCACACAGCACAGAGTACCGCGTTCTTTACCGTTAGATAGACGACTAGAACTGTCAGCCGTGACCATGGCCGAGGTCGCAAACATTCAGCTGCCCAGGCGAATAACCTAATTGATAACGTTGGGCTGCCTACTCCTGCAAGATAGACGGAAAACGTTCGTTCCTCCACTGGCCAAAGTATCACCACGAGGAGGGCAGAATGTTTCCAGCGGCCCAGCTTCTGTGGCTGCTTCTCGCTTTCAGCGCAAGCGACAGCACAGATGTCCTGAAACACACTCAGCAAGTCTCATTTACCCAGGCGATCCCTCCGGATTTTCTCATCACGCTGGAGAGAACGGGTTGTGAAGGCGTCTGTCCGATGTATACGGTAAAGATCTCTGCCGGCGGAGCCGTGGTTTATCAGGGAAAGCAGTTTGTCAGAAACAAGAGAAGGGTTGTGAGCAGGCTTACGAAGGAACAACTCAGGCAATTGCTCTCTACGTTTGAGCGGGCAGATTATTTCTCATTGAGAAATAGATACCAATATCCGGAAGACGGGTGCCCGAGTAGTGGGCTCGATTATCCTGCCGCTATTACCTCCTTCAGAATCAATGGGCGAGTGAAAACCATAGCTCATGACTACGGGTGTCGAGAGAAGTCGCCGGACGGCGATTCCAGACCGGTTTACCCCCGCGAACTATTCGCCTTAGAGCAAAGGATCGATGAGATAGTCGGAACCAGTCGTTGGACGAGATAACGGGAAGCTCAGCTTGAAACCGCAGAAAGTGCCGCAGGGGCGAAGGCGGTCAACTGCACCAGCGCGGCGGGGGCTTCGGCCAGCCAGGTGGTAGGACAAACGCCGCAACGAGTGCATTGATTTACCGAAGGACAAGGTGCAGTCGAACGCGCTTCGTGGGCGCGTTCATCTTCCTGTTGCATGAATTCGCGAGAGATGCCGGAATCCACGATATCCCAGGGCAGAATCTCATCGTACGCGCGGCGGCGGCTGGTGTGAAAATGCAGATCTATTCCCGTCTCGCGAACTGCGGCGCCAAGATCTCCGTTCAGGCGCGCGGTCGCTTCGATGACCCGGCCCACACGGCGATCACCGGACGAGAACAGAGCCTGCTCGTGAGCGATGCGCGCGGACATGGCGCGGACCTCGACGTTCGGGATACGAGCGAGCTTCTTACTGACAAATTTCAAACGGCGCTTTAACTCTTTCTCTTCGCAAATCGGTTCCCACTGAAACGGCGTGTTTGGTTTCGGCACGAAACCATTCAATGAAGGGATGATCTTGCCGGCGCGGCCGAAACGTTTTCCCGCTTCCAGCATTCGATCCTTGATGCGTTCGACCAGCACAATCATCTCGTCCAGGTCTTCATCCGTTTCGGTTGGCAAGCCCACCATCATGTAGAGCTTAACCGTCAGCATGCCACGATCAAATACAGCGCCGCAGATGTCTACAATTTCATCGTTGGAAAGATTCTTGTTGATCACGCGGCGCAGGCGATCAGAGCCGGTTTCCGGGGCCACGGCGATTTGCTGATCCCGCGATTCCACCAGCGCATCCAGCAATTCATCAGAAATCTGATCGAGACGCAGAGACGAAACCGATATGCGATATTCCATCGCGCGGAGGCCCTGGAGGATTTCGCTGATTTCCGGATGATCGCAGACGGCAGTCGAAACCAGACCGATCTTATCTGTTTTGGATCTCCACTGAGTCGCTTTCGCCAGAATGTCGCGGGCCGGGACCACCCGCGGCGGCCAGTAGTTGTAGCCGGCCCAGCAGAAACGACAGCCCTGCGAACAGCCACGCGAGATTTCGATCAGAAAGCGATCACCCATCTCGGCCTGGGGTGCGAAGATGGTCGTGGACGGCGCGAAGACTTCATCACGACGGAGTTGCGCGGCGATATCGAGTTGTTGTTTTCGAATCGCCCGTCGCAGACTGCCTTCCTTCGGGTTCTCGGCAGAAATCGCCCGACCCACACGCGCCGGAACGCCTTCAACAATGGGAACATACGCCGCCACTGTCTCATCTTCGTGGTAGCTGACTTCATAGAGCGATGGGACATAGAACCCGCGTCCCTGTTGGGCCAGCGCCAGCAGAACTTCTTCCTTGGTTTCGTGTTCGAGAATGGCGTCGACGATTTTCGGTCCGAGGATCTCACCTTCACCGACACCGATAACGTCGGTGAAATCAGCAATCGGTTCCGGATTCAGAAACGACGACGCGCCGCCCATCACAATCAGCGGATCATGTTTCGTGCGGTCCTTTGACCAAACCGGCACGCCGCTCATTTGCAGCATGCGCGCCATGTTCACGTAATCAGTTTCAAAAGAGATTGAGAAAGCGACTACATCGAAGTCGCGGACTGGTGTTTGTGATTCGAGCGAAAGCAGGGGAGTGCGTGTCCGTTCGTATTCGCCAAGTTCGTTAATCGTGTCAGAAGCCCGACCGTGAGGGAGGGCATCGTAACCTGACGAGCCCTTGTGGGAACGGGAGGAATCCGGCAGAAACACTCGCTCACAGGAAACTTCAGGTATGTTATTGAAAAGTTCATACATCGCCTGAAAGCCCAGATTGGCCATCCCGATGGCATAGGTGTTCGGATAGCAAAGCGCGATGCGCAGTTGCGCCCCGCGCTTCAAAACCCAGCCGTCTTCCGAGGCGAGCTTACGTTTATAGCTTTCGACGATTTTCTTCATAGAAGACAATTGGCCGCGGATGAACGCGGATACACGCTGATGGATTTCAAATTCTTATCCGCGCAATTCTGCGTTAATCCGCGGCAAAATCTCTTTCAATTACCCGTGCTGAACCGTTTCCAGGAACGCTTTGAGTTTGCGTGAGCGCGAGGGATGGCGCAGCTTCCGTAGCGCCTTGGCTTCAATTTGACGAATGCGTTCGCGGGTCACGGCAAAATGCTGGCCCACTTCTTCCAGTGTGTGTTCCGAGCCGGTGGTGCCGAGGCCGAATCGCATCTTGATCACTTTTTCTTCGCGAGGCGTCAGCGTCGCCAGCACTTCATCAGTGATTTCGCGCAGGTTCGAAGCGACGACCTGATCCGAAGGATTCATGATCGACTTGTCCTCGATGAAATCGCCGAGGTGCGAATCTTCCTCTTCACCGATCGGCGTTTCCAGAGAGATTGGCTCCTGAGCAATCTTCAAAACTTTGCGCACCTTGGACACCGGGATGTCCATCTTCTTGGCGATCTCTTCGCTGGTTGGTTCACGGCCAAGTTCCTGCACCAGCGCGCGTGAAGTCCGGATCAGTTTGTTGATCGTTTCGATCATGTGCACCGGAATTCTGATAGTCCGTGCCTGGTCGGCAATCGCGCGAGTGATCGCCTGGCGAATCCACCATGTAGCGTAAGTCGAAAACTTGTAGCCACGCCGCCACTCGAATTTGTCCACGGCCTTCATCAGACCGATGTTGCCTTCCTGAATCAGGTCCAGGAACTGCAAACCGCGGTTCGTATATTTCTTGGCGATCGAAACCACGAGGCGCAGGTTCGCTTCGACTAATTCACGTTTGGCCTGACCGGTGTGATGCTCGCCTGTGACGATGGACTGTAGCGACCGCTTCACTTCGACGGGCGAGATATGGTGCTCTTCCTCGACCATCTGCAGGCGCTTCTTGGCCGTCGAAACGTGTTTCTTGTAAAGCTTTATGTCATCGGCCTTCAGTCGCTTCCTGGTGAGTCGCTCGGTGTAAGTCGACAGCTCGCGCTCAGCTGAACGGACCTCTTTCTGCACATTGCGAATTGCATTAATCAGCCGCTGGCGCGAGCGTTCGGTCAGATTGAGACGGCCAATCTCGTCGGCAATCTCGAGTCGCAGGCGGGCGACTTTGCGGCGCAGGCGCAGGAGCTTCTTGGTTTTCTTGCCACGCGTGATCTTGGTTTCGGTGCGCAGCTTGGCCCATTCCTTGAGCGCGTTCTTGAACAGCTTGTTGATATTCTCGATGCCGTCGACGGTCCAAACGCGATACTCGTCGGCTTTGTCTTCTTCTCCGGCGAGTTCGGCCTGCTCAGAGAAGGTGACAACTTCACGAATGTTGAGATTCAGTGCCTTTAGTTCTTCCCCGATTCTTAGCAGCTCACCTACTGCGATGGGCGAACGCGCAATCGATTTTTGGGTCTTGATTTGACCGCGTTCGATCCTTTTGGCGATGGCCACTTCGCCTTCGCGCGTCAGCAAAGGGACGACGCCCATCTCGCGCAAATAGAGACGCACCGGGTCGTTGGTTTTTTCCAACGCGCCGGCCGAAAGATCCAGCTCGAGATCTTCGTCACTCTCATCGTCATCGGTGGCGATAGCCGCAGCTTGTTCGATCAGGCGCTCGTCTGAGTCGGCAACATGAATGTTCGACGCGTCCAGTTTCTGTAGAACGTCTTCAATGTCGTCCGGGGACACTACGTTCTCAGGAAGTTCGCGATTCAAATCGTCGTAAGAGAGGAACTTCTTGTCGCCGCCGAGTTGCAGCAAACGATCCATTACGTCGTCTCGATCTTTTTCTTCAATAGCCACGTTAATGTTTCCTAATCTGGTTTGCGCCGTCGGCTTATTTCCCCATTTTGCCATGCGGCAAGAAAGTGCTGCGCTGTTTTGACAGCTCCAATTTCTTCATTGCCAGCCGGTCGCGCTCGTCGTTTTCACCCGCCCGATCAGTCTCGGCAATCTGCGCGCTTAACTCATCGATCTCCCGGTCAAGTTTCATCAGCCGCAGCGCATTCAAGCAACTGTTGGCATCGGCCAGCGATTCATCGAACGACTCGGCCGGCTCATTCATCAGTAAACGCGGGAGGAATTCCGCCGCCATCGAATTGTCCGCCGTCGCTTCGCTCAACGAGTCGAAGCTGATTTCCTTGTCCTCTTTTCCCAGCGCGGCGATGGCGCGAAAGATCGCTGACGTCGCCAGCGCTTCGTAATCCGTGGGCTGCAGCCGCGGCAGCATGATGTTTCGCAGTTCATCACTGGCCACCAGCAGGCCGAGAAGTTTTTCTTCTGCGACCGTAGGTTGGACCCGCCGCGTGATCACTTGCTGAACGGCCAAAGCGTTCGTGCTTGCGCGGCCACCCACCTGTTGCCACAGTTCGCGCCGTTGATCTTTCTGGACCCGCAGGCTGTCCATCGCGATGTCAAAGTATTCGCGCTTCTGAATCCGGCCACTGACAGCGCGAACAAACGGGAGCGCCTCCTCGACCGCCGCAGCTTTGTCAGCCGGGTTCTGAAGGTTACGATCCCGTACCGCTTGATCGATCACAAATTGTATATGGGGCTGTGCCTCTCCGCGGCGTCGGTTGTATTCGGAAACGCCGTGTTTTCGGATGAAATCGTCGGGATCTGCGTTGTCCGGGAGAACCAGAACCTTGACTTCGATGTCTTCTGCCAGAATCGTTTCGATCGCTCGTTTCGCCGCCTGCACGCCCGCGCGATCACCATCATAGTTCACCACCACTTTGCGCGCAAACCGGCCGATTAGCTTTACTTGCTCGGGCGTAAGCGCGGTGCCCAAACTGGCAACCACATTGCGTATGCCGAACTGATAAGGAACGATCAAATCCAAATAACCCTCGACCAAAATTGCAAATCCCTGACGGCGAATGTCATCGCGCGTCAGGTGTAGACCATACAAATGACGGCCCTTCGTGTAGGCCGGAGTCTCGGGGGAATTCAAATACTTCGGCTCGCCTTCGGGATCGAGAGTTCGTCCGCCGAATGCGATCGGTTTCCCCTGGGCGTCAAACACCGGAAAGATCAGCCGCCCACGAAAACGATCGTACGAACCGCCTTCATCTTTCTTTACCACCAGCCCGCTCTTTTCCAGTTGCTCCTGGGTCGCGCCTTTCTGTCGCAGATGCGTGGACAGCGCTTCCCAACTGTCAGGAGCGAATCCCAGCTTGAAGGTCTGGCTCGTCTCTTCGGTGATGCCGCGTTGGGTTAGATATTCGCGCACGCCGCGTGCGGCTTTCCCTTGTAGTTGATCCTGCCACCAGGCCAGCGCCCATTGATTCAGATCAATTACCTGATCACTCTCGCGCTTGTGAGCTTCAAAGCGGCCATCGTCTTCCATTTTCGGCAGCGCGACGCCCGACTTTTCGGCGACTATTTTGATCGCTTCCGGAAAAGTCACTCGCTCGATCTCCATCACGAAGGTAAAAACTGATCCGCCCTTCTGACAGCCAAAGCAGTAGAAGATCTCTTTGGATGGATTAACCGAAAATGAAGGCTTAGTCTCTTTGTGAAAGGGACAGCGACCGACCCAGTTGGCGCCGGCTTTCTTGAGCGTCACAAAGTCCTGCACGATGCGCACAATGTCCGCCTGGCGTTTGAGGTCTTCGATAAATGTTTGTGGGAAACGCACGACCTAGTTTATGACCCAGCGACCTAAGAAGATCAAATCACCCTGGTTGAGAGTCGTGAGGCGCGTACGCTCAGCGACTAACGCAATGCCGTGGTTAGTTTCCAACCGACCGCAGCGCGGGGATATGTGCGTTCGCGTTGAGCGTCGTTGTCATAGTAGGTTTCCCTGCCTTTTTCGACATCCCTAACCAGGACACCTTTTGAGGAAGTTCGCCCAATCGCGACTAGTCTCACAGTCTCTCCAAAATCTGGTTCTGATACTCTGAGGAATAAGCCTTTCCGCGCTCCATGGATACTCCCGACATTCACTCTAACAAAGGTCAATGACGCCAATTTATGCTCGATGGCGGATGACAGGATCTTGGAAGTGAACTCGTAAGAGTAGTTTCGTCGCAGGCTTCTACCCTCAATCGCCATTACTGTGGCAGTGATTGGTCTCTTCAAAAAATGTTCATACTCCCGAGGCAAAAGCGGCGTGCCAACCGAAACCACATTCTTTCCGGCAGATCGAGAATAAAAATAAGACTCTTCCAGGTCCCAGGGATTGAATCCAAGCAACACATTGAAATCACCTAATCCCGCGACATAATCGGAAAAATCCTTGATGAGATCCTGACGAATCAGAAATAGTCGATCGCGCCACTTGACCGGAACAAAAGACACCACACTGGCTTCGTGCGTGAGCGTCTGCCCATGAGCGTGAGATTTGGAAGCCTTCTTGAATTCGGGAATGAACTGGATAAGGGTAGGCGTGACATTTACCCGGCCGAAAGTCACGCTCATTACCAATGCCTGGCACTTATCGACGTCGGCGATGACAAAGCCGTTCCGGGACCATCGCACGTAGGCGCCATGGGTTTCGCCGCCGCTAAAATAATCTCCGGCCCATTCGTCGTGCTGATTTGCTCCAATTAGTTTCCAGCGGGCAATAGCCTCTGCGGCCTCTTGCTTCGTGAATGTGTTTGATGAAAGCCACCAGGATTCCGTAATCCCGTTTTCCCAGGCGCCCCATTGATCGACTTGAGCGACAGACTCTTGCGCGCCGATTCCGAAGCAGAGGCTAAGCAAGGCCAGAATTAGAATTCTTCGTAAGAGATCTCGCTGGGAGCTTTTCATCCGAATTAATGTTTACTGGCGCAATTCTACAATAGTCGCGCCAGAACCACCTTGATCCTGAGGTGCAATAACAAATCGTGCGACATGTGGATGATCGGCAAGCATTTCCGCGACGGCTCTACGCAGTGCACCCGTGCCGTGGCCGTGGATTATGCGCACTTCAGCAACCCCGTTCAAGAAAGCCTGGTCGAGGAACTTGTCCACCAGATCGACGGCTTCATCGGTCTTCTTGCCGATTAGATTTATTTCGCTGGTGGTTTGGAATTTGGAATCTGAATCTTTTGAATGGAGATGAAGTTCTGTGGTCGCGGTTTTGTGGCGAAGTTCTTCCAGCGAATGCCTGGCCCTCCCGCTACCGCGGGAGGTACTGACCTCATTGCCTCGACTCGTGTTTCCTTCCATGAGTTCAAGATTGGCGAGTTTCTCTCGCATGTGAAGGGATCCGACGCGCACCTCGGCTTCGTTACCTTTGATTCGATCAATGATTCCGGTTGAGCCGAGCGTCAAAAGTTTGACCCGATCGCCGACCTTCAGTTCGCGCGATGCTCCAGGTTGAGGAGCCGCGATACTCTCAATTGATTCTGTTTCCGGCTCAACCGCGTTTGCCCTGGCTTCTATGGCTGAACGTCGGCCCTCGCTGACTACCTTGCCGTCACGTACAACGCGAACGCTTCGCAAAGGCTCGGGCAAGATTTCTTTCTGGCTGAGAGCCGGCTTCGTTTTCCTGGCACTCTCACTCATTTCCTTTGCCGCCCGCTGCGCTTCACGCTTCAATTCGGCGGCCTGCCGCTGGGCTTCGCGTTCGACTTTCGTTTTCGCTGCGCGGTCTTCAATCTTTGCTAACAGCTCGCGGCTAAGCTTTTCGAATTCCGAAACGGTTTGCTTTAAGGCCTTTTCAAATTCTGCTTTGCGGCCCGTTTCGCGCTGCTGAAAATCCCTGTCCAGCGCCGTAAACTTTTCGGCTGTGGCCGCGCGTTCTTCCTCCAGCGCCTTGCGCAACTCTTCGGCTGCTTCGGCCTCAGTCTTTATTCGGCGCAAGTATTCAAACGCATCGAGCGACGATTGCTTCACGTGCGCCGCAGCGCTCTGGATGATCCCCGGCGGGATACCAAATCGTTTTGCGATTTCCAGACCTGAGGACGAGCCGGCCAGACCAACGAGCAAACGATAAGTAGGCCGCAGCGTCTTCTCGTCGAACTCAACACTGGCATTGAGAACGCCAGGCTCATTCGCGGCATACATTTTCAAACCCGAGTAGTGCGTCGTCGCCAGAACCTGCGCGCCGCTTTGTTTGAAATGATCAACCACCGCGACGCCCAGGCCCGAGCCTTCTTCCGGGTCCGTGCCGGTGCCGACCTCGTCGAGTAAGACCAGTGCGGGCGTCTCGCATGATTCGATCATCGAAGCGATGTTCGCCACGTGTGAAGTGAACGTCGACAGATTCGCTGCCAATGATTGATGGTCACCGATATCGGCAAGGATCGATCGATAGAAGGGGACTCGCGCAGACTTTGCGGGCACCGGTAAAGCTGAAAGCCCCATCAGCGAAAGCAGGCCGGCGGTTTTCAGCACCACCGTCTTGCCGCCGGCGTTCGCGCCAGAGATGACCATGATCGGATGATCGCTCTCGAGTTTGAACGAGACCGGAACGACCGCGCCGCCGGTCGCCCGAAGGTTTTCCTCAAGAAGAGGATGGCGGGCATTGATAAATTCCAAGGTGGCATCCGCACTGAGGTCAGTACCGGGAGCGATAGCGACCGGGTCTGACTGATACTGAGAATTGTTGCCTGGGAGCGCGACCCGGTCGCTATCGCTCCCGGTACTGACCTCAGTGCGGATTGAGGTGTGTGTCACAACTTCCGGAACGACACAGTCAAAACTTTCTCCAAACACCGCCTTCGCGTTGATGAAATCAAGTTCCGCGATCGTCGCCGCGGCAATCTCGATCGCCGGCAACTGGCGCCTTAGTTCTTCTGATAAATGAAAGAGGATTTCCGCAATCTCGCGTTGTTCGGTTTCGCGGAGCGTCTGTAGTTCATTATTCGCTTCAATCGTTTCCAGCGGTTCGACGAAGACCGTCGCGCCTGACGACGAAGATCCGTGAGCGACTCCTTTGATTCGACCCTGATGATCCGCGCGCACCGGAATCACAAAGCGATCGTTCCGCACCGTTACTAATTCTTCCTGAATAGCCTCACTCGCGCGGCGCATCAGGCTTTCCAGCGAACGAGTGATGCGCGAACGTGCGGTGGCAAGCTCGCGACGAATCGCCGCCAGTTGCGGACTGGCGCGATCATCCAGTTCGCCGCTCGGCAGAATTTTCTTGCTTAAGGACGCCGTCAGCTTTCCTAAATCGGTGGCCAGCGGGGCCACGATCTCGAAGAGGTTGGGGCATCCTTCGCGCTCGCTGAAAATGGTAGCGCGCGCAGCGAGTGCCCGATCACACATTCGGCCGAGATCGAGAATCGCCAGCGGGTCGAGCGCCGTTCCCTGAATCCTCAGGCGAGAGATCGCCTCGTCAGGATTGACGATGCCTTCAAAGTAAAACCGCGCACCGCGTTGCCGGACTTCAAGGACTTCAGAAAGACAGAGAAGATCGCGCCTCAATTCTGCGGGATTATTTATGGGGGCGAGTTGGTCGATGCGGGCCCTGCCCATTTCAGTTGTCGCCTGACGCCGCACGAGGGCCCGCAAAGAATCGAATTCCAGGATTTTGAAAGCCTGAGTAATCATTGAATGCATCGATATTAACACCAGCGGCTAATTCGGCTCGACGTGACGAAGGACACATCCGGCGGCCAAACACGTCCGTAAGATCGCGGGTTGCGGTCCGGCTCGCTTTGCTCGCCTATGACTTTTGGCTTATATTCGTCAACTTCTCAAACAAAGAAAGGCAATATTCACATGCCCACAGTTCCTATTACAGTCGCTTACGGCGACGGCATCGGTCCGGAAATCATGGAAGCCACGCTTCATATTTTGAAAGAAGCGGGCGCGAAACTGGCAATCGAGAAAATCGAAATTGGCGAGAAGGTCTATCTTTCAGGAAACACTTCCGGCATCGACCCAAGCGCCTGGGATTCGCTGCGAAACACGAAGGTTTTTCTCAAGGCCCCCATCACCACGCCCCAGGGCGGCGGTTACAAAAGTTTGAATGTGACGGTCAGGAAGACCCTCGGATTGTATGCAAACGTTCGACCCTGCGTTTCCTATCATCCGTTTGTCGAAACCAAACATCCCGGTATGGATGTGGTGATCGTGCGCGAGAACGAAGAGGATCTCTATGCCGGGATTGAGTATCGCCAAACCGATCAGGTGATGCAGTGTTTGAAGATCATTTCCCGGCCGGGCTCGGAAAAGATCGTGCGTTACGCCTTTGAATACGCCCGCCGGCACAATCGAAAGAAAGTCACCTGCTTCACCAAAGACAACATTATGAAATTGACCGACGGGTTGTTTCATAAGGTCTTCACTGAAATTGCGGCTGAGTATCCGGACATCGAAAACGAGCATTGGATCGTGGACATCGGGGCCGCCAAGATGGCCGACACTCCGAACGCCTTTGACGTGATCGTGATGCCGAACCTGTACGGGGACATCCTGTCAGACGTGGCCGCGCAGATTGCCGGCTCCGTCGGCCTGGCGGGTTCAGCCAATATTGGTGAGAACATCGCCATGTTCGAAGCGATTCATGGTTCGGCGCCGCGACGCGCGGGTCAGAACCTGGCCAACCCGACGGGATTGTTGCTCGGGGCGATCATGATGCTGGTCCACATTGGACAAACCAACACGGCCGAAAGAGTTCACAACGCCTGGCTGCGCACTATCGAAGATGGCATTCACACTTATGACATCTTTGATGAAGGCGTCAGCAAGCAAAAAGTTGGCACCAAAGAATTCGCGCAGGCCGTAGTCGATCGTTTGGGCAAGAAGCCAAATACGCTGAAGGCGGTCAGTTACAAGCAGGCCGATCAGGAAGAGCTGGTCAGTGAGACGATCGTTAAGGAGCGCTCCGACACCAAGAAAGAACTCGTAGGCGTCGATGTATTCCTTGATTGGCTCAAGGGTTCGCCCGATAACCTGGGCGAGTCGCTCCGCAAGGTTGCGCCTGCGGGTCTGCAACTGGTGATGGTGAGCAATCGCGGTGTGAAAGTCTGGCCCGGCGGTAAGTCGGAAACTTTCTGCTCGGACCAATGGCGCTGCCGTTTCATGTCGAGTGACAAGGGCGCCGTGATTTCTCATAAGCAAATTATCGAACTGCTGGCTAACGTAGAAACCGCCGGCTTCGATTTCATTAAGACTGAAAATCTTTGTAACTTTGACGGCGAGCGCGGGTATTCGCTGGATCAGGGTGAGTAAGTCGGTACGCACGCCTCCGGCGTGCTGCTCCAGAAGCGACTAATGCCAACGCAAGCACGCCAGAGGCGTGCGTACCACAAAACCAAATGGCCAAGAACGCTAACACCAAAAATCAAAAATCTCTCGTTGCTGTTCTGATGGGCAGCAAATCGGATTGGGACACCATGCGCGCCTCGTCTGAGACTTTGGAAAAGTTCGGAGTGGCACATGAATGTCACGTCATGTCCGCCCATCGATCGCCGGCCATGGCCAGCGAGTTCGCCGCGACGGCTGACTCGCGCGGCATTCAAGTGATCATTGCCGCAGCCGGCGGCGCAGCGCACCTGGCGGGAGTGATCGCAGCGCACACGACGTTGCCGGTGCTGGGCGTGCCCATGACGAGCGCCTTGAATGGTCTGGATTCGCTCTTGTCAACGGTGCAAATGCCGGGAGGCATTCCGGTTGGCACCCTCGCAATTGGCAAAGCGGGCGCGACAAATGCAGCCTTGTTGGCGATTGCCATCCTGGCAAACAGCCGGGCCGATCTGAAAAAGAAGTTGCAGGCTTTCCGCAAAGAGCAGGAAAAGAAAATCCGCGAAACAACCCTGGAGTAGGAGATGTGGTACACGCAACTTGCGCGTGATTCACGGGCGGGACGCCCGGGCCACATCGGGGCTGCGAAAGCGCCGCCCTTCAGTTAAGGTTTGAAGTTCTTCCGTTTCGCTTCCTCATCACGCTTAGCCTTGTCTTTCAAATCTTCCTGTCGCTTCGCGATGAGCTTTGAGGCTGCCAGATCCTCGATGGACAGCTGGGCGGCAATCCGAGTATCAGTGGCGTCTGCGGCGACGCTCCCGATCAGCGCAAAGCCTTCGCAACGCAACTCACGTTGGCTGCCGCTCCCGTCAGAGTCCTCAGGTAAATTCCAGGTTCCCGATAGGCGGAGACTTTTTGCGACGGTCTCGACAAATTCGTCAGCGCTGTCCCACTTGATCGAATCATCGTAGGCGAGCTGGATAAAAGAAAGACGTCCATCCATGAATCGCAGTCGGACCCGTCTAACCCCCTTTAAGGCGGAAAACTTTGCGCTGTCGACGATGAACGCACTTTCGTCACCTGATCCGGAAGCTATGTCGGGCTGTACGGCTTTCTCGCGACTCGGTAAATCTTTCGAGAATGCCGCTGTATCGACGATGGTGAATCGTAATTGCGAGATCCCGAACTGATCAGGTCTTTGCACCGAGGTACCCGGAAAACGTGATAGGACTCCGGCTTGCGGAGCACCGAGGCGTAAGCCGCGCAGCTCAGGGGCGCGCTCGATCGGCAGAGTACACTTCGCTTGCTCCGGATCGTTCTTACCTTGCGCGAGCAAAGGCCAGGCACATGACAAAGTTAGCAGCAGAATTAGAACCGTGCGTTTCATTTTGGTTTGGTCAAAGAGAATTGTCAGCAGCTCGATTGTTTTAATTTTTTGTGTCCCGGGCCAGTAAAGCAGCTCCAATTGCCACGCCGTTAACTCCCAACTGGGCCGGGACAACTTTGGTGGCCTCGAAACATGGTTGGAAGGACCGTTTTCGAGCTTCCTCGATGATGGGTTGGAGAATTAAATCGCCGGCCTCCATGATTGTGCCGCCGAGGATTATTCGTTCAATACTCAACAAATTAATCATGCTGGCCACCGCGATGCCGATCGAGCGGCCGGTTCGTTCAAGCATCATCACCGCAAAATCGTCGCCATTCATCGCCTCGAGCGCGACATCTCCGGCCGTAAAATCTTCCTGCATCGCCAGCCGCGACAGTGATGACGTCGAATCTCGATTCAGCCGTTCGCGCGCTCGCCGGACCAGGTTAGGACCAGATGCGATGGTCTCCAAACAACCTACGTTGCCACAGACGCACTCGGCGCCGTCGGTATTGATGGTGATGTGGCCAATCTCTCCGGCACAGCCCGAGGCGCCGGTCCAAAGGGTCCCGTCGAGGATGATAGCCCCACCGATGGCGTCGCCGATCCCGATATAAAAAATATCGCGCGCGTCACGTCCGGCGCCGGCTTTGTATTCGCCATAGGCCGCGGCGTTGGCGTCATTCTCCAGATCGAAGCGGAGTCCGGTTGCCTGCATTAGCTCGTCGTGAATGTGAGCCTGGGCCGTGAAGGGAAGTCCCGTCGAAATCAGGACTCGATCCGTTTCGCGATTGACCAGCCCCGGAATCGCGAGGCCCACGGAGTCTATTTCGCCGGCTTCCCGCAACCCGGCGGTCAGCTCCGTGATGGCGCTGATCAGGTTCTCGGGCTCATAAACCGCTTCACGACTGGCGATGGTTTCGCCGGCTTCAGAGATGACCACGCCGCGCATGGTCCTCATCGCCACCTCGATTCCTGCAAAGTTGTTCTGGGGACTACCGGACATGCGAAACCTTTCACACGAGGTTGTTAGAGCTGGGCAGGGATTTCGAGGCAATCTTATGCGAGCATAGACGGGCTGTCAAACTACTACTTATGCGTGTAAAATGCCCTCGCGTTGGACATGAAAAGCGAAACTCCTGAAACGACCGCCCCGCCGTTGCAGCTCCGCACGATTCTGCTGCCGACTGATTTCAGCGGATGCGCGAACTATGCAGTGGCCTACGCCGCCGCGATTGCGCGGGCTGTCAAGGCGAAAGTAATTTGCATTTATGTACTCGAGCCAATGGTCCCAGCCGTTGGATACACGGGGTTGGCTGATCCCATGCCGATTGCCGACATCAGTGAACAGCTTGAAGATTCGGCCGAGCGTGAATTGCCTCAGGTCGTTCATTGCGAAGAGTTGCACGGCCTCGAAGTGGAAGAGGTGATCACCCATGGCGACGCGTCGGCTGAGATCGTCCGGGTGGCCACCGAACGCGAAGTGGATCTGATTGTAATTTCTTCCCATGGACGCACCGGACTCGGCCGCATGATCTTTGGTTCGACAGCTGAGGCGGTGGTGCGTCATGCTCGCTGTCCCGTCCTTGTCGTCAAACCCCCAGCGGATGAGGAGGAGAATAGTGAACAGTAAGCAGCAGCATCTGCTGCCCAGGCTGCTTTCGTCTCCAAACCTAGACTGCTCACAGCTCTCCGGCCACTGAGCCCTATCATGACCAGCCTCCAGTTTCTCTCTCATTTGATTGAGTCGTATGGTTTGTACGGCGTTTTCGTTCTGGTCATGGTTGAGGGCGATCTCACGCTGCTGCTCGCCGGCCTCCTCGCGCACAACGACTTTTTCGGCAGTTACAGCTTCGCGCGTTTGCTGCTCTGGGGGACGCTAGGAGGCTTTGCCAGTGACAATCTGGCGTACGGCGCCGGCCGCCTCTTTAGTGGCACGGTCCGCAATTTTCGCTTTTATAGCAGCGCCAGCAGCCGCATCGAACGGATGAGCAATCGCTTTGGGACTCTTTCGATCTTCCTGTCGAAATATGTCTACGGGTTGCGCTGGGCTTCCTGCACCTTCTACGGCGTGGCCCGGATGCCTTACGTGAGATTCGTGCCGCTTTCGTTGCTGAGTTGTTTTGTGTGGGTTTTCATCCTGGGCGGTGTCGGTTATTTCTTCAGCAGCGCGGTGATGGGATTGATTGGTGATTTTCGTCACGTCGGCAAGATACTCTTAGGTATTCTGGTAGGCGGCATGGTCTTATTCTATCTGGTCAAGCGACGCTGGGTTTCGAAGAAAGTCGAAGAGGTGCAGCCGGAGCGGCTGCAAAAAATTGAACACGCCGCGATCGAAGGCCTGAAGGAATTCAAGGAAGACATTCAGGAAAAAATTCATATAAAAAAAACCCGTCGCCGGGATGACTCGTTTTCGTCGAGACATGATGGCGAGTAGTTTTAGAGTTCCGGCAATCCAAGAATAGAGAACATAAATCGTAAATGATCATCGAATCTTCGGCTCCGACACGGGTGGACCTGGCAGGAGGCACAATTGATATCTGGCCTCTCTATCTGTTTCACCCAGGCGCCACGACTGTAAATTTTGCGCTCTCGTTGCGCGCGCGTGCGCGCATTGAGCCTCTGGATGGCGGGCGCATTGTGCTTGAATCGCGCGATCGCCACATCAAACTGGAAACCACCGTCGATCGCATTGACGAACTGGCCGAGGACAAGCAGCTCGAGCTGGTTTCCCGGATGGTCCATTTCTTTCGTCCGCAGACGGGTTTTCATCTGGTCGCACACAGCGAGGCTCCTGCGGGGGCCGGGATATCAGGATCTTCAGCGCTGGCGATTGCCTTGATTGGCGCGCTCAACCGGCTGGCCGGCAATCGGTACGATGAAACGGAGTTCATTGCCATTGCCGCGAATATTGAAACGACAGTCATTAAGGTTCCGGCCGGCATCCAGGATTATTATCCGGCGTTCTATGGTTCGGCCTCGTGCATTCACTTGCGAGCCGACGGGGTCGAGCGCGAGCATCTGGCGATTGATGAAGACGAAATCGATCGCCGGTTTGTGATCTGTTACACCGGCGAGCCGCGTCTTTCGGGAATCAATAACTGGGAAGTTTTCAAGCGCCATATCGATGGTGACGCGGAACTCTTTGAAATTTTTGAGCGCATTCGCGATGCGGCCGAGCAGATGCGCGATGCGCTCCTGGCGGGGGACTGGATTGCCGTGGGAGAGATCATGCGGCGCGCCTATCCGAATAGAAAGCGTCTGGCGCCGAACATCACGACGCCGCAAATGGACTCCCTGGTCGAAACGGCTTTTGCCAACGGAGCTGAAGCTGCGAAAGTTTGCGGGGCCGGCGGTGGCGGGTGCATCGCCTTTCTGTGCGCCGAAGGGCGAAAGGCGGATGTCGAGAGAGCCCTGGCGGCCGCAGCCGGCGCGGAGGTATTAAATTGGAAAGTTTCCGCCGAAGGGTTGATGGTCACAGAGAGTTGATTTAGGGCTTTTGACCAGGCCTTCAACCGCGAAGCGGTTGCACCCTCCAGCCCAACGTTGCGCGCCGCGCGCTACGTTGGGTAAATGAAATGGTTCGCAACTCAACCCTGAAAGGGTTGCGCCTCCCGCTACTCCAGAATTTTGCAACTTCAACTTAGTCACAAACAGTGAGGCCGTTAACGTAAATTGGCGCCAAGTGCTTGCATCGGGAGCTATGATCTTCCGGTGCCGCAATCACTCTCCGCCGTTTACATCCATCTCGTTTATTCCACAAAAGAGCGCCGTCCATTCCTGAAGGACGAGACAATTCGCGTTTCGGCGCATCGGTATCTCGGTGGTATTTCAAAGAAACTCGGATGCGCACCAATCATTACTGGCGGAGTGGAAGATCACATCCATATGCTTGCGCGGTTTGGCCGGACGATCAGCCAAGCGGAATGGGTCAAGGAATTGAAGCGAGTTTCAAGCTTGTGGCTGAAGAAAGAGCATCGGATTCGACAATTTGAGTGGCAAGGAGGATATGCAGCTTTTTCAGTAAGCCAATCAGACCTCGACCAAGTGACGAAATACATTGCCAACCAGGCTGAGCATCATAAGAGAATTAATTTTCAGGATGAACTGAGATTGTTGTTGAAGCAGCACCAGGTTGAATGGGATGAGCGTTACATCTGGGAATGACGCAACCGCGTTGCGGTTGATTGGCTTCGTTCGACCATACCCAGGGTAGCCGAAGTGGCAACCCTGGGCTGGAGGGTGCAACCGCTTCGCGGTTGGGTGTTCTTTGACGCCGTGGTGCGGAATCCGTTTACGAATAATTTGACTTCAAAAAGCCAAAAAGCCAAAAGCCCAACGTCACCTCCCGGGCAACGTTGGGCTTTAACAATTCTCTTGATTGAAAATCTAGCCGCCTTCGGCTCTCTGTTTCGCGCCCTCAACAACTTTCGTCAAGCGGGCGATCTTCTGTTCTTGACTCTCACCCGGAACTGGCCCGGTATCTTCGATGCCTGCATAAGTCGATCGCTTCATCAGGGTGCGATCCGGCTGTCCGGCGGCGTGCGAAGTCGTCGCGGTTGGCGTAGTTGCCGCCGCAACTTCATCGGGAGCCAGATCGCCGGGCGTTTCCGCGCCGGCAACTGGTGATGCCCCGGCCGCCGGGGCGCTCAACGGAGCGGCTGAATCGGCGCCGGTTTCCGCCTGGGCTTCCGCCGCCGGGCGATGTGCGTCCGCACTTGCCGACGAGTCGACTACGATAACGTGTGCGCCGCCGCCTTCTTCTGCGCGTTGCTTGGCGCCCGCAACTACCTTTTGCAGACGCGCAATCTTTGCTTCCTTCGATTCACCCGCAACCGGCCCGGTGTCCACCACACCCGCATAGGTCGAGCGACGATTCAAACTTCGGTTTGGTTCAGCGGCCGCTTTTGGTGCGGGCGGGGCCATCGCCTTGTCGGCTACAACGGCCGCCTGGGCTGCCGGTGCTGAGGCCTTCGTGGCGACGGCGGGCGGCGCGGGTTTGGCGGCGGCATGGCCATGAGTCTCTCCGGCCGGCTCAACAATTACGTACACGCCTTTTTCATTCTTCTTAATGACCGGCAGGGTGCCCCCCGCAGACTGGAGCAAGGCGGACAGTTCAGCTTCGACAAATGTTTTCTGCTTGTCAGGATCGCGTACGTGACCCAGTGGCGGTCCTATGTAAAGCGTGCCGCAGATTTGACACTTGGAAAAGACATCGTCGCCACGCAAATGAACTTCTGAAGCTTCGCCGGCAGTCTTCAGTTGCTTCAGGTGGCCGTTGCAGAGTTTCTTCTTTTCGTTGCGCTCGTTGCAGACGGTTTGGGCGTTGGTGATTCGCTTGGGCACCGGTGGCGGCGTCTGGGCGCCGGCGGTAAGCTCGGCAGCGTTTGCTGACATCTGCGCGATGAACTCCTGTTTGAACCTGCGAGTGCTCTTAGATCGTTTGCGGAATCTTAATGAACAGACGTGAGTGCCGTCAAACTCATGGAGAGAAATCCGGGTCGCAAGCGATCGCGGTCTGCTGATTTTGCCAGGCGGGTTTTATCGGACATTCACTCTTATGTGATTTGCTACCACCTTCGGTACAGTTCCTTAAGAATCAGAGAAATGATGGTGCAGAGCACGATGAATGCGACCACGGCAGCGAGGAAAACATATTCCCACATATCCTGGTACACGCTCAGTGTAATGGGAAGTTCCGTGGCGTTGATACCGGTTTGAGAGTTGCCTCCGAGTTGCCGTGTTATGCTTCCGGCCTCATGCTCAAGCAATTCCTCGGCGGAGTCTGGCGCCATCTTCCACAGTGGGTGCGGTATCGGGTCACTCGGATTGGACAGAGGCGTTTCACGGTGACTACAGCTGTGGCCATCTTTGATGATGAAGGAAGAGTGCTGTTGCTGGAGCACGTCTTTCGTCCTGATAGTGGTTGGGGCTTGCCCGGCGGATTCATGAGCGGTGGTGAACAGCCGGAAGCAGGCGTGCGCCGCGAAATCCGCGAAGAGATCGGGATCGAGTTGGAAGCGGTGGAACTCCTTTTTGCGCGCAGTCTGGGCCGGTTGCGGCAGGTTGAGATTTATTTCCGGGCCAGGGCTGTGGGTATTCCCGAGCCGCGCAGTTTTGAAATCAAACGGGCCGAATGGTTCAAGCTCAATGCGCTGCCACCGGATCTTTCCAGGGACCAGATTCGTTTGATCGATCAGGCCGCAAGGCTCAGTGAAAAGTCTTAACAATGGTGTTATGCTACGCCGCGAAAACCGGAGCGCTGAGTGATGCGTAATGAATGTTGAGCGTGATCACGAATCCAGGGTTACTGCTCATCAATCATGACTGATCTCTCATCCACGAACTGAAGGAGACTCGTATGGCAGCCCAAGGCGTGCAACTGATTCCGTCGCCTGAAGAAATAATGAAAATCCTGAAACGGACCGGCGCGTTTCGCGAAGGCCATTTCGTTTACCCGAACGGCAAACACACGGCACATTATTTTCAGATGCCGCTGGCATTTCGTTACTACGATACTGCCCGGGTCCTGGCCGTGGCGCTCAGCCGCAAGTTTCGGGTCGAACGTGACATCGCCAGTCAGTTGCCAAAAGTGTCCATCATCAGTCCCAGCTCCGGTGGTATCCCCGTCGCTTTCGGCGTGCGTGATGCGCTTAACGCCGAACAGATTTACTGGGCCGAGCAGGAAAACGGAAAACGCACCTTCCGTCAGTACGTGAACCAGGGCGAGATTAATCCCTGCATCATCGTCGACGACATCATTCGCAGCGGCACCGCGATCGAAGAAACGGTTGAATTGGTGCGCAGCCTGGGCGCGCCGGTGATCGGCTGCGGCGCAATCGTTCACTTCAGCACGGCGCCAAATCAAATGGGCGATGGGTCGGTAAAGTCACTGGTTGAATTTGACGAGCGCTTCTATGACTCAGCGGACGAGTGTGTCGAATGCAAGCAGGGCGTGCCCGAAGAGCACGTGAGGATGTAGCAGTAACCAACCCACACCTAAACAGGTGTTGGCCTGACTTCACCGTGAGTTTTCTCTAGCCCAGGCGTTTACGCCTGGGTCAGAATCAGGAGGCGCTATTAAAGCCCCATAAATGGGGCTTTTGAACTAACCGCTCTTTTATCCCCAGGCATAAACGCCTGGGCTACGAAAAACCCTTTCAAAGGCAGGCCTGCCCTGGGTACACTCTATTGAGAATAATGAGCCCGACTGCTTTGTTCAGAAGCTTTGGACTGTGCCTGTTGCTGCTATGGCCGGGTTCCGTCGCTTTGGCCCAGTCAAAATCAAACTCATGGATTAGAGGGACCTGGGAAGGCACCGGATACCAGACCGACGACAAGTCGACGTGGGAGATGGTGCTCAAGGCCGGCGCGAAGAGATTTGCAATCGATTATCCGTCGCTAAGTTGTGGCGGTCGCTGGCAGCTGATCTCATTAAACGCGTGGCGCGCGCGGTTTCGGGAGAGACTCGATCACGGACAGGACAAGTGCGCGAATATGGGAGTGGTCCTGATTCGGCGGCTTAATCGGAACCAGGTCTTGTTTCTGTGGTCCCACCCGGGTGAGAAAGAGTTGACCGCGTCTGCGATTCTTAACCGGAAACGGTAGGCGATGTCCCCACGCAGTCAAAAAGTCGTTCAGCTTTGCTGACAGTTCTGCTTCGTCGCAGCGCGACGGGTGAATTTAGCCCGGCCTTTCAAGGCCGGGATCGAAGCGACAATCCAAGTCACGTCGCGTTTAGCGACGATTGAGTGAAGGTATCAGCCATCGCTGACACGACGATGTCTGGTGTGCTGGCCTGACCCCAGCCTTGAAAGGGTGTACATACTTGGCGCACCTAAAGTCAAAAGAGTTGCCGCGGGTGGTAGCGCATTAACCGGGAACATTCAACCAGCTGCGGAGCAGCGGTCAGAGTTAAGCCCAAGGTGAGGCTCTGCGAACCTTGGGTTACACGCCCTCCTAAAGTGATCGAGCCCCGAAGGGGCGACAGTGATCACTGGTAACCAACGCGGCCCATGATACGAATTCTCTGTCGCCGCTTCGCGGCTCTCAAAATTTAGTCAACCATTACCCAAGGCTCGCAAAGCCTCGCCCTGGGCTTAACTCTGACCGCTGCTCCGCAGCTGGTTGAATTTCAGGTCGAATGTCTCTTGGCTTTAAGTGGGTCAAGTATGTCATTCCCTTGAAAGGCCGGGCTAAATTCAAGCCGCCGCTACGGCGAAACCTGGAGCGGCCCAAACCTATCGACGTGAACTTTTTGGGTAAAGCCCTGTCCTTTCAGTTTACCGCCTGTCCGACGAACACGGTCTTATCAATCGCGGTGGGATTACCAAGCACCACGAAACGAATGTTGTGCATGTATTTTTGCGCGACGCGCTGCACGTCAGCCGGCGTTACCGCTTGAAGCTTTTCCAGGAACTGCAGAGAGTTGCGCCAGCCGCCGCCGATTAACTCATATTGCGCCAGCCCGGCGCCCTGGGCTGCGTTGGTTTCCTGGCCGATGTAATAGGTCGTCAGGAATTGCGCGATGACGGCGGTGATGTCGTCTTTGCCGATCGGTTCGCGTTGCAGCCGGGTCATTTCGTTAAGCATCACCCGCACCGCCTGGTTGGCGTCAACGGCAGTGACATAGATTCCGCCAATGTTGGCAGCCTGCGTGCGCAGAAAGGCGTCCGGCGCGTAAGACAAGTTTCTCTTGACGCGTACTTCTTCAAACACCCGGTCACGCAGAAGCGATGACGCGACATACATCGGATACATATCCGGCGAAGTAATCGAAGGGGCGGTGAACAAACCCTGGATGTAATTGGTCGGCAACTCGCGACTGGTAATGTCTACGGTCGAAGCGTTGAAAGTGAGAGCCGGCGTAGTTGGCGGCTTGTAAGTCCCACGCGGCAGTTTGCCGAAGGTTGCGGTGATGCGAGCCTTCAGTAGCGTCGCGTCGAGATCGCCGACGATCACCAGCAGCAGCTGTGAAGTCTGCATCGTACGTTGGTGATAGGCACGAAGATCATCCGCTGTCAGGCGGCTAATCGATTCAGCCGTTCCTTCCGGACGATTCAGGTAAGGATGTCCGGCGTAGGCAACTTTCTCCTGGAGGCGCTGCAAGTAAGTGTCCGGCTCGTCTGTGTCATCGCTCAGACTCGCAACCAAACGCGACTTGACCAGGTCAACATCTTCTTTGGTGAACGCCGGGTGCAGTGCGACGTCGGTGAAAATGTCCCACGAGCGATCGAAGTTGGTGCGGGTCGCCGTCAATGCCAGCGCCGAATAATCATAGCTCACGCTTTCGCCGAGGACTGTGCCCATGCGCGCCAATTCTTTGCGCATGCGATCGCGTGGGAAGCCGGTGCTGGCTTCGCTGGCCACGTTGAGCATGAAAGCTTCAACGCCGGCGTTGGCCGTAGTGATATTGCCGGCGCCGCCCCGGATGTAAAGTTGAATCGCGACCGTCTGGCTGCCGTCCCGGCGTTTGACCAGGACCTTTAATCCGTTCACATCGAACTCAGTCACCTGCGCAGCCTGGCGCGCAATCACAGCTTGATAATCCTGTGGTCCAGGTTGCGGCGCCGGCGTCGGTGTCTGGGCCGTCGCGAGATTCAGCGAAAGCAATAAGCAAGCAAAAAGCGACAGTAGACCGCAGGTTGTAAGCATTGAGCGCCGTTTACTATTAGTCATTGGATATTTTTCCGTTTTCATGATCCTTATCAACTCGTGTCAGAAGGCCGGCCGTCAGGGAAGGCCTCCGACACACTACTGTCCGATCAAATCTTCCGGCGTCAACTTTGCCGTTTGTTGAGCCTGTTCAGATATCAAAGCCAGGCTGACGTGCGGTTTTCCCTGAATGTAAGTCGAGACATAACGGCTGATGTCTGCGCGCGAAGTGCGTCGCAGGTTACCGAGATAGCCACGGAAATAATCAATCCCGGTTGACGACCACCAGAATCCAAGGGTCTTCGCGTACTCGTCGAATTTTTCGCGCGAATAAAGATCGTCAGCTTCGAGCAGGGCCTTGGCGCTCTCAAGCTGTTCATCGGTGTAATAGTCTTTGTCGTTAAAGTGGGCGATTTCGTTGTAGACCGCTTTCAACGCGGCTTTCGCCTTATCGGGCGTGGTCTGGAAAACTACGTTGATTGGCCCAACGTTGCGTTGCGTGTAGTAACCGATGCCGACGCCATTTACCAGGCCGGTGTCGACCAGGTTTCGCTGAAAACGTGAATCGGCTTGCTGCATGATGAAAGAAAAAGTGTCAGCCGCGTAAGTCGCCGCATCGTCTTTCCCGATCGATGGACCCTGCCAGCCAATTTCGATCAGAACATTGGTGACCGGTTGTTTGATGATGCTGCCGGCGCTGTTTTGCAGCGGCGGATGATCGACCATGGGAAATTCGACGAACGGATCTTTCTCGCGCCGGGGCCAATCACCGAAAAACTCCTGGGCCATCTGATAGACGTCACTTGACTTTACGTCGCCGGTGATTACCAGCGCGGAATTATTCGGAACGTAATAACGACCCTGAATCAGACGCATCATCGCGGTCGTCGCCGTTGAAACTGTCTGGCGGTTGCCGAGCGGTTGTTTCCGGCTGGGAAATTTGAAGTAGAGACGGTCGTTCATTTCTTTGTTGAGGTAATAGCCCGGCTCAGATTCGTTGCGATCGATCTCACCGATCACCACCTGCCGCTCGCGTTCGAACTCTCGCTCGTCAAACAGAGGGAAACGAGTTGCGTCACGCATGAAATTCATTGCCGAACGCAAATTCGGGCTGGTGGTCGTGAAATAATATTCGACAACTTCTTCGCGCGTTTCACCGTTGTAAGCAATGCCGAGCTGGCCGATTTTTTGCAGATAGGCTTCAGCGTTGGCGACGGCGCGATTCGCTTTGAAGAACATGTGTTCGTACAAGTGCGAGAGCCCGTTCAATTCGGGCGGCTCGGTAAACGAGCCGTTGCGCACTGCCAATTCAATGGTCACGATCGGCACCGAATGATCTTCGAGCACGATGATTTCCAGCCCGTTGGCCAGAACCTTTCCCTGAATGTCAGAGGCCGGTTTGGCCACAGTGGTTTTGGCCGGAGCCGCGCCCTGCGCCTGCCGCAGGCGTGACTGCAGTTCAATCGCTCGCGGCCGCGCAAAGATCGGAGATACCAGGGAAAAAGTAAGCGCAAGAATTAAAAGTGTCCGTTTCACGTTGACTCCCGTTTTTCGTTTAACGATCCGGTAATCTGAATCGCAATTAAATCAGAGGCAATGACAAATCTACCACAAAGAGTTCGCCGTGGCAGTTCGGGGCGCGCCGCGGCAGTTGTATTACGAATGTCGCGGGTCGTTAAGTTTCTGGAGGCGGTTTTTGATGTCAGGAGGAGTCGAATAGATGCCGCTCTGGAAGCGGACTTTCGGTGTAGACGTATTTATGGCGAGAAAGGAAGTTCGTAATCGACAGTTCGCTCGCACGGTTTGAAGGAAATCTCTTTCTTCAAGGCTTCGGCGTCGCGCAGCACTTTCGCGCGCAGCGCACTATCGCTCTTGATCGATTTCATCGTGTTTGCATCTATTGCTTCGCCAGTTTGGACGATGATCCAGTAACGGCCGGGAGCAATATTTCCAATCGCGAATGTGCCCTCGGCGGCAATCCCTCCTTCGAAAAACCGCAGAACATTTTCGGCGTGCTCGCGCTCAACCGGGACCAGATAGATTTTCAAAGCAGGCGGTAAGTTTTGGCCTTCGCCGGTCACGACGCGGCCACGAAATCCGGCGCCACCTTCGGTAATCGTGATCGTGACGGCTGGGGCCTTGTCGCCTGACTTTACGGCAATTCCATTCCTGGCAATATTCGGCACGGCCGCCCGGTTCACCCCTCCTTTTTGATCTGACTGATCGAGGGTTAACTCTCGCGTATACCAACCCGCTCCGGGCAAGCGAACCTCGAAGCGATATGTACCGGGCATAAGGTTGCGCAAATTGATCTCGCCTTTTTCGTTGGGGACGCGTTCCGAGGACGTTGGGAATAAGAATGAGTCAATCACTTCATCCCCTTTGGCCCCGGACCGTTGGGTTGCCCCTTTTTCCTCGATGCGCTCGCGACGCACCAGGATCATCGTCTCGCGCATCGCACTTTCCCGGCGGCGTCCACAGTTCAATTTTTGATCAGTTTCAAAGACGATTCGTCCCGTGATCGATCCCAACGGGGCCAGGACCAGGTTGAGCCCGGTTACATCAGCACCTCTCACGATCACGCGTCGCGGCCCAGACACATTGAGATCCGAGTTAGGCCCGCCCCCGCTTGCCATCGCAGCGATTTCATATTCGCCGTCGGAAATTCCGTTTATCTGGAAAGCTCGATCATCACCGGTCGCAGGTGCGCTGGCAATTATCGTGTGACTCTCGATGTCGCTGAGTCGGACCCCGGCCCCGGCATCTAAACCTCCGGCAGCCGACGGCAAAGCGCCGCTGACTTTGCCACTGATTGCATGGCCAGGTTCCCCGCGATAACGAATATCGCCGGTTACCTCCTGCTCGGAACGAACGATAAACTCGGCGGCTGTGTCGCGCGTGGAAGCAGGCGCGTAGGTCGGGGCATCTTTCGCGTAAGGATCGACGAAACCAAAGTATTGTCCCGGCCCTCCAGCGGCAACTATGTAGGTACCGGCTGGCAATCCGTAGATACGGTAATAGCCGCGGTCGTCAGTCATCCGCGGTTGAGCAAAGGCGGCCGAGCGAATTTTGTTGCCCTGATCATCACGAATCCGAAGAGCGCGCACGCTAAGATTTACTACAGGTTCTCCCGCAATGTTGGTAACTACGCCCGTGATCACTCCACCTTTGATCAAGGTTAGCGAAGCCGAGTCTCCCGGCCGATAGAGAGGCGTGCTGGTTGGATCTAATTGCGGGATTTGGATGACGTAACCGGGCAGGCTGGCCGACAATCGATAGAAGCCCGGATCCAGACCCTGGAGATTGAAATAACCTTCACTGTTAGTTGCCGTTCTGGGACCCGACGAACCGGGGGGCCGAAATGCAGATACGCCTGCACCCGCGAGCGGTTGGCCTGATTCAGAAACAACGCGACCGGTGATCGCTCGTGACTCAGCCGGCGTGGCTTCAGGCGCCGGTTGCTGACCGGATGCCGTCGTGGCGGCGCAAAAGATCGCAATCAGAAGAACGAGGCGCCGGCGGTAAGTTTGATCCGTCATGGCACATCCTTTCCACCCAAATTGACATTGAAAAGGACGTCGGTGTCGGCGCCATCGGCGACGGTGATGGTCTGTCGCTGCTGGCGCTGAAACCCTCGCGGGAATTGCAGCGAACCCAGCGAGACGACTTGCAGGACGACCTCGTAGGTGCCAGGCGAGATATTTTTGATGAGGAATCGTCCGCGCGAATCAACCTGTCCGCCGGATTGACTCGGCTCCCCTGGCCGGTTGATGACAATGTAAAGGATGGCTTCAGCCGGCAGCGTTCCACCTTCGATCTTGATTTGTCCCCGAATGACTCCGCTTCCAAAAGCTACGTAAATCTTCACTCCCGAAATACTTTGCCCCGCCGTCAGTTCGATCCGGCGATTGGGGACTGGACCGTTGTATTCAATTCGCGTGGTGTTGAACCCGGCAGATTCGGGCCCGCTGTACCCGCCGACGTCGAGCGTGACTTTGCCGGGAGGCAGACCTTCGATCGAAAACGATCCATCGGGATTGACCCTCGAGACTGAATTGCGTGCGAAAGTTCGGATATCGGTGGGTGGGTTCTCGACGCTGCCGGTCACCATCAGTCTTGAGATGCGCGCCAGTAAAGTCTTGTCGGTAATCCCGTCCGGCACTACGACGCCCGAGATGCTCAGGCCAGGCTGTGCCTTTAGTTCCAAATTTGTAACATCAGAATCCAGGACCTCAAACGGTAGTGGATCGCTGTAATACTTCGGAGGAGGTGAATTACCGGCATTGAAGTTTGCAGGGCCGATCATCACCACGTAGCGACCGGGTGCCAGACCTTCCAGGCGAAACTCACCCTGAGAATTGGTCGGACTTGATGTGCCGGAAGTGCCGCTGACGTAGCTTTGGTTTTGATTCTGCTGGATGGCGCCGTAGGAAAAGAAGATACCGGGAAGAGGTTGGCCGCCTTCGGCGTCGACGATTCGCCCGCTAACGGAGTAGGTCAAGGCGCGCCGGCCCAGCTTGATGTCGATATTTTTTGTTTCGCCGCCCTCGCTAACGTCGATGATCGCCGCTTTGGCCATCTCTGAGCTGTCGGGATAGTAAGTCCTGGGATAATAACCGGCCGCGCGCCCCCCGCCTCTGCCTTCGTCACCAACGCTGAGCTTATAGTGACCAGCAGGTAAGCCATAAATTCGATAAACGCCGCGGTCATCTGTCTGATACATCTGGAAGTTTGAGGGTCTGATGGTTGGCCCTCGCACGACCACACCGTTCTGATCCACGGCAAAGAAACTAATTCGCTCTTCGATGACCGGCCGTCCATCCGCATCAGTGACGCGACCGGTAATCACCCCGCCACGCGTTAATTTGAAATCGATTCCTTCGGCTGCTTCGTTGGCCGATAAGTTGACGACGCGCCCCTGACCGAACATCGGGCTCGTCGGAACTACGTAGAGCGGAGCCACGGGCGTTACGTTGATTTGCCCCGAGGCCAGTCCGCCGATGTGATAATTCCCATCAGCGTCAGAAGTCGTCTGCCCCATTGAGACCGTAGGGTTTGGGCCACTGATAATGACAATAATTCCCGGTGCAGGTTTTTCGCCGATGGTGACACGGCCTGAAATTGATCCCGTTGGTTTTGCTTTGGTTTCCGGAGTTTGCGCATTGAGCTGCGCGGCGACCAGGACCAGAAGCGGCGCGATGAGAAGGAGAGGGAAGCAAGGGCGACGTTTCATACAGGTCATGGGGTTCCCTTCGTAACGCAATCGAGATTTAAGCTGGTTCGCGGGCGACATCATCGCACCGTCCCGGAACCGTGGCAAGAGTTCAGTCGGGCAATCTCGTTTCGAGTCCGGCCGTTGGGTGGATAGGGATGAGCAGCTTAAAACCTGAACTCTGAACTGACCCCATGCCGTGCGATGATGCTATGCTGAAAAGCCGTTTACCTTGTAGAATCGGCTCGCTAAATTATTCCCTTGGAACCTACTTCATATGGCTCGACTGAAAGTTACTGACGCCAGCGGTCGCCAGGCGCAACATGAACTCAATGCACGCGTGCTCTGCATGATTGGACGCGCTCCCGACAATCAGGTGGTCCTGGATGACCCTCGCGCCTCGCGCCACCATGCGCATATCAAGCCAAACGATGACGGCTCGTTTACGATCTTCGACGGCGTTGTGGTTAACGGTCAAATCAAGCGCAGCGCCAACAAGGTATTTGTTAACGGCGAACAAAAATTCGAACACGCCCTCAAGGACGGCGATCGCGTAACCATCGGCGCCAGCACCTTGAGGTTTGAACAGGCTAAAGAAGAACGCACGGCCGATTTGAGTTTCGACGATAAACCGCTCGGACATACGCAGTTGCTGATGTCCGCCAAAGATGTTCTCACCACGGTGCTGCGTCAATCGGATCCAGGCACCAGCGGCGTCGTGGTCCCCAAGGGCGATAAAGTACTGGAAACCCTTCAGCGCAAAGCGAACATCCTCAGCGAAATCTACGAGATGAGCAAAGCGCTCGGCGCCGGATTCGATCTCGATAAGATCTTCAAGATGGCCACCGACATCATCTTTCGATCGACTCCGGCTGATCGCGTCATCGCTCTGCTGGCTGACGGCATCGTCACTGAACAGAACGCCGATGACGCCAAGTTGTTCCCGATTGCGACGCGCGCGCGCGATGAAAAGCTGGAAGCCCATGCCCGCAAGATGACTATCGGCCGGACGATCACCCGCAAGGTGATGAAGGACCGCGTCGCGCTCCTGAGTCAGGACGCGGCTGCCGACGAACAATTTGCCGGGGTCGATTCGATTGTTTCGCAGGGCGTGCGCTCGACTATTTGCGCCCCGCTCTTTACCGAAGCAGGAGTCCACGGAGCGCTCTATGCGGATCGCCTCGATCCCTTCTCGGCCTTCAAGCCCGACGATCTGGAGTTGATTAGCGCGGTCGCGGCGCAAACAGCCATTGCCGTCGAAAATGTGCGAGCGCACGAGCGCCTGGCAAAAGAGGAAGTAGCCCGCGCGAACTACAGTCGCTTTCTGCCGGAGTACGTCGTCAAGCAGATGCTCGAGAATCCGAATTCTTTCAAGCTCGGAGGGGTGACGCAGACGATTACCGTGCTCTTCGCCGACATTCGCGGCTTCACACGCATCTCTGAGCATGCAGTACCGGAACAGATCGTGCAGTTACTCAATCGATACTTCTCGGCGATGACTGACATCATATTCGCGCACGGAGGCACGCTCGATAAGTACCTGGGTGATGGTTTGATGGCTTTGTTTGGCGCGCCGACCGTCACCCCGAAGGATGCCGCGAATGCCGTATCCGCCGCAGTCGCGATGCAGCGTCGTATGCTCAGCATCAACGATGAGTTGCGGGCTGAAGGTTATCCGGAAATTGGCATCGGGATCGGTTTGCACACCGGAGAGGCGATTGTTGGTTACATCGGTTCCGAGCGGCGATCAGAATACACGGCCATCGGGGACACAGTGAACACGGCCTCACGTCTCGAATCAAATACCAAGAGCGGCCAGATTTTCATCAGCGAGGTGGCTGCCAACGCGGCGCAGACGCGTTATCAGCTAGTGCCGCGCGACCCGATCAGCGTCAAGAATCGCGAGCAGCCGGTCCCCCTCTTCGAAGTCGATTGGCAGCACTCGATCAGCAGCGCGTAACGGTACGCACGCCTCTGGCGTGCTCCAGTTGGTTGTTGGATTCCTGCTAATGCACGCCAGAGGCGTGCGTACCGCCGCGGAACTTCCCGACGATCAAAGCGTCTAACCCTTTGCTCTTAGCGCTTCGCCCTTGGGCCCGGTATGAAGCTTCAGGGATTCTTCAAACGACAAATTCTTGTCGCGCGGGTTTATGGCATTCCGGTGCGGATTGATTATCGCTGGTTCATCGTATTTGCGATGAGCGTCGTCCTAATCGCCGCCAACGTCAGAAAATATCCTTTACAACTCAGCAAGCTGACAATTCCGCCGACCGGCGATTTCATAGCCTGGACGCTGGGAGTCGTGACTACTTTGGGGCTCTTTCTTTCCGTATTTGGCCATGAACTGTCGCATGCGTTGATGGGACGCGCGGAAGGAATCGAGATCGAAGAGATCGTCCTGCATCCGTTTGGCGGGCTCGCGCGTTTGAAAACTCAACCGCAAAATCCCAAGGCCGAATTTCGCATCGCGGTCGCCGGACCAGCGGCGAGTTTTGTATTCTCGCTGGTCGCCTTTGCCGGACTGATGCTGACAGCGGCGTTGCAGTTCAACTTTGGCACAGCTTTCTTCTTTTTTATTGGAGCGGGGAATCTGCTGTTGGCCGTTTTTAATTTGTTTCCAGGCTATCCCCTCGATGGCGGGCGAGTGTTGCGCGCGATCATCTGGAAGCGGACCGGCAACATTCGTGAGGCCACTCGAATTGCCGGCTTTTGCGGCCAATTGATATCGCTGGTGCTGATCGCGTTTGGCATTTATATGGCGGTGGCGCCCACCTTCCGCGCTTATTTTATGGGTCTATGGTCCGTGCTGGTGGGTGTGTTTCTTCTGGGAGCCGCAACCAGTGTGGTTCGCAGCGCGCGGCCAAGTGCGACGGTGCGGGATGCGATGTCCCCGCCGGTTTCCCTCGATCCGGAACTTCCTATTAACCGGTTTGTCGATGAAATTCTCCCGTTGCATCGCTTTGCCAGTTTTCCGGTAGCCCATGATCGCCGGCTGCTGGGAATCCTCGCGCTTGAAGATCTAAAAAAAATCCCTCGTGAGCGCTGGCGCAGCCTGCGTGCCCGCGAAGTCATGCGAGCGGTGAACTCGTCGCTGTTCGTTCCTGAAAATGCGACGATTGAAAGCGTCAATGAATTGGTCGATCACAATGGTGTTGGCGCAGTAGCAGTCGTCGGCCAAACCGGCGAGTTGGTTGGCTTCTTCCGAAGGGGCCGGCTGCGAAAGAAATAATTGGAAAACAGCGTTGCCTCACGCGAATTTTTCCGCGATAATCCCAGCGGAGCGTCCGTGAAGCTGTAGTCCGGGCGCGACCATCCGCGGGGACCCTTTCCGGTCAGTCGATTTTGATTTCACGGCTGATGTGAAGTCGACATCAGAGGGTACCCGACTATTCGTTAACTCAAACTGGCGGCGGGCATGCTTTTTTTGTTGATACCAGTAAAGGACTATCTTGCGAGACTGGCCGAACCGCGTTCGCTGATGGACATCGCGCTGGTGTTCCTGCTCGTTTACGGGGTGCTGAAACTGTTGCGGGGAACACGCGCGGCAGCCATGGCGGCGGCCCTTGGCGTGTTCGGTTTTCTGTACTGGCTAGCCGTTAATCAGGGCCTGACCACACTCGAATTTGTTTTGCGCGGGGCCTTGCTTTACATCGGCGTGGCGATCATCGTGCTCTTCCAAACTGAGATTCGCCAGGCCTTGATTACCTTTGGAAATCGATTTCGCGTGCCGTTTGGCCGCCGGCATCGCGGCCAGTTTGGCGAAAGCATTTATGATGAAATTGTCCTGGCCGCTACGACTCTGTCTTCGACAAAGACTGGCGCGCTGATCGTGATTGAGCGCAACGTTGGTTTGAAAGGAATAGTCGATGCGGGTGTGCGGCTGGACGCGGAACTCAGCTACGATCTGATCGTGTCAATCTTTAATCCGGCGTCGCCGCTTCATGACGGCGCCATCATTGTTCGCGATGATCGGATCGCCGCGGCTTCGTGCTTTCTACCGTTGTCGCTGAATCCGCTTTTGTCGAAGGATCTTGGCACCAGGCATCGCGCGGCGTTGGGCATCACTGAAGATTCAGACGCGGTGGCTATTGTGGTGTCGGAAGAAACGGGTCTGGTATCGTTCGTGCGCCGCGGACGGATAAAGCGCGCACTCGATGCGACGCGATTGCGCGCAGCCATTTACAGACAACTGGAAAGCCGCCCGGGGCGATCGGATCCGCACGGCACTGAGGCCGAAGAAGTGGTATCAGCTTAACCAGGAACATGCCTCAGAGAAATCACAAAAAATTTGCCGGGCCCACCGATAATTCGTGGCAAAGGGTGCGTGCTCTGCTTGTCGACGATTGGGGCCTGAAACTGTTGGCGCTGGCAATAACGCTGGTCCTTTGGTTTATGGTTTCAGGCCGAATTACCCAACGCGAAGTCATAGTTGAGGCCAAACCGGAAGGAAAGCCGGCGCCAACATTCGAACTTAAGGATGTGGTCGCCACTCCCGCCAAAATCAAGATCCAGGGCCCCGTCAACTATTTAAATGAAATCGAGAAACTTACAGTGCCAATTTCAGTCGAAGGGCGCCGGGAGAGCTTTGACGTTTCGCCCGCGCCTTTATCCGCGCTTGATCGAAACATTCAACCGCTGGGAACGATCAATGTTCATGTGACGATTGTTGCCAGCGGCAAACCGAGCACAAAATCTCCAAACACAAATTGACGCCGAAAAAAACAACGAAACTTTTCGGCACTGACGGCATCCGCGCCAGGGCGGGCGAATTCCCGCTCGATTCTGCGACGGTTCGCATCGTTGGTGCTTCCCTGGCTGAACATCTCGCCGAACGAACCGGTGGGCGCGCGCCGCGAATCATCATCGGGCGCGACACTCGCGAGTCGGGTGGCCAGATTGAACAAGACCTGATGGCAGGCGCCGGCGCGATCGGTGCAGAGATCGAATCGGCAGGGATTATCACCACGCCAGGAGTTGCGTTTCTAACGGGCGCACTTTCGGCTGACGCCGGAGTTGTCATTAGCGCCTCACACAATCCGTATCAGGACAATGGCATTAAGATTTTCGATCCGTCCGGACGTAAGCTGGATAATGCGACTGAACAAAAAATCGAAGCTGACATCGGCCAGAATAGATTTGCAAATGCGGTTGCAGGCGCGGAGGGATCTCACGGCGTCGAAGACAGACAGCGCGAGCTTCATATTCGCTACCTTGACTACCTTCAGCACGACGTTGCCGGCAAACTACCGCTCGAGGGATCAAAGATCGTAGTCGATTGTGCAAACGGTGCTGCGTTTGAGCTGGCGCCCGAACTCTTTAAGCGGCTGGGTGCGAACGTGCTGCCAATCAATAATCATCCGGACGGGCGCAACATAAATCTTAACTCCGGCTCGCTGCATATCGAGGGGTTGCAAGAACGCGTCGTGAATGAGGGCGCAGACTTGGGCATTGCCCTTGACGGTGATGCTGATCGGGCCTTGTTTGTCGATGCCCGCGGCCAGTACGTTGACGGTGACGCCACCATGTGGGTCCTGGCGAATTACTTGAACTCGCGTGAAGAGCTTGTGGGACACCTCGTAGTGTCGACGGTTATGACGAATCTTGGTCTGGAAGTAGCGTTGCGCGACCGTGACATCAAGCTGGCGCGGACCGACGTGGGAGACAAATATGTCCTGGACGAACTGTTGCGGACCAAAGCCGTTCTGGGTGGCGAGCAATCAGGCCACATAATCTTTCCAAAGATTAGCCTGGCCGGAGATGGAATGATCACGGCCATCAAACTTCTGCGAGTGATGCATGACGAGGGGAAGTCACTCGCCGCGCTGACTGAAGGGTTTTCGCGCTACCCACAAACTTTGGTAAACATTCGGGTTAAGGAGAAGATTCCCTTCGAAACCATTCCCTCGGTTTACGCCAAGTCAGAGGAAATCGCAGGTATCCTGGGCGACCGGGGCCGGTTGCTGCTCCGGTATTCCGGCACCGAGGCGCTGGCTCGAGTGATGATTGAGGGTGAGAACGAACAGCAGGTTTATGCCTTGGCCGATGATTTGGCGGCGGTAATCAAGAATGAAATAGGCGTGACGAACACCGGTGCGTGAGCTCCGCTGGCTAAGAATTGCACGGTCGCGTAATTGTTACCCGCAGGACCGTGAACAAGTTGCACGCAGGGTGTAATTGCCGTTAGCAATGACCTGTAAGATCATACCTTTTGGGGGCTTTTCCATTCTGAAAAAATTTCGATTGCGCGGCACAACTGTTGCGATGTATATTGTGGGGCAAGAGAGACGGTTGGTGGATCCTCCGTCTCAAGTGGTTGCTGGGGTGAGGACAGTAACCACGAAAATGGATGAGCGCTGCGACGCCCACGTTGCAGCGCTCATTCGCTTTTGTAGGCCCGCTCTTCTTCAAACTGTAGCCTCATTTTCGTCACAAATCGCTGTTCACAAGTTGACTCAAGCTCGCAATTCGCGTAGATAGTTGCGGTTTCATGACTGCGCCTTGTCCCATCTCTGTGCGAACGAAATTCGTTGTTTGTTTTTCTTTGGTTTTTCTTCTCCTGCCCGTAAGCGGCTGCCGCAGATCTTCTAAGAGTGGTTCGAACTTCAACTCTACCGTCTCTACTGCTCCGGATTCCGAAGAGGCGAAGCGCCAGGTGCAATCGCTAATTGAAAAGGGCAAGGAGCAGTACAAAAACGATCAGGATGAACAAGCAGCCGAAACTTTTAAACAAGTAATTAGTCGAGATTCTAATAACGCTGAAGCTCACTTGCGGCTGGGTATGTCATACGCTGCGCTTGATAAAAAGACCGAAAGCGACGACGAGTATAAGAAAGCAATCGAGCTATTCAAGAAAAGAATTCAGGCTGATTCAAAAGACGGAGATGCGTTTTTTTATCTGGGGGAAGCTCACAGTTTTTTACACCAGGATGAGGAGGCCGCCCGAGCTTATCGCCAGGCAACAAAATTAAAGCCTGAGGATGAAGAGGCTTTCTACCAGTTAGGCATGGCGGAAACTCGACTCGCCCACTATCCGGAAGCATCCTCCGCCTTTCAAAAAGCGCTCGAGTTGGATCCCAACGACTACCGGGCAACTGACGCGCTCGAAAACGCCAAAGAGGGTACGCAGCGGATCAAGGAAGGCAAGAAACACGCGGAAGAAATGCTTAAGAAGCAGCAGGAAAATGCTAATGCAAACGGCAATCTGAATTCGAATAGCTCGTCAAAAAACACAAACAGCAACGCGAAACCTGCCCCCAGGCGTCCGACGCCGAAACCATGATATGGTAGAACGTTTTCGGAGACGCGCATTATGGCGACCTACACACCACCACCGTATTTTCCTCAGAGTTCCCTGTCGCCTCCCGATCAAAAGCGTTATCGCAAATTCAAGTTGGTGGTTGCGACCGTGGTAGTTGCCATCGTCGCGGCGCTCGGCGGGGCCATTATCGGAATTGTTTATTTGGTCAAGTGGCTGGCCCGGTAAACGAAAAGTCTTAGGCTCGCTTGACATGAATCGGGTGGGCCATTATAGTTTCCCGTTTCGGACTCCGGTCTCGGGTTCCTCTAGTGCAACGCTATAACTGGTTCTGTCGGTGCGGAGGCGTTGCCCGGTTCGATGCGAATGCGTCAACCGTTAATTATTGTGGCGTAGAAGTTCGCGTGGTTTTTTCGATAGGCGCGAGTTCGTAACCGGCGAATCCAATCGCTCGGGCGACGCCACAGAAAAGCTTCGGCTATATTTTGGGCTAATTGGGAAGCCAAATCCGCGCCCGCCTGAACAGCGAAATCAGAACGTCCCTTTAACAAAATTAGTAGCAGGGCAGTTTGCCTGCGCTGACTGCCGGACAAGTTCCGGAAAGAGGCAGGCCAAGGCCCTTTTTGCGCTTTAGAGCGCGCGAAGTTGGAGTGAAAGCCGGAAGCGACAGCGGCCGGGCTAATTCAAAGAAGAAAACGATGCCGACGATTAATCAGCTAGTTCGCAAGGGCCGGCAGCAGGTCAAATACAAAACGGCCAGTCCGGCGCTACAAAGTTCGCCTCAAAAGCGCGGAGTTTGCACTCGCGTCTATACGCAGACGCCCAAGAAGCCGAACTCGGCGCTGCGAAAGGTTGCCCGTGTGCGTCTGACCAATGGCATCGAAGTGACTACTTATATTCCCGGCGTTGGTCACAATTTGCAGGAACACTCGATCGTTTTGATTCGCGGGGGGCGCGTCAAGGACTTGCCGGGTGTTCGTTATCACGTGATTCGCGGCACGCTGGATTCGGTAGGGGTCGGCGACCGCAAGAAGAGCCGTTCGAAGTACGGCGCCAAGCGCCCGAAGGGAGGCGCGAAGTAATTTATGCCAAGACGCAGAGTTGCAGAGCGACGCGCGGTGCTTCCCGATCCGGTCTACAACAGTCCGCTGGTGACCAAGTTCATCAACGGCATCATGTGGGGCGGCAAGCGTTCAATTGCGGAGCGGACCTTTTATACGGCGCTGAGTCAAGTCGGCGAGAAAGCCGGCGATGAGCCTTTGAAGGTTTTCAAGCGCGCGATCGAAAACGTGCGGCCCACGGTTGAGGTGAAATCACGACGCGTCGGAGGATCCACCTATCAGGTTCCGGTGGAAGTCCACCAGGAGCGCCGCGGCGCTCTGGCAATTCGCTGGATCGTGCAGTACGCGCGTGGACGCGGCGAAAAGACCATGACCGATCGGCTCGCGGGTGAATTATTGGACGCCGCTAACAATCGTGGCAACGCGGTAAAGAAGAAGGAAGATACGCATCGTATGGCGGATGCCAACAAGGCGTTCGCTCACTATAAGTGGTAATGGCAAAGCAAGACTTAAATCTGTTCCGGAATATTGGCATCATGGCGCACATTGATGCCGGTAAGACCACCACGACTGAACGGGTCCTTTATTACACGGGCATCACGCATAAAATTGGCGAGGTGCACGAGGGCACGGCGATCATGGACTGGATGGAGCAGGAGCAGGAGCGCGGCATCACCATCACCAGTGCGGCCACGACTTGTTTCTGGGAACGAAACGGCGTCGATCATCGCATCAATATCATAGACACTCCGGGACACGTAGATTTCACGATGGAAGTTGAGCGCAGCCTGCGCGTGCTCGACGGTGCAGTCGCCGTATTCGACGGTGTTGCTGGTGTCGAGCCGCAGTCAGAGACAGTCTGGCGGCAGGCCGATAAATATCGGGTTCCGCGCATTTGTTTCATTAACAAGCTCGATCGAGCCGGCGCATCCTTCCAGCGTTCCTTTGATTCGATTATTGCCCGCCTGGGCGCAAATCCCGTCGCAATTCAAATTCCCATCGGTTTAGAAGATCAGTTCAAGGGCGTGGTGGACATCATCACGATGAAGGGTTTGATCTGGAGCGATGAATCGAAGGGCGCCGAGTACGAAGTCGTTGAGATTCCCGAAGGCCTGAAAGAAGAAGCCACTGCTGCGCGCGAGAAGTTGATTGAAGCGGTGGCGACTGTCGACGACGACCTGATGCACAAGTACATCGAAGGCGAAAAAATTAGTGAAGACGAGATTCGTAAGGCCCTGCGCAAAGGTACTCTCGAATTGAGGATCGTGCCCGTGGTTACGGGGTCAGCCTTCAAGAATAAAGGTGTGCAGACTTTGCTGGATGCGGTGGTTGATTACCTGCCATCGCCGCTTGATATTCCGCCGGTCGAAGGCCTGAATCCCAAGAATGGCCAGAAGGAAACTCGACCTCCGGATGCAAGTGCTCCGTTCAGTGGTTTGGTCTTCAAGATCATGGCCGATAAGCATTTGGGCCAGCTTTCATTTGTTCGGATCTACAGCGGGACGATCAAGTCCGGTTCCTACGCTTACAACACGGCGAAGGATTCGCGCGAGCGTGTGGGTCGCTTGATGCGCATGCACGCAAACAAGCGTGAGGATATTGAGGATGCGAGCGCGGGCGAGATCATTGCCATTGGCGGCATGAAGCAGGTTACCACCGGTGATACGGTGTGTGACGAAAACAAGCCAATCATTCTTGAAGCGATCGAGTTTCCGGCGCCGGTTATTCGCGTCGCGGTCGAACCGAAGACCCGCGCCGATCAGGACAAGCTTGGCATCGCCTTGGGACGGCTGGCTCAGGAAGATCCTTCCTTCAATGTTTCCACCGATCATGAAACCGGCCAGACCATTATTGCCGGTATGGGCGAGCTGCACCTGGAGATTATTGTCGACCGCATGAAGCGCGAGTTTGGCGTCGAAGCGAATGTCGGGAAGCCGCAGGTGGCCTATCGCGAAACCATTACCCAGGCAGCTCCCGGAAAAGAAATATTCAAGAAGCAGACTGGCGGTCGCGGACAGTACGCGCATGTCGAGCTCGAGATCGAACCGGCGCCAGGTGAAGGCTTTGTTTTCGAGAACGAGATCAAGGGCGGGGCGATTCCGCGCGAATTCATCAAGCCGACCGAGCAGGGCGTTCACGATGCTATGGAGCGAGGTTTTCTCGCCGGCTATGACCTGGTGGATATTAAAGTGCGTCTGGTTGACGGCGGTTTTCACGAGGTTGACTCGGACGAGCGGGCCTTCATTATTGCCGGTTCGTTGGCTTTCCAGGACGCGGTCAGGAAGGCCAAGCCGGTGTTGTTGGAGCCCATCATGCGGATCGAGGTGGTGACGCCCGACGATTATGTGGGCGCCGTTAATGGCGATCTGATGAGGCGTCGCGGCCAGTTCGCGGGAACCGAGATGAGACCCGGCGGAGCCCAGGTGATTACCGCCTACGTACCGTTGTCGGAAATGTTTGGTTATACGACCGACCTGCGCTCAGCGACACAGGGGCGCGCAACTTCGACGATGCATTTCGAGCGTTATGATCAGGCGCCCAAGAATGTCGCGGAAGAAGTGATTGCGAAGGTTCAGGGCGTGGCGAAATAAAGTAATGGGACCAATGCGTCCCATAGGACTCATTCGTCCTATGGGTCTTCTGATTGAGGGGATTCAAACAGAACCATGAGCAAAGAGAAATTTGATCGCAGTAAGCCGCACGTGAACATCGGGACGATTGGACACGTGGACCACGGCAAGACGACTTTGACGGCGGCCATCACGAAGGTTTTGGCGAAGAACAATCCGAAAGTGCAGTTTGTGGCTTTCGATCAGATTGATAAGGCGCCGGAAGAGAAGGCCAGAGGCATCACGATTGCCACGGCGCACGTGGAGTACGAGACCAAGAACCGTCACTATGCGCACGTGGACTGTCCGGGCCACGCCGACTATGTGAAGAACATGATCACGGGGGCGGCGCAGATGGACGGAGCGATTCTGGTGGTGGCGGCGACCGATGGTCCGATGCCGCAGACGCGCGAACACATTCTGCTGGCCCGCCAGGTGGGAGTACCGGCGATGGTGGTGGCCCTGAATAAGGTCGATGCGGTTGACGATCCGGAATTGCTCGAACTGGTGGAATTGGAAGTTCGGGAGCTGCTTTCACAGTACGAGTTTCCCGGCGACGACATTCCAGTGATCAAGGTTTCGGCTTTGAAAGCGCTGGAAGGGGACGAGAACTGGGAGAAGAACATTCTGGAGTTGATGGAGGCGGTTGACTCTTATATTCCGACCCCGGCGCGCGACATTGAGAAGCCTTTCCTGATGCCGGTGGAAGATATCTTCACGATTCAGGGCCGCGGGACGGTGGCGACGGGCAGAGTCGAGCGCGGCAAAGTGAAAGTGAATGAAGCGGTGGAAGTAGTGGGCATTCGGCCGACGCTGAAGACGGTAGTGACCGGCGTGGAGATGTTCAAGAAGCTGCTTGATGAAGGAGTGGCCGGCGACAACGTGGGGTTGCTGTTAAGAGGAGTGGAGCGCAAAGACATTGAGCGAGGGCAGGTAATCTCAAAGCCCGGCTCGATCACGCCGCACACGAAGTTCAAGGCCGAAGCGTACGTATTGACAAAGGAAGAAGGCGGGCGACACACGCCGTTCTTTACCGGATACCGGCCGCAGTTCTATTTCCGGACGACGGACGTGACCGGGGTGGCGCACCTGCCGCAGGGAGTGGAGATGGTGATGCCTGGCGACAACGTGCAGATGGAGATTGAGTTGATCGCGCCGATTGCGATGGAGAAGGGTTTGCGCTTCGCAATTCGCGAAGGCGGCCGGACCGTCGGCGCCGGCACTGT
>Ga0207709_10000290_pt1 | contig 57108 bp, 48 predicted proteins | sample KBSM34metaG_FD_184397 | JGI IMG/M metagenome (GOLD analysis project Ga0207709, IMG submission 184397) | Miscanthus rhizosphere microbial communities from Kellogg Biological Station, Michigan, USA - KBS M3-4 metaG (SPAdes) (version 2) | ecosystem: Host-associated > Plants > Roots > Rhizosphere >...
CGAAGTCGGCCTCGCACTCGCCGCTCACGGCGGCGGCGAGGTGGAACACGGCGTCGGTGTCGGCCAGCGGCAGCGCGCCGTTGGCGGCTTGCTCGTACAGGTCGCCCTGCACGAACTGGATGCGCGCGTCGGCGGCGAGATCGGCGGGCGGCGGCACGCGGTCGGCGAGCGTGATGCGGGCGATGTCTTTGGCCGCGCCGCCGGCCAGTGCGAGCGGGCCGCCGGCGAGCAGGGTGCGGGCGAGGCGGGCGCCGAGGAAGCCGCAGCCGCCGGTGATGAGAACGTTCATGGTGTGTGTCTTTCCTGGGTCGGTGGAGCGCTGTCGCTCGATGCTATTTTTTCGATTCTTTCGCAACGGGCAGATCGATGCCCGGGAAGATCTTGATGACCGCGCTGTCGTCCTCGCGCGCGAAGCCGGCCGTGGAGGCCTGCATGAACATCTGGTGCGCGGTGGACGACAGCGGCAGCGGAAACTTGCTGGCGCGCGCCACGTCGAGCACCAGGCCCAGGTCCTTCACGAAGATGTCGACGGCCGACAACGGCGTGTAGTCGCCCGCCAGCACGTGGGCCATGCGGTTCTCGAACATCCAGCTGTTGCCGGCGCTGTGGGTGATGACCTCGTACAGCGCGTCGGGGTTCACGCCTTCGCGCAGGCCCAGCGCCATGGCCTCGGCGGCGGCGGCGATGTGCACGCCGGCCAGCAGCTGGTTGATGACCTTCACCTTGCTGCCCGCGCCGGCCGAATCGCCCAGGCGGTAGACCTTGGCGGCCATCGCGTCGAGCATGGCGCCGGCCTTCTCGTAGGCGGCGGGCGTGCCGGCGGTCATCATCGTCATCTGGCCGCTCGCGGCCTTGGCGGCGCCGCCGGAAATGGGCGCGTCGAGGTACAGGATGCCCTGCTGCGCCAGGCGCGCCTCGAGCGCCACCGACCAGTTCGGGTCGACGGTGGAGCACATCACGAACAGGCTGCCGGGCTTCATCGATGCTGCGCAGCCGGGCGTGGTGCCGTCGCCGAACAGCACCGATTCGGTCTGCGCCGCGTTGACGACCACGCTGACCACGATGTCGCACTGCGCGCCGAGCGCGGCCAGCGTGTCGCAGGCGGTGCCGCCTTCGCGCGCGAAGGCTTCGGCGACGCCGGGGCGCACGTCGAACACATGCGGCGCATGGCCCGCGCGGCGCAGCGATTGCGCCATGCCGCTGCCCATGGCGCCCAGGCCCACGAGGCCAACGACGGGGGTGTTGCTGGAAGAAGAAGTCATGTCGTGCGTCCTTCGATCAGCGGTTGACCAGTTGCTTCGGGGTGAGCCACACGCCGATGGCGCCGAGCACCAGCGCGCCGGCCAGCACGTACATGCCGATCTGCGTGCTGCCCGTGAGGTCCTTCAGGTAGCCGATGAGGTACGGGCTCACGAAGCCCGCGAGGTTGCCCACCGAGTTGATGACCGCGATGCCGGCTGCCGCCGCCGTGCCCGAGAGGAAGGCGGTGGGCAGCGACCAGAACAGCGGTGCGCAGGTGAGCACGCCGGCCGCGGCGAGCGACAGGAAGGTCAGCGACACGACCGTGTTCTGCGTGTACGAGGCCGCGACCGTGAAGCCCACGGCGCCCATCATCGCGGGGATGATCAGGTGCCAGCGGCGCTCGCGGCGCGCGTCGGCACTGCGGCCGAACAGGTTCATCGCGACGATCGCGCACAGGAACGGAATGGCACTGAGCAGGCCGATGTTGAAGTTGCCCTGCACGCCCGTGGCCTTGACCAGCGTGGGCAGCCAGAAGGTCAGCGCGTACTGGCCCATGACGAAGGCGAAGTAGATGAGCGCCATCCACCACACGCGCGCGTCGCGGAACATCGCGCCCACCGAATGCGGGCCCTTGGCGCCGTGCGCCTGGTCGCGGTCGACCTCGCGCTGCAGCAGGTTCTTTTCTTCGGGCGAGAGCCAGCGTGCGTGCTTGATGCCGTTGTCCAGGTAGAACAGCACCATCACGCCCACCAGCACGGCGGGAATGGCTTCGATGATGAACATCCACTGCCAGCCGTGCATGGCCGACACGCCGTGGAAGGCGTCCATGATCCAGCCCGACAGCGGGTTGCCGAAGATGCCCGCCACGGGAATCGCCGACATGAACACCGCGATGATCCGTGCGCGCCGGTGCGACGGGTACCAGTGCGTCAGGTACAGGATCACGCCGGGGTAGAAGCCCGCCTCGGCCACGCCGAGCAGGAAGCGCAGGATGTAGAAGCTGGTCGGCGTTTCCACGAACACGAAGCAGGCCGACAGCAGGCCCCAGGTGATCATGATCCGCGCGATCCACACGCGCGCGCCCACGCGGTTGAGCAGCAGGTTGCTCGGCACTTCGAACAGGAAGTAGCCCAGGAAGAAGATGCCGGCGCCCAGGCCGAACACGGTTTCGCTGAAGCCGAGGTCCGCGCCCATCTGCAGCTTGGCGAAGCCGACGTTCACGCGGTCGAGGTACGCGACCACGTAGCACAGCATCAGGAAGGGCACGAGGCGCCAGAACACCTTGGCGTAGGCGCGTTTTTCGAGCGCGGCGTCGGGCGCGTCAGCCGCGAGGGGCGCGCCGGCCTGGAGGGTGGAAGTCATTGGGAGGGAGTCCGCTGGATGAAAAAACGGGGCCGTCCCGTCACCCTGCGGCGCGGTCGCCCCTTACTTGTCAGGTCATCATACAAATTTAAGACAAGCTCCCGGATACGGGATAACCCGCACATTCTGCCCTCTTGAGAAAACCGTAAGCGTGGGCTTACTTGCCCGCAGGCCAGCCTTCGACCAGGGGTCGGGCGAGCTGGGCGCCTTCCTGCTGCCAGAAGGCCGGGTCGGCCTGCTCGATGCGACGGATGGCGTTGTCCATGTGCGCCTTGGCGGCTTCGCGCGCGGCCAGCGGGTCGCCGGCGTCGATGGCCTCGACGATGCGCGCGTGTTCCTGCGCCACCTCGCGCACGAAGTCGGCGCGGCGCGCCTCGTTGGCACGCGTGACGCGGGTGGCGCCATGCAGGAACTGCCGCAGGTACTGCAGCGTGCCGATGAGGAAGGGGTTGCGCGCGGCCTCGGCGATGGCGCGGTGAAAGCGCACATCCTCGTCGGCCCCGTTGCCGCCCATCGACACCGCCGCGTGCAGCGCATCGATGGCGTCGCGGATGCGCAGCATGTCCTCGGGCGTGCGGCGCTCGGCCGCGAGCGCGGCCACCTCGGCCTCGAGCGCACGGCGCAGCTCGACCATCTGCACCACCGCTTCGCGCGAGGCCACGTGCGGCATCTCGAAGCGCAGCGGCTCCACGCCGGCGGCGCGCACGTACACGCCGCTGCCCTGGCGCGAATCGACCAGCCCGAGCGACTTGAGCCGCGACACCGCCTCGCGCACCACGGTGCGGCTCACGCCGAACTGCGTGGCCAACGCGGTCTCGGTGGGCAGCCGGTCGCCTTCCGACAGGCGCCCGCTGCGCACCTCGGCCACGAGCGCTTCCGCCACCTGGTCGGCCAGGCGGACGGCGGGAGCAAGGGACTGGAAGCGGGCGGTCATGGGCGCGGGAAGGCGGTGGGGCCTGCGACTCTAACGCAGGCACCGCACCGTCACGCCGCATGGCCGCGCCGGCGTCAGGCGCCGAGCGCGTGCCGCGCGGCCCGCGCGATGCTCGCCGCGTCCACGCCGAAGAAACCGCGCAGCGCGGCGCGCGTGTCGCTGCGACCGAAGCCGTCGGTGCCCAGCGTGAGGTAGCGGCGGCCTTCGGGCAGGAAGGCGCGCACGCTCTCGGGCAGGGCGCGCACGTAGTCGGTGGCGGCGACGATCGGGGCCTTGCTGCTGCCCTTGCCGAGCTGCTGCGCGACGAAGGGCGTGCCGGCGTCTTTCTCGCCGGCCAGTGCGCGCTGCTCGCAGGCCTGGCCGTCACGCGCGAGTTCGCTCCAGCTCGTGACGCTGAACACCTCGGCCGCGATGCCTTCGTCGGCCAGCTGCTGCGCGGCCTTGATGACCTCGGTGAGGATCGCGCCCGAGCCCAGCAGCGTGACGCTCTGCTTCGCCTTGCCCGACGCCGGCGCATACGTGCCGAAGCGGTAGCAGCCGCGCAGGATGTCGGCCTCGGCGCCGGCCGGCAGGTCGGGCTGCGCGTAGTTCTCGTTCATGAGCGTGACGTAATAGAACACGTCCTGCTGCTCGACCATCATCTCGCGGATGCCCGCGTCGACGATGACCGCCATCTCGCCCGCGAAGGCCGGGTCGTAGGCCTTGCAGTTGGGAATGGTCGCGGCCACGAGGTGGCTGCTGCCGTCCTGGTGCTGCAGGCCTTCGCCGCCGAGCGTGGTGCGCCCCGAGGTGGCGCCCAGCAGGAAGCCGCGCGCGCGCTGGTCGGCTGCCGCCCAGATGGCGTCGCCCACGCGCTGGAAGCCGAACATCGAGTAGTAGATGTAGAACGGCAGCATCGCCAGGCCGTGCACGCTGTAGCTGGTGGCCGCGGCTGTCCAGCTCGCGATGGCGCCGGCCTCGCTGATGCCTTCTTCAAGAATCTGCCCGTCGGTGGCTTCGCGATAACTCAGCACCGAGCCGATGTCCTCCGGCGCATAGCGCTGGCCCACGCTCGAATAGATGCCCACCTGCTTGAACAGGTTGGCCATGCCGAAAGTGCGCGCCTCGTCGGCCACGATGGGCACGATGCGCGGGCCCAGGGCCTTGTCCTTCATGAGGTTGCCCAGCATGCGCACGAAGGCCATGGTGGTGCTCATCTCCTTGCCGGCGGCGGCCGTGGCGAACTGCGCGTAGGCCGCGATGTCGGGCTTGGGCACGACGTCGCAGGCGGTCTCGCGGCGCGGCATGGCGCCGCCGAGCGCTTCGCGGTGCTGGCGCAGGTAGCGCATCTCGGCGCTGTCTTCGGCCGGGCGGTAGAAGTCCATCGCGGTGGCCTGCGCGTCGGTGAGCGGCAGGTTGAAGCGGTCGCGGAACTCGATGAGGTCGACGTCGCCCATCTTCTTGTGCGAGTGCGTGGTCATCTTGCCCTGCGCGGCGCTGCCCATGCCGTAGCCCTTCTTGGTGTGGGCCAGGATGACGGTGGGCTGGCCCTTGTGGGCAGCAGCGGCGGCGTACGCGGCATGGATCTTCACGAGGTCGTGGCCGCCGCGCTTCAGGCGGTCGATCTGCTCGTCTGTCATGCCTTCGGCCAGGCGCGCGAGCTCGGGGTTCTGGCCGAAGAAGTTGTCGCGGTTGAAGCGGCCGTCCTTCGCGGCGAAGGTCTGCATCTGGCCGTCGACGGTTTCGGCGAACACGCGCGCGAGTGCGCCGCTCACGTCCTGCGCGAACAGGCCGTCCCAGTCGCTGCCCCACACGAGCTTGACGACGTTCCAGCCTGCCCCGGCGAAGAGCTTCTCGAGCTCGTCGATGATGCGGCCGTTGCCGCGCACCGGGCCATCGAGGCGCTGCAGGTTGCAGTTGACGACCCACACGAGGTTGTCGAGCTTCTCGCGTGCCGCGAGCGTCAATGCGCTCATCGACTCGGGCTCGTCCATCTCGCCGTCGCCGAACACGCCCCAGACCTTGCGGCCTTCGCAGTTCAAGAGGTTGCGGTGCGTGAGGTAGCGCATGAAGCGCGCGTGATAGATCGAGCTGATCGGGCCGATGCCCATCGAGCCGGTGGGGAACTGCCAGAAGTCCGGCATCAGGTACGGGTGCGGGTAGCTGCACAGGCCGCGCGCGCCGCTGCCGTCGGTGAAGGCCGGCGCGGTGAGTTCCTGGCGGTAGTGGTTCAGGTCTTCTTCGCTCAGGCGGCCTTCGAGGTAGGCCCGCGCATACACGCCGGGCGCGCTGTGCGGCTGGAAGAACACGAGGTCGCCGCGGTGCGCCGGGCTGCGCGCATGGAAGAAGTGGTTGAAGCCGGTCTCGAACAGGTCGGCCGCGCTGGCGTAGCTGGCGATGTGGCCGCCGAGTTCGCCATACGCCTGGTTGGCCTTGGCCACCATGGCGAGCGCGTTCCAGCGCATGAGCGAGGCGAGCTTTTCCTCGACCGCGAGGTCACCCGGGAACGGCGGCTGGTCGGCCGCGGCGATGGTGTTGACGTACGGCGTGGCCAGCTCGGGCTGCCAGCCGATGCGCTGCTGCCGCGCCAGGCGCGCCAGCTCGGCCAGCATCTGGCGCGCGCGCTGCGGACCTTGCGTCTGCGCCAGCGCCAGGAAGGCGTCGCGCCATTCGGCGGTCTCTTCGGGGTCGGGGTCGTGCGACGGCGGCGTGTCGAGCAACAGGGCGCGCATCTGGTCGGCGGAGATCGGGGCGTTCATGCCAGCACTTTAAGCCGCCTCGGGGAAAATTAGCTACCGGCACCTCTGATTTCATGGCTATTCGCAAGCATAAAATGCCGCCATCCAAGCGCTTCACGGAATTTCATGGAACTCGATGCCATCGACCTGCGCATTCTCGACGAGCTGCAACGCGACGGCGCCCTGTCGAACGTCGAACTGGCGCGCCGCGTGCACCTGTCGCCCTCGCCCTGCCTGGCGCGCGTGAAGGTGCTGGAGACCAGCGGCGTGATCGACCGCTACGTGGCGCTCGCGAACGCCAAGGCGCTGGGCCTGGGGCTCAACGTGTTCATCTCGATCAGCCTGACCACGCAGAGCAAGCAGTCGCTGGCCGACTTCGAGCAGCGCATCGCCGAGCACGACGAGGTGATGGAGTGCTATCTGATGACCGGCGACAGCGACTACCTGATCCGCATCGCCGTGGCCGACATGGCGGCGCTGGAGCGCTTCATCATGGAGCAGCTCACGCCGATTCCGGGGATCGAGAAGATCCGCTCGAGCTTTGCGCTCAAGCAGGTCAGATACAAGACGGCGCTGCCGTTGCCAGCAGCGCCGTTGTAACGGGTACTCCCCCAGGCTTCGCGCACTTCGTGTCGCTGCGCCAACCCCCTCGCCGGGGGCAACACCTGTGGCCCGGCGAAGCCGGCTCCACGGTGTTTCCCGAAGGGGTTGAGGGCGTTTACAGGCCGATCAGGCCGCCGTCGTTCTTGGTGATGACCACGGTGGCCGAGCGCGGGCGGGACGTGCCGCCGTCCGGCCAGTGGCTGTTCGGCACCGCGACATCTTTCGTGTCTTCACCGGGGTGCTGAATGTTCACGAACAGCGCGCGACCGTCGCCCGATTCGGCGATGCCGGTGATCTCGCAGTCCTTCGGACCGACCAGAAAACGGCGCAGACCATCCGTGCCGGGCGCCTTGCCCACGAAGGTGTTCTGCGTGCGGGTGGTGGCGCCGTCGACGTTGGTGATCGCCTTCGCGCCGCCGTCGCCCACCTTGCCAGGCAGAGCCGCCAGCAGCATGCAGTTGGTGACGTCGGTGTAGGCGCCGTCGTCGGTCTCGAGCCACAGCAGGCCGGGCGCGGCCTGGCTGAACCACATGCCATCGGGGCTGGACAGGTCGTTGTCGGCCGTGAGCTGCGAGAGATTGACGTCGGCCGAGGCCGTCGAGCGCGCGCCAAAGAGGTACACGTCCCACTTGAAGCTCAGCGAGGTCGGGTCGGCGTTGTCGTCCGCAAAGCGCACGATGTGACCGTTGGGGTTGCCCTTCTGGTCGGCCGCGCCCTTCTTGTCGTTGTAGAAGCGAGGGTTGGCCGCGTCGGTGCTGCCGATCGGGCGCGCGCTGGCATTGGTGTTGGTCAGCGTCACGTAGACATCGCCGGTCTTCGGATTGACGGCGGCCCACTCGGGGCGGTCCATCTTGGTCGCGCCCGCGGCGTCGGCGGCCAGGCGGGCGTTGGTCACGACGTCGGCGGCATCGGCGAAGGCGTAGGTCGAATTGCTGGAGGTGATGCCGTTCACGCCGAGCTTCAACTCGAGCCACACGCCCGTGCCGTCGGCGTTGAACTTGGCCACGTAGAGACGGCCGTCATCCATGTACTTGTCGCCCGCGGCGATGCCGCCGCCGATGTCGGCCGCGTCCCAGTTCTTGGTAGAGACGAACTTGTAGATGTACTCGTTGCGCGAGTCGTCGCCCATGTACCAGACCAGCGGCTTGCCGGCCACGACCGGGCCGAGGCAGGCGCCTTCGTGGCCGAAGCGGCCGAGGGCGGTGCGCTTCTTCGGCGTGCTCGTCGGGTTGAACGGATCGATCTCGACCACCCAGCCGTAGGTGTTGTGGCCGTTGCGATAGTCAGCGACGGCGGAGGCGCCAAGGACCTCGGTGTTCCAGCGGCCGTAGAGGTCATCGCTGGTGTCAGGCGTCGGCGTGGCCCACAGTTCACGCCCCGTCGCGGTGTCGACACCGTTGGAGTTTTTCGATCCGATACCGTAGCGCTTGAAGGAAGCCAGCTCCTTGACGCTGCGCTTGGCATCGTCGTTGGCCGTGATGCGGCGGAAGTAGCCCGCCCAGTTCTCTTCGCAGGTCAGGTACGTGCCCCAGGGCGTGGTGCCGTTGGCGCAGTTGTTGAGCGTGCCGCGGGTCTTGCTGCCGTCGGTCGAGTACTTGGTCTTCAGGTAGTCGGTCTTGGCGGCCGGGCCCGAGAAGGTCATTTCCGTCAGCGTGTGGACGCGGCGGTTCAAGCTCGAATCCTGCTTGTAGCTCCAGGCGTTGCCGCTCTTGTTGACCTCGATCACGCTCACGCCGTGCAGGTAGAACTCGCGCAGCACTTCGTCAGTGCTGGTGCGAACCGCAGCCACAGCGGTACCGGAGATGGTCTGCCCCTTGGGATGCAGAAACAGCGGCGTGATGGCTTCATGGTTCATCACCAGCAGACCGCGCGAAGGGTTGGCCGCGTCCCACTTGTTGCTCGCGTTCATGCCGAAGAAGGTCATGCCGTCGTGGTGGTCGCCGGCACGACGATCGTAGGTGACCGGATCGTCGGTGCCGTCGTTCTTGTACGCGGCCACGCCGGCGGCGATCGGATCGCCCAGGCGGTAGAGCACGCTGGCGGTGTAGCCGGCGGGCACAGTGACCACGTCGTCGAGGCTCTTCGCGACGGCATTGAAGCCCAGCTTCATCGGCGAGGGGGCCGGGACGGGAGCCGGCGCCGGCGCGGGAGCCGGTGCGGGCGGAAGGATCGGGAACGCGGAGCCGCCACCGCTGCCGCCGCCGCAGGCCTGCAGCAGCGCGGTGCCGGCGGTGCCGACGCCCAGCCCGAACAGATGGCGGCGGCTCAGGCGCGACGCGATCAGGTCGGTGAAGGACGGGTTCGCGGTCGGGTTGGTGCCGACATCGTCGAGATCGACGCCGTTGGCGTCCGTGCGGGTGTTTGCGGTCATGCGCAATATCTTTCGTGGGTTGGGATTGAAACCAGCCCGCGAAGTTAGGCACTTCGCATGACATGCCTGTGAAACGCTCGGCCGTTGGTTGGGGTACGGCGAGATTTCGTCAAAAAACCTTCACGCCCGCGCCACACATGGCAGCGCGGACGCTGCGCCCCTCAGGGCGCCGGCAACTGCCTCGGCCACAGCGCCCACAACCGCAGCGGCTGGTTCACGCTCGCGGCCAGCCGTCCGGCCTCGGCGCCGGTGCCGGCGAAGTAGTCGGCGCGCACGGCGCCCAGGATGGCGCTGCCGGTGTCCTGCGCCACCACCAGCTTCTGCAGCTGCGCGGTCGGACCGTTCGAGGCGAGCCACACCGGCGTGCCGTAGGGAATGCTCTCGCGATCGACCGCGATGGAGCGCCCCGCCGTCAGCGGCACGCCCTGCGCGCCGCGCGGGCCGAAGGCGGCGTCGAGTTCGCTCATCGTCTCTTCGCGGAAGAACACGTAGCGCGGATTGCTCCACAGCAGCTGCGACACGCGCTGCGGGTTCTGCGCCACCCAGGCCTTGGTGTCGTCGGGCCACTTGCCGACCTTGGCGACGCCCTGGCTCATGAGCCACTGCTGCACGCTGCGATACGGCTGCTCGTTGGTGGCCGCATAGGCCACGCGCACCGTGTGCTGGTAGCCGTTGGCCTCGGTGATGCGCAAGCGGCCCGAGCCCTGGATGTGCAGCATCAGCGCGTCGATGGGGTCGGCCATCCAGGCGATCTCGCGACCGCGCAGCGCGGCCTGGGCCTCGGGCAGGGTCTCGATCTCCTGGCGCGTGAACCAGGGGCGCTTGGGCACGAGGCCGTCGGGCGCCTGGTACAGCGGCACGCTGAAGCCGGCCGAGGGCACGCGCGAGGCCTCGTACACGGGCTCGTAGTAGCTGGTGAGCTTGCCTTCGCTCTGGCCCGCGAGCGATTCGACGCGGTAGGGCTGCAGCCGGTCGGTCATCCAGCGGCGCTGCTCCTCGGGCGTGGCGATGGCCAGCTGGCGCACCTCGCGGCACAGCGGTGCGAAGGCGGCGTTGGGGCGTGCGCAGTTGGCCAGCAGCGCGATCCACGCCTCATGCAGCGGGTCTTCGCTGAAGCCCGGCAGCTCGGACCAGCCCACGGGCACCCAGCGGCTTTTCGGATGCGCGAGCGATCCGGTCAGCGGACCGAGGTCGCGCGGCGAGGTGACGGTGGGTCGGGTGGGGGCGTCGGGGGCGCGGGGGCCGAGGGAACAGCCGGCAAGCGTTGCTACGATCGCAAGCCCGACCAGCCACTGGAGTCCATTTCTCATGGGTTTGATTCTGCTTGAAGCCCTCGCCGCGGGACTCGTCCTGATCTTGATCATCTGGTGGACCATGTTTTCCGGGCGTAACAAGGGTGAATTGCATGACGACCCCGACGCCGAGCGTGAGGACAAGGATTCGCCGCCCAAAGTGTGAATTGCTCGTGTAGCCACACGGCGCGGCCCACTGTCGGACAAGCACCCTATTGCTACAACTTTAGTAGCAATCATCGCAGCATTCACGGGCGATGGCGAAAGTTTTCTTATTTTCCGTAGGGCTTTGAGCACGTACCATCGCATACCCGTCGGGGGCTAAGCTGTGGCCCGCTTGATTCAACCTTGAAAGGGATCGCCATGAAAAAGTTCGTTCTTGCAACCACCGCAGCTGCCCTCGTCCTGTCCGGCTGTGCCGGCGGAATGACTGACACCCAGCGCAACACCGGCATCGGTGCCGGCATCGGCGCGCTCGGCGGCGCCGCCATCGGCTCGGCCACCGGCGGCAACCGCGGTGCCATCGGCACGGGCGCGGTGGTCGGCGCGGCAGCCGGCGCACTCGGCGGCTACCTGTGGTCGCAGCGCATGGAAAACCAGAAGCGCCAGATGGAAGCCGCCACCCAGGGCACCGGCGTGGCCGTGACGCAGACGGCCAACAACGAGCTCAAGCTCGCCATTCCGAGCGACGTGTCGTTCGACGTGGGCCGCTCCAACATCAAGTCGAACTTCGCGCCCGTGCTCGACCAGTTCGCCAACGGCCTGCGCAACAACCCGAACGCCGAGGTGCGCATCATCGGCCACACCGACAGCACCGGCTCCGACGCCATCAACAACCCGCTGTCGGTGGACCGCGCCGCCAGCACGCGCGACTACCTGGTGGCACGCGGCGTGAGCGCCGCGGCGTTCCGCATCGAAGGCCGTGGCTCGCATGAGCCGGTGGCCGACAACAACAGCGACGCCGGCCGGGCACAGAACCGCCGCGTCGAGATCTACGTGGGCGAGCGCGCACAGCGCGGCTGATCGCAGCCCCACCGGGAAACCGGCCGCCCTATCGAACGGCCGGTTCCCGCTTCAGTTTTCATTGGTCCAAGCAGAGGGAAAATTCATGAGGAAGTTTGTTGTGTCTAGCGCGGCCCTGGCCGCTGTGTTGTTCATCGCGGGGTGCGCATCGTCGACCCCGCCGGCCGAAGCACCGGCCGCACAGCAGGCCGCACCGGCCAACAGCTGGACCGCCCGCCTGGACGCGCTGAAGGCCGAGCTCGAAAGCTCCACCAAGGGCACGGGCGTGGTGATCTCGCAGACCGCCGACAACCAGCTTCACGTCGTGATTCCGAATGAACTCTCGTTCGACACCGGCCGCGCCAACGTCAAGCGCAACCTGGCGCAGGTGCTGGACAAGGTCGCCGAAGGCCTGAAGAGCGCCACCACCGCCAGCCTGCGCGTGGTCGGCCACACCGACAGCACGGGCAGCGAGGAAGGCAACGAGCGCCTCTCGGTGAGCCGCGCCGACAGCGTGCGCAACCACCTGGTGGGCCGCGGCGTGTCGACCACCGTGATCACCACCGATGGCCGCGGCTCGCGCGAGCCGCTGGCGGACAACGGCACGGCCGCCGGCCGCGCGCAGAACCGCCGCGTCGAAATCTTCGTCGCCGAGAAGATCTGAGCCCAGGTGCTGCGCGCACCCCGCGCGGCACCGTCAGGAAATCCCGCATGAGGGTACGGCGCCGCCGGCCCTAACATCGCGCGGCCTGCACGCGGCGCGCGCACCGAGCGCCGGGCGGACACGAGAGGAAACTCCGATGAACGCCATCGCGCCGGCCCCATCGAGCGTCGCATCCCGCTTTGCCCCGGACATCATCGCCGCGGGCACCGGTGCGCAACCCCAGTACCTCGTGACCGGCGGTGACCAGCTGTTCGCCGCCCGCTGGCAGCAGGACGCGTGCTGGCTGCCCTTCCACGGCGCGGCGCACCACGTGCTGGTGCTGCACGAGAACGGCAGCACGGCGGTGCGCAAGTACGAGCGCGGCAAGCTCGTCGCCTCGCGCTCGCGGCTGGGCAGCGTGAGCTTCATCCCCTGCGACGGCACCGAATGGGAAATCGGCGGGCGCTGCGGCGTGGTGCACCTGTACATCGGGCAGGCGCTGATCGCCCGTGTCGCCGCCGAGGAAGGCCTCGGGCCGGCGGCGGAAATCGACCCCTTCTTCGCGATCCGCGACCCGTGGCTGCAAGGCTTCTTCCAGATGCTGGTGAGCGAGGTGGAGCTGTACGGCAGCGTGCCCGCAAGCCCCGATTCGCTGCTGCTCTCGCAGAGCCAGCACCTGCTGGCCCATCACCTCGTGCGGCGCCACTGCGCACCGGGGCGCGGTGCGCCGCCGCGCACGGAGGGCGCGCGCCGGCAGCCGGTCCTGACGCCGCGGCAGCTGCGCCGGGTGACCGAGCACATCGACGCACACCTGGCCACGCCGCTGGGCCTGGCCGAGCTGGCCGGGCTGGTGCACCTGTCGCAGGACCACTTCATCCGCAGCTTCAAGGCGGTCAGCGGCATGGCCCCCTACCAGTACCTGCTGCGCCGCCGCCTGGAAGGCGCCGCCGAACTGCTGCGCACCAGCGACCTGCCCGTGGAAGCCGTGGCCGCGCGCATGGGCTTCGGCAGCGCCGCGTACTTCTCGACGCGCTTCCGTGCGTTCCTCGGCGTGGCGCCAGGCGCCTACCGCCGCATGCGCTGAACCGCGCGGCGACTTGCGCAAAAGCGCGCCGCTTTCGACATCCCGTGCTTCGTTCGGGCCAACATGCCATGGCGTGGGAAGCCGCTCCTAGACTGGCTTGGCAGGCCGATTCCGGCCGCGTCACCCACGGAGACACCATGACCCTGACCGCCCTGAAAGCCACGCCGCCCGCCAGCGCCGCCCACGCGCGCATCACGCTGCCGTACCCGCATTTCCAGAAGCTCGAAAGCTATCCATGGAAGCCGTGGGTCATGCCCGGCGTGGCCTACAAGCTGCTGAGCATCAACCGGCGCAGCGGCGGCTTCACCTGCCTGCTGAAGGTCGATCCCGGCACCGAGGCGCCGGTGCACCACCACCTGGGCGCCATCGAGGTGATCGTGCTCGAGGGCGACATCTACTACGAGCGCAACGACATCGGCCGCCCGGGCGACTACATGCACGAGCCCGCCGGCGACATCCACCAGCCGCGCTCCGACGGCGGCTGCGTGCTGTTCTGCGTGTTCGAGGGCGCCATCGCCGGGCTGGGCGAGGACGGCAACGTCGTCGGCATCGTCGACGGCCGCAGCATGCTGGAGATGGCCACGCGCGACGGCGCGGCGCAGCACGTGCACAGCTGAGGCCCGACCTGCGGGCTAGAGGTCGCGCAGGCGGTTGGCGAGTTCCACCGCCGACTTCACTTCCATCTTCTCGAACACGCGCGCCCGGTGGACCTCCACCGTGCGCACACTGATCGCGAGCTGGTCGGCGATGAGCTTGTTCGGCAGGCCCTCGACCACGAGGCGCATCACGTCGCGCTCGCGGTCGGTCAGCTCGGCGATGCGGTCGGCCAGGCCGCGGCGCACGCGCTGCACCTCGAGCGCGCGCTGCGACATGCCCAGCGCCTGCTCGATGCGGTCGACCAGTGCGTTGTCCGAGAACGGCTTCTCGCAGAAGTCGAAGGCCCCGCGCTTGACCGCCTCGACGGCGGTGGGCACGTCGGCATGGCCGGTCAGGAAGATCACCGGCATCTCGGCCAGCAGGCCGCGTTCGGCCAGCCGGTCGAACAGCACCAGCCCGCTCATGCCGGGCATGCGCACGTCCAGCAGCAGGCAGCGCGGCTGGTCGGGCAGCGGCGCCTCGTCCAGGTACTGCTCGAAGGCCTCGGCGCTGCCGAAGTGCTCGCTGGCCAGGCGGCGCGAACGCAGCAGCCAGGCCAGCGCCTCGCGCACGCTGGCGTCGTCGTCCACGATAAAGATCAAGCCATCGATCAGCGGTTGCATGCCATGAGGTCCAGCGGAACAGAGAAAAACGAAGAAGAAGAAAAAGGCGGCTATCCCGCAGCCGGGAGCGTAAACCTGAAGACGGTGCCCCGGGGACGGTTGGGCTCGAACATCAGCGCGCCGCCGTGCTGCTCCACCACGGTGCGGCACAGGCTCAGGCCCAGGCCCATGCCGTCGGGGCGCGTGGTGAAGAAGGGCGTGAACAGGCGCGCCGCCACCTCCTCGCTGATGCCGCAGCCCAGGTCGGCCACGGAGAACTCGAGCCAGCGCCGGCCGTCGGCCGGCACGGTGGCGCCCACGGGCAGCGCGCGCGCCACGCGCAGGCGCAGCACGCGGCTGCCGGGCGCGTGGTCGGCGCCGTCCATGGCCTGCATGGCGTTGCGCGCCAGGTTCAGCAGCACCTGCTCGACCAGCGTGCGGTCGCACACCACGGCGGGCAGGCGCTCTTCGCACACGATCTCGATCGTCACGTCGAGCTTGCGCGCCTGCAGCCGCACCAGCGGCAGCACGGCGTCGATCAGCGCCTGCGGCGCCACAGCCTCGCGCATGCGGTCGCGCCGGCGCACGAAGTCGTGCACGCTGCGGATCACCTGGCCCGCGCGGTCGGCCTGCTCGGCGATGCGCTTCACGGCCATGGCCACCTCGGCCTGCTCGCCGCGCGCCTCGGGCCCGATCAGGTTGAGCGAGCCGGTGGCATAGCTGGCGATGGCGGCCAGCGGCTGCGTGAGCTCGTGGCTCAGCAGCGAGGCCATCTCGCCCACGGTGGCCAGGCGCGCGCTGGCCTGCAGGCGCTCCTGGCTGGCGCGCGAGAGTTCCTCGACGCGGCGCTGCTCGCTCACGTCGATGAAGGCGCTCATCCAGCCGGTCTGCACCTTGTGCGCGTTGATCAGCGGCGCCTCGAAGATGAGCACCGGAAAGCGCGTGCCGTCCTTGCGCATGAAGACCGACTCGAAGCCCTCGCGCGGCGGCAGGCCGCCGGCGAAGCGGCGCGTCTGGCGCAAGTGGTATTCATGCGCCAGCTCGGTCGGCCAGTACGGCGCCTCGACGCTGTCGGCCATGAGCTCTTCGGGCGTGAAGCCGACCATCTCGCAGAAGGCCGGGTTGACGTAGGTGATGCGCCCCTGCAGATCACGCGCGCGCAGGCCGGTGATGACCGAGTCTTCCATCGCCTTGCGAAAGGCCAGCGCGTCGGCCAGGTCGCGTTCGGCGCGCAGGCGGCGGCGGGTGTCGCGCGCCAGCAGAACGAGCACCGACACGAGCGCGATCGAGATCGCCGTGACCAGCGCCGTGAGCATGTTCGGGAACAGGTCGGGCGCGGCGCGCCAGCCGTCCACGCGCAGCATGAGCGAGGCGCCCGGCAGGTCGATGCGCTGCTGCGAGGTGAACACGCGCGTGCCGATGCGCCGCGAGGTGCCCAGCGCCACCAGCCGCGTGCCGTCGGCCTCGGTGAAGGCGACCTCCTGGCCGCGCGTGAGCGTGGGGCCGACCAGCTCGACCAGCGTGTCGCGCAGCGAATAGCTCGCGACCAGGTAGTCGCCGGCGTCCATCGGCAGGCACAGCTCCATCACCTCGACGCCACCGCCGCCGGCCACGGGCACGTAGTGGCTGGGCGAGTAGGCGGGCGCGCCGGCCTTGCGCGCGGTGGCGCAGGCCTGCGCCACGTCGGCCTGCGCGGGACCGCGGTTGCTTTCTTCGAGGATGCGCGTGCGGTAGGGCGTGTTCACGGCCTCGATGGGTTGCAGCTGTGCGTCGCGCCATTCGAGCCGCAGCCATTCGCGGTGCTCGCGCAGCTGCGCCGCCGCGCGGTCGGCCCAGTGCGTGCGCTCCATGCCCGGCGCGAGCGTGGCGCGCAGGCTCTGGGCGTTGCGCTGCAGGCCGCTGCGCAGGTCGACGACGGCGTCGGCGGTGTCGCGCTCCAGCGCGGCCTGCACCTGCTCGACCTCGTGCCGACCGGCCAGCCACACGACGGTGACCAGCAGCGCCGACACCAGCACCGCCAGCAGCAGCCACAGAAACCAGCGCTTCCACAGCGAGCGCAGGCGCGCGAAGGCGACGCCCCATCCCCGGCGCTGCGGCTGCTGTTGCGGCGGCGGCGGTGCAGGAACCTCGAGCGCCTCGTCGGCCATCGTCAGGCGAGCACGCGGTGCGACAGCGCGGGCAGTTGGGCGCGCGTGCGCTCGACCTGCCGGGCGTCGAGGTCGAACAGCACCACGCCCTCTTCGGCGGCCTGCTGCGCCACCACCGTGCCCCAGGGGTCGATGACCAGCGACTGGCCCCAGGTCTGGCGGCCGTTCTCGTGCGTGCCGCCCTGCGCGGGCGCGACCACCCAGGCCAGGTTCTCGATGGCGCGCGCGCGCAGCAGCACCTCCCAGTGGGCGGCGCCTGTCGTGCGCGTGAAGGCGCTGGGCACCAGCAGCAGGTCGGCGCCCTGCCCCGCCAGCGCGCGGTACAGCTCGGGAAAGCGCAGGTCGTAGCACACGCTCATGCCCACGCGCCAGGCGTGGCCGTCGCGCGAGGGCAGCTCGAACACCACGGGCTGCGCGCCGGGTGCGATGACGCGGCGCTCGTCGTAGCGCTCGGTGCCGTTGTCGAAGAAGAACAGGTGGATCTTGTCGTAGCGCGCCACGCACTTTCCTTCGGGCGAGAAGGCCAGCGAGCTGTTGAAGACGTGGTCGGCGTCGTCGCTCTCGATGGGCAGCGTGCCGCCCACGATCCACAGGCCGAACTCGCGCGCCGCATCGGCCAGGAAGCCCTGCACCGTGCCGGCGCCGGCGGTTTCGCGCAGGCCGAGCTTGTCGGTGTCGCGCGCGCCCATCATGCAGAAATACTCGGGCAGCACCGCGAGCTCGGCGCCGTCGCGCGCCGCCTGCCCGAGCAGGGCGTGGGCGCGCACGAGGTTGGCTTCGCGGGCGATGGCGGACACCATCTGGATGGCTGCGACTTTCATTGCGTGGTCTCCATTTTTTTGCCTTCACCCGCGGTCGGTGAGGTCGATGCGCCCGGCAGGCCGGGCAGCAGCTGCAGCGAGCGCGGCACCTTGGTGATCTTGGGGTCGGCCCAGGTGCCTTCGACGTGGAACTCCTGCGTGGCGGCGGCTGCGAGCGGCTTGCTCAGCACCCACTGCGCGAGGAAGGTGCCCAGGCCGATGGCCGGGTTGATGGCGGTGGCCACCAGCGCGGCCGTGCCGGCGTTGATCTCGGGCACCACCACCACGCGCAGGTTCTGCGTCTCGCGCACGATGTCGGCCGAGCCGTCCATGAGCGCGGCGGCGTTCACGCCCTTCATCTGCAGGTTGTTGGTGCTGGCGATGCCCTTGTTGATCTTGGCGTCGCCGCGGATGAAGTCGAAGGCGAAGCCCTGGCTGAACACGTCGCGGAAATCGAGCGTGAGCCGGCGCGGCAGCGCCTGCAGGCTCAGCACGCCCAGCAGCTTGGCCAGGCCGGGGTCGGCCTTGAGGAACTGGCCCTGCTCCACGTCGACCTGCAGCTGGCCGCCCAGGCTCGGGTAGTCGAGCGAGAACGGCGAGCCGCGCCAGTTCACCTCGCCCTCGAGCCGCCCCTTGCCGCGGCGCAGCACGCCCGGCATGCCGAAGCGCGTGAGCAGGTCGCCGGCGTCGGCGATGTCGAGCTTGAAGTTCATCGCCGTGCGGCGCTGGCCGGCGCTGGCGCCCGCCGGTGCGGCCCAGGTGCCCTTGGCGGTGAAGGTGGCTTCGGGCACGCTGAACGCCAGCTTGTTGAGCAGCCATTCGCGCCCGCCGCGGTTGACGGCGTCGATCTCGGCGCGGCCCAGGTGCTTGCCCAGCAGCTCGAAGTCGTCGACCACGATGTCCAGCGCCGGCAGGGTGCCCGGTTGCTCGTCGAGCAGGGTCTCGACCTGCGTGGCCTCGGCCGGCGCAATCTTCAGGCGCGCGAGCCGCGCGTAGAGCCGGCCGGCCTGGCTGTGGCTGTACTCGGCGTAGCCACTCAATTCGGTGGCGTCGACGTTGGCACGCCACAGCGCGCCTTCGCGCGTGCCGCCGAGCACCACGTTGTGCAGGGTGCGCCCCGCGATGCCCAGCTGCTGCGCGCGCACCGCGATGCGCGTGGGCAGGTAGGCCAGGTCGGGATCGTCGGCCCGCTCGCTGCCGGCGACCACCGCAGCGGTGCCCACCAGCGCCTGCCAGGCGCCCATGTCGAGCTTGGCGATGTTGACGTTGGCGAACACGCCCCGGTCGGACGGCAGCGCCGTCTCGCCCGGCGCCAGCCCGATGCCGATGCCGCCGCGCAGCACGCGCGCCTCGCCCGTGGCCGAGAGTTCGCGCACGTACTGCACCGAGCCGATGCGGCCGAGTTCGAGCGTCAGCTGGTCCTGCGTGGCATGGCGGGTGTCGCGCGCCAGCACCTTCTTTTCGATGCGCAGCGGCATCTGCTCTTCGGCGGTCTTCACGAGCGGCGTCGGCAGCTGCAGCGCCAGCCCCTGCAGGCTGCTGGTGAGGGAGAACTCGGGCGTGTCGTCGCGCATCGAGAAGGCGGCGGCGTAGGGCGTGCTGCCGGTGGCGTGCTTGGCCAGGCGCGCGAGCCAGTCGACCTCGCGCGCGCCGCGCAGGCCTTCGGCGCTGGCCGTGCCCTGCGCCTTCAGCGCCAGTTCGCGCTGCGGTCCGCTGAAGCGGCCCTTGCCTTCGACGCGCACGTCGCCGCCCAGCAGGCGGGCCTGCACGCCGGCCAGCGAGAAGCCGGTGTCGGTGAAGCTGAGCGTGCCGCGCGCCTGCGTGAACGGCGGGGCTTCGGGCACCACCTGCAGCTCGTTGTCGGCCAGCGTCACGGTGGCCTGCACCTTGGTGCTGTTGACGTTCTCCAGCGGGAGGTCGAGGCGCAGCTTGTAGTCGGCCGAGCCGGTGGCGCGCGCGCGCTGCAGGAAGGGCCCGGCCTCGCCGGCCAGCGGCGCGCCGGCGCGCAGCACCTCGCCCAGCGGGCCCTTGGCCTGCGCGTCGACGCGCAGCAGCGCGGCGTGGTGCGACATGTCGGCGATCTGCGCCTCGGCCTTCGTGATCTCGACGCCGGGCGCGCCCACGATGCGCCCGCGTGCATTGCGCACCAGCATGCCCGCGCGCTCGAACACCAGTTCGCCCGACACGCCGGTGAGCGCCGGCCACACGGGCGGCGGCGCGGCGGGCGGGCCGGTGCGCGACGCCGGGGTTGCTGGGGTCGCAGTGGCGGCGGCCAGCGACGGCGGCACGTAGGCGTAGTGCACGTCCGACACCTTGGCTGCGATGCGGAACTCGCCCTGCTTCGGGTCCATGAAGGGCATGTCGTGCAGGTCGCCGCGCACGCGGAAATCGACGGTGCTGGCCGTGCCCTTGACGACCGACTCGCGCACGTAGTCGCGCGTGTGCTGCGGAATGTCGAGCGGCAGGTAGCGGAACACGCGGGTGCCGTCGGCGCGCGTGAGCTTGCCCTGCAGGTCGAGCACGCCGGGGTGCTGCGCGCGGCTGCTCGAGGTGGCCGGGTCGCTGGTGCGCCAGCTGGCCTCGGCCTCGCCCTCGGCGTCGGCGTTGGCGAAGCGCAGCTTCGACATCTGCACCTGCATGGCGCCGTTGTCGAGCTTCCACTGCAGCTGGGTCGAGAGCCGGTCGATCGGAATCACCGGGTCTTCGAACACGCCGGGAAATTCGAGCGAGCCCTTGGCGATCGCCAGTGTGGCGGTGCCGCCGGTGTGGCTGGCGTCGAAGTCGAGCGTGGCGCCGCTGAGGCCGGGGGTGCCCGGATGAATGCGGGGCGGTGCAGCGGGAGCGCCGGCCGGTGCCGGGGTGCTCGGCGTGGTCGCGGCCGGCGCCGGCTGCGACGCCACGCGCAACCCGCTGACCCGCCCCTTGGCCTGGTAGCGCGCGATCGCGTCGGGCGCGCCCTGCCAGTTCATGTCGATGCGCTCGACCAGCCCGCGCGGCGCATAGGCGCCCAGCACGCGGTGCGTGGCCTCGCCCAGCGGCAGGCGGTCGGCGATGAGCGCCAGTGCGGCAAGGTCGAGCCGGTCGGCCTTCAGCGCACCGTGCTCGGGCGTGCGGCCCTTGGCCGGCGTGTGCTGCAGCCACAGGTTGCCGCCCGGCCAGCGCAGGCCGTCGACGGTGTCGAACTGCAACGCGGTGGTCGAGAACTCGAAGGTGTCCGCGTTCATCTGCCCCGCCAGCCGGCCGGTGACAGCGCGCAGCACCAGCGGCTGCAGCCCCTTGCCGAGCGAGGCGTCGATGCGGTTCAGCCCCAGGTCGGCGGCGCCGCCGACGATGCGCCCGTCGTCCACGTCGGCCCACACGCGCAACGCGCCGTTGCCTTCGCGGATGCGCGCATCGAGCGAGACGTACTGGCCCAGCCGGGTGACGTCGATGTAGGGCAGGTCGGCATAGAGCTGGCCGTCCCAGGTCTGCCAGTGGCCGCTGCGCAGCGACAGCAGCGGCTGGCGGAACTGGCCGCGCAGCGTGAAGCGCTCGCCCCAGCCGGCCGGCGGCGTGGCGTCCAGCCGCAGGCCGTGGCGGCGCGCGCCGTTGCGGGACACGAAGCGCACGTCGGTCAGCAGCAGGGGTTCGGCACCGCGCTGCTCGTCGGTCCAGCGCACGGTGCCGCCTTCGATGACGAACTCGCGCTGGGCGAAAAACCAGTCGGCGGCGCGGGTTTCTCCGGTCGTGTCGGTCTCCATGTGCAATCCAGCCACATGGAGTTTTCCCTGAGTGTCGCGGCGCACGTCGAGCTGCGGGCCCTCGATATAGAGCTGCTCGAAATTCAGGCGCCAGAGCGACCGCGGCGACACGCTCGCCACCACCCGCACGAGGCGAAGGGCCTCGCGTTGGTCTGCGTCCTGCAGCACCACGTCGCGCAATTCGAAGGCCGGGAATAGCCCTTCGGAGCGGGCGGTGATGGCGCCGATGCGCACCGGGACACCGATGGCCTTGCTAGCCTGCGCCTCGAGTGCACCGCGAAAATCGCCGATTCGCGGCACAATCCACGCGTGCAGGACCACGACTGACAGCGCCAGCAGAAGCCACGCAGCGAAGAGCAGACCCAATAGCCAGCGCGCTGTCACAGCGGTGATTTGGAGCAGACGTGAAGGGGAAGACGCCGTGTCGTTCATTGAGGATCGCGCTGTGTCGGGAATTATGACCGCCAGCCTTGAGCCGGGTTCCGCGCCAACCCACACCAGTGTGAATCAGTTGCCATCCAATCCGACGCCTTCCGCGTTTTCTTCCAGTTCCCGATTCGTCCAGCGGCTGCGCCGCCGCTATGCGGCCGAGCTTGAATTGCTGCCGCCCGGCGAGCCCCGGCGCGAATCGATGACCGTCGCCTATGACGCCCTGCGCGCACGCGGCGTGGCCGTGGGCGATGCGTTGCGCATCGTGCGCCAGCTCACGATGGAACGTCTGGTCACACTCGATTGCGACCAGCAGGCCCCGCTCGCGGTGGTGACCACCGCCGTGACCGAGCTGGCCGAGCTGGCCCTGGACATCGCCTGCCAGGACGCCTGCCACGAACTCGACGCCCAGCACGGCGCGCCGCTCGGCCCCGAAGGCCAGCGCTCGCAGCTGTGGGTGATCGGCATGGGCAAGCTCGGCGCGCGCGAACTCAATGTGTCGAGCGACATCGACCTCATCTACCTGTACGACGTCGACGGCGACACGGCCGGCGATGCCGACGGGCGCGGCAAGCTGTCCAACCAGGAGTACTTCGCGCGGGCCGTGAAGCGCATCTATGCGCTGGTGGGCGACGTGACCGAGCACGGCTTCGTGTTCCGCGTCGACCTGGCGCTGCGGCCCAACGGCAACTCGGGGCCGAGCGTGGTCTCGCTCGACGCACTGGAAGAGTATTTCCAGGTGCAGGGCCGCGAATGGGAGCGCTTTGCCTGGATGAAGAGCCGCGTGGTCGCGCCGCGTGCCGTGGTGCTCGACGGCCAGGCCCAGGCGCTGCGCAACGTGGTGCTGCCCTTCGTGTTCCGCCGTTATCTCGACTACAGCGTGTTCGACTCGCTGCGCATCCTGCACCGCCAGATCCGCGAGCAGTCGGCGCGCCGCAGCGCCGGACGCCCCGAGCGCGCCAACGACGTGAAGCTCTCGCGCGGCGGCATCCGCGAAATCGAATTCACCGTGCAGCTGCTGCAGGTGGTGCGCGGCGGCCAGTTCCCCGAGCTGCGCACGCGCCCCACGCTCGACGCACTGCAGCGGCTGGCGCGTGCCAACCTCATGCCGCAGGACACGGCCGACACGCTGGCCGCGGCCTACGAGTTCCTGCGCCGCGTGGAGCACCGCATCCAGTACCTGGACGACCAGCAGACGCACGTGCTGCCGGTCAACGACGACGACCTGCGCTGGATCGCGCAGTCGATGGGCTATGCCGACTGCTGCCCCTTCCTCGAACAGCTCGACACGCACCGCGAGTTCGTGGCCCAGGAGTTCGACAAGCTGCTGGGCGGCGAGAAGCCATGCAACGGCAAGTGCAACGGCAAGAAGGCCGCCGCGCCCGCCGACCTGGCCGACCTGCTCGACGACCTGCCGCCCGTGTTCGCCGAGCGCATCCGCGACTGGTGCGAAACACCGCGCGTGCTCGCCCTGCGCGAGGAAACCCGGGGCCGCCTGCGCCAGCTGGTGCAACGCACCGGCCAGTGGCTGAAGGAGCCCGACGGTGACGGCGCGGGACAGACGCCGCGCCACGTCGATGCCGCCATGCGCTGGGCCGACTGGATCGAGCCGCTGATGCGCCGCGAGAGCTACCTGGCGCTGCTGGTCGAACGCCCCGCCGTGCAGGAGCGCCTGCTGCGCCTGCTGGGCGCCGCGAAATGGCCGGCGCGCTACCTCATGCAGCACCCGGGCGTGATCGACGAGCTCGCGAGCGACGAAATGCTCTCGGGCCGCTTCATCGCCGACGAATTCGAGCGCGAACTCGAAGCGCGCCACACCTCGCTCACCCGCACCGGCGAGGCCGACGAAGAGCGCCTCTTGAACCTGCTGCGCCACGCCCACCATGCCGAGGTGTTTCGCACGCTGGCACGCGACGTGGACGGCCGCATCACCGTCGAACAGGTGGCCGACGACCTGAGCGCGCTGGCCGACACCACGCTGCGCGTGACCGCGCGCTGGTGCTGGCCGCACGTGCGCAACCGCCACCGCGAGGTGCCGCAGTTCGCGATCATCGGCTACGGAAAACTGGGCGGCAAAGAACTGGGCTACGGCAGCGACCTGGACATCGTGTTCGTCTACGACGATGACGACGAGCGCGCCGGCGAGGTCTATGCGGCCTACGTGCGCAAGCTCATCAACTGGCTCACGGTGAAGACGCGCGAGGGCGACCTGTTCGAGATCGACACCGCGCTGCGCCCCAACGGCAACTCGGGCCTGCTCACCACCAGCTTCGAGGCCTACGAAAAGTACCAGCTCGGTCGCGGCAGCAACACCGCATGGACCTGGGAGCACCAGGCCATGACGCGCGCGCGCTTCGTGCTGGGCAGCGCCGAACTGGGCGCGCGTTTCGACCAGGTGCGCGAGGCCGTGCTGGTGGCACCGCGCGACCGCGAGGCGCTGAAGGCCGAGATCATCGGCATGCGCAACAAGCTGCGCGGCGCCCGTCCCGTGAAGGCCGACCGCTTCGACGTGAAGCACAGCCCCGGCGGCATGGTCGATGCCGAGTTCGCGGTGCAGTTCCTGGTGCTGTCGGCTTCGGGCGCACACCCCGAGCTGATTCCCAACCTGGGCAACATCGCGCTGCTGCTGCGTGCCGAGCAAGCCGGCCTGCTGCCCGCGGGCGTGGGCCGCGACGCCGCCAAGGCTTACCGCGAGCTGCGTCGCGTGCAGCACACCGCGCGCCTGAACGAAGAGCCCACGCAGGTCACGCCGCCTGCCCTGAGCGCCGAACGCGACGCCATGCTGGCGCTGTGGAAGGCGGTCTTTGGCTGACGGCGTCCTCGCTTCCCGCGCGCTGACGGCCTGCGCCCTGGCCGCCGCGCTCGTGCTGGCCGGCTGCGCCAGCGGACCGCGCAGCAGTGGGGGCGGCGTCGCCAGTGGGCGCGACGGCCCCGGCAGCAACATCCCGTCGGACCTCGACCGCGTGCCCGACGCCGAGCCCCGCATCGAGCCGATCCGCAGCAGCGGCGGCACCAGCAAGCCCTACACGGTGCTGGGCCGCGGCTACCAGCCGATCACCGACGACCGGCCGTTCCGCGAATCGGGCATCGCCTCCTGGTACGGGCGCAAGTTCCATGCAGCTTCCACCGCCAGCGGCGAGCCTTACGACATGTACGCCATGACGGCCGCACACAAGACGCTGCCGCTACCGAGCTACGTGCGGGTGCGCAACCCGGCCAACGGGCGCGAGGTGATCGTGCGCGTGAACGACCGCGGCCCCTTCGTGGACGGCCGCGTGATCGACCTGAGCTACACGGCGGCGCTGAAGCTCGACCTGCTGCGCGGCGTGGCGCCGGTGGAGATCGAGCGCATCACCAACGAAGACATCCGCACCGGCGCCTGGCGCCGCGACGCGGGCACGGCCTATGCCGCGGCGCCTGCGCCGGCACCGGCTCCCGCGCCCGTCCGGGTGGCGGCGGCGCCGGTGGCCGTGCCGTCGGCCTGGGTCGCGCCGGTCGCGATGACCGCCGCTGCGGCGCCTGCCGCGACGATGCCCGTGGCACCGCAAACGCCGGTGATGGCCGCGGCACCATCGGAACCCGAGGCCCCGGCCGGGCCGCGCGAGGCGATGGTGGTGACCGACCTGGCGCCGCTGGCCCCGCTCGCCGCGCCGGCCACGTCATCGGCGCCCTCTTCCGCTGCCGCCGGTTTCTGGGTGCAGCTCGGCGCGTTCCGCGAACGCGACGGCGCCGAGACGCTGAGAAGCCAGGCCGCGCGCGGCCTGCCCACGCTGGCACCGCAGCTGCGCGTGTTCAGCGAAGCCGGCACGCACCGCCTGCAGGCCGGGCCGTTCCCGTCACGCAATGCCGCGGGCGAGGCCGTCACGCAGTTGCGCGACAACCTGCGCATCGCGCCGATGGTGGTCGAGCGGCGCTGAGGTTCAGGGCATCGCCTTGGCCACGACCTGCGAACGCAGGCCCACGCCGAGGCGGTTCCACGCATTGATCTGCGCCACGGCGAGCGAGAGCTCGACGATTTCCTGGTCGCTGAACACGGCCTTCAGGGCTTCGAACTCGGCATCGCGATCGGCGTGGTGGTCGGCCAGGCGCGTGAGCGTTTCGGCCCAGTCGAGTGCCGCACGCTCACGTTCGTTGAAGAGGCTCACTTCGCGCCAGGTGGCGAGGCTGTTGATGCGCTGCCAGTCTTCGCCCTGCACGCGCAGGTCGCGCACGTGCATGTCCAGGCAGTAGGCGCAGCCGTTGATCTGCGAGACGCGGGCAAAGACGAGGTCGATCAGCACCTTGCCGAGCGTGCTCGACTCGAAGCTGCCGTTGACGGCGATCATGGCCTGGAAGGACTTGGGGGCGAACTTGGTCCAGGCGAGACGGAGGGCGGGGGCTTGGCTCATGAGATGTACTCCAGGGTGGTTGAAGGAAGAAAAGCGAAATCTGCTTGCTACACCCTGAAGACGCGCCAGCCACCGGCCCTGTGACAGGCTGCCCGAATTTTTTCTTCAGGCGCCCCGTTTGGCCGCGAACAGCTGGGCGATGCGCGCCAGCTTGTCGGGGTTGCGCTGGGCGCGGATGCGCACGATGCGCTCGCCCTCGATCTCGAAGGTCTGGGCCGATTCGAGTTCGCCGTCCAGAAAGCGCAGCATCCCGGGCTCGCCGTTGAGCTCGACCAGCTCCATGCGCACGCCCGCGCCCATGCGGCGCCAGAGCGAGAAGTACAGCTGCGCCAGCCGCTGGCTGCCGCGCAGGATCTTGCTGAAGGTCTGCACCTTGCCGCCGCCGTCGCCGATGAGTTCGACGTCTTCCGCCATCAGCACCTTCAGGTCCTGCATGCTGCCGCGCGCGGCGGCGTCGGCAAAGGCGCGCAGCAGGCGCTGGTGGGTCTCGCGCGAGACCTGGAAGCGCGGGCGGGCCTCCTGCACCTGGGTCTTGGCGCGGTGCACCAGCTGGCGGCAGGCGGCCTCGCTCTTGCCCAGGGTCTGGGCGATCTCGTCGTAGTCGGCGTCGAACACCTCACGCATGAGGAAGGCGGCGCGCGCCTCGGGCGCCAGCCGCTCGAGCACGGCCAGAAAGGCGACGGAGATGTTGTCGACGCGCGCTAGCGTTTCCTCGGGCGTGTCGGGCGACCCGGTGAGGGTGGGCTCGGGCATCCACGGGCCGATGTAGTGCTCGCGCTGGACCTTGGCGCTGCGCAGCCGGTCGATCGACAGGCGCGTGACGACGGTCACGAGCCAGGCTTCGGCACTGTCGAAACTGGCCTTGTCGGCCTCGTGCCAGCGCAGCCAGGCGTCCTGCACCACCTCTTCGGCCTCGGCCACGGAGCCGAGCATGCGGTAGGCGATGCCCTGGAGGCGGCGGCGGTGGCTGTCGAAGGTGAGGGTCGGGTCGTCCATGCCCGATTAGACGTTCGAGGCCGGCGGGCTGTGACAGCCGGCGGCCAAAAAAAATCGCCCCGGCATGCGGGGCGATTTCATCGAGCTCTTGGGGGCGGCTCAGGCGCCCTGGTATTCGGGCTTGGGGCCCAGCGTGGCCGAGACTTCCTTGCGGTAGCGGTTCAGCTCCTGCACGGTCTTGAAGCTGCGGTTCATCAACAGGCTCAGGTTGTGCAGGATGCGCTCGCCGACCTTGGTTTCCCAGCCGGCGTCGAACTTGATCTGCTTGTCCAGCCAGTGCTCGAGCCAGTCGGGGTCGGGCATGCGGCTCTGGATGGTGTCGTTCGGGAACAGCGCCTTGTTCACGTGCAGGTTGGTCGGGTGCAGCGCCTGGGCGGTGCGGCGCGCGCTGGCCATGAGCACGCCGACCTTGGTGAAGGCGGCACGGGCTTCGTCGCCGAACTTTTCCATGGCGCGCTTCATGTAGCGCAGGTAGGCGCCGCCGTGGCGGGCTTCGTCCTGGCTCAGCGTGGTGTAGATGTGCTTGATGACCGGCTCGGTGTGCCACTGGGCGGCGCGGCGGTACCAGTGGTTCAGGCGGATCTCGCCGCAGAAATGCAGCATGAGGGTTTCGAGCGGGGGCGCCGGGTCGAAGTCGAAGCGCACCTCGTGCAGCTCCTGTTCGGTGGGCGCGTGCTGCGGGCTGAAGCGCTTCAGGTACTCCATGAGCACCAGCGAGTGCTTCTGCTCTTCGAAGAACCAGATCGACATGAACGCCGAAAAGTCGCTATCGTGCCGGTTGTCGCGCAGGAACATCTCGGTGGCCGGCAGCGCCGACCACTCGGTGATGGCATTCATCTTGATGGTCTGCGCCTGCTCTTCAGTCAGCAAGGAAGCGTCGAACGACTGCCAGGGGATGTCCTTGTCCATGTCCCAGCGGACGGATTCGAGTTGTCTGAAGAGTTCCGGGTAGAGCATCAAAGTCTTTCAATGGCCGCCGATTTTAGTCGGGCCGTTTGGCGCGCCCGTGACAGACGCGCGATGATGTGCTTGTGCGCGCGCCCGCGCCATAGATGCACACCCCCCTTTTCGATCCAGGAGCCCGTCATGCGAACCCCCGCCCGATTGTCGATGCTGCGACGTTGCGCCACGGCCTTTTCCCTCGTGGCGGGCCTGTCCGCCGCCCTGTCGGCGGGTGCCCAGACGGCCCCCGCCGCCCCTGCCGCGCCCACGGTTGGCGGCGCCGCCGGATGCCCGGCGATCCTGCAGCACAGCTTCCCGCGGCTGCAGGATGAAAAGCCCCAGAACCTGTGCCAGTACTCCGGAAAAGTGGTCCTGGTGGTCAACACGGCCAGTTTTTGCGGCTTCACCCCGCAGTACAAGGGGCTGGAGGCGCTGGACATGAAGTACCGCGCCCGCGGCCTGGTGGTGCTGGGCTTCCCGTCGAACGATTTCTCCCAGGAATCAGGCTCCAACAAGGAAATCGCCGATTTCTGCGAAAGCACCTTCGGCGTGAAATTCCCGATGTTCGCCAAGTCGTCGGTGCGCGGCACCGACGCCAACCCGCTGTTCAAGCAGCTCGCGCAGGCCTCGGGCACGACGCCGAAGTGGAACTTCTACAAGTACCTGATCGGGCGCGACGGCAAGGTGGTGCAGGCCTGGTCGAGCATGACGGCGCCCGACGAGAACGGCTTCATCCAGGTGATCGAGAAACAGCTCGGCCCCAGCGGCGACTGACCGACCCTGCAATGTGAACTTTGAGTCACAAACGTTTACCACTCGAACGGGAACCGTGCGGCGGAGCCGCGCTCATACTTGAGCGTGGGCGGCCAAGGCCCACAGGTTTTCATGTTGCGAGGTCTTCCGGGCGCCTGCCGTCCGGTTGAAATCCCGAGGCGATTCTTCTCCTCCTCCCTCCCTCCCTCCTTCGTGTCGGGGCGCCTCGCAGCATTTTTGTCTTCCCGCCGACAGCGGGGCCCGCGATGACGCAGCGCCCCCCTCGGCCTTCCTGTACGCGGTGGCCCGAACGGCCCCAAGAAAAAAGCGCCCCACGGGGCGCTTTGTCGTTTCAGGGCTGGGTGTCGATGAAGCTCGGCCGCAGCATGAGCTTGTCGTACAACTTGGCCAGGTTGGCGTGGTCGCCGCGCCAGTCGATCTCGGGAAAACGCAGCCCCAGCCAGCCCAGCGCGCAGCCGACCGCGATGTCGGACAGGCTCAGGTGGATGCCGCTGCAGAAGGGCTTGTCGCCCAGGCCCTTGGCCATGGCGGCCACGCCGGCCTGGACCTTGGCGCGCTGGCGCTCGATCCAGGCGGCGCTGCGCTCGGCGTCGGCGCGGCCGGTCCAGGTGGCTTCGAGGCGCCACAGCACGCCGGCGTCCATGACGCCGTCGGCCAGCGCTTCCCAGGTCTTGACCTCGGCGCGCTCGCGGCTTTGCTGCGGAATGAGCTTGCCCACGGGCGACAGGGTGTCGATGTATTCGACGATGACGCGCGAGTCGAACATCGCCTCGCCGCCTTCCATGATCAGGCACGGCACCTTGCCCAGCGGGTTCGAATGGGCGATCGTGGTGTCTGCGGACCAGACGTCTTCGATCACGAACTGGTAGTCGAGCCGCTTTTCGGCCAGCACCACGCGCACCTTGCGCACATACGGGCTGGCGGCGGATCCGATCAGTTTCATGAAGGCTCTCTCCCCATCGCTTGTTAACGTTTGTTCGCAGGCATTTTAGGTGAAGGGAAAAAGACGGCGCCCGAATTCCCCCGCGGCGCGGCCACCCGGCAGCCGCCTAAAATTCGGGCATGAGCTTTTCCACCGTCTCCGCCCTCTCCCCCCTTGACGGCCGCTATGCGGCCAAACTCGCGGCCTTGCGCCCGCTGATGAGCGAACAGGGCTATATGCACCGTCGCGTGCAGGTGGAGGTGGCCTGGTTCATCGCGCTGTCCGACTGCGGCTTCGCGGAGTTCAAGCCCCTCACGGGCGGCGCCCGCAAGTACCTGATGGGGCTGGTGTCGCACTTCTCCGAGGCCGACGCGCTGGCCATCAAGGACATCGAGAAGACCACCAACCACGACGTGAAGGCCGTCGAATACTGGATCAAGTCGAAGTTCGAAGCCCGGCCGGAGCTGCTGGCCGCCGCCGAATTCGTGCACTTCGCCTGCACCAGCGAGGACATCAACAACACCAGCCACGCCCTGCAGATCCAGGCCGCGCGCGACACCGTGGTGCTGCCGGCCATCGACGGCCTGATCGCCAAGCTGCGCGAAATGGCGCACCAGTTCGCCGACGTGTCGATGCTCTCGCGCACGCACGGCCAGACCGCCAGCCCGACCACCGTGGGCAAGGAAATCGCCAACGTGGCGGTGCGCCTGACCAAGGCCCGCGCGCAGATCGCCGCCGTGCAACTGCTGGGCAAGATGAACGGCGCCGTGGGCAACTACAACGCCCACCTGGCCGCCTGGCCCGAGTTCGACTGGGAAGCCTTCAGCCGCAAGGTCGTGGAGACGCCCGCGCCGCTGGGCCTGGGCCTGAGCTTCCAGCCGTACAGCATCCAGATCGAGCCGCACGACTACATGGCCGAGCTGTTCGACGCCGTGGCGCGCGTCAACACCATCCTGGTCGACTTCTCGCGCGACATCTGGGGCTATGTGAGCCTGGGCTACTTCAAGCAGCGCCTGAAGAAGGGCGAGATCGGCTCCTCGACCATGCCGCACAAGGTCAACCCGATCGACTTCGAGAACGCCGAAGGCAACCTGGGCCTGGCCAACGCGGTGCTGCGCCACCTGAGCGAGAAGCTGCCCATCAGCCGCTGGCAGCGCGACCTGACCGACAGCACGGTGCTGCGCAACATCGGCGTGGCCTTCGGCTACGCCACGCTGGCCTACGCGAGCCTGGCCACGGGCCTGGGCAAGCTCGAGATCAACCAGGAAGCGCTGGCCGACGACCTCGAGGCCTCGTGGGAAGTGCTGGCCGAGCCGATCCAGACCGTGATGCGCCGCTTCGGCGTGCAGGGCGCCTACGAGCAGCTCAAGGAAGTCACGCGCGGCAAGACCGTGACGGCCGAGGCGCTGCACGGGCTGATCCGCTCGCTGGCCATTCCCGAGGAAGAGAAGACCCGCCTCCTGGCCATGACGCCTGCCAGCTACACCGGCAAGGCGACCGAGCTGGCCCGTAGAATTTAGGCTTCCCCCGCGACGATCCGCCGGCCCGTGCCGCCCACGGCCGGTGCGCCTCGTTCGCCCACCGATACCTTCCAGCCAACGTGCCCTGTACAGGGCACGCCAGCCGACAACCCTGACGGGACGCCTCGACGTCCCCGTTGTTCATGCGGCGCGCCCCACTGAGACGCCTCTGGCTCACGCTCCACCGATGGATCGGCCTCACGCTCGGGCCGCTGCTCGCCCTCACGGCGCTGCTGGGCGCTGTGCTGGTCGTGGCGCTGCCGCTCGACCGCGCAGCGCATCCTGAGTTCTTCGTCGCGCGCAGCAACAGCAGCACGGCCCCGGCGCCGTTGGAGCCCCTGCGCCAACGCCTGCTCGCCGAGTTCGGCCCCGACACCAACCTCACGCTGCGCCCGCCGCGCCAGCCCGGCGACACGCTCTAGGTGCTGGTGCGCGGCCCGTGGGACGGCACGCTCTACCTCGACCCCGCCACCGGCGCCGAACAGGGCCGCCGCGGCACGCACGAAGGCGCCTACAACCTGCTGTTCGAGCTGCATAGCAGCCTGCTGCTGGAAGACACGGGCAAGGGCATCCTCGCCATCGCCGCGCTGGCGTACCTGTTCCTGCTGGTCACCGGCGTGGTGCTGTGGTGGCCGGCGCGCTGGCCGCCCTCGCTGCGCATCGTGCTGGACCGCGGCCTGCTGCGCGGGCTGTTCGACCTGCACCGCACGGGCGGCGCCGTGCTCGGACTGCTGATCGCGGTGTCGGTCTTCACCGGCGCCTACATGGCTTGGCGGCCGCTGGGCGGCTTCATCTCGACCGCGCTCGGGCAAACACCTGCCAAGGCGCCCGGGGTGCCCAAGGGCACCGCCACCGGCCCTCGCCTGCCGCTCGACGACCTCGTCGCCCGCGCGCAGGCCGTGTTCCCCGGCCAGCCCATCGGCTACGTGCAGGTGCCCGGCCGATCGGACCGGCCGCTGCGCGTGCGCTTCCGGCTCGCCGACGACCCGCACCCGAACGGCATCGGCTCGGTGTGGGTGCATCCGGTCACGGGCGAGCTGCTCGGCGTGCGCCGCTGGCAGGACATGGACACCGGCAACGGCGCGGTGGTCGTGATCTACCCGCTGCACACCGGCGTGCTCGGCGGCGTGGTGCACCAGGCGGTCACCGCGCTGCTGGGCCTGGCGCTGGCCGGTCTCGGCCTGAGCGGCGTCTGGCTCTGGTGGCGCCGGCGCGCCGGGGCTGCGGCCGCGCGCAGCCAGGCGCTGTCCCGCGGCACGGCGCCCTGAACGACGCACACATCCCATCCCTTCATCCATCACAAATACATCGAGGAGGACTCCCCTTGTTCCCGCACAAAAAAACCGCCATCGCCCTGGCCCTGCTGCCTCTGAGCCTGCACAGCTTCGCAGCCGACGCCGAGCCGTCGAAGTCGCTCGAAGCCATCACCGTCACCGGTGACTGGCTCGGCACGCCCACCGAGACCAAGGTGCTCGAGCACGCCGGCGCGCGCAGCATCGTCGAGCGCCAGCAGATCCAGGAAAGCGGCTCGGCCAGCGTGCGCGACGTGCTGCGCCAGGTGCCCGGCGTGCAGGTGCAGGAGAGCAACGGCACCGGCGGCAGCGACATCTCGCTCAACGTGGGCGTGCGCGGCCTGACCTCGCGGCTGTCGCCGCGCTCGACCGTGCTGCTGGACGGCGTGCCGCTGGCCTACGCGCCCTACGGCCAGCCGCAGCTGTCGCTGGCACCGGTGTCGCTGGGCAGCCTCGAGGCGGTCGACGTGGTGCGCGGCGCGGGCTCGGTGCGCTACGGCCCCCAGAACGTGGGCGGCATCATCAACTTCGTGACGCGCTCGATCCCCAAGCAGTTCGCGGGCGAAGTGGGCGTGGGCGTCGAGAGCGCCAGCCACGGCGGCGGCACCAAGAGCACGCCCAGCCTGTTCATCGGCGGCACCAACGAGAACGGCCTGGGGCTGGCACTGCTTTATTCGGGTACGCACGGGGACGGCTTTCGCCAGAGCAACGACAAGACCCGCATCGACGACCTGATGCTCAAGGGCGCCTACCGAATCTCGAAGACCGACGACATCGCGATCTCGCTGCACCACTTCGAAGGCAAGGGGCGCATGCCCGGCGGCCTGACGACGGCGCAGTTCGCGGCCAACCCGTTCCAGTCGGACCGCCCCTACGACGAGTTCACGGGCCGCCGCACCGACGGCTCGCTCAAGTACACGCACAACGACGGCGTGAACAAGTTCGAGATGCTGACCTACTACACGGACTCGTACCGCAGCAGCCACCTCGAGCAGGAAGGCACCGGCGCCAACGCCAACCGGCGCCGCCTGACCACCGCGCCGCGCAACTACAAGACCTACGCCTTCGAGCCGCGCTACTCGCGCCTGATCGACTCGGGCAGCGTGGTGCAGGAGATCAGCATCGGCGCGCGCTACCTGAAGGAAGAAGCCTCCGAAACGGCCACGCGCAGCAGTTACTACCGGCCGGCGCCGGGCTTCGACGCCTACGCGCTCGCGCAGCCCGCGTACCAGACCAGCAAGGGCGGCACGACCGCGCACGCGTTCTACATCGACGACCGCATCGACTTCGGCAACTGGACGGTCACGCCCGGCGTGCGCTACGAGTCCTTCCGCTCGCACAACGACGTGTTCACGGTGGCCAACAACCGCATCACCAACGCGATCTATCCGAAGATCGACTCCAACGAGGTGCTGCCCACGCTGTCGGTGCTCTACCGCATGAGCGAGCGCTGGACGCTGTTCGTCAATGCCGGCGTGTCGTTCGGGCCGCAGCAGTACGCCCAGCTCGCGCAGTCGACCACCAGCCTGCACCCCGAGAAGGCCAAGACCTACGAGATCGGCACCAAGTACAAGGGCGAATCCTGGAGCGGCGAGCTGACGCTGTTCAACATCAACTTCGACAAGGAGCTGCAGCTGGCGCGCTCCATCACCGGCGACGTCGGCCAGTGGACCGACCTGGGCGCCACGCGCCACCGCGGGCTGGAGTCGGCGCTGCGCTACGACCTGGGCAGCCTGAGCGACGCGCTCAAGGGGCTGTCGGTGTCGGGCACCTACACGTACACGCAGGCCACCTCGAAGGCGGGCGTGTTCGCGGGGCGCGACCTGCCCTTCTACTCGCGCCATGTCGCGACGCTCGGCGCGCGCTACGAGCGCGGGCCGTGGACGCTCAACGCCGACCTCTACGCGCAATCCAAGCAGCGTTCGCCGGGCTCGCCGGACGACGGCGCGAAGTACATCACCGTGGAAGACGCGAGCGGGCGGCTGGGCGACATCCCGGGCTACGGCACGGTGAACCTGCGCGCCGCCTACGACTTCGGCCCGTCGCTGAGCCACCTGAAGCTGGCCGTGGGCGTGAAGAACCTGTTCGACCGCCGCTACTACAACCGTTCGGTCGACAACAACGGCGGCAAGTACGTGGGCCAGCCGCGCACGGTGTACCTGCAGGCGTCGCTGGCGTTCTGAGGCCGAAGGGGCGCGCGCATACACTCGCGCACCCATGGCTCTCAAATCCACCATCTTCAAGGCCACCCTCGCGGTGGCCGACATCGACCACGGCTACTACGCCGACCATGCGCTGACCCTGGCGCGCCACCCCAGCGAGACCGACGAGCGGATGATGATCCGGCTGGTCGCGCTCGCGCTCAACGCGCACCAGCTGCAGGACATCTGCAACGGCGACGGCACGCTGGCCTTCGGCGCGGGCCTGTCGAACGTCGAGGAGCCCGACGTGTGGCTGCGCGACTTCACGGGCCAGACCAAGATCTGGATCGAGGTCGGCCAGCCCGAGGACAAGCCCATCATCAAGGCCTGCGGCAAGGCGGACGAGGTGATCGTCTACTGCTTCAACCACGCGGCCGAGATCTGGTGGCGCGTCATCGAGAGCAAGCTCACGCGGCCGCAGAACCTGAAGGTCTACCGCGTGCCGACCGAGGCCTCGCAGGCGCTCGCCAGGCTGGCGCAGCGCAGCATGCAGCTGCAGGCGACGATCCAGGAAAGCACGCTGACGCTGGGCGACGGCGTGAACAGCATCGACGTCGAACTGCTCAAGTGGAAGTGAAGAGCCCGCGCGGCTAGGCCGCCGGCATCATCTCGCCGCACTGCCAGCACTGCTCGAAGCCGCCTTCGACCTGCTCGCCGCACACGCACAGCCAGCTGCGCTGCGGGCGGTTCTGCAGTTCGTGCAGCAGGCGCTTCGCGAGCTCGTACTGCGATTCGTCGTCGATCCAGATCTCAGGCAGGCACTGGTCGGGCGGCAGCTGGCCCATGACCGCGCCGAGGAATTCGCGCTGCACCGTCGCGGCCACACCCTCCTCGCGCAAGGCGTGCGCCCACACGGTCGCAATCGCGAGGTTGGGGGCTTGCGCGAGGCGGCGCATGGTCAGGGGGCCCAGTTCTTCTCGTCGTCCGGGTCGAACTCGGTCTCTGCAGCGGTCGGCTCGGCTTCGCGTGCGCGCTCGGCATAGCGGTTGAAGCGCCAGGCCGAGTCTTCCATGGTGATGCGGCGCCAGGTGACGCGCTTCTCGACCGGCGTCATGGCCGGCCAGTACTGCACCTCGTCGAAGCTGCGGCCGCAGCCCTTGCACTCGTCGTCGCCCTGGCTGGTCGAGCAGATCGCGATGCAGGGCGTGTCGGGCGTGCTGTGGTACCAGTCGAGCCAGGCGGCCCAGGCCTTGGCGGGAAAGCCGACCTCGTCGACCTCGTCTTCGTGGTGGAAGACCATGAGCGCGTAGACCTCGGCCAGCGCGCGCAATTCGGGCGCCAGCGTGATGCCGTCGGGCGAGGGAGACTTCTCGCGCCAGTGGTTGATGGCGGCCTCGATGTCGGTGATGTGGATGGCGGCCATGGAGAGTGAAAAAACAGCGAGCGGCGATCATAGTCCCGCAATGTCCCGCTCCTTCCTAGGGCCATAGGCGCTCCCAAAAATGGAGCATCAAGTGCCCGCTGCATGCGCCCCTCCGGACATTTGCCTTCAAATGTAAAGAAAACTTTTGGTTGCCTCGGCGCGGTCTTCAATGCTCTAATCCCGCCCACGAAGGGGAGTAGCTCCCGATCGCTGTCCCCGGGCAGCGTGAATCGTCAGGTCGTCAATACGAAGCACAACACTTCCGGCCTGTCGGGCGACACACGCGCGGACGCAGGTCGGCGCGCTTGCTGTTGTCGAGCGAGACCTTCGATTTGAACCTGCGCAGGTTTGGTCGAAGCGTTCGCAAGTCCCCGGTGTCACCCGGCCTTCGCTCCCCCGCTTTCGACCGCACCCGTGCAGGGTGAATCGAAACGCATCGGCATGCCGCTGCCCGTCGTGGTCCCATCAGGGAGCTGCGGGCGTGGCGCCAAGACAAAGAGGAATCTATGGAACAGTTCATGGCCCCGGAATTCTGGGTCGCGGTCGGTCAGATCATCATGATCGACATTCTTTTGGGCGGCGACAACGCCGTCGTCATCGCGCTGGCCTGTCGCAAGCTGCCGCCCGCGCAACGCACCCAGGGCATCCTGTGGGGTACCGCCGGCGCCATCGTGCTGCGCGTGATCCTGATCTTCTTCGCACTCACGCTGCTCGCGATTCCGTTCCTGAAGCTGGTGGGCGCGATCCTGCTGCTGTGGATCGGCGTGAAACTGCTGGCTCCCGACCATGACGACGCGCACGGCAACATCGCCGGCAGCGACCGCCTCTGGGGCGCCGTGAAGACCGTGATCGTGGCCGACCTGGTCATGAGCGTGGACAACGTGATCGCCATCGCCGGTGCCGCACAAGGCGCGGGCGACGGCCACCAGATGCCGCTGGTGATCTTCGGCCTGCTCGTGAGCATCCCGATCATCGTCTGGGGCAGCCAGCTGGTCATCAAGCTGATGGACCGCTTCCCGATGATCATCACGCTGGGCGGCATGCTGCTGGGCTGGATCGCCGGCACGATGGCCGTGTCCGACCCGGCGCTGGCGAACCCCGCCAACTGGACCTGGGTGCCGAAGGTGCCGCAGACCGACACCATCAAGTACGCCGCCGGCATCATCGGTGCGCTGCTGGTGCTGGCGATCGGCAAGTGGGTGGCTTCGCGCAAGCCGGCCCCCGCCACCCCGGCCCACTGAGCGTTCGTTGAACGATAAACGCCCCGCACTGAAACTTCTTGCATCAATCCGGTCTCTGTCACTCTAACTATCAAAGGAGAGCACTCATGGAAAAGATCATTCTTTACGTCGACGACGCCGTCTATGCCAGCGAGCAGTTCGCCGAACTGGCGCCGGATGCCGACAACGTCGTGGCGCGCCATTGGGTGCTCGTGGCCTGCGCGCCGCGCATGACACACCGGATCAGCAAGTGGGTGAGCCACAGCGCGCGCGAGAACTGGCGCGCCAAGTGGTTCAGCAAGGTGCAGGCGCAGATGCTGCCGCTGCTCGAACGCAACGGCGGCCAGGTGACGGCGGTGCTGGCCAAGGGCCCGCTGACCGACCTGACGCAGCAACTCAAGCGCGAGCACGCGGCCACCCACGTGGTCGATGCGCGCCGCCCGAAGATCGGCGTCGACCTGGAACCGGTCACGCCCGACCAGACCCCGGCCAAGCAATCGGGCTGGGCCTTTCCCGGCGCCGTGATGGGCATGGGCGCGCTGCTGGTGCTGGCCAACGAGCTGACCGAGTAAGCCTCATCAGGGCCACACGCCCTCCCGAACCGACACAAGCCCCGCTGCGGCAACGCAGCGGGGCTTGTTCTTTTGTGCGGGCCCGTGGGGTATCCTGCGGCGCATGCGCATCCTCCTCAAATGGCTGCTCAGCGCCGTCGCGCTGCTCGCGGTCGCCTACCTCTACAGCGGCGTCCAGGTCCAGAGTTTCGGTTCGGCGCTGCTCGCGGCGGCCGTGATCGGCCTGCTCAACATGGTCGTGCGGCCCGTGCTGGTGATCCTGACGCTGCCGGTCACCATCGTCACGCTCGGGCTGTTCCTGTTCGTGATCAACGCCCTGCTGTTCTGGGCCGCCTCGGGCCTGCTCGGCGGCTTCCATGTGAACGGCTTCCTCGCCGCGCTGCTGGGCTCGCTGATCTACTCGCTGCTCGGGCTGCTCATCGAGAGCGCGCTGGGCGGGCTGCTGTCCTCCCGGCGCTGAGCGCCGCCCCTCGACGCTTCACTACTTCAGCGGCGGCTCCTCGGCCTGCTGCTTGACCAGCACGTCGACGGCGCGCGCGCGCGTGTCGATGATCGATGCCTCGTAGTGGTCGATGGGCGCGCCCGACTTGCGGACCAGCTCCTGCGCCGCCTTGAAGCGATCACGCGCCGCCGGGTAGTCGAGGATCGCCACGTTGGCCTCGGCATCGGCACGAATGGCGCGCAGCGTGTCGTTCTGCGCCCCGTACAGGTTGGCCAGCGTGCGCCAGACCGTGGCGTCCCGCGGATGAACGGCCACCCAGTCGCGCAGCACGGGCACCATCGGCGCAGGCTGGCGCTGGGCGATCGCGGCTTCGGCCGCGAGGATCATCTCGGGCCGCTCCTTCGACTTGGCGTCGAGCAGCGCCGCCGCACGAGCGGCGCCGCCGGCCGCGAGTTCGATCTCGGCCTGCAGCCAGCGCGCCTGCTTGCTCGCGGCCGCGTCGTCGGCCGTGCGGGCCACGAGCCGCTCGGCCAGCGCGCGCGCCGCCTTGAAATCGCGCAGCTCCTTGGCCGCCATCGCCGCCGCGTAGAGCGTGCCCGCCTGCTGGGCCGGTGAACTGCCCGCGAACTCGCCGCTCGACGCCGCATTGACCCACAGCCGCAGCACGTCGACGCCCGGGCGCGTCAGCACGCGGGCGCGCGAGGCGACCATCGCGTGGTCCATGACCAGAGGCACCACCGGCGGCGCGGCGTCGGCGCGGAACTGGAAGCGCCCTTGCATGTCCGAGATGCGCTCGGTCGTCAGCGGGTGGCTGCGCAGGTAGGGGTACGAGCCGTTGTCGTTCAGGCGCGAGGCGTACTGCAGCTTCTCGAACATCGCCGCGGCGCCTTGCGGCGCAAAGCCCGCCTGCGTCATCACGCCGAAGCCGATGCGGTCGGCCTCGCGCTCCATGTCGCGCGAGAAGCTCAGCTGGTTCTGCATGAACAACGCCTGGCTGCCCATGATCACGGCCTGGCCGGCGTCGGAATTGCGGCTCTTGCTGGCGGCGATCATCCCGAGGATCAGGCCGGCGATCATCAGGGGCATCTGCTTGCCCTGCTTGTTCATGATGCGCGAGATGTGGCGCTGCGTGACGTGCGACAGCTCGTGCCCGAGCACCGTCGCCAGTTCATCGCGGCTGCCGACCGCGGCCAGCAGCCCCAGGTTCAGCCCGAGGTAGCCGCCCGGCAGCGCGAAGGCATTGATGTTGCGGTCGCGCCCCAGAAGGATGGTCCAGGCGAAACGCTCGTCGAGCTCGGGCGTGAGCTCGCCGCGCGAGCGCGCGGCCGCCAGCAGGCGCTGCCAGATGTCCTGCACGTAGGCGGCGATCACCGGGTCGTCGATGTAGTCGGTGTCGCGGTACAGCTCGCGCACGATCTGGTCGCCCAGCCGGCGCTCGGCGCTGGCCGTCATCTCGCCGCCGTCACCGAGGCCCGGCAGGATCTGCTGCACCTGCGCCAGCGCGGGGGCCGGCAGCAGCACCTGGGAAGCTATCAAAAAGGTAGCACACACCGCATGCCGGAGGGGCGTCGGGCGGGTTTTCTTGTGGGGAGAGGGAGTCAAGCGCGGCATTCCTCGTCTGTGGCTCGGGCTCGTATGATGCATCTTCAAAACGAACGTTCACCGATGAGCACCCTCACCCATTTTGACGCCCAGGGCCAGGCCCACATGGTCGACGTGGCGGCCAAGCCCGCCACCCACCGCGTGGCCGTGGCCACCGGCCGCATCGAGATGCAGCCTGCGACGCTGGCGCTGATCGAGTCGGGCACCGCCAAGAAGGGCGACGTGCTGGGCATCGCGCGCATCGCCGGCATCCAGGCGGCCAAGAAGACCAGCGACCTGATCCCCCTGTGCCACCCGCTCGCCCTGACCCGCGTGGCCGTGGCCTTCGCGCTCGCCGAGGGCGGCCAGGCGCCGCAGGTGGCCTGCACCGCGACCGTCGAGACCGTCGGCCCGACCGGCGTGGAAATGGAAGCCCTGACCGCCGTGCAGGTCGCGCTGCTCACCATCTACGACATGTGCAAGGCCGTGGACCGCGGGATGCGGATCACCGACGTGCATGTGCTGGAGAAGCACGGCGGAAAGTCGGGCAGCTACGTCGCGGCGGGCTGAGCCCGGGGCGCGGCGGCTACAGCTCGGGCGCGTCGTCCGGGCGGTTGTCCAGCCAGCGGGCGAACGCGGCCGGGAACGCCACCCGGAAGCGCTCGGCCCAGGCGTGGGCCTCGGCATCGCGGCCCAGCAACTCGGCGCTTTCGATCAACTTCACGATGACGCGCGGCTCGGGCGAAAAGTGCAGCACGCGCCCGGCCAGTTCGTGCATGTGCGCGGCATTCGCCGGCGTGACGGCTGTCAGCGTCACCTCGGCGAAATCCACCTGGCGTGAGAACAGCCAAGAGCCCTGGAGCTTGGCTAGCGTGTCGTCGCGGTAGGCCGGCAGGCGGGCGTCGCGCGGCAGGTAGATCTGGCTGACGCGGGTGTAGTCCCAGGCGGCGTAGCCGATGACGACGACCCAGGCCGCGGCGGCTGCGAATGCGGCCAGTTTTTTGCCGCTCGCTTCCGGGCGCTTGGGCGATGCCGGCCACAGGATGCCGAGGCACAGGCCGAACACCAGCTGGAACGGGCCGTACCAGAGCGGGTACTCGAGCAGGCTGTGCACGAGGATGACGCCGAGCAGGCCCCACGCCATCAGCCGCAAGGGATCGCGCTCGCGCCACGGCTTTGCCGCACCCACCATCCACAAAAAGCCGCCGCAGATGAGCAGCGCCGCCGGAATGCCCAGCTCGACCGCGAGGTGCAGCGGCAGGTTGTGGGCGTTGTCGAGGATCACGGGGAAACGCGGGCCGTTGTACAGCGTGGCGAAGTGCGCGAAGCTGAGTTCGCCCCAGCCCCAGCCGGTGAGGGGGCGTTGGGCGATCAGGGTCAGGACGTTCTGCCAGAGGACGACGCGGCTGTCGGTGGTGACGGCGGCGGGCTGCAGGCGGTGGAGCATGCCGGTGCCGGAAACCGCAGTGCCGGCACTGGCCAGATACGGCAACAGCCAATGAAATGCGACATACAAGGGAATCGCGCCGAACAGGGCCCACGGCGCAGGAAGACCGAAACGCTCGCTCTGCGCGCCTCCTTGCGATCCGCGGCGCTCCCGCCATGCCATGACGGCGGCGATGCTGGCGATCAACAGCAATTGCAGCAAGCCCGTGCGGGACACTGACGCCGCCACGGCTGCAACCAGCAGAACGGCGGCGACACCCAACGCCCAGTCGGCGCGTCGAGATCGCCGCGACACATACAGCCATAACGCCGCGACCAAGGCCAGGTTGATCAGCGTCGCGAACTGGTTGCGCTGGCGAAGATTCCCCCAGGCACGTCCTTCGGAGGGAGAGGTGGTCAGGTAGCCAAGAAACTCCGCCCAGCCATAGTACTGGAGCAGGCCAAGGACCGCGGTCAGCAAGCCTGCGACGAGCAGGCCCACCGCCACTGAACGGGCATGCGGCCCTTGACCGCTGACCGCCCCCGCGCCAATGGAGGCTGCAGCTCCTATTCCCACGAACACGCCCAATGTGGGCCACAGGATCGCGGTGACTCGGCCCACGTCTGACAGCACGACGAAGAACGCACTTGCGGCCAACCAGATCCACATCTTTTGTTGCAGAGGGGCTGTTGGCATCAGCACCAGCAGTCCTGCAAGGCATGCCCCTGTGACGAACGACTGCCAGGTATTGACTGAGGGTCCCGCGACCAGCGGGCTCAAGAAAGGGAATGCCACCAGCCCCGCAAGCACCACGAGACTTGCGCGGTCGGCCACAGGTGCGGGGGCGCGGGCAATGTCAACGGTCATCCGTTGACATTGTGCCCTTGGCCCGAATTTCCGAACGGCGGCCCGGTCGAGCCAGAGAGCAACGCCCGACAACCCTGCCGGCGACAGCTCGCCGTACCGTCAGGATCTCAGAACGGTGGCGAAACCACCGGCCTCCAGGCGCGGCGCCAGACCTTGGGCGCCGAGCAGCCGTCACCGGCCTTCTGCGTGCCGCCCACCCCGGTCAGATAGCCAGTTTCGTTGGTGCAATCGACATCGGGCCTCAGGTCCGGCCGGCCTTCGTTCGGCTGGCCGATCATGTTGCGCGAACTCACGTTGCCACGTGTGAAGCCACCGGCTGGGACCGAGACGATCGAATAGAAATCGAAGCTGCCGTTGGAGTCGACGTCGAAGGAATACTTGTTCTTACCCGTCAGCGCGTCGAGCACGTAGATGATGTTGGGCAGGCTGCCGGTGGCCGTGCAGGACTCGAGGCCCAGGTCCTTACTCTCGGGCAGAAAAGACGTGATCATCACGCTGCTGCCCAAGTTGGCCAGGTCGCCCACGATTCGCTCCCCGTTGGCCATGGCGCCGGCGTAATTGATCACGCCCAGATTCAGCGACCAACCTTTCTTGGTCTTCCAATCCACGGGGTTGGCGCTGACCTGATAGAAATTCTTGCCGTCCTCCGTGGCGCCGGTCCCCCTTTTCACCGAACCCATGTCGATGGTTTGTGCGACGAGGTCCGTGAGCGTAACTTTGTTGAAGCCGGTCTTGTCGTTGCCCCCGATGGGCGTCTGGTCCCAGATGCCGTAGATGGCCTGCTTTGTTGCGGGCGTCGTCAGATCGCCCTCGTCCAACAGGATGCCGGTGCCCACCACCACGATGGCGCCGCACTGCGACGTGGTGCTGTACGTGCAAGCGCTCGCGTCGCCGGGGTGGACCTGCCATGTCGGCGCGGCGTAAATGGGCTGCGTCTTGCCACCCGGCGTGGTGAACAGCGGCCGGTCGTAGGACACCACGAACTTCGAGCTGCGCAGGTCGAAACGCCACAGGTTGCCATTGGCGTCGCCCGCATAGGCGGCCACGATCTTGCGGGTGGTGTCCCGCACGGCGACCACTCCGCCCAAGCCTCGGTTGCCGCCGGTAGCTTGGTTGCCAAACGCTGCTGGCAGCGGGATGAATGCCTTGAGTTTCCCGGTGAGCGCCTCCACCACGTACAGGCCGACCTTCTTGCCAGTCGCCGGATAGTGGCCACTGCCTGTCAGCATGACCCAGGTGCCGTCGTCCAATTGGCCCGCGGTGGGGTTGTTGGTCACGTTGGCCAGATCACCATATCCCGTGGTCTTGTTGTCCAGTTCCCAGAGAAAGTGATCTTTGGTCGGCGTCCGGTTGCCCGCGTTCATGGGCGACTCCAGACCGTACATGAAGCTGCCTGCCCGGCCGCCCGTGCCCAGCACCAGTTGACGCCAGGCAACTCCGCCTGCGGGGGTGAGGTTGTTCTTGTCGTACACGTCATGCTCCACCAGTGGCCCGTCCAAGGTGTAGCGGAAGCGGAAATTCGAGTTGGCCAGATCGATCTGCGAAGCCATGGCTCCTTTGGGCATGAACTCGGCCAACTCCGTGCCAGCGGGGATACCTGACAGGGTGGTGTCGGTCTTGGCGGCGTTCAGTACGTGGACCTTGCCGTTGTTGGTAGCGGCAAAGATAGTTGGAGGCAGCGATGTCTTGTTGCCCTTGTAGGTGGCATAGGTATCCTTGCCATCGACCGATCCGTAGATGTTGTAGCCCATGTCGATGCGTCCGCCAACGAACACCGGAGGCGAATTGACCGAGGCACCGATCGGCTGCTTGCGCGAGCGATAGATGTTGCCGCTGATATCTTTCTGTGGATCCTCGCCCAACAGATAGCGAATGAAGCTGCTGTCGGTAGGCTGCAGACTGTTTGCGTTCAGCAATGTACTCAGATCTGACGGCAAACTGCTCAGGAGCGTGGTCGAAGTCAACTCCACACGCTTGCTGGTCTGCTGGCTGGGCGCGTTGGCGTCATAGTCCGACAACGTGAAAATCTTCCGGCTCGTCAGCGCCGGCATCTTGGCATTGGCGGACCATTCCGGCACCGGCTTGCCCCCGACCACAGAAGCGTACCCACCATTGGCATTCAACCGAAAAGCTTTGATGTCGCCACTGTTATCCGCGGTCTGGTATTCGGTCGTGTATTTGTATTGATTTTCCAGCGTCTGAAATTCACTGCTATTTCCAGACACGGCCACGCCGGCGTCATTGCCCGACCCCACCATGCTGCTCAACGCATTGTCGAGCGCCTGACGAACGTCCTCACCCGAATAAACACTGTAGGCACGCCCCCCGCCTGTATATCCAGCACGAATGAAATCATCCACACGCAAAGAATCGCTGGTGTCCTCATGATTCAAATTGACGCTGGATGCGGTACCCGCCCATTTTGGTTGCGTAGCTGCCCCCCCCGCAAGCCAAGCGATGTTGTATTTGTTGATTTGATCCCAGGTCAGGCCATTTTTCGATACTCCCGCATCACCTGATGGAGTCAACCCCCAGCCGATGGTGAAGGTGGTCATGTTCTGCCAAAACGTGGGATTGCGCTGGCCTTCGACAACCGGAACGTTGTTAGGAAGCTCCTTGGAGAAATCGGTGTGCCAAAAATACCGTGCTGTCAGGTCGGCGAACCCATTGCTACTGACCCCGCCGTCGCTATAGGGAATGTAGAGATTTCGGGCAGCCAGTCTCTTGGCCAGATCCGAATTGGTGCTGCTTGAGCCCGGCGCTCCAGCGGATTCATACTGAATCGCAGCCGCATTTCCCGAAGGCTTGCCATCAAAATTGGGACCTTGGATGTATGCGTATTTTTTAGAAACTTCTTTTGCAGTCCCTGAATTCCAGGCACCATCGGACAACACGATGGCGTACGCACGCCTACAACTCAAATCGTCGGCGCCAACCTTCGCCGAACTCGTGGGATCATTCTTCCACGCATTGGTCAATGGCGCCCCATTGTAAGCTTCCGTTTCAAGGCCTGCGTAATAGTTGGCCGCAAGAACTAATGCGTTATGACTTGGCGTTCCACCATTCGGATTGACTCCATAAATCCAATCATAGAATTTCGACTTCCAATTTTTCTGGAGATCATCTTTGTCATCCCTGAAATAGTTCACTCCACTTACAATTTTATTCGAAGCCCTCGTGCTTCCTGGTGCATTGTATTGAACATACCCCACCCTGAATTTGTTGTCGTAATTTTGCATCGCGAGACCCAACGCAGTGCTGACTGCAAGCGTGCGATTTCGATACCACTGATACCAATTGGAAATATTCTTTATTTCCAACTCTTTGGTACAACTTTTCGCATTTAACCCGCACTCAGTTCTCTTATGCCCACTGGGCAGGGAAACGGTGGCAGGACCAGACGAAAAATTTATGTCGACCACGGTCCGATTGGCACTGGAGCAGATTTTATTTATGCATTGCACATATGTAAATATTGCATCTTTGGCGCTCCCTTCATCCGTATAAACTGAGTGATACGGCGTATTATTCCAATTCGTATATTGATTGCTGACAAATACGGTTGGATTGTCCTGCGAGAGACCGTTTGCATTTACTCTAGCCGCATATGTAATTGCCGAGTTGTAGTACTGAGTATTCATGCTACTGGATCGCATCGAATACCAGCCATATTTATTCTTGCACCCCGATTCGCTTCCCGTGCAGCTGTCATTGACTGAATATTCATCTTGGGTTTCGTAGGCCATGGACCCAGAGTTATCCAGCACGAACATCAAATTGGGTTTGGCCCCCGGTACGGCGCTATACAGCGGCGCCTGACTGGGCGCGCCGGCAGCGAGTGCGCCGCCAGTACCCAAGGCTGCCGAAATCCAGGCGGCGACAAGCCCGATGGTTGTCAACAGCAGACTCCATCGCGTGCGTTTGGCTGTCGCGGGCGTCGAAACGAGTGCTTGGAGAGTGGCTTTCATGCTGTCTTCCCTGTCAATCAGAGGGGTCTCATGGGCGTTCATACGTGTCCAGTCGGCCGTGCATATCCGGACGGTGCGAGAGGTTCGTGCTGGGGTCAGGCAAGCGGGGCAGGAGCACCTGTCGCTATTTCCAGCAGTCCGCAGCGTCGAGGCCTGTGGCTGCATTCACTACACCTTTCACCCCTTGGCTGTTCAAGGTCAGCGTGCCGCACTTGTCTGCACTCATGCTCCCCGTGCGGGTGGCCTTGAGGGTGTAGCTGTGCGTGGTGTCGGGCGCGAACACGGCAATGGTGTAGTTGGCGGTGCCCGTCTTGGGCGAATTGCGCAGGTGCTCGGGAAGCATGCTGACGTTGCCATTCTTCTGTTCGACCTCAGCGGCGCTGCTCCCCCCCGTGCTGGCGGTGTAGCGGTCATTGGCCGAGTAATAGCGCTGCATGAACTGCGCGGCTTCCATCAGGATGCCTTGGGCTTCGGCACGCTTGGAACGACGCACATGCTCCTGGTAGCTCGGCATCGCGACGGCCGCAAGGATGGCAACGATCGCGACGACGATCATGACTTCGATCAAGGTGAAGCCGCGACGGGACCGACGGGAATCGAAAGGTAGGTGTGTCATAGCGGAGAGAGGCGGGTGCATGGAATCAACTGCTTCGCGACAGCACGGACTGCATCCATGATTCGGAGCCCCGGGTGGATTTCCCGGTCGAGCTGTCGAACTTGGCGTTGTTGGCGAAGCCCCGGGCGGTGATCAGATAGCCCGTGAGCTTGGGCGTGGAGGTGCTTTCGATCTTCTGGATGAGGCAGCGCGGTGCGATGTCCAGCTGTGCGGAGTCGACGTCGGTGCCGGAGGGCTTCTTGTTGTAGTAGTCCGACGGAAGACTGATCACGTTATTGCCTGTCCAGCTGGCGCTCTTGCGCCACTCGGCGGCGAGGTCGAACTCCGAACCGATCGTGGTGGTAATGATCTTGCCGCGCAGGCCCGTGGTGGAGTACTCGGTGTAGTCCTTTCCGTCGCCATCGAAAATGGCCACCTGCTCGCAGAAACGCAGCGCGGTTTCCGCGGCCTCCCGAGCCACTTCGGTGGAGCGGATGCCGTTGATGCTGCGCTCGCTCTGGGTCGCATTGCGGATGGCGAATGTGCCCAGCAGCGACATGATCACGATCAGGATCAGGGTGATGACCAGCACCGCGCCACGCTCTCGCCGGACAACAGGGGTACGTCCCAACAGTATGTGCGGGCAGCGATGAATAGAAGGCGTGGTGCTCATTGGATGATCAGGCGGTTTCTCAGCAGCACCGTAGTGATGTAGGCCCTGCGCAGATAGCCGTCGTTGTTCGTGACGTCGACGTTGCTGCAGTTCTTGTAAGACGTTCCGCCGGCGGGCACGTCCTTCACAGACCGATCGCTGCGCATGAGCAGGCACACGCGCACGCTCAGCACGCGGCTCCAGCGGTCTTCGGTGAGATCGGGGAGGACACCGCTGCTGGCCAATGCGTCGACCCCCGATGCATCCAGGTACTTGACGATCTGGTGCCGCATGGGGTCGTAGGTAGAGGCCAGTTCGGCGCTGGGGCGATTGGCCACGCCGTAGAGGATCTGCATGTCTTCGATATTGGCCAGCAGCGGCTGCGCGGTGCCGATGATGTTGGCCGTGGCGCCGCTTTTCTCCGATCCGCGGCAGGACAGCATGGGCTGCGTACTCGCGTCAGTCACCGAATAGCGATTGTCTGCCAGGGTGTAGTTTGGCGCTGCAGACGCGGGCGTCGGAGGTGGGGCCACCTGCGAGGGGGTCGCCGCGAAGATACCGGTGCCCACGCAATTTGTCGCCAACGGCGTGCTGTCGGTCGATGGCGTCGTGTTGTCCGTGGTGGCCTCGTACCGGATGGCGATGGCATCGCTGCCGCCGCCCGGTTTGCACGCCAGGCTGCCAAAGGCGCCCGCAGCGGTGGCATCGGTAAAGCCACCGTCGCACCCACGCACAGCCGGGCCCGCGTAGTTGCCCATCACGGTGGCACCGCTGCCTGGAATGATCTGCCGCGAGTAACCAGCTTGCTTGAGTTGCTGCTGGATCAGGTTGAGCGCGAGGATGCCGTCCTCGTTCATCTGCGTTTCGACCTGGGACATCTGGCTGCCCCGACTGGATGCGACATAGATCGAGAGGCTGGACGCCAGGATCACCAGCCCGAGTGTCAGCGCGATCAGCAATTCGAGCAGGGTGAAGCCGGCGATGTGCCGCCGGCGCGCACGGGGCGAGAAGGTTGCGGTGTTTCTCATAGCGTGACCCGGAAATACATGCAGGTCAGCGAAACCTCGGTCGACTCGGAAATGTTGGCACCCTTGGGACACGGCTGCGACTGACGAAAACCATCGCCCTCCTTGATCGAGGTCCAGATCAACCAGATGTTCAGCACGCGGGTGGCTGGCAGGCCGTTCACGCCCGCCGGTGCGTCCGTCAGGTCTGCGGTGACGTAGGCGGTGCCGCCCGGCAACCGGTTGGCGACGTTGGTGAGCCACTGGGACTTGTCGTAGTTCGCAATGGCCGCGCCGCAGGTATTGATGGGATTCGTGGGATTGGAGGTATCGACCTGGCAACTGGCCGGTGCCTCCGTGGGGTCGGTCGTAGCGGCCGAACGCGTGCTGGCGGTGTACGCCGTGGTGTTGGCGTAGTTCGCAAAGCCGGAGAGATTGGCTCGGGCGCGCTCCGTGTAGTCGGTCACCAGGCTCAAGCCGGTGGCCCGCATGCGGGAGAACTGGTTGTACTTGATGGCCGAGGACGTGAGCCCCGCCATGCCGAACAGGGCAACGGCCAGGATGACGATGGCCACCAGCACCTCGATGAGGGTGGCGCCTCGCTGTCTGTTGTGGGTTTTCATGTCCGTGAAAAGAGGGCGGGGCTGTCCAGGTACGGCCGAGTTGTCGGGCGACCTCATCCCTCGTTGCTATCGCAGTCGGACGCGTTCGCTACGGAACGAATACGGCCGGGCTTGGTGATGCAGAGGGCCTTGCGCGCCCATGGCGTGGCACTGGCACTGCTGAAACCGGTGGCGTCGATGTCGATGCCGTTGGCAGCGCCGCTCAGCAGACCGTTGGGCATGAAGACAAAGCGCCCTGCGGTCTTGAGCTTGATGGACGCGATGCCGGAGGGCTCCACCTGACGAAGCAACAGTTCATCGCCGTTCGTCGAAGAAAAATCGTTGTCGGCGTCGCGATCGTTGTTGACGAACACGATCCAGCCGCTGGCGTAGCCTTTGGCGCCCGCGGCGGTCTCGCAGGCGGTGGCCGTGCTGGACGCTACCCGGCACACGACGACCGGGCGTCCGCGCGCAATCGCCTCGGTGCGCGCAATGCGCAGCGAGCCGGTCAGGGCGTTGACGGTATTGGAGGCGCGCCACTGGTTGATGAAGCGCGACATCGACGGGGCGGCGATGCCGATCAGGATCGCCAGGATGGCGAGAGTGACCAGCAGTTCGATGGCTGTCAGGCCGCGTTGGTGGCGCGACGTCTGAGGGTCAAGGCGTGCTGCGCACAAGAGTACACGCCACTCGTGGTCAACAGCTTGATCGGCCGGCCAGAGGAATTTTTGCACTTGTTTGGAAATGTGTCTTGATGTGACTTTTGATGCTATGCGATGCAGGCGACCGATGAACACCGTACGTCGTACAGCAACAACCGCTTGGCGGCGTCCACAAATTCGAACGACTTGGGTCAAGGAGCCCTTCATCTCGAAGGGCCGGCAACCGCCCGCACCTTGCGGGACCTGCGGGGTGCTAGCCCCGAACGCGGAAGATCAATGCAATTCGCAGACGAAAAAAAGCCGCCCGAGGGCGGCTTTTTTTCACAGGCGTGACCCTCGGCTTATTTGCAAGAGCCGGGGACCCACTTCTGAATGGCGGCGGTAGCCGTGCATTTCCATTCATAGATTTGCTTGCCTTGGTCTTTGCTCGCCGTGGCCACAATGAGTGCAGCAGGGGTACCACCAGCAGTTGCAGGAGGAGCGTAAGGGGTCAGAGTCAGCAGATCGGTGGCAGCGGGACCAGTAATCCCCAGATTGGTGTAGTTAGGCAATACATTCACAACGCCATCAGCCGTCGTGGTAATCGAGGCGACATACTTGGTTGGGTTGGTCCCTTCACAGCCCCAGCCATCAGCCGAACCCAGCTTGTCGGCGCTCATGGACTGCACCGATTCAGTAATCGAGGTGCGGCAAGCGGATGCAGCCAGAATGACTTCAGACATACGCGCACGTTTCGTGTAGTCCTGATACGCCGGCAGCGCCACAGCAGCCAAGATACCAATGATCGCCACAACGATCATCAATTCGATCAGGGTGAAACCCTTTTGCACATTGCGTGCGATGGAACGACGGTTCATTCGATTAACTCCAGGTTGGTTTGTAGAGCCCGGGAACCAGCCCGGAGCGGGGTAACTTCCGCAGCATCCGTGCCACCCGGCTTCCCCACCCTGCAGCCCTCGTTTGGGCCGTCTTTGGTCACAAGATGGTTACATGGTGTGACACAACTCGCACTCAGATGCCAATTGTGTCGACAAATTTGTCATGCCCGACCGGGCCCGGTCAGAAGGTCAGCACCCCGTTCGCCTTGAGCCAGCGGATGTCCCGCTGTGCCAGCCCCGCCACCTCCCGCCCCGCCAGCATCTCGATCTGGCTCATGATTTCTTCGGTCTCCGCCGGCTTGGTGTGGGTGATGTAGATCGGGTACTGCTTGCCCGGATCGATGTGCGCCAGTTCGTGCGCCAGCGCCACCGGCGACAGGTGCAGGCTGCGCTCGGCCAACGCCTCTTCGCGGGAGCTGAAGGCGGTCTCGATGACCAGCATCGCCACGTCGATGGCGTTGATGCGCTCCCAGAAAGGCGGATTGCGCTCGGTGTCGCCGCTGAAGACCCAGTGGGCGCCGCCTTCGGCCCTGCGGATGGCAAAGCCGCAGGCGGGCACGGTGTGGACGGCCGGCAGCACTTCGATCAGCTTGGGAGCGTCGCGGCCCAACTCGAGGCGTTGCCCGACTGCGATCTCGTGGAAGCTCACGAAGGGCGATTCCGGGCTGGGAATGCGCTCGAAATTCGGCCAGATGACGTTGTTGAACACGTGCGCACGCAGTGCGTCGATGGTGGCGGCCAAGGCATGCACGCGCAGGGGCCGGGTGCGGCGGCTGCCGACGGCGTCGAGCATCAGGGGCAGGGCGGCGATGTGGTCGAGGTGCGAGTGGGTGAGCACCACGTCGTCGATGGCGGCCATCTCGTCGAGGGTGAGGTCGCCGACGCCCGTGCCGGCGTCCACGAGCAGGTCCGCATCGACCAGGAACGAGGTGGTGCGGCAGTCCTTGGCGATGGCGCCCGAGCAACCCAGCACGCGAACCTGCATTGTGGAAGACCCCTTGTATGCGTCTGTCGTCATTTGGTGTCGAACCGGGTGGCGCCGTCCCAGTCCGGGTCCTGCGGGCGAAGCGCCATCGAGGCTAAACGCTGGGCGTAGAGCTGGTAAAGGACTTTTTTCGCATCCGCGGCGAGCAGGGGAGCCAGCAAGTTCCGGCCCAGCGCCCAATCCTGGCGGCGGTAGGCGGCGAGCACCTGGCTCCAGCGGTCGAGTTGCTGCCGTGTGTCCTGCGCCTCGGCCGCAGCTTCCGGCACGAGCGGGGTGTAGATGGCGACGGCCTGGGCCTTGCCCTTGACGCGCACGCTGTCGAGTTCCTGCCAGACGAACCCGGGCGCCGCCTCGCGCGTGGCGCCGCTGGCCACGATCTCGACCCCGTAGTGTCCGCTCAGGCCCTCCAGCCGGGACGCGAGATTGACCGCGTCGCCGACCACGGTATAGCTGCGGCGCGCGGTCGAGCCCATGTCGCCGACGCTCATGAGGCCGCTGTTCAAACCGATGCCCGCGCTGATCTCGGGGCGGCCGTTGGCGCGGTGCTGGCGGTTGATGTCGTGCACGGCAGCGGCCATGTCGATCGCCGCCTGCACGGCGAGCGCGGCATGGCCGGGCGTGTCGATGGGCGCGCCCCAGAAGGCCATGACGCAGTCGCCCATGTATTTGTCGACGGTGCCGCGGTGCGCGCTGATCACCTCGGTCAGCCGGCTGAAGACGGTGTTCAGGAAGGCCTGCAGCTCGGCCGGCGCCATCTGCTCGGACAGCCGGGTGAAGTCGCGCATGTCGCAGAACATCACGGTCATTTCCTTGCTCTCGGCGCGCATGCTGTAGCGGCCGGGGCGCACAAGCATTTCGTCGACCAGCTGTGGCGGCACGTAGGTGCCGAAGAGCCGCACCAGCCCGCGCCGCGCGCGCGATTCGACGAAGTAGCCCCAGCTCATGTTGAGCGCGAAGGCCAGCGCCACCATGACGAGCGCCGACGCCAGCGGAAGCACGAGGCTGTGGCCGACGTAGAGCCAGGTGTTGAGGCCGACCAGCGCGGCGACCACGCCCGCGCCGAGCAGCACGGCGCGCGATGCGGACAGCAGCGACAGCCCGAACGCGAGCAGCAGCCCCGCCGCCAGGACGGTCAGCACTTCATAACCCGGCGCGTAGTCGGGCACGGCCAGCAGGCGCCGGTCGAGCAAGCCCGAGACGATGTTGGCGTGCACTTCGACGCCCGGGAACGCCGCGCCGACCGGGGTGGCGCGCAGGTCCTGCAGGCCGGGCGCGGTGGCGCCGAGCAGCACGATCTTGCCCTTGAGTTCGCCCGGCGCCAGCCGGCCCTCGAGCACGTCGGCGGCGGCCACGTAGCGGAACGACCCTGCGCGCGGCCCGCCGGGGCCGCGAAACGGCACCTGCAAGCTGGCACTCTGGTCGACCGGGATGCGCAGCGACCCCAGTACCAGCGCCTGCAGGCGCGGAAAGTTGCCGTCGCCGGCCACGAGCGCCGGCCGCACAGGCGGCGAGCCGTTCGCCAGCCGGTACACCGCCAGCGCCAGCGACTCGTAGTGCCCGGGCGACGCATGCTCGCCTTCGTAGCGGGCGATGAGCGGCACGCTGCGGATCACGCCGTCGTCGCTGCCGTCACCGACAAGCGTGTTCAGGAACCCCGCGACCGGCGCCGCGCGCCCCAGCACCGGCAGACTGGCGCCGAAGCCGTTCCAGAGCGTGACGAAGGAGGCGTGGGGCGGAAAGGCGTCGGACGGCAGCACGGGCGTCGCCGGCAGCAGCCCCTTGGCGCTGGGCTGTTCGGTGCGGGTGAAGTAGTAGCCGAGCGCCACGGGCTGGCCGCGCAGGGCCTGGGCCAGTGTGGCGTCGTGGTCGAGGGTCGGCGCGAGCTGGTCGATTTCGGTAGCGAGGCCCGGCACGCCGCTCAATGGCCCGGCTGCGATCTCCTTCAGGCGCCCGAGGCCGGAGCTGCGATCGGGCTCGAGAAACATCACGTCGAAACCCAGCACGGCCACGTGCTGGCGGGCCAGCAGTTCTGTCGTGAGGCTGGCGATCTTGTCGCGCGGCCAGGGCCACTGGCCTTCGCGCGCCAGGCTGGCGTCGTCGACATCGACGATCACGACCCGCGTGTCGGGCGTGCCCGGCATGGTGGCGCGCAGGCGGGCGTCGTAGATCAGGTGGTCCAGGTGCTCGATCACGCCCAGCCGCCAAACGCCGGTGGCATGGAGCAGCGCCAGCACCACCGGCAGCAGCGTGATGGCGATGCGCGGCCAGTGCCGCCGCAATGCGCTCATGGCTGGTCAGCCTTGGACAACGGATGCCTGCCGGCGAGAAAACGGGGAACGGAGCAGGGCGTCCGGGCCGGCTCAGATCCGGACGAACTGCATGCGCGAGGCGCCGCCGAGTTCGAGCACGTCGCCTTCCTGCAGCGCGACGGCCTCGGCGCCCAGCGGGGCGCCGTTGAGCGTGACGCTGCCGACGACGGTGGCCGCCACGTAGCCCTGGCGGCGGCGGGTGACGACGGCCACGGCGACGCCGGGCTTGCCGATGGTGGTGACCACCTTCTGCAGCGGGACGTCCTGGCCTTCGTTGGCGCCCGAGAGCACGCGCAGCACGGGCACGCCCAGCTCGACCAGCGCGCCCGATTCGGTGGGCGCCGACGAGAGCGGCATCGGCGCCGAATACTCGGAGAGCGAGGCCCGCACGGAGCCGGGGCCGGCCATGAGGTTGCTGTGCGAGCGGAAATGGATGCGGCAGCCGCCGACCTCGATGACGTCGTTGTCCTGGAGCGCCTGCTTCTGGACGGCCAGCGCATTGACGTAGGTGCCGTTGGTGCTGTTGAGATCTTCAATTTCGACTTCGCCGCCGCTCATGTGCAGCACGGCATGCTCGCCGCTGACGGCGAGATTGTCGATCACGATGTCGTTGTAGGCGCGCCGGCCCAACGTCGTGCGATTCTTGGCGAGCGCCACTTGGCCGATGACGACGCCATCGACCGAAATGATCATCTTCGGCATGGCCGATTACTCCCCGTTTGCAAAGATCCAGCACCGTCAGGCGGCGCAAACGGTCCGCCGCCTGGGTTGGCTGCTACATGGCCCCGCGGGTCGCTTCGCTGACGCCCGCCTTGGCCAGAACAACTGAAATGTTATCCCGTCCGCCATTGTCGTTTGAAATTGCAACCAAAAGTGAAGCCATCTCTTTCAGCCCCAGATCACGGCTCAAAAGCGTGAAAAGCTGCGCATCCGGCACCATCTCGCTGAGCCCGTCGGAGCACAGCATGTACAGGTCGCCCGGTCTGGCGCTGTGCTCGTGCATCTCCAGCAACACCTGGGCTTCCACGCCCACGGCCCGCGTCACGAGGTTGCGGGTGGGGGAGTTCAGGGCTTCTTCGGGCGTGATGGCGCCCGCGTCGAGTTGCTGCTGGCGCAGCGAATGGTCGCGCGTGAGCTGCTCCAGCTTGTTGTTGCGCAGGCGGTAGCAGCGCGAATCGCCGATGTGGCCGACGACCACGCGCTGGGGGCGGAACGCCGCCAGCACCAGGGTCGTGCCCATGCCCCGCAGTTCTTCGTGGGTGATGCCCGCCTGGAGGATGGCGCCATTGGCCTCGTCGGTGGCCGCCTGCAGCGCGCGCCGGACCACGCGGGCCGGCGCCTGCATGCCGGCCTGGGCGAACCAGCGGCCGAAGCTCGCGTGCATCAGCGAAATGGCCATGGCACTGGCCACCTCGCCGCCCTTGTAGCCGCCCATGCCGTCGGCCAGCAGCGCCAGGCCGAGGGCCGGGTCGACGTGCACCGCGTCTTCGTTGTGGGCGCGCAGGCGCCCGACATCGGTCAGCGCCGCAAACTCCCAGCTCAGCGCCGGTCGACTGGAGAAAAGGGAAACGCCAACACCAGCCATCGTTTGTCAGCGCTCGCTTTTTGAAGGGGTCAGTGCGCAGCAGCGCGTGCGCGCCGTTGCAGGAAGCGGCCCAGGGCCACGACGAGCACCGCGCCGGCGATCGCGCCCACGTAGTGCATCCAGGGGTTGGCCGCCAGCGCCTCATGCAGCGACACGTCGCTCACGATGGTCTCGCCGCCGACCCAGCCGATCAGCGCGGCGCCCAGCATGACGATGATCGGGAAGCGTTCCATGAGCTTGATCATGAGCGTGCTGCCGAAAATCACCAAGGGGATGCTGATGGCCAGACCCAACACCAGCAGCACCATGCTGCCTTGCGCGGCGGCCGCCACGGCGATCACGTTGTCCAGGCTCATCACCAGGTCGGCCAGCAGGATGGTCCGTACGGCCGCGAACATGCTGCCGTATTCCTTGGACTCGCCGTCGCCTTCGTCTTCCTCGCTGAGCAGCTGCAGGCCGATCCACAGCAGCAGGGCGCCGCCGATGATCTGCAGGTAGGGCAGCGCCAACAGCTTGGCCGCCACCACCGTCAGCACGATGCGCAGCACGACGGCCGCGCCCGAGCCGAACAGCACGGCTTTTTTCTGTTGCGCGGGCGGCAGCGATCGCGCCGCCATGGCGATCACGACGGCGTTGTCGCCCGAGAGGATGATGTTGATCCAGACGATCTTGATCAGACCGATCCAGAAGTCCGTGCTTTGAAGAAGTTCCATGTCTCTGATTCCACTGTGTTGTAGTTAAAAAAGCGCCCGCAACTCAATGCGGGCGCTTTTTCATTTCTGCGTGGTAATGCGAGCGGCGGGAATGCCGCCAGCGGTGGGTGTGCTTTTTACAGCTTGCCCTTGAGCAGCTTGGCCAGCTCCGAGAAGTTGCGCGTCACGGTGAAACCGCACTCTTCCATGATGGCGAGCTTGGCTTCGGCCGTGTCGGCGCCGCCCGAGATCAGCGCGCCGGCGTGGCCCATGCGCTTGCCGGGAGGGGCAGTGACACCGGCGATGAAGCCGACGACCGGCTTCTTCATGTTGTCCTTGCACCAGCGGGCTGCGTCAGCCTCGTCCGGGCCGCCGATTTCACCGATCATGATGACGGCGTCGGTGTCCGGATCGTCATTGAAGGCCTTCATCACGTCGATGTGCTTCAGGCCGTTGATCGGGTCGCCGCCGATGCCGACTGCCGACGATTGGCCCAGGCCGATTTCCGTCAGTTGAGCCACGGCTTCGTACGTCAGCGTGCCCGAGCGCGAGACCACGCCGATGCGGCCCTTGCGGTGGATGTGGCCGGGCATGATGCCGATCTTGATTTCGTCGGGCGTGATCAGGCCGGGGCAGTTCGGGCCCAGCAGCAGGGTCTTCTTGCCGCCGGCCGCTTCCTTGGCCTTCATCTTGTTGCGCACTTCGAGCATGTCGCGAACCGGGATGCCTTCGGTGATGCAGATCGCCAGGTCCAGGTCGGCTTCGACGGCTTCCCAGATGGCGGCCGCGGCGCCTGCCGGCGGCACGTAGATCACCGACACGGTGGCGCCGGTCTGCGTGGCGGCTTCCTTCACCGAACCGAAGATCGGGATGTTGAAGATCGACTCGCCGGCCTTCTTCGGGTTCACGCCGGCCACGAAGGCGTTCTTGCCGTTCGCGTATTCCTGGCACTTCTCGGTGTGGAACTGACCGGTCTTGCCGGTGATGCCTTGCGTGATGACTTTGGTGTCTTTGTTGATGTAGATCGACATGACTTGTTCCTTAGGCCTTCTTGACTGCTGCCACG
>Ga0207709_10000293_pt1 | contig 56030 bp, 44 predicted proteins | sample KBSM34metaG_FD_184397 | JGI IMG/M metagenome (GOLD analysis project Ga0207709, IMG submission 184397) | Miscanthus rhizosphere microbial communities from Kellogg Biological Station, Michigan, USA - KBS M3-4 metaG (SPAdes) (version 2) | ecosystem: Host-associated > Plants > Roots > Rhizosphere >...
CGGGTGACACACGGGCGCTGATCACGGCGCTTGATCGACGGTCGTTGGTCATTGCAACTCCGTTGCAGTAAACAATGTCTGACGCCAGTCTATCCTGCCCTCATAGCCGCACAAGGACTTTGCCCCTCGTATTCACGCATCTCTTAGCTCCCCCTCCCCTCCCTCATGCTCGATGCTGCGCAGTGCATGCGCCCACGCACACATTCATTCATTCATTGTTCGGCATGCCGAACTCGGAGGCGGGGCACGTGGGAATAGATACTGCCCAGGGCGTGGTGACCCGGCGGCGAGGTAGCGACACACGGATGGAAATACAAGCGTTGCGACCACCGATTCCTGAAGCACTCCCGGTTCTAGCTTCACCCGATGCGCTCTTCGGCTGTCGTCCTGGAAGGCGGGCAGTTCGAATGAATGCCGGCAGGAGGCTTGATGGGCGACGCAACCATTCGATCCCCGAGGCCTTTGGGTGTTCGGCATGTCGAACACTGGGAATGCGCTGAAGGGTTCGCCCTTCGAGGTGTTCTTGTTCCTCGAAAGAGCCAGAAAACCTGAGGGCGCTCGTGTCGGACGCTCTGCGTGCTTGGAGGAGGACGAGACGCGCCGGCAGAAGCCCCGCGCGGCTGATCGGCAAGGTGAGGCACGACGTGAACAAGCTGCTGAAGGCGTTGGCCAGGATTGGCAGCGCAGAGCAGCTCCGCCTCGTGTACGAAGCTGGCCCGGCCGGATCGGACTACAACACGCCTTGAAGGCCAAGGGCTACGTCTGCGAGATCATTGCACCCTCTCAGATCCCGAAGCGACCTGGCGTGCGGATCAAGACCGATGGGCGCGACTGCCTGCAACTGGCCGAGTGCTCGCGCTGGACAACTGAGCGCCGTCTGGATACCCGACCCGGACGACGAGGCGATCCGGGATCTGTCGCGAGCGCGCGAAGACGCCGTCAACAGCCGAGTGCAGGCCCGGCATCAACTCAAAGGCTTCTTGCTGCGCCACGACATTCGCTACCCCGGCAAGACTTCGTGGAGCCTGGCCTACTACCGGTGGTTGTCGACACTCAATTTCGATGCTGGCGCCACCCAGACGGCGCTCACAGAGTATTGGCGGCGACCACCATGTATAAAGCCGACACACTCCCAGTGTTACCACACCGGCGAGCGCCACGATGAGTGAACTGCTGGTTGAAGCAGACCAGTAAACTTTGCCTTTCCATGCGAAACGACCATGACTATGCCGCCCGCTGACGACGAGCCAACATTTGCGCATTCCGTGTTGAGCCAGCGCCTCACCCGTCACGGCGTGACGGTGCAAGTTGAGATCTACGAGGACGGTGAAGGGAAATGGATTCTCGAAGTGGTGGATGCACAGAAGGCATCCCATGTTTGGGACGATCACTTTGAATCCGACCATCAAGCGCTTGCAGAGGCGATCCGCGCCCTCGAAGAGGAAACAGTCGAATTCATGGATGCTCCAGCGAAGCCGGATAGCCTTCACTGACCCACTCCCAAAAAAGACAACCGACACTTGTGGTCACCCCACTGTGTCGCGAATGTTCGGTATTCCTGCATTATTTGCTGCGCAGCAAATAAGCCGTGCGGTCCCATGGGAACCACAAATCCGTCCCGCGTATTAACGGTGGCCCGCAGCGCGTTTGATCCAAGCGCAATCGGGCCGTTGGGCTGGATCACTCGTTGACCAACTCGGCGAGCAGGCCGACGCCAGTCATCCCACCCTTAACACTGCGCAAGGACTTTGCACTCGGTGCTGGTGCTGGTGCTGGTGCTCGCTAGCTGGGCCGCGCCCCTCTCGCGCCAGCGCGAGGCTCAGCCGCCCATCCGGGCGGATCAGGCAGACGCATGTCCCGCTCCGACCTTGGCAAGAGAAACAAGCCTATTGACGACGGCGATGCCACGCCTGCCGCTGATTCCTTCACTACAGCGAACGCCGGACGCGAGCCCTTCAGAAGTTCGGCATGCCGAACTTCGCCGAGTCGGAACGGCTGACGCTTGATCTTCTCCACTGGCTTGTGCGTCAGACCATGAGACTACGTCGCCGACTTCCTCACGCAAGGCTCCGGAGGTAAGTCGCGCACAAGCATCGAGGCCGCAGGCTCCTCAGACAACGCAAGAGAGCATCGGTCGGGACCAAGCCCTGCGTCCAACCTCACTCGCGCAGCGTGAACACTACCGAGAGATACGAGACCGGCTGGCCCTGGATCGCCTCGATCCCGTGCAGCGCAGTGGAATCGAACAGCAGCGAGTCCCCTGCCCTCACCTCCACGACCTTGCCACAGTAGCGGTAGCTGACCTCCCCGGACAGGAAGTACAGGAACTTGAGCCCCGGATGCTGGAAGGTCACGTACGGATCGGCGCCGGGCAGCAGCGTGACCAGGTAGGGCTCGACGAACAGGTTACCCGACAGCAGATGGCCCAACAGCTCATAGCGGTAGTCCGCTACCGCGCCGATGCGATCGACCAAGACACCATGTCCTGCACGCACATGGCAAAAGTCAGTGCGCCGCGCCTGATCACTGAAGAAGCGTGAGGTCGGCACTTGCAGGCCCTGCGCGAGGCGCTCCAAGGTTTCCACCGAAGGCGAGACCAAACCGCGCTCGATGCGAGAAAGCATCGAGGCAGAAATCCCAGAGGTCTTGGCCAATTCGCCGCCAGACACCTCTGCCGCCATGCGCAGCGCCCTCACCTGCGCACCGATGCGAGCCGCAGACAGGCTGCGCACGACAGGTGCAGATTGCCTCGGGCGGACACGCGTCACCGAGACCGGCAGCCGCAGAGGTCGGGCCGTTGGCAGAGGCGAAGCGATCTGTTGACGCGCCATTTGAATCTCACCCCTCTCCAGATAGTTGAGCCGATGACGAAAGAAATTTGCTCAAACCAAAAACACTTTGAGTTTGTTTTCTGCTAGTTTGCCAGAATTCGCTTCATAACAAAACGGATAGTTTGTGTACTCTTAGTGTTGGAGATTGAAAACTTGGGCTCATGCCCCGAGTAGTTGCAAACAAGCCCCAGCCACTGGACTTCGCGTCCAGCAAAGAGCTTGAGCGTCTGCAGCAAGCATTTGGTCAACATCTGCGCGCCCTACGGCACGACCGCCTCATCACGATCGAGCAACTTGCGGAGTTGGCCGGCTTGCACCCCAACTATGTTGGTTCTGTTGAACGCGGCGAGCGCAACTTGTCGCTCTTCAACATTTGGAGGCTGGCCGGCGGGCTGGAAGTTTCAGTCTCGCAACTCGTGGAGACGCTGCCCGCGCGGGTGATCAAGCGTGCCCGCCGAGCCGGATAGCAGCCCCAGTCACACCCAGACAAAGTACCTCGTCGAGCCGAGTCATCCTCCGGCAATCGACAGGCCGCGCAGACATCGATTGACCGGCCTTCTCATCCCGCCTGCTGTGAAGGTGTTCCTGGTACTGGGGAATGGGCCGCCGCCCAAGTACGGGCATGTTGCAGCGGCGCTCGGAGTAAAGGTGATCGAAAACGTCAAGCTTCCCAAGCGCGCGGTATCCGTTGAATGGCGTACCGTCCTGCTTCTAGCGCCCTCTCCAACGCGACCCCGCTTTCGCCCCCGGGAGCGTATCGCCCTGATGGCCGGCCTCCTGTACCTGCAACACACCCGGAGAACCGTACTGGCAATGCTTCTGCGGCGAGGTATACCTGCAGACCGGAGCGCATGGGTATTCCGGGGCGTCGTGACCGCCGATTCCGGACGAACGTAACCGAGGATTCCGCGCGAACGTGACCGGTGATTCCGGGCTCAAGGTGACCGATTTCTGGCTGGTCCGGAATCACCGGTCACGGCAGCGGAACCTGCCGTATGTCAGCGTGTTGGTGTTGCGGATTTCATCCATCCCACGCGGATAGCCTGCCCGGCTTTTGCCGGAGACAGGCTTGCCCCCACCAAGGATCAACATGCGCAAGAGACGTCCTTCGTCTCAAACTCGAAGCCCGCCTCTCCCACGGTACGTCGGCCTTGGCAGCGTCGCGGGCCTGAACTGGCCCACCATTCAAACGCTCACCGACACGGCACTGGAGCGTCGCGTCGTGCAAGGCCGGCTGGGCCGCCCCTCGCACTACGTGCTGCCCGACTACGGCCGCGAGCACCAGGAGTTGAGGCGCAAGGGTGTGCGCGCCGAAGTAGAAGTGAGCCACCGGGGGTGCGGATAAAAACTCGGACTGGTTTTACCCCGCAAGGCCAAGGCTCTCTCGGTATTCGACGAGCCTCTCGGATCCCGCAGGAGGATCAGATATGTCCGGAGTAGAGGGGGCGCCTCGCGCGCGTGCTGGCGTAAGCAGAGGGTGATCATGTGGGCCCTGTTCTGGAAAATGACCAGGTCAGCGAGAAAGACACAGCCACGCCAAGTCGATCGACAACCAGTGCAGTCCTTCCTGTCGCCCGGAGGCAGTTCCTGGTGTCGCCCGACACGACACAGCACGGCAACAGGGAAGTAGTTCCACCAGTCGCCTCCCAAGAATAGGGGATGGTTTTTTTGTTACCCGTGATTACACTGAGTGACATGAAGCTCCCTTCCCGACTCCGCCTTGTCCTTGCGCTTTGCCTCGTCGTTGCAACGACGGCCTGCGGGCGCGCAGCACTTCCCGTATTGCCCTACCCGGCAATCCAAAGCTCCAGCTTGTCGAATCAATACGTCCTCGCGCTGCGAGCGGCCGAGAAGCGGCAGGTCGCGTACCCCGACGAGCCTCTTTGGCTGCATGACGAGGGTGGCAGGAGCGTGGACACCGTCCTGAACGCGGACAACGCAGCGATGGTGTTCTATGGCCTTGCCCATGCAGGTGTCGGCAACGAGAAGCTCACCAACGAAATTCTCAGCGGGTTGCCACCGATTCTGCAGCGCTATGAAATGGCGTTCGAGAAAAGCCAGGGCAAGTGGTACCAGGAGGAGTATGTCGAGACCATCGGCATTCAGCTTGCGATGCTGACCGTGTTTCAACCAAAGCTCTCCAATGTTCTGCCCGGCCCCGAGCGAATGATCTATCGCGGGGCTTCGAGGTCGGTCCCGACAACCGTTTCTGACAACGCGCAGCAACTCCTTCAGTTCTACAAGACGTCGCAGGCCGAGGCGAAGAACGCCATCCTCGTCAAAGCTGCGGACCTCGCGGGATCGGAGCGTCTGAAATCCCCGGCCAAGGAACGACTGCAGACGTTGCTTGCCCGATACCGCTGATGGCACTGCCGAGCCTTGTACGCCCCACCAACGTGGTCGGGTGCGGGAGGCGAGTAGCTTCAAGCAGCTCCGAGGTGTTCGAAGTCTTCCCTCGCTGAGCAACTTCTTCAAATGAACCCCTCGGCTGCGGGCGGTGAAACCCGGGTGGCGGTCCTCGTGGACTGCGACAACGTCACTCCGGAAATCCTCGAATACGCATTGCGCGTGATCGCCCAGTTCGGGCGTGTCGTCTTGCGCCGAGGTTATGGGAATCACGGCACCTTGGCCCACAAGTGGCAGGAGGCGCTGGTTCGCCTGGCGTTCACCCCATGCCTGCAATACCAATATGCAGCCGGCAAGAACACCGCCGATATCGCGTTGGCTCTTGATGCGATGGAGGCCATGTTCGATCGCCGAGCCGACACCTTCTGCCTGGTCACCAGCGATTCCGACTTTGCGTATCTGTGCCGGAAATTGCGTGAGCGCGGTGCGACCGTCTGCATCGTTGGCGAAGCCAAGACACCGGATGCATTGCGCAACGCCAGTGACCAGTTCTTCGAGTGGGTGAAGCCAGAAGCGCCCGAGCCGGTGACGGACCTGCCGGAAAGAGCGGCCGTGAAAGCCGAGGCAGCCAAGCCAGAGGCATCTAAGCCCGCAGTCAAGCGCAGGCCGCGGTTTCTTGTCGACGCCGTCAGCCTGCTGGCCAGTGATACGTCCGAAGGCAAGGTCGACCTCGGCGCTCTCGGACAGTACCTCAAGCGCACCGATCCGGCCTTTTCTCCCAAATCCTACGGCCACTCCGGCCTGCTCGACATGGTCCGGACCTATGACTTGCTGGCACCGCGACAGGAGGCGCAAGGGCTTTGGTCTGTGAGCCTGGTGACACACGCCGTGGCTGGCGCGGACACGGCACCCTCATCGCACAGCTAACGCGGCAAGTGCTGCGAAGCGCAGCCTTCCACGGCTTCGAATACCCGAATAAATCTCTTCAAGAGGAACGCCCACCGTCACTTGCCAAAACTGGGCGCGCTCCGCGGCACGATTCGGAAACACCAGTCACCAAGTCCCTGCCAAGCCGCCGCAGTATCCGATCATCCCCAGACCACCACCCCCCCCACGAAATGTTTACCCCTACGCCTCGTTTCGAGCAGTTGCTGAACCTGCTTCGCAGGAGTCCATTTCCGATCGACAGAGCCGCATCCACCAACGCTCTGCACCAGGACTTCATCCGCGCATTCCCCCTGGAAAGGCTCCCGCACCTGACCATCGATGACTATTGCATCGGCAAGGGCGACAACTCAAGCTTCAGTTGGTGGCTCGAAAGAGGACTCCAGCCCCTGCTCGGGCGGTACATGCCTGGAACCTCGAGAGGGCATCAGGTGCATTGGAAGAAAGATGGAACCCTGTACAAGCACCGCAAGCTGCGCGACCTCGGCGACCAGGAGGCCGTGGCATACACGATGCAGATCCAGCATGCCATTGCGAGCGCGACGCCGGCCGATCTCGCGTGGGTAGACGATGACGCGCAGATCTATGCCCGTGCCGGTCTCGAGAACCAGCGAGTCATGATCGGTGACGGTCGAAAACTTCGGTTGCTGAGCGCCTACCACCCGGACGCTGTCATTCCCATCTCTTCGTCGGAACATATCCGTCACTTCTTGACCGAACTGGGCTATCCGGCAGCGCAGATTCCCTCGGTCAAGAAGCCCGTCGCACGCATGATGCTGCTCAGGGAAGTGTTTGAGGAGGCGCGCCGGCACATTTCGAGGTTGACCGTGCATGGGTTCATGCAGGCCCTCTACAGTCCGCAACTCGGACTGGCGCCCACCAAGGAGGCCGCAGTCGAAGATACAACAGCAATCGAAGCGGACGCGGAATCTAGCGAGGACGTTGCAGACATCGACGATGTCGACGGCCCCGCTTCGGTGAACACGATTCTGCAAGGGCCACCAGGCACCGGCAAGACCTACGCAACGATCAATGAGGCGCTACGCGTCCTGGATCCCGATTTTCTAGAGAAGAATGCCGGAGACCGTCCGGTTCTCAAGGAAAGGTATGACGAACTCGCGGAAGCCAAGCGGATTCGTTTCGTGACCTTTCACCAGAGTTTCAGCTACGAGGACTTCGTGGAGGGCATCCGACCCGATACCGACAACGCCGGCGCAGGGCAGATCCGCTACGTGGTTGAGCCGGGAATTTTTCGGCAAATTTGCGAGGCCGCATCAGGCGCACCCAAGCAGGACGTGCAACTCGGCGTCGGAACCAGTCCACGGCTTTGGAAGGTTTCGATCGACGGGACTGGCCAAAGCCCCACTCGCCAATATTGCCTCACGCACGGTGAAGCGCGCATTGGCTGGGGGCACGTCGGCGACCTGCGCAATGCGGACCTGACGGACCCGCACTTCAGGCTTGGAACAAACGACCGCAGCACACTCGGCGATTTTTCGCAAAACATCCAGCCGGGCGACATCCTGCTGTGCATCGGAAGCGCCACCGAGGTCGCCGCCGTCGGCGTGGTCCAGGGCGAGTATCGATACGAAGAAGCGGTTCCTGCGGGCGTGCGGACGGACTACAAGAACGTGCTTCCCATGAAATGGCTTGCCACCGGCCTGCGGTTTTCCATCCGGGAACTCAATGCCGACAAGCGCTTCACACTGAAAACGGTCTACGAAATCGACCGTTTCACCTGGCCCGAGTTGCGCCAGGCGCTGCTCGCTGGCGACGTGAAGATGGCCGATCCGGACAAGCAACAGGCCGGTGTGCCGCTTTCGCAGACCGAGCCCTACGTCCTGATCATCGATGAGATCAACAGAGGTAATGTTTCCCGCATCTTCGGCGAGCTCATCACGCTTATCGAATCATCGAAGCGAATCGGCGCGCCGGAGGCGCTGTATGCCACCCTCCCTTACTCTCGCAAGCGTTTCGGCGTGCCGGTGAACGTGCATTTGATTGGCACGATGAACACTGCCGACCGCTCGCTCACCGGCCTGGATGTCGCACTTCGCCGACGCTTCGCGTTCAAGGACATGCCGCCGCGGCCGGAACTGCTCGACGGCGTCCTCGTGGAGGGCGTTGACGTAGGCAAGATGCTACGGACCATGAACGAACGGATCGAAGTCCTATTGGACCGGGACCATTGCCTCGGCCACGCATATTTCCTACCGCTCAAGCGCAACCGCAAGCTGGACCAGATCGCCGCGATCTTTCGGCAGAACGTGCTGCCGCTCCTCCAGGAGTACTTCTTCGACGACGCCGAGCGAATCGGCTGGGTGTTGAATGATCCGAATGCCCCCTCCGGTGTAGAACCGTTCATCCGGTCCGACGCCGCGAGCGGGAGCACGCTCCAGCGACTGTTCGGTGAGGCGAATGCCGCCAAGGTACGGGACAATCGATGGGCCGTCAACGAAAGCGCCCTGACGTCTGCCGCCAGCTACCGGAACATTTCGAACACAGGCGCTTGATCGTGCAGACCGTGACGGTCCGCGAGCACGCGCGACTGACAACCCAGAAACTCTCCGCGAGCGACATTGCGCGACCGCTGGATCGTGCCCAGATTTCCGTGTCTGCGTTCGACTGGCTCTGCGAACTGAGTTCGCGTCTCCGAGTGGCCGGCGCTGCGCTCGTCCAAACGGAAAATCGGACCTGGCTGCGGCTGGACAACTTCGTGGGCGTCGTACAGACCCCATGCGGGACCGTGATCGAGATCCTTCCGAAGCACTACGACGCGGAGGATGCCGCCCCCCGCAGTCGCCTGCTTCTGCGCCGACTGATACTCGACGCGCTGGACCTCCCCGCGCGTGCCACGGAAGAGGCCTCGTTGGAACTCTTCGACGGGCCAATTTCGGAATGGCTGATCCGCCAATTCCTGCGCGAACTCGATGTGCTGATCAAGCGAGGCCTTCGCTTTCACTACCAGCGCTTGGAAGAAGAAGCGCGTTATCTGCGTGGGCAGTTGAATGTGTCCAAACAGATGCTGCAATGGCCCGGCCGCGAGCACCGGTTTCACATCCGTCACGACCTGCACCTGCCAGACCGAGCGGAGAACCGCCTGCTACGACGTGCACTCGACCAGGTCTGCAAGGCAACACAGGATCCCGCCAACTGGCGACTGGCGCACGAACTGCGCGCGGTTATGACGGAAGTGCCGCTCAGCGCAAACCTCGAGGGCGACTTCCGGCGCTGGTCCCACGACCGCCTCATGGCACATTACGAAGCCGTCGAGCCTTGGTGCCGTTTGATCCTCGGACATCAGGTTCCGCTTGCCGTTGCTGGCACATGGCAAGGCATCAGTCTGTTGTTTCCAATGGAGAAACTGTTCGAGCGTTGCGTCGCAAAGGCTTTGCGACAGCTCATCGTCCCACATGCCAGGCTACGGACTCCTGCTCGCTCGGAGTACCTCTGTCGGCATGGCGACAGCAGAATTTTCCGGCTCGAACCAGACATGCTTGTGACCCACGGCGAGAACGCGTGGGTTCTCGATTGCAAATGGAAGCGCGTCGACGACGACAGGGAAAGCAAGTACGGACTGAGCCAACCGGATTTCTATCAACTCTTCGCCTACGGCCATCGCTACATGGCAGGCAAGGGAGACCTGTTCCTCATTTTTCCGCTGGGCGCCGAATTTCCGGAACAACGACTGTTCGAATTCGACACAGGCATGCGGCTGTGGCTCGTTCCCTTTGACATTGACGGGGCCGGGTTTGACATCGATCATCTCTCGCCGTTGCCGTTGAATTGAGGACGCGGAATTCGCGGATAGAAAACCTATTGCACCAAGCTCGAGGATTCCAGAGAACCTGAGCCACATATGACCCATGGGATACACGGCAGAGCGTCCCACCCTCCTCCCACAACCCCAGCACGGCCTCACCGCGGTGCCGGGCTTTGTAGTCGTCTGGCTCTGCTTGGCGTGTTTCTCTCTTCTCCGTAAACGTCTGCCCAACCCCTACCCGTGGCGGCTCAACAGTGCCGGTTCTTAGATGGGCATATTCCTCAAAGTCGCAGGCTCCTGCATGAAGCAGCCGAGATTCCATGCCCTGCGCAGCGATCGACGGATCAAATCTTCCCGTGGATGGGAAGCCGCCTGGCCAGCTCTCAATTATCTTGAGCGGCATGTTGCCTCACGGCGCAGTGTTACCGAGCATCCCAGCAACGTGCGCTGCGTGGCTCGTTCTGCTCAGTGCTTGCGGTGATAGCCGGTGATCGCCACGAACTCGTCCAGGATCGAGTTACGCTCACTCCTGGAACCCAACCGGTACCGAGCGCCGACGGCCTCGACCGACTCTCTGCGTATTGACATGCTCACTTGCCTCGTCACGTTCGGGTGCTCCGGCCGGACCGCGCAGCACCAAATAAGAGATTTGGGCCTGAGGGTGTGACGCTTGGGATTACCAGACTATGCCCGGGCGAATCCGGAAGGCCGTCACGAATCCGGAGCGCGTTGGCGTTCTGCCCCCACGACATGCTTAGCAGGCAAAGCGCAAAAGGGACAAGACTTTTCAGCCGCTGCAGATCACCCAACCACCCGCCGGAACGACGCTCGATAGTCAATGGGCTCCAGATGAACTTGGTCTTCCAGGCTGCCCTTGAGGATGTAGAGCTTCGGCTCTTCGCGGAACTGAAACATACGATAGAGATGAAACGCCTCCTCCGCCTCTGCGGCGAAGTCCAACTCGTTGCGACTGATGATGAAGGAGGAGGCATGGCCACCGTTGGTGGTCTTGACCTCGATGAAGCGATGCTCGCCGGGCCGCTCATGCGAAAGGATGTCGTAGCCGATCCCGTCACCGAGACGGTCTGAAACCCAGTCCAATTGCTGGAACAGTTCCGGATGCCCCGCGTCTGCGAGCCGCCGCTGTTCGAACCCGATGACCCACTGTTCGCCGGCCCGGCCAAGATTTCGGTTCGCTTCGTCGCGCTGAGCCCAGTTCGTTTTGCGCGGGAACCTCACTTTGGGCCCTCGCTCGGCCACCTCCACCACGGTCTCGAGGTTCGGAGGTCCCACCAAGGAGGCGTGAAAAACCTGCTGGCCCGGCGTCTTGACCTCCTCCATCGCATCGACAACCTGAGACACCAGACCCGGTTGATCTAAGACGAATTGCTGGACCGCCTGCCGCAGCAGGAGTTGCGCGTTACTACGAGGCTTGTAGCCGCGGACAAAGGGCAACTCGAGGTCGTGCAAAACGGCGCTGATGTTCTGGTACTTCAGCTCAACCGAACCTTTGCTACGCCCTCGCAAATGCTGGCGAAGCTGCGCGTTGAATTCCGTCTTGGTGTAGTGCTGCTGCGCCGCTTCCAGACGGAGCATCTCGAAATATGAAGTGACCGTGGCCTGTACCTCGTCCGAGGTCCAGTCCTCGCCGATGCGCGCGACCTCGAAGCCGAGACGCTGCAGCCTGGGAACGACGGTGGCCTCCCCGCCGGAAAAGTCGGCGGGTTTAAGCGGACCCTCCTCAGGAAATTGATAGCCGAAGGCGGCTCCAACGATGGCTTTGGAATCGCACAACTGTCCGGTCTTCGCATCGCGAACCAAAAATCGCGCGACTTTCCAAACCCGTATCGCGCCAGAAAAGCCGTTCGACCGAGGCGGGAAAACTCATCCAGTGCGGCTTGAATAGCGGCAGGACTTTGGAGGCGCGAAAGTTCAACAGCCATCAGCGTTTTAGAAGAGCCGCTTCAACGGAATGAATACCGACCTGTGCATGGGGGCATGGTGGCAAAACAGCCTGCCATGGGGACACAACACTTTATGTTACAACGTCTTACTCCCTCACTTGCTGCTGTTCGCCCGGCCTTCATTGGAAACGCCTGTCCTCGACTCCTTGCATGCACGTGCTCGGCGCATCGCCGCCGAGGGTCGAATTGTTTCCGTCGACGTGGAGGCCCATCCTGAGAAGGGCAACCAGATCTTTGCAGTCGGCGCCGTTCGATCGGACAGCTCGGATACCTATCACAGCACCTGTTCTGCTGCCAAAGCAAACGGGGTGTCGGTATCCGTCAACCGCTTTGCCCGAGACGGCCAGGTTCTTCTGGGCCATAACCTCAAGCGCCACGACATACCTCTGATGCGCGCCCAGCTGCCGCAGCTGGAATGTCTGCGCTGGCCCGTGCTGGACACGCTGGAGTTGTCCGCCCTCGCCTTCCCTAGCAATCCCTATCACCGGCTGGTGAAGGGCTACAAGCTGCTCTCGGACGAACGCAACAACCCGACCAAGGACGCCCGGATCGCGCTCAACGTGTTCGAAGAAGCCGTCGAAGCGCTGCTGGAGACAAACGAGCAGGAGCCTTGGTGGCTGGCGTTGCTGCACTTCCTGCTTCGCAACGACGAGAGCATGGCGACGCTGCTGGCTCAGGTGCGTGAGGAGACCGCTCCCGCAGGCGAGGCGGTCGGGCCGATCGTTGCCAGCCGTTTTGCGGATCGGTGCTGCGCCACCCGATTGCAGGCGCTGGTCGCCGACATTACGACTTCCTTCGACGGCCACGATCCTTGGTCGATCGCATTTGCCTTGGGGTGGATCCGCGTCGCGGGAGGAAACTCCATCCTCCCCCACTGGGTCTTCCATGAACTGCCCGCCGTCAGGCAATTGATCGCAGAGCTACGGGAGATCGACTGCGGTCAGCCTGAATGCACATATTGCCGCCAGAACCACAACCCTGAAGCGCTGCTGTCCTCTTTGTTCGGCAAGCCCAGCTTCCGGGCGCACCCGACAACCGCCGATGGCTCATCGCTGCAGCGTGCGATCGTCAATGCTGGACTGGCACGCGAGAGCCTGTTGGCCGTGCTGCCCACCGGCGGCGGCAAATCCATTTGCTACCAGCTCCCCGCCCTCGTCCACTACCGCCGCTCAGGGCGGCTGACCGTCGTCATATCTCCACTGCAGTCGCTCATGCGAGACCAGGTGGACAACCTGATGAAAGCCGACATCCAGTGCGCGGCAACCGTCAACGGGATGCTCACCCCACTGGAACGACGCGATGTGCTGGACCGCATCCGCCTGGGCGACATCGGCATCGTGCTCGTCTCGCCGGAACAGTTCAGAAGCAGAACTTTCGTCGAAGCGATCCGCATGCGGGAGATCGCGGCCTGGGTTTTCGACGAAGCCCACTGCCTCTCCAAGTGGGGGCACGACTTCCGCACGGACTATCTGTACGTCTCGCGCTTCATCCGGGAGCAGTTTCCCGGTCAGGCGCCGATCGCCTGTTTCACCGCCACCGCCAAGCCGGACGTCATTGACGACCTGTGCGACCACTTCCAGAAAGGCCTTCAGATCAAGCTGGAGACATTCCTCGGCGGCCACGAGCGCACCAACCTGTCCTATGCCGTGGTGCCGACCTCGGGCGGCGAGAAGCCGCAGCGAATCGTGGAACTGCTGCGCGACGGCCTGCGACGAGAAGATGCCGCCGTGGTCTTCTGTGCCACGCGCAAGAGCGCCGAGACCATCGCACAAATCGTCGCGCAACAGGGCATCGCATGCGGCTGCTACCACGGAGGGCTCACCGCTGATCTGCGCAAAGAGACCCAGCGCCGATTCCTGGACGGGGAACTGCAGGTGATCGCCGCCACCAACGCGTTCGGCATGGGTGTGGACAAGCCCAACGTTCGGTTGGTGATCCATGCCGACATTCCCGGCTCCCTGGAGAACTACCTCCAGGAAGCTGGAAGAGCCGGACGCGATGGAGACGACGCCAAATGCGTCCTGCTGTTTGATCCCAAGGACGTGGAAACCCAGTTCCGCCTGTCCTCCACCTCCCAGCTGTCGCAGCGGGATTTCATCGGACTGCTCCGTGCCTTGCGCTTCCAGGCCAAGAAGCTGGGAAAAGATGAGATCGTCATCTCAGCGAAAGAGCTGCTCGCGCAAAGCGTCGGAACCGGCATAGAGATTGATGCCCCTGACGCCTCCACCAAGGTCACCACGGCGCTGTCGTGGCTTGAGCGCCATGGTTTCCTGAAGCGCAACGAGAACGCCACCAAAGTCTTTCCTGCCAGTCTTCGGGTGACCTCACTGCAGGAAGCCAAGGATCGCATCGACAAGGCGGATTTTTCCGCCAGCGTTCAGCAGAAATTCCTCGCTGTCGCCACAGCCCTGTTCCGTTCCGACACGCCCGAGGGGCTGAGCACCGACGAGCTCATGCTCGACGCGGGCATCCGACCGGAGGAGTGCTTTCGCATCGTTCATCAATTGGCCAAGCTGGGCATCCTGGTCAATGACCTCGGACTGACGGTGCGCCTGATGCGTGGCGTGAGAGGCGCATCCGCATCCCGCCTCGAATATCTGAGCGCCATGGAGAAGGAGCTCATCGAGCTCATGGCCGAAAACGCCCCGGACGCGGATCAAGACGAAGCGCAACAACACCTGAATCTCCGAGCGGTCTGCACGGAACTACGCGATCGTCTGAAACTCGACGACGAAAAGGGGCAACTCGACCCCACTCAGGTCCGGGCCTGCTTGCGGTCCATGGCCGATGGTTTCGGCTCCGGCTACGACAAGCGCAGCATGATCCAGTTGCAGTCGCTGGGCGAGGACACCCTGCGCGTCACCGTGCGTCGGCCTTGGTCCCAGATTCGCAGGATCTGCGAACTGCGCCGTGCCGTCGCCCAAGTCACGCTCACGCGGCTGCTTGCAGAGGTGCCGGACGGCGTCAAAGGCGCATGCCTGGTGGAGTGCAAGGCCCAGGGACTGATCGACGCGCTCGGTGACGATTTGGTTCTGAAGACCCAGCTGCGCGAGCCCGAAGTGGCGCTGGAGAATGCGCTGCTCTACCTTCACCAGACGCGTGTGCTCGAACTGGACAAAGGCAGGTCCGTCTTCCGCTCTGCGATGACCATCCAGATGGACGAGGACACCTCCAGGCGGTTCAACCAAGCATCGTTTGCGCCCCTGGAAGAGTTCTACAAGGAACGGACGCTGCAGACGCACGTCATGCACGAGTACGCCAAGCTGGGCGCGGAAGATCCGGCGAAAGCGCTTGGCCTGGTCAAAGCCTACTTCACACTGCCCCACAAGCAGTTCGTCAAGGAATTCTTCCGCGGTCGCGCGGACCTCTTGGAGCGCAAAACCACCGACGAGTCGTACCAGCGCATTGTTGATGACCTGCAGCACCCAGTGCAGCAAGCCCTGGTCATGCAGCCACGGACAGGTAATCACCTCGTCTTGGCGGGTCCGGGCTCCGGCAAGACACGGGTGATCGTCCACCGCATCGCTTACTTGCTGCGCGTACTGCGCGTCAATCCGGGACGCATCATCGCGCTGGCCTACAACCGGGGCGCGGCCATCCAGCTGCGCCGCCGACTGCTGGCGCTCGCCGGGGACGATGCGCGCGGCGTGCTGGTCATGACATATCACGCGATGGCGCTGCGCTTAACCGGAACCAGTCTGGCAGGTGCAGAACGCACGTCCAGCGGCGTCGACTTCAAGAAGATGCTCCAACCTGCTCGAAGGCAAGAGCTCGGCCCTGATCGATGCAGACGAGGTCCGCGATCGCCTGCTCCAGGGCTACGAATACATCTTCGTCGACGAGTACCAGGACATCGACGAACAGCAGTACGCGCTGGTCAGCGCCCTCGCCGGCCGCCGGCGATCAGACGCCGATACCAAGCTGAGCATCATGGCTGTGGGAGACGACGACCAGAACATCTACTCCTTCAAGGGCGCGAACATCGAGTTCATCCGGCGCTTCCGGGCCGACTATGAAGGGGAACTCACCTACCTGGTCGAGAACTTCCGCTCCTCCCAGAACATCATCTCAGCCGCAAACCATGTGATCCAGCGCGGCGTCGACCGCATGAAAGTCGATCACCCGATCCGGATCGATGCTCGGCGCAAGGACGATCCGCCGGGCGGACGCTGGGCCGCGATCGACCAGGAAAGCCGCGGCGCGGTACGGTTGATCACCAGTCCGGCAGACCCGAACCTTCAGGTCCAACTGGTTCACGCGGAGATCGAGCGCATCCGGCGAATCGATCCGGCGGTCAAGCTCTCGGAGATCGCGGTGCTCTGCCGCACACACGCCCCGCTGGAAAAGATGAGGGTTATTTGCGATGTCGAAGGCCTGCCCTGCGAGATCACCGGCCCGGAAGCGGCCAAGGGACAGATCGCGCTAATGCGGACGCGCGAAGGCTGGGCATTGGCCCAGGCACTGAGACGGCGACGGCTGCGCATGTTGCGCCTCAGCGCGCTGCGCAGATCTCTGAGCTATTTGCAACGCGCCCAGCCCAGAAACGCCGCGTTGCTGGATCTCCTCGATATCGTCGATGACGTCGCCGCCACACTGCAGGCAGACATCGTTCCAGCCGCCGAAGCGCTCGACCTGTTCTATGAAGCCGCCGGCGAAATGCGACGGGATGGCCGCGCAAGCGCCATCAAGCTCATGACTGCACATGGCGCCAAGGGCCTGGAGTTCGATCACGTCATCGTGATGGACTGCGCCGACTGGCGTTGGGATGAAGAAGATGAGCGGCGGCTCCTCTACGTGGCCATGACCCGCGCCCGACAGTCGCTGAGCCTGATGTGCGCAGAGGGTGGACGCAACCCCTATCTCGTGGACCTTGGGACCGTCAACGGCGTCCACGACCACCTGCCCAGAGCCCTCCCACAGCATCGAGCGGATCTAGAACGCCGCTACGTCATGCTCGGGCCGGCCAGCATGGACATTGGATTTGCTGGGCGCGCGTCGTCGGCCCAGCCAGTTCATCGCGCAATAGCTGCTTTGCGGACCGGAGATGTCGTCGAGATCAAGGGCCGATTCGTCCACTCCGTATCTGGACAGATCGTTGGTCGGCTGGCCGCGAGCGTAGATTCGGCGCCCCTCCAGCAAGGGGTCGCTTCCATGGTTGCAGTAATGGTGCGAACCCGGTCTCAGACGCCCGAGGAGTACTGGCCGGCGCTGCAGGTAGATCACTGGGAAACGCCGCTTGCGGAAGTCCGGCTAGACCGCGGACTTGCAGGCCGCACTGCGTGAGCAGCTCAACGAGCTGTCGCTGGATCCCGATTTTTTCGATGACATCGAGGATTGCGCCAATGCCGACATTAGTCTTAGCCGCGTGCCAACTGAAGCGAAGTGGTCTCGCTTCTTCAAAGAGCTTTTGAACATAGTTTCGCGCTCTTGCCGAACGTACGAAAAAATCGTTGAGGCAGCTTAACGAGTTGAACTAAAGTGATTTGCCATAGAACGAAAGAAGGCACGGTTGGCGTCTGACCTGAGCTTTGCCAGCGCCCATCGGTAATCACATTTCCCCAGCCTTCTGCCGCATGCGCACGGACATTTGATCTTGTTGGTGACGCGGTGTCGCTGGCTGAGCGCCATGAGTGCAAGCAACACCGAGTTCGCTCCTCGCAGGCCAAGGATTTGCTCGTAGTCATCAAGCAGCCCGGCGTTCCCATGGGCAAGTTCAGAAAAGGGAAGATCGCCGCCATTTTTCTCTCGGCACGACGCCGCATACAGAAAGGGGACAACGCAATGATTGACGAACGTCACCAAGTCTGGAGGTGTCCCAATGACTCTGCGAAGCATCCAGGGGGAACCAAGGCACAGGGCGCCATTCGTGTAGACGTGGTTGTCGATGTGGCGCGCGATCCGACCGCCAGTCTCGAACACTTGAGGTGTGCTCGACGAAGCCCTCGTTGGCAGTTCCAGTCGGATCGAGTAACTGTCCTCAATGCGAGGAAGACCGGCGGGCGCCATCGAAAAACTCAAGTTTCCGACGATCGATGCAAAGCCATCTCGAGTCACTGGCGCACGCCTCAAGCGTGGCCAGTATTCCAGCAGCGCGTCTACGTCACTTTGGCCGAACTTCATGAGGCACTAGCTACACCAGGGTCGGGGTGGTGCCGGCTGCGCAGCCACACTCCGCACCGAACTCACTGCGACAGCCGATGCTGCCACTCCGATGTTTCGCGAGAAACGCGATCCAGCGTTCACTTGGAAGGAATCTTGCGCAACTTCGACAAGCCGTTGGCTCGGGGCGTTTGCGAGGAACTTCCCGAAATCCCGCGAGGCCTGCTCGATCCATGCATGAAAGTTGGCTTTCAAGCGGAGATGCTGCAGCTCCAGTCGTGCCCAACGATCTGCGAAATTTTCCTTCGGGTTTACCGGGTTGAGAACAACGTCAGTGCTAGAACGGCGAATCTCTTCGAGGGCATTAAGTGTTCGGCGCAGCGTCTGCGATAAGGATTCACCCGGACTGTAGGCCTTAGCGGCGACCGTCGTGATGATGATCGAGGCCGGCTTCATCTCGCATTCCCCCTTGAACATCACGTCGCGGTGTCTTTTCATCAACTGAATGCAGTGTTGAAGCGGCGTCTTGCTGCGATAGACGGGCAGTGGGTCAACTTGAGCCCGTACAGAATCTTGCTGTTCCAAACCTCGCATCTGAGCCTGGAACCAGAGCTGATACCCACCTGGATTGCTCGAAGGCCAATCCTGGCTTGCACGATCGTAGTTAACGTCTTGAAGATCCGTGATCCAGAGGGCACGACGAGCTGCTTCCTCAGCCAGCGTGGAGTGGACACCTGCATGCTCCATACTGGTTTGCAACTCAAATCGACGAGCTGTGTCTGCCCGGATTCCTGGGACCACGTCCATGTGGAACGCGAGCTCGTCTTTGTAGCCAAGGCGCCAACACCTGTTCTTTGCGACCAGCGGCTTGGTAATTTGCCGAGCCTCTCGATAGGCACGTAGCTCGTCGCCGACCAGGATCTTGAGTTGCTTCTGGCTGTGCGTCTCGCGCGCAATCCCTTTGCGGAGCTTGCACGTGAAGTCGAGATCGTATTCGTCCCCGTCGTTGATAGCCTGGATGGCTGTACCCAACGCAAACGAACCCTGGACGAAGATGTGCGCATCGAAGGATTCCAGTGAAGACCCCGGACGCCGGATCCATTCACCGAGATCCTTGTAGCGGCGCTCCGCCAGTTCGTAGGCTCGATTAGGAAGATCCAGTTCAGAAAGAAGTGCCCCGAGACTTTTATCCGCTTCCGCTGAGTTCATGCCGATGTTCCTTTAAGTTTTGATATTTCAGCGACGAGGGCCGAGATGCATCATTGGAAAAAACTTGTTTTGGTCACCTCGGTCATAGACCAGGTACCGGTGCGCGTGCTGTGTTGACAGCAAAGCGCCAAATTCGATGGCCATGGCCGCGGGAATCGCGACGAAGAGATGAATGACGTCGGCTGTGCTCGCCTCGAGTTGGCTGAGCCGCGGCTGGATCGCTCGCCTGAAGCTGTCGAGCACCCCTCGATTTCGCACAAGTCCGTACTCAGGCATGGGCGTGGAAAAGCGAGCGACGCGTGCGCCTGGCAACGCCTCTTGAATCTCCTCGTCGCGCAGATGCGCGGACAGGTCAAGCACCAGTGCAAGAGGTCCATCCCCAGTTGGCGGTGGCCCGTAGGTCCACTGAGGTGCCACGGCGTCAGGATCGGTCCAGCGCAGGGTGCCGCTTCGATCGCGAGAGAAGAGGTGACGATTGGTTCGATCGCCCAGTTGACGACCGACGCGGATCAACGACGGCATGTCTGCGACACCCACGACGGCTAAGTTGAGCGGGTCGCCTTGTGAACTGGTGCCCATGGTCAATCGGTCCCGCAGTTCGTCATCAACGTCTCGCTCGACAGCCTGCCAGTAGAGCTCATCCCTCCCCGCGCTTCCTGGAGCACGCAACGTCAGGATCTGAACCTTCTGCTCTGCCCAAAGTCCTTCCGAAAGCATCGCTTGAAGCAAGTCTTCCCGGCGAATCAAATTCTCGGACGAGAAGTGCTGGCTGAGAACAATCAGGCCCATCGCGCGCTTGGTCTCGCCACGTTTGGCCGCGTGACGGATTTGCTCAATATGAGCATGGTGATGCTTACTCAGATCGGCCGTCGGATACCCGTCGGCGTCCTTGTCGGTGCGCGTGTGGCACGACGGGCAAAGGAGCATCAAATTTTCTGGGTCGTCCGTGTGCTGTTGTGCCGCTTTCCCATCGTGAGCGGTTGAATTTCGGGGACCTTTAGGACTGGCGGGGAGGATGTGAGCAACATCAGCCCAAGAGAAACTCGACCCGGTTCTGAAATCTTGAGTCACGTCTACGCCGCATTGTTCGCAATGACCTGCTGCTCGGGTCCACACCAGACGCTTCACAGGTCCGGTCGTCGAAAATCGACCGGAGGGAGCTTTCTTCTTGGCAACGGTAGACGGCATGATGGTTGGGCTCAGACGGGATACATAAACAAGATGGATTGAATATATCATCATTTTGATGATGTGTGTGGTCCAGATTAGATCTGTAACGTAGCGAAGAAGGCTATGATGCCGAGATGGCCGAAAAACCCACCCAAGCCCAGAGCGAAACGCTTGCACAGTTGAGCAAAGTTCAACTCGAAAGGCTCTCTCACATCGATTTCAGGCTGTATTTCCTGGGAGAACTCCGACGTGCAGATGTGGCCAGTCGGTTCGGCACCGGCCCGGCTGCGGCCACTCGTGACATCGCCCTGTACAAGGGGGTCGCGCCTCAAAACCTTGCACTCAACAACGCAGACAAGGTCTACCGCTGGACGCCCAGCTTCGTCCCGCTGTTCGACCATGACCCCCGGAGGGTGCTCACCGCGCTATCCCAAGGATTTGGGGAGGGCATCGGCGACGACTTGGAACCCATGGTTCGTTGTGAAATTCCGCTGACACTCACCGCCCCTAGGATGTCCGTCCTTGCGCCCATCACAAGAGCGATACATCGACGAAAGCCCGTGCGGCTCGGGTACACATCTGTCGAAAGCGGCCGCACTGAGCGCGAACTCGTGCCGCTGGCGCTTGTCGACACAGGTATTCGTTGGCATTTGAGGGCGTTTGACCGCCGTCACGGGCAGTTTCGTGACTTCGTTTTCACCCGAATGGATACCCCGATCGTGTTGGAAGACGGCTCTGTTCGACACGAAGAAACGGCGGAGTGCGACGCTCAGTGGAGTCGCGTTATCGAACTCGAACTGGTGCCCCACCCGAGCCATCCACGGCCGGAAATTGTTGTCATGGACTACCAAATACCAGCAGACGGTGTCTTGCGAGTCAAAGTCCGTGCGGCGAACGCCGGATACATGCTCCGCCGTTGGACCGTGGACTGCTCTCCGGACCACAGCCAGCGCGGGCTGGAATACGCACTTTGGCTGCGAGACCCGTTGGCTCTTTACGGCGCCAGCAACGCGCAGCTCGCGCCCGGGTACAAAGACCCCCGATCAAGCGATGCCATCAAGGCGATGTAGCGAGCTTGGGATCTTCCAAAGCGGCGCCGCCGCCGACCGCTATCGGATCGAGCTTCTTTGCTCCTACCGCGCCGAGATCGGACGCGTGCTCGGTTCTGTTCTGTTCTGTTCTGTTCTGTTCTGTTCTGTTCTGTTCTGTTCTGTTCTGTTCTGTTCTGTTCTGCTCTGTTCTGTTCTGTTCTGTTCTGTTCTGTTCTTCAGCTTTTGGCCCGCCATTCAAACTTCGTCGCTGCTCAAAGCAAAGTGCACGAACGCGCGGGCCTCAAACGTCAGCAACTGCTCCGACGTTTTCGACTGCGTTGGCGCGCACGATGGCCGTCGACCACTCTTCTCGCGATCTCGCGAGCGCAGACCAGAGAGCTTGCGCGACTGCTTCTGCACCTTCTCCGGGCCAAATAGCCGTTGATACGGCTTCTTGATCATGCCCCTCCCCTCTTCAACGCAGCCATCCGCTTCGCCACACCAATTTTGGGATTCAGTTTCACGGCCCCTTCGTATGCCGCAAGAGCGTCACTTGGTCGACCCATCAACTCCATGGCTTCACCCTTCACGCGCAATCCAGTTGCACGGTAGTCCGTACGCTCGCCGGCCAACTCACCCAGCGCAACATCGAGTACGTCGATCAGTTCCTGCGCGAGTTCTCGGTTCTCGGGATCAGCCTTCAGCGCCTCCTTGGCTGCATGAATACGCATCTCTGGCGCTCCCTTTTTCAAGCGCGCCTTTTGATAGGAGGAGGCCTCAAGGAATTCTCCCTCTGGCGAATAGCTGAAGCGACCGATGTCCTTGTGGACAACTGTCAGATGTTTCAGGTTGCCGCGGTCATCGACAATGAAGCTGTACTGGTCTGCCCAGCCCGTAGCCGGTGTACGCGAGAACATGGGGCCTCCTGCTTGCAAGTCAAACAACTCGAGCAGGTGACCGTCTTGATTGTCGGCGTTGGCTGTTTGGACAACGGCGTAGCGTCCACACTTCGAGATGGCCAAGTTGTAGACGTTGGCATTGTATTTACGTCCAAACAGCTTGCGACCATTGACGTCGAACGCCTGAACGTCAGCGCTCAACCGGTTGCCGAAGTTAGCGTCGTTCAACATGAACGTGCCCTCGTCTGTCACTGCGGCGTCCATAGGACGATACAGTCCTGTCAACCTCGTCAGGATGCGGTCTTCTTGGTAGTCCACTAACACAGCAGACCCATCGCTTTCTTCGAGGCGTGGATTCATGCCTGGCAGGCGGTCCGAACAGCCAACCACCCAACGCTTGTTGGCTGAACGGACACCTTGCCCGACGAAGCGAAGTGAACCGACCGTCAACACGGAGTGATCGAAGTGGGTGTCGCGCTCAGTCTTTTTCGGTCGCGCCGCCGGCCGATCTGGCGCCGCACCGTTGGAAGGGATCGCAGAGGGACTCGCAGGCATTGTCGGACGTGGTGAGCGGCCGCCGAACAGGCCAGTCAGCAATCGCTTGATGAACACTGCACCCTCCTGGCCAGTCGCGGCCTCTGTCTCGCCGTCATCATTTCGTACCGCCTCTACGCAGCAATCTCATCGGCGCTCAACTGGAGCAGATTCGCTTGCGGAAACAACCTTTGGACCACCGGCAGCAGGTGCTCTTGATGGCTAAGGAAGATCACTTGGGTGCTGGCCGAGAGGGCGAACAGGGCCTCCAGACCCGCCTGCGATCGCCTGTCATCGAAGTTGATGAACAGGTCGTCCGCGACGAAGGGGACCGGCGTTCCTTGATCCGACTGAAGCTCCAGCGCGGCAATCCTCAGCGCCAGGAAGAGCTGGTCCCGCGTCCCGTCGCTAAGACCGGAAACCTTGACCGCTTGCGAATTCGGCCTGTAGGCGACGAGGGCCGGAGGTACCTGCTCAAAATCGACGCGCAGCTTCTGGAAGGCACCGAGCGTCAGGTCCCTGAAGATTCCGCTGGCCTGGTCCAACAGCGGCCCTTGCTTCCGGTCGCGGTAGCGGTCCACCGCCCACTTCAGCAAGCTGCCTGCGGTCGCAAGCTGCAGATACTCCTCACTCACTTCGGACATCTCGGCCAATGCCTCGTGCCGCTCGGCTTCGGCAACGGCTGCTTTGTCGCCGCCGTTGATCGTGTCGAATGCGACCCTCGCCTGGATCTGGTTCGCCACAAGCGACGTGAGCTTGAGATCGGAATCGCTGAGCTGGTCTTTCAGGCGGAGGACCTGATCGGCCGCTTGGTCGGCCGGGTGACTGACGACTTCCTGTCGGATTTCTGAGCGCAGCAGGCCGTCGGAGTGCGCATCGATTTCCTTCTGGATCCGGCTGATCTCTGCCTGCTGTTTGTTGCTTGTCTCCCATCGCTCAATCAGGGGCAGCGCGAGCATTGGCTCATCGACGCCCGCTATATCGAGCAAGGGCTCCAGACTCCGCCTGGCCTGCACCAGATCCGAGTTCGCGTCGTCGCGACGGCGCAAGGCATCGTCGAGGTATTTCTGCGCATGCGCCTTGCGGTCCGTCCCACGCTTCGCCTCCTCTAGCCTCGCATTCAGGACGCCGAACACTTCCTCAGGCGCGTTTCCTGCCAGTTCCGGAGCCATCTTCTCGGTCAGTGTCGTCGCGGCCTCTTGCATCGTGCGCAAGTCAGCCTCCATCGTTTCGATTCGTTCCGACCGCATCGTGTCGACCCGCTCCATGCGCTGGCGAATGAACTCGCAAGCCAGGATGGCGGCCTCGGCTTCGCCGATGTCGCCACCGAGGCCCGTGAGATTGGCACGGGCGAGCGCCGCATCCCATTTCGTGTTCCATTCGAGCAGGGCCTGCTCCTTCGTTTCTTTGGTTGTCGTGGCGACCCGCAACGCCGTCTCCGCGCTTTCCAGCTGTTGCTGCAGATCCAAACGACGTGTGCGGTCGACGTTCGCAGCCTGGACATGGTTGTGCGCGATTGCGCAGAGCGCTGCGATGCCCGAGGGCCCAGTCACGACCAGACCCGCAGTGCTCACGGCTTGGGCAAGTGCCTCCTGGGCCAGACGCGCAGACTCCTGCGCGTCCTCCCATTCGCTCTGTTTTTGCTCGGCCAGATCGGCCGTACGCAAGGCGGCATCTCTCAGGCTGAGCCATTCCGGGAGGTCGTCGAGCTCCATGTCCTCAAGGCCCATGGCGGCGGCCGTCTCGCGCCAGCGTGCGTCGAGGGCGTCAAGCTCGCTGTGCTTGCATTCGACGGTGGCGTCATGACCAGCCCGCTCCTGTGCTGCTCGCTCGATCTGGTCGCGCAGGGCCTGCACCTCCGCAGCGTCGGCCTCGGACCGTGTGCGGGAGTCGCCCAGCTCGTCGGCCAGGCGAATGGCGGTGTCCAGCCGCGGTGCACCTTCGGTGAGCGACAGGCTTCCCGACTTGATGCCGGCCCAATGGTGATCCCGATCGCGGCGGGCGTCCGACACCTGTGCAACGGTCACCACTTGGTGCGAGCGCTCAAACTGCTTCAGGCTCAGCGCAATGCCGTCTGCGGTGGTCTGACTCTGCGCTGCCAGGGATCGCGCGAGCTCCAAGGCCTGAGCCACCTCCTGCCGGCCCTGACGATAGGCGTTCACGCGCTCAAGGGACGGAAGGCGCAGCGACCGGAGGAGGTCCTCGGTGAGCGCGGGTTTTCCCAAGCTCGTCAAGGCGTTGCGCGCAAGTGTCCGGGCGCTCTGCGCGGCGGCGGCCAAAGCCTTCAGCTTTGCGTCGCTTGCCTTGAACGGAAGCGCCATCTCGAGGGCCTCCACGAGCCGTGCATCTGGGCCCTGACTTGCGGACGCTGCGAGCTTCTCCTTCAATGTGTCGACCGCTGTCTGGCGCTCCGCCAGGGCGTCGCGCGCTGCGCGTTCCTCCGCCACGAAGGCACCGCGGCTTTTCAGAAGCGCATCAATCGATCGCACGACTTTGTCCTGCGGAAGACTTGCACGCACCTCGGCTTCGCTCGCTCCCCAGCCGAACTGCTCGCTGCGCTCAATGATGTCGGCCAGCCAAGCGTTGACTTCTGCGCGGCGCAGCGGAAGGTCGCGGGCGTGGTTCGGATGGAGGCCGCACAAGGCGCCCAGCCGGGCAATCAACGCGGATTCCTGGAGGATGTCCTCGTTGGTGTCTATCCCATCAAAGGCCGTTTGCGCCCGGATGGCATCTTCCTGGCGGGTCAAATGGGTGGCCGACGCAGCGTTGACCTGCTCGATGCCGATTTCGAGCGTCCCCCTCGCACCGGGCGCAAAGGCAATTACCTCGCCGCGTTGCGCTTCCTCGGCCTCCAGTTGATCCAGGGCTTCGATCAGGTGTGCCAGGCGCCTTGCCCGATCCCAGACCGTGCGTTGCAGTTCCAGATCTCGCCGTGTGTCGCGCTCGCTCTTCAGCGCATCGTCTGCGGCCTGCAGCGCCTCCCGCGCATCGACCCATACCTTGGTGCGCACCTGCACGTCCTTCAGTGTTCGATGCGCGGAGGTGAATTTCTCCGAGGCCTTGGCGAACCGATTGTTTTTTCCTGTCTTGGCAAAGAGCGCACTGGCGCGTTCCCCGAGGGCCTCGCGGATGACGGCGAAATCCTCGAGTCCCGAGGCCGCCTGGAACAGGATCTGGCTGACTGAATTCTTCGGGTCGACGATGCCTTGCCCGCCCCTGAGCAATCGTCCATGGTCCAGGCAGTGCAACTCTTCGAAGGTTTCCTGGGTCAGTGCGCCCAGAGTGCCTGCCAGATAGCTCTCCTGAAGCACCTCATCGGTCATCGACCGCAGTGACTTTTGCTGCTTCGTGCGGATGAAGGTGAGTCTGGACGGTCCGCCCTCGAGCACGCCAGCCAGTCGCAGGTCGCTCTGCGCGTGCTTGAAGCCCAGTGGGGAGCGCATCTCCATACCGAAGAGCAGTTCGGTGATGGCGCGGCGCACGGTGGACTTCCCGGCCTCGTTCGGGCCGATGATGATGTGGAAGTCGTGATCGGCCTTGGGGAACGACAGCTTCGTGTCGGTGAATTTGCCGTAGGCAAGCAGATCGAGTTCAGCCAGTCGCATCACAGCCCCTTTGCGTTCAACTGGGAGAGAAGCGCGGGCGCGACCTCCAGGACCATTTCCGGAAAGCGCTTCTGACGTGCGAGTTCCAGCAGCGGCACATCCTCGTTCATTTCATCCGAGACTTTGTTCAGGAACGGCTGCAGCTGCTGCTGGAGATGCGCCATGAAATCGGGGTCGGAACTCGCCTCGTCAAAGATGGCTTGCAAATCGGCCAGCGCCTCGCGAGACTCCCCCGGCGCGGGCGTGTCCATTGCAGTAGTCGCGACTCTCACCTTCTCGATCCAAAACTGCTCCGGATCAATGGCCTCGACCTGCGCCAGGACCTGTGCACGCACCAGCGCCGGTGCGCCGACGAGCGCGCCGTGCAGCCGGGTCTGGCCTTCAAGGACGACGCGCACCGCCCGCGGAACGCTGTCTGCCTCCAGTAAGCCCGTCAGTCCCGCTCCCACCGCGCGCGCGACGTCGTCGATGTTGGCGCACGCGCCGACGTCCACCCCGAGCTTTTCCCAGCGCAGGATGTCAAGGTAAAGCCGGTCGACAGTGGCATGGCCCGCATCGTCGACCGTGACGCACACGGCACCCTTGCGCCCCGTCTCGCGCACGTGCCGCCCCTGGAGATTGCCCGGAAACACGATGGTGGAGGGCCCTTCCCACATCTGGTACTCGTGAACATGGCCGAGCGCCCAGTAGTCGTAGCCTTTGGCGTGCAGCTGATCAATCCTGCACGGTGCGTAGTTCGCATGCTCCGCGTAACCTTCGAGCGCGGTGTGCAGCATTCCGATGTTGTAGTAGCCGTCCACTTTCGGCTTGTAACCAGAGGCGAGGTTCTCGAGCACCGCGCGATTGGCAAAGCTCTGTCCGTGCAACGCGACCTTGAAATCGTCGATCTTGTGAACGTGCGCCGATTTCGAAGAGAACACCGTGACGTTGGGAGGAAGCGCGAGCTTCCTTGTCATCTCGCTCTCCGCATCGTGATTGCCATGCAGTAGAAACACGCGGATGTTGGCCTTCGCCAACCGCCCCATCTGACCGGCGAAAAAGATGCCCGTGTTGTAGTCCCGCCAGTCGCCGTCGTAGAGGTCGCCGGAAATCACGACGAAGGAAACCTCTTCGTCGATGGCCCTAGTCACCAGTTCCTTGATCGCTTCGCGCGAAACATTGCGCAAACGCTCTGCAGGTGCGTTCTCATATGCACTAAGGCCGCGGAGAGGACTGTCAAGGTGAATGTCCGCTGTGTGAATAAATTTGAATCCCACCTCGATCTCCAATCTCAAGGAAGCTTAGTTATGTGTCGCGCACCTTCACCTGCGGAGCCGGTCTAGAGGGACCGACACTGTTGCAGTCAGCGTGCCCTCAACCAAATGTCGATCCCGTCATGAGCGAGCAACTTCAAGGATTAGCACGATGGTTCCTGCCACTCGGCATACAGCATCTTCTCGACCTCGAGCATCGTGACGTTGTGCCGCTCGAGAAGTCCGGCCAAGTGCGTCTGGTCGAGCAACTCCACCGAATTGAGCGTCGCGTTCTCTTGAGCCTGCCGGTTGAAGAACTGGTTGGTGATGCAGACTTTCTCGAAATCGATTGACGGGTGTCGACGTCTATAGAACGCTTCACCGCCCACGACCTCCTTGACCGCGTCCCAGTTCAGCATAGCCCCCTCGGTGCCGCTCGTCTTTGCCTGCACGAGCTGTCCTTTGCCAGCGGCCAACGCGACGACGTCTACGCCGTTGTCGTTGCTGCCAGGCGTTCGATAACAGTCGTATCCGCGCTTTGTCCACAACACGCCAGCGAGGCACTCGAAGTGCTGCCATCCCATGCGCAGCGCCATGTCGAGGCTGACACGCTCGTCGATGTCCTTGGCATCTGCGGCAGGAACGACATCAGCGAGGTTGAAATCACCCGGACTCACATCCCCTGACCCGTTGAGCATGTCTTCAGCAAGTCCGCGCTTGTAGGCAAGTAGCAGGTCCAGCTTGACGTCGAACGTCATGAAATCGTCAGCGAAGACTACTGGGTAGTAAACGTACACATCTTTCTTCTGGCCGATACGGTAGGCACGGTCGGTTGCCTGGTCTTCCTTGGCCGGGTTCCAGGTGCGGGTGTAGTGCACGACGTGGTTTGCGGCCTGGATATTCACACCAAAACCCACAGCCACTGGAGACAGGATGAGGACGCCAAAGCCGTTCAGGAGCTGGAAGGCCTTGATGCGCTTCTGGCGGCTTGCCGTGTGGCTGGCCGATGCGCTAGTGTCCCCGTTGACGATGTCGGGCTTGAAGCCGAGCTCGGCCTCGATGTAGTGCTGCAAAAGTCGCTGGATTTCCCGGAACTCGCAGAAGACGATGACCTTCTCGCCCTGCTTCTGGATGAGCTTCAGCTGCGTCAAGAGCCAGTCGAGCTTCGGCGCCTTGTCCCGGTACTGTTTTGTCGGCTCCGGTTTGAAGGCGCTCAGCCCATGCGGTCGAGGGTCCGTGCATACCAGGCGCAAATAGTGCAAGAGCCCGAGGTGGTTCTTGAACGGGGTCGGGTGGTTGGGGTCGCCACGCTTCTTGAAGCTCTCGATCGCCTTGGCGTACAGGTTGCGCTGTGCGTTCGACAGGGGCAACTTGCGGCAGGCGTTCACGACGATTTTCTTCGGCAGCTCCGTGACGACGTCGGCCTTCATACGTCGCAGGATTTGGGGAGCGATGCGCGCACGCAGCTCCTCCACCCGGGCCTTCTCTTCGTCAGTCTTCGCCTCAATAGGCTTCCGGTATCTTTGCCCAAAGTCGTTTAGCGCTCCGAGTAGGCCTGGCTGTACATAGTCGAAGAGGCACCACATGTCGGCCAAGGTGTTCTCGACCGGCGTGCCCGTGCAGGCAATCTTGAAGGCGACGTTCTGCTTCTTGGCGGCGCGCGTGACCATGGCCGCGGGATTCTTAATGCGCTGTGCTTCGTCGCAGACCATCAGTGACCACTTTTGGGCGGCAAAGGAAAACTCGAGATCCCGTAGCGTTTCGTAGGTGGTGAGGACCACCTTGGCTTTGCCCACCCAGTTCGGGCGGAGGAACTTGACCAGGCCGTCGTCGGCCTGCAAACGCTGGTCAACCTGGGCGCGAGGCACGCGCAGTGTCGAAAGCTTCTCACCGTACGCAGTAAGCAGCGGGAGCGCTCCGTCCTGGAAGAACTTGTTCGCCTCGTCCGCCCAGTTCTCGAGCAACGAGACCGGCGCCACCACCAGCATCGGCTCGATGTTCGGGTCGCGCTCGATGAGGTATGCCATCAAGGCCAGTAGTTGGAGGGTTTTTCCAAGTCCCATGTCGTCGCCGAGCACGGCGCCGCGAACCTGGTAGTCGGTCTGCAGGCTGTAGAGGTGTTGCATCCACGCCAGGCCCGCGCGCTGGTGCGGCATCAGCGAAAACTCCGGGCGGATGCTCTTGGGTATCCTCGGCTCCGTCGGCACGGACTCAAGAGCCTCGCGCCGAAGCTCCTCGTACTCCAGCGATTGGATGTTGGCCCGCAGAACAAGCTGCTTCTTTGGCCCGACCGTAGTGTTCTTCGCCGGCTTGTATTGCTTGGCGGGGTCGAAGCTACCGGTCTCGAGATCGGCGAAAACTTTCTTGAACGTTTCGATGATGACTACGGCCTCGTCGAGTGTTACCGCTTGAGGCAGCCCAGACACATCCACAGTGGTCTCACCGGCAGCCTGTGCAGCCTTGACCGACTTCGCAAGCTGCTCGATAACCGCCTGGCTGGTCGGTACGGCGATAGGCTCTGCTGCCCCGGCAGGCTGGTAGACCACCACCGGCAAGACGTTCTCGGGGAACCATCCCTCACCTTCATTCTTCTTGGCGATGTAGGGCGAGTGGTACGGCTTCTCGACTCCGATGCCTTCAACCCGGGAGCTGTAGCCACTCAGGTCATGAACCTGCGCATAGGAGACAAGGGTCGGGGGTGCAAGCCTTCGCTCAAGAGCCGCCTTGAGCTCGTCATGGTGGCGTTGCGCGTCGCCCTGCATCTCGAGGTCATAGCCTTGCCAAGCGACGAGCTGGTAGTTGAGGGCAAGCGCCTTGTGCAGAGCACGAACGAAGGAACTGAGCGCTGTGTCGTCAAGCCATTGCGTTTCCGACGTCGAAGGGCCGGCGGAACTTGCCGTCTCTATGAGCAGACCAACGCGCAGAGGGTAGCCAGAGGCATCGCGTTCGTAGGTGGGCGTGAACCTCTCGTAGGTGAGTCCGGCATCCTCGCGTGCCTTCTCGAACTGCGACTCGACGATGACGTCAACAGCGTCGTCGCCAAGGGTGGCGTACGGGTTCAACAGAAACGCCTGCGCACGCGGGCCGGCGACTCGCCGGGCCTCCAGGCGTTTGATTTCCTGCAGGACAGTGCGGACCTTCGGCGTGACCAGAACCTGGACGATGCCCTCCGTGGTGACGATGTCGTAGCGGTCCTTGACCTCGCGGCTGCGGTCGAACGCCTCCAGCCAATCGGCGGGAGCGCCCTCGAAACCAGGCTCGATTTCGACTACATGGTCGTCGCCAACATCGGCCGAACGGCGCAAGCCAATCTCGAGTCTCTCCGGCGTCAGGACGACGGAGCGGTAGAGAAAATCATCCAGGCGGGCACCTACCTGCAAGGCGAGCTTGCGTATCCGACCCCACGCTTGGCGATGCGCCAAGTCGTTGTGTTCTTCGGCCGGTCGCCGAGCGAAACTGACGACCTCCTTGAAGAGCTCCCACTGCTCGGAGCGCATCAGCTCTGAACGGTCGTCGCGGGTCATGAGCGGGCCCATGAGCTCCCAGTCGAACGCGGCTCCGTCTTCGCTGTGCCAGCCAGCGATGGCGACCGAAAAGTCATCGTCGGTGAGTGAGTTGCTGCTGCGAAGAGATGGTTTGGCTTCAGTCGCGCGCGGAAGCGAAAGCACGTCCGGAAGAGAGGCATACGCCGGCTGCGACATTGCCGAGAAGAGTGCGTCCCAGCCCAGCACATAGCCATCTGGCGTCTCAATGGCCAAGCCATCGTCGGACAGCTGAGTCAGAAAGCCGCCGACCATGGGGTCCAGGAGCGGCACACCGCCCTCCCCGGCTCCGCGCGACAAGACTACGCCCGCCGGTGACCAACGTCGTCGCCAGTCCGCATCTGCGCCACCGCCACTCTTCTTGAACAACTGGAACATTTGTCTCCCTTACTTCCACCAGCCCTTGCCAGGCTTGTGTTGGAAGCCCCAGCGGGTAAGCATCTTTGTGATGTGTTCGTAGGTCGCGTCCGTGCGCACCCAGAGGCTTCCACCCTGAGGCGTCTTGTCTTCAACCTGTAGGCCTTGTCGGCTCGCGAACTTGTTAAGGGCCGACCGCGTGTACGGCTGCGAAAGGCCAGCGGCCGTGCTGTACGCAGCGTCGCGTTCTTGGGCCTCCAAGATGTGAGAGGCGGATGGGGCAGCACGCGCAGGCGTCGGCACTGTGGCAACTCGTGGCAGGGTCGCGCTGGCTTCAATGCCGAACTCCTTGCGCAGCGTTGCCTCGAACATGTGCTCCCACTTGTCCCAGTTGTGGATGCCGTCCTGGTGCCTGAGCCGGAGGATGCTTTGTGCTTTCTGCTTCAGCGAGTTGTCAGCGTCACCCGCAAGGCGAAGGTCTTCGGACGTATCGAAGGGCAGACTCCTGCGCGCGTCGTATCCGTACAGAGCGTTGCCCAGGCCACTGAACTCGACGGCGACCAGGTTGCCCATCGTCATGATGAACGCGTTGTTTGTTCCAGACGCTTCGAGCTTGCAGATGAGACCAGTCATCTTTTTACGCAAAATGATGAAGTCGCGGTCGGTCGCATTCCGCGCCGTCGAGCCGAGCGCGAACTCGATGTGGTCGATGGCCTTGACGTATCGCTTCCAGAACTCCAAGCGCCGGCGGTCGCCCATACCGTCTTGAGCCAGTTTGGTGAAGAAGGTTTCGATGAACTCCAGCTTGAGCCAGTCCGCGACCATCGTCCGGGCGTCGGGGATGACGCCGCCCCAGCGAGTTTCGTTCGACGGGAGCCATGGGTTGCCCCACCAGAGCACAGACGAGTCCCGAAGCCCCTGGTGAAGATGCGCGCCCGGCACTTTCACGTAGCGGTCGAGCAACATGATTAGACCGCGGTCCCTCAGCACATCGTTGTTGGCAAGGAGTTCAAGCAGCCGCGGCACGAGGGCCTGAAACTGCACGTTGCCGAGCTGCGTGGCGCCTCGAATCTGCGCGAGAACCAGTTCCCTCAGGAACCAAGAGGCCTTGGCGATACCAAGCTCCTCGCAGAGATGATCGATGGCACCGACATCACCCTTCAAAAGGGCATCAACGTACGGGTCGCAAGGCCGCTCACCGAACAGCTGCTGATTCCCGATGGCAGTCGCAACCCAGTCGGGATTTGCCTGCTTGTCACGGATGAGGCCATTCTTGTCGCGAAGGTAGTCCCGCAGCATGTTCCAGTTATTTCGCGCTGCCGGCGGAGCTGACTCGCCCAGTGCGTCGTAGGTGAAGTAGCTCTTCACCAGGCCTTGATAGCAGCGACGGAACGCGCTGGGGCGCACCGACCAGCCGTCTACGCCGTCCAGAACCGCTTGGAAGCGAGGCCGGTCTTCGAGCACGCAGGAGCCGCTTGGCCGGTGCGGTAGACAAAGACCCCAGGACAGCAGGTATGCGTCACGGAACGATGCAACTTCTTGGCTTTGCCAGAAGCGCTGAATTGCTTCCAGCTGCAGGTCCTCGGAGAGCGCCCGGCCCCCGTTTCCTTTGGTGCGCTCCTGCATCAGGGTCAGCACGGTGTCGATGTTCGACGACACCGCCATCACCCGTGCGCCTTCCTCGGTGCCGGGGCGCAGCAGTGATGCGAGGTGGTCGAGTGGGCTCATCGCAGAGCACACTCGCCAAAGTTGCCCGATAGGGGCATCGCCGAAGCTCGGTGCTCGCCCATGCCGAGGAACTCCATGCGCATCTCGACGCGTCGACTTTCTTCGTCGGTGTCCTTGGCAGCGTTGAACGAATACCCGCCGACCAGGAACAGGCTTCGGACGTCTTCCTTCTGCTGGTCCGAGAGCAAGTTGGCACCACCCATGGCGAACATCGTGCACAGGACGCGCTGGCTACGCTGGAGGCTGAGATTCAGGTTGCTTAGGTAGGAGCCGGTCTTGTCGGTGTAGCCCTCAACGACCACGCGCTTGAGCACCTTCTTTCCCAGGTCGTCGTTCGCTAGCGTGAGAATTTCCGGGACGAACTGTCGCAGCACGCTTTCCTGGTCAGCTGCGAGATTGGACTTACCGAAGGCGAATCTGGCGCGGTCGCCGAAGTCGATGACGCGCCGCTCCTTGTCGAGCTTGATGCCGTCGTACCGCTTGGCAGCCTCGGTGAAGCGCTCAAGGATGAGTTCGATGTCTTTGCGATGCTGCTCTTCTGCTTTCTCGCGCTCGGTGACGTTCTTCGTGACCGCAAGCAGAGCCACGCCCATGACCACGAGGAACAGCACCATGAGCGCGGTCATGAGGTCAGCGAACGAGATCCAGAACGGCTTCTCCGCCTCGTCTCGGCCTCCGCGCTTGAGAACTATCTTGGCGCCAATCATTGGTTATACCCGCGCGGGCTTCATGTTGCCCATGGCTGCGAGCGTCACCTCAAGCTCCTGCACGCCGGACGACAGCAGGCCGACGGCACCGCTCAGCTTGTTGTGGAACTCAGTGTTGGCCTTCTCGAGGGTTCGCTTCACCTCGGTGGCGAACGTTGTGTGCGCCTCGCCGAGCACACGACTCACGCCAGCCAAGTAGTCGTCAGCTTGCTTCTGCGCCGCGCCCAGCCGAGTCGCAGAACTCTCGATGCGAGCGAGGACGTCACCGGTGAGGGATGCTTCCTTGCGAGCAAGCTCCACCGTTGCACGCAGTTCGGAGACCAGCTGACCAACGGCGTCCCGCTGCGTTTTGTAGTCGCGAAGAAGCTCTTGGAGCGCAACTGAGCCCGATGTCAGGGCGCCAGATGTCTCGGACAGCCTTGCCGTCACTTCGGCTGCCTGCCCCATAACGCTGGTCACGCGTTCGCCGGCAGCCGCGAAGTTGCGGGACGCCGTACCAAGTTGCTCTGCGCCCGCGTTCATCTTGTCGACGGAAGAACTGGTGGTCTGGGTAAGCACTGCGACGTTCTGAGCCATCTGCGCGGAAGCGGTGCTCATCTCTTTGATGGCCGCCTCGACGGATTCAGACATGCTGCTGACAGCGCTCTTCGCCCGGTCGGTCATTGACTGCTCGCGTGAGCGATTGCCCTCGAAGACCTGCGCCTGCGACTCGCTGAGCGTGGCCAGCATGCCGGCGACCTGGGTGCCAATGGTCTCCAACGTGGTCTGCAGCTTGGTGTTGGTCTCGGATTGCGACGATGCGACCAACTGGCGGATTTGTTCGACGAACGCGGTCGACTGCGCATTCATCGCCTCCTGCCGGGCTTCCATCTTTTCGATGGCTTGCGCCATCCGCTCAGCCATCGCGTCAGTGGAGCGGCGGCTCGACTCTTCGATGTTGGAGACGAGTGTTTGCAGGGTACCCACGGCCTCCTGAATGCTCTTCGCCGTCTGCTGGTTAAGGTCGCTGAGTCCGGAAATCTGCCCGCCGAACAGATCGTTCAAGCGCTGGCTGAAACTGACCATAACGTCTTGCAGCATCCGCGCGGCCGTGGCGCTCTGGTCGCCACTGGCCGACTTCACGGTGTTGGCGATGTCCTGCAGCGGCCCCTGCAGGCTCTGCTGAATACTCTCGGCGATGGTGACTCCCAGCGCTTGGTTGTCCTGCCGGGTCGCTTCCACTTGCTCCTTGGAGGTCTGAGCGAGACGCTCAGAAAGGAAAAGCTGCGACTCCTTCGCGGAGGTGATTTGTGCGGTGGTGAGCTCACGAAGCAGTTCGCCCAACTCCTTGACCAGGGCGTCTTTCAGGATTTTCGACTGGCTTGCCGAGTCCTCCGAAGCCCGCACCAAGCGCGACAGATACTCCTCGCCTGCGCCCGAATCGAAACGGGCATCGATTGCATGCGCAATCTCTTCCGTGCGGCGGTACAGGGACGCCAACAGCAGCTTCTCGAAAAACGTGACGACCATGGCTGCGCCGATGGCCGCTGCCGAAATCAGAAAAGCTTCGCCCACCGAGTGCATTAGCGACTCAAGGCTGGCTCGAACCGTGGCCGCGTTCTCACTCACCTGGAATACGCGCAGACCCTCGATGAGGCCGCTGAATGTGCCAATGATGCCGATGCCAGTGAACAGGCCAGGCAGGTGCTTGAAAAATTCCGTGCGCAGCCGGCTGTCGACAACAAACTGGCTGTTGAAGTAAAGCTCAGACGGAACCGTCGCGCGAATGGCGACGGTCGTCAGTTGACCGTCACGCTCTTCGCGTTGGATGTGGAGGGAGTCCTGGTACTCCTTCCAGAGGTGCGAGAGGCGCTTGTCCTTGGCGAAGACCTTCTTGAATTCAGAAGCGAAGTTCTTGGACTCAAATTTCTTGATGCGCCGCTGTATCGACGACAGTCGAAACCAGTGCAGCACGCCTGGCGCGAGGAAGACGACGAAAAAGATGAGGACCAGCACGGCGAGCACACCACCGGTCGCCAGGACCGGGGTCGGAGTGGTCGCCAGGATTGATTGGTAGTTCACTTGGAGAGGCCTCCCGCCGGTGTCTTGCTCTCGGTTGTTCCCACAGGCACTGCATCAAGACCGTGCTCTTCGCAGTACGCGAAGAGCAGCGCTTCGAGCATATTCGTCTGCGACCGTCGTTCACGGGCGGCTGCCGCTTCCAGCAGACGCTTGAAACGGGGTGAGACACGGAAGCTCACAGAGACATTTTTTCCCTCGGGCATAGCAGCACTTTGGTTGTATAGAACCCCACCATACATGTGTCTAAACGTTTCAGGAAGGTAATATTTCACGAATCGCTCGTCGGCCCCACGGAGAAACCCGAGTGCCGCGGCACTCCACGCACTACAGCTTGAGGCAGCGCACGGAAACGGTTCCTTGTTTTCCGATGACAGGTTGACTATGGCCTGTTAACACCAACCGCAAGCCATCAGTGAAGAGAGCGAAGCTGATGAAGGCGGTGAACATGACGTCCAGCTTCTCAAATCGGGAGAAGATGCGCCGATAGCCCTTGACCCGACGGAACAAGCGCTCGACTTCGTTGCGACGCTTGTACATGGCGCGGTCGTATTCCCACGGCTCGACGCGAGTGCGCAGTGGCGGGACGACAGGGATAAAGACTTTGCAGTCAAGCTCGACAAACGCGTCTGGGCGACCATCCGTCGGTAAGGCTACCTTCAGGTATCGGGAGGGGACTGCGAAAGCGCGAGACATACGGTGTTAAGCCGCAGCTGTCGATGAGGCGTGAAGTACGCGGTCAATACATCTCTAGAAGAGCCAGCGACCCAGAACTCAGTAGTTCGCCATCGGGCAGGCCGGACCCCGGGGCATGAAGCAAGCGGCGCGAGTTGGTGCTTCTTAGTAGCCCCAGTCCTCATGCCTCACCGGTAACCTATTGAGCTGCTTTCGCAAGTGCTGCCACTGCGGCAAGTACATCGCCATGATGGACGAAAACCGCTCGTTGTGCGTCGGCTCCAGCAGGTGGGCCAACTCATGCACCACGATGTACTCCAGGCACTCGGGAGGCTTTTTGGCCAGGTCGGTGTTCAGCCGGATGTAGCCTGATTCCGGCGTACAGCTGCCCCACTTGGTTTTCATGCGCTGAACGAACACCCGGGCTGCCTTTACGCCCAGCAGCGGCTCCCACTTGGCCAGCAGCGCGGGCACCACGTCCCGCACCTGTTGCCGGTACCAGCCATCCAGCATCTCTTCACAGCGCGCCGGGTCGGAGCCGGGGCGCACTTGCAGCTGCAGCTTGCGCGGCGTCAGGCTCACAGCCGGTGCTGCATCGGCAAAGCTGATTTCGAGGAGGTAGCGCTTGCCCCACAGGTAGTGGCTTTCCTTGTTCAGAAACTCGCGGGGCGTTTCGCGCTCCTGGGCCTGCAGCTTGCGCTGTTGTGAACGGATCCAGGCCAGCTTCGAGATGACGAACAGGCGAATGGTATCCAGGGCCATGCTCTGCGGCGCGGCCACACGAACCTTGCCTGCGGGCGGCAGCACGCTCAGATGCACGTGCTTGATAGCCTTGCGAGTCACCTCCGCGTGCAGTTCGCCCAGATCCAGCACGTCGCGCATCAGTATTCCTTCTGCGCAAAGACAATGGGGAACAGACGGTTCACTTCCTTGATGTCCTTCAGAACATCAAACATGGCTTGCTTGACCAATTGCTCCTTCGCCACCACGCCGCGCCAGCCATCCGGGCGCTTGGACTTGATGGCGGCATCCAGCAACAGCACGGTGTCCAGCGCCTTGCTCGCACCGCCGTAGACGGACTCGGGCTGTTGCGCGGTGTCGCTGAGGACGTGGTCCTTCAGGTTGTTGTACAGGGCGAGCTGGCCGCTGGTCTTCAACTGCTGCGGTGTGTCGTCTGACTTGCCTGCGGCCACCTTGTGGGCCACGTCGGCGATGCGAGAAAGGTAGCCCTCGTACTCGATCGCACGGTCCTTGCGCAGTCGGATGATCTCGTCCAGCAGCGCCGACATCTTGGCGAAGTAGGCCGGGTCGGTCAGTTGCTCTTTCAGGATCTTGCTGCGGACGTTGTTCTCGATGGTTTCGGCGATGGATTCCCGGTCGCCCTTCATTTCGCTCAGGCGCTCGGCAATCGCGTTGGCGATGCCCGTCTTGACGATCAGGTCCAGCAGGCCGATGCCGTCAAAGGGCGAAATCTTGCGTGGCGCCTGCGCCTCGATGTAGGTATCGATGAGGTGACGCATGTCCGCCTCGTAGGGTTTCAGATCCAGGGTCTCGCCAGCGGCCTTGCGGATGATCTCGCGCAGGTTCAGATAGTGCCTCTGCAGTCCTTTGATCTGTTCGATTTGCGCGGGTGTGTAGTCGGCAGACTCCAGCTCATCAGCCAGATTGGCGTAGGCGCGCACCAACGCCACCACGGCCTTGTAGAGCGCCACGCGGTGCGGCTCACGCGCCTTCAGGTCATCCGCGATCTCGGTGTTGCCGCAGAAGTAGTGGATGTGTTGCAGGTCGCCCTTGGGTGGCTCCACGGGCTCGCACAGCAGGGCCAAGGCCTCCACTGCGTCGTCCAGGCGCTCGCGGCTGGCCTCCAGGCGGTCCTTGACCATGATTTCTGGGTCGGCGCCACCAGCGCTGTGGTCCAGCTCGGCGGTGTAGACGGCAATGGCCTTCTCGACCTTCTTGAACAAGTCCTTGTAGTCGACGATGTAGCCGAAGTCCTTGTCTTCTCCGTCCAGCCGGTTGGTGCGGCAGATGGCCTGGAACAGGCCATGGTCCTGCATGGACTTGTCGATGTAGAGGTAGGTGCAAGGCGGGGCATCAAAGCCGGTCAGCAGCTTGTCCACCACGATCAGCAGCTTCATCCGGGCGGGGGCCTTGATGAAACGCTCCTTCACATCCTGCTCGTAAGTCTCGGTCTTGTTTTTGCCTGGCCGGGCAGGCACGTCCTTCAGCAGCTTGGTGTAGGTGCTGTAGATGAACTGCTTGTCGCTCTCGGTGTTGGCGCCGGTCTCTTCCTTGCTCACGTCTGAGGCCTGCGGGTTGTAGGACGTGACCACCGCGCAGCGGTTCTTGAACACCGTCTTGCCAAACAGCACGAAGTACTTGCAGGCCTCGTAGATGCTGGACGCCACGAGGATGGCGTTGCCCCGCTCACTGGAAAGGCGCGGCTTGACGGCAAAGTCAAACACGATGTCGGCCACCACCCGGTCCATGCGGGCGCGCGAGCTGAGCACATTCTGCATCGTGCCCCACTGCTTCTTCAGCTCGTCCTTCTGCCAGTCGTTCAAGCCCTTGGTCTTGGCTTCGAACCACTGGTCGATCTGATCAGAGTTGCCTAGCTTCTGGTCGATGTCACGTGCTTCGTACACCAAGTCCAGCACCACGCCGTCTTCCACGGCTTCGGCAAATTTATAGGTGTGGATGTAGCCTCCGAACACCTCCAGGCTGGTCTGCGCGTCCGCCTTCATCAGCGGTGTGCCGGTGAAACCGATGAACACCGCGTTGGGCATCATGGCCTTCATCACCCGGTGCAGCTTGCCGCTTTGCGTGCGATGGCATTCGTCTACAAAGACGTAGAGCTCGCCCTGGGTGGGGCTGGGCTGGGCGGCCAGGTCGCGCAAGAAGGCCTCGAAGTCATCCACATCGCGGCGGCCAAACTTGTGCACCAGCGAGCACAGCAGTCGCGGGTTGGGCTGTGCCAGTTGCCTCATAAGGTTGCGGCCACTCTGGCTGCGGTGGATGGTCTCGCCCGCGTCCTTGAACACGCGCTCGATCTGCCGGTCCAGCTCGTCCCGGTCGGTGATGATGACCACGCGGGCGGCTGAACGGTTCTCCAGAATCCAGCGGGCCAGCAACACCATCAAGATGCTCTTGCCCGCCCCTTGGGTGTGCCAGACAATACCGCCGCGCCGTTGCTTCACATGGTTTTGCGCCGCCTTGATGCCGAAGTACTGGTGCACGCGGGGCAGCTTCTTGATACCGCCATCGAACAGCACAAAGTCGTGCATCAGCTCCAGCAGGCGGGCCTTGCTGCACAGCTTGGCGAGGTACTTGTCCAGCTTGTAGCCAGCGTTGTCGGCCTCGTCTTCCTTCCAACTCAGGAAATACTTCTCCTGCGTCTCGATGCTGCCGTAGCGCAGGCCTTCGGAGTCATTGCCCGCCATCACCAGTTGCACGGTACTGAAGAACCAATCGTTGAACTCAGGCCGTTGGTTTGACAGGCACTGCCGTATGCCTTCACCCAGTCCCACGCGGCTGTTCTTCAACTCCAGCATGCCCACCGCGAGGCCGTTGAGGTAGAGGACGATGTCGGGCCGGCGTTCGTGCCCGCCCTTGAGCGTGACTTCTTCGGCGATGGCGAAAACGTTGTTGGCGGGTTCCGCCCAGTTCACCAAGTGCACTGTCTCGTTCACCTGGCCGGCTTCCACCTTCACCGACACGCCGTAGCGCAGCAACTCGTAAATCGCCTGATTGGCGGCATACAGACTGCGCCCGTGCAGCAAAGCCTCCGAGCGCAGCTTGTGCAGGGCGGCGCTGACGTGTGCGGCGCTGTAGCCGCTACGAGTCAGAAAGGCCGTCAGCAGGCCTTCTTCAATGCAGTGGTTGCCGGCCCTGTCAGACCAGTCGCCCAGGTGCTGGTAGCCCAACGTGTTGGTGAATAGTGCCACCACTCGGTCCTGCGTGGCCCGCTCGGGCTTGCTGACATTGCTCATCGGTTTCCTCTCGGGGGCGGATCTGGCGGATGGTGTCAGTGCTTGATCAGTTTGAAGCTCACCTGGTAGCGGTAGAAGCTGATACTGGGAACGGCCAACAAGGCCCAGCGCAGTTTCTGGTCGTCGTCCAGCGCAATGATCACCCCTTCCACGGTCTGGTGGGCTTCGGCGATCTGTTCTTTCACATAGCCCATGTAGCGCAGGATTTGCCCCACCACCACGTCCGAGGCCCGGCCGCGCTTGAGCTCCACCACCAGCAGGCGCTGGTCATCACGGCTGACGGCCAGAATGTCGATGGGGCCGGCGTCGGTGCCGTACTGCTGCCCCACCAGTTCGCCGTCTTCCTCGTAAATCTTGAAATGCGGCGCCAGCTCGGTTTGCGCCCAGTTCTTCACCAGGAAGTCCTCCAGGTGCTTCTCCATAGCAAACGCCACCGGGTCTTCCACCACCGGATCGGTAGCCATGATGTCGGGCACGGTCTGGCCGGGCAACGCGGCAAGGAACTGCTCGATCTCCTGATGGTGATCAGTGATGGTGCTCACCGTGCCGATCGACCCTGTCGAGTTGCGCAGGGCCTCGCTCATCGCCGCACGCGCAATGGTTATGGGCAGCCAACTGACTTGGCGGCGATGAGGCAGAACCTGGCCTGGGGCGTAGCAGTATTCGCCGTCCACGATCCCCACGTGATACACGCCCGAGCCGTCAGGGCTCAGTACCACGTCACCCGGCCGAATGCCCTTGGCGACCGTCCACAGCGCGCCGCAGGCCAGTCCTGCGGCAATCCTGCTCTTTCCGGGGAAACGCTTTAGGAAAACCGGGATGAAAGCGGTATTGAACTGCCGCCACGCATCGGGAAGCAAGCCACTAAGGTCCTGTTCGATGCCGAAGTCGGCGCCGATGAAGCCGCCGGCCAGGCATTCAGTAGCGTGAACGCTCTGGCGGCCCAGCATCACGCGGTAGTAGCTCTTCACGGGCTTGGTCATGCGGTGGTCTCCACGAGGCGGATGCGGCCGGTCAGCAGGGCTTGCGCCATGGCTTCTTTGAGGGCTCGGGCTTTGGTGAGGCGGACTTCGAGTACGGTCATTTCCGCATCCAAGTCGGAAAGTATTTGGGCGATAGCGGCCTGCTCATCCGGGCTTGGTACTGTCAGTGGCACGTCCAGAAATTTCTCCCGTGGCAGATGGGCAATGCTGGTCTGGGTCACGTAGTTTTCAAGCGCACCGCTTTGAGACCAGAGCTTCAAGTGTTCCAACATCAGACGTGGGTTGTAGCCCTGCAATGGGCGAAGCCGATGCAGCGCCTTCTGGTAGTAGCACTCCTCCATCGGCTCGTCCCAGATCGCTGCACGCCCAACCTCTCCGCCCTCGCACACCAGCAGGTCTCCCTTCCTTAGGCGGTATCGCTCTAGTTCGTTGGCGCTTATCGCCATGAACTGGCGTTCAGCGACGTCAATCCGCCCCCATTGCACGGCACGATTGCCTAGATAGGGTTTTCGCAAGCCGACATTGCGTTCGCTGTCGAGCATCTTGCCAAGGGCAATTTCAAACTGTTCGCCTACGGTAGATGCTCGCCACGCCAACTTGAACCCCGGCAATCTGCGCTTGCCGGTGAGCAGTTCCTGCATGGCGCCTTGCTTGATCTGGCGCTTCTTGGCCAGCAGTTGCTCTAGCGAGTCGATCAGGGCATCGGCGTTTGAGAGGGCTTCGGCGATGGCCCGCTGCTCCGCCGGAGGTGGGATGTCTAACAGGACGCGACGTAGGTTGCTTTGGCCGATGTTGGCGCGAACTGCGCCCTGTCCCATCGCAATGATCTGAGAACGAACCTTTGGGGCTCTCAATGCATACGCTGCAAATTTGGAGTCAACGGTATTGCCTAGCGCGCGTGCCCGAATGACGAAGCCTCCGAAGACAATGCAACCTTTCCCTAGGTATGCAGCAGCTAGCCCGACTTCTTCGAGCACCTCCGACGTTCTGTTGAATACCAGGTCACCGACGCGTACTTCGTAGATAGAAATGGCCGTATCCGACAGTGTCACGCGGCCGGTGATATCTCGATCACAGATATGCGAGAAGCTAATGGGCTCAAGCACATTGATGAAAGGAATGCCCGTTCCATATGCTCTGCGATCCGCGTTGACGCCGTTCTTGAAATCGTACAGAGCGGCCAGCGGCAAGGTCTTCCAACCAACGCGCGGCGTGTCTGAGGGATGGACGTTCACAGCCATGCGAACCCCATCTTCGCCAGCTGCCCCGTCACCCGCGCGTCCATGTCCTCCACCTGCCGCACCAATTGTGGCAGCGTCTGACCATAGCGCTCGGTCAGTTCCCTCACCCGCCCGGTCAGCGCCTGGCTCACGCGGTCCAGCTCACCGTGCACGGCTGTGCCTAGCGTGGCCAGCCACTTGTGGTCCACCACTAGGGATTTCACCTCGTCGGCGGTTAACGTGGTGTAGCGCGCCAGGGTTTTGGCGTCGAGCGCGGCGTCCAGGGTCTTGATGCGCTTCTTCAGCGCGCCGACCTGCTCGGACAGGGCCAGCCAGCGTTGCAGCACAGGCAGTTCGTCCTCCGGATCGTTGTCGCGTACGACTTCCTTGATGCGCGCCTTCACTTCCTTGTCGTTGATCTTGTCGAAGCCGGTGAAAACCGCATCGTCGCCGCTGTGTTCTTCCTCCAGTTCTGTCAATGCCGTCTGTGCGCTCTCTAGTTCTGCAGCCAACTTGTCCAGCGTCGCCTGCTCGGCGGTAAAGTGATGTTGCACCAGCAGGGGCTTGGGCACCAGGTCGCAGGCCCAGCCTTTGTCCACGGCTTTGCCCGGTGTGCCGTCCTTATTCTTCTTAGTCTCCAGCACCCGGTAGGTCTGCGCCCTCCAGCCGTCTTCGGCGATTAGGTAGGCGTCGTCCTGCATCGTCTCAGCCCAATAGTCCATAAGGTGCTGGTAGACGGCATAGGGGTCGATCAGCTTCTCGGCGGTGGGTTGGTGCTCGTAGTGGTCCAGCAGGCCTTCAGCGCCACGAATCAAGTCTTTCGGATGGAAGCCGCCCTGGTCCAGCGATTTGAGTCGACTCGCCGCCGCCCCACACCATTTGTCGAAGTGCGTGTTCATCGCGGCGGTGAACGCCTGAAACTCCGGGTGCTGATGAATGGTGGACTTGATAGTGGCCGGCGCCACGGCCAGGTCCAAATAGCCGGGTCGTCGAGGCTTGAACAGGGCCGCGCGCAGCTTCGGACATACCGCCCAGTAACGCCCCAGGGCCTGCACGTCAGCCTCTGGTATGCCGCCGTTCAGGTGGGCGTCAATGTCTTGCTGGTCCTCGGGCGCGCTGCTGTCGATGTAGCGCGGCAGGTTGAGGTTGAAGTCGTTCTTTTCCACCTCGTCCAGGCCGACCATGCGGGCGTAGCGCGGGTCGCTGCCGTCCAGCGTGGTGAAAGTGTCCACGATGCGGTGCAGATCGCGCTCGCGCAGGCGATTCTTGGGGCCATCCTTCATGAAACCTTGGGCGGCGTCGATCATGAAGATACCCTTACGGGCTGCGGCGTCAGCCTTGTCGATGACGATGATGCAGGCCGGGATGCCGGTGCCGTAGAACAGGTTGGCCGGCAGGCCGATGATCGCCTGGATGAGGCCGCGCCGAACCAGACTCTTGCGGATCTCGGCCTCAGCGTTGCCGCGGAACAGCACACCATGCGGCAGGATGCAGGCGGCCCGGCCTTTGCTCTTGAGCGAACGAATGATGTGCAGTAGGTAGGCGTAGTCACCTTGCTTGTCGGGCGGCACGCCAAAGCCCTCGAAGCGTCCGAACGCGTCCGCGTCGGGCTGGAGCCCGGTACGCCAGCGTTTGTCCGAGAACGGCGGGTTGGCCACCACGTAGTCGAAGGTCTTGAGCTGATCGCCATCGAGAAACTTGGGGTCGGCCAGAGTGTTGCCTTGCTCAATCACGGCACCGGGGTTGTGGTGCAGGATCATGTTCATGCGCGCCAGGCCGCTGGTGGCTTCTTCTTTCTCTTGCCCATACACGGTGACTTGCGTCGGCGCGGCCTCGGCCACTTTCAGCAACAGCGAGCCCGAGCCGCAGGTCGGGTCGTACACGGTGGTGGCGCGGCTGGTCTTGGCCTTGGCAATCCCCAGCACCTGGGCCATCACGCGGCTGACTTCGGCCGGCGTATAGAACTGGCCCTTGCTCTTGCCACTCTCGGTGGCGAAGTGGCGCATCAGGTATTCGTAGGCATCGCCCAGGATGTCGTCGCCATCGGCACGGTGCTTGGAAAAATCCAGGTCCTTGGATTCAAAGATGCCGATCAGGTTGTCCAGTTTTTGAACTTTTTCCTTGCCCTGACCCAGCAATGCGTCGTCATTGAAGTCGGCCTTGATGCGCAGGTTGTTGGCATCTTCCAGGGGCCGGATGATCCGCTTGTTGATCTGATCGCCGATGTCGCTGCGCCCTTTCAGCGCGACCATGTCGGCAAAGCTGGCGCCCGGGGGAATCTGGATGGGCGCAAAAGGCTGGTCAGCGTACTTGTCGCTGATGTACTTGATGAAAAGCAGGACCAGCACGTAGTCCTTGTACTGGCTGGCGTCCATGCCGCCGCGCAACTCGTCGCACGAGGCCCAGAGTTTGGAATAGAGATCGGATTTCTTGATAGCCATGTGTTTGCGGTGAATCGCCTCCGGCTCAAATGGAGGCCGATGGAGACGCGTCAAGCCACCTCGGTGGGGAGCTTGTGGGTACGTGACCGAGGGTCGATCTCGGTCATCCACCAATCGTAACCATTCGCGCACGCCGCATCCCGCGGGGCCAGTTTGGCCTGCTCGCCGCATTCGTGATCTCGCCGGTCATCTTCATGGTAGTCAAGGGCCTGGTCGGACTGGCCATCATCAACTTCGCGCCGGTCGCCGGCATGAAGTTCACCAACTGGAAGCTGCCGGCCTGAAGAGCGAAGCGCGCGAGAACCCCATCGAGACGCGCCAGAACATCGCCCTGCAAGCGCGCCAGCGCATCCGTGCGACCGAGGGCGAGCTGACGACCTTCCTCACCGAGGTGCGCAACTTCTAAGACGAGGTGCGGGCACTGAGCGAAGCCCAACGTGAAGACGCAGCTGATTTCGCTGCGCAACTGCAGGACCTGCGCCGCCTGACCGAAATGAAGAAGCTGGGCCTCGCCGCGGCGCGGCGCGCGAGCAAGCCGATGCCGCCTCGGCTCACGCCCAGACCCTGAGGGTGGCCAACCGCTCGTGCTACGACACAGTGCCGCAGCGCGCGACGAAGGCTTTGGGAGCTTGAACTATCGGCCAACGGATAATGAGTCTGTGAAAAAAGAAGTCACAGACCCTTGATTGTGGAAATTCCAGCTGTATCAGCCAGACCAGCGGATTCGCCGGTACTTTTGCCGGTATCACCGACAACCCAAGAGTTAAAAATCGAGCTTTCATGAGCCTTCCGGAAGGACATTCGATCCCCTCCGGGCTCCAACCGCGACGGGTTTCTCCAACTTTTGCGCCGTTGCTCCGCCGGAAGGACGACGCACAGAGCACGCATGCGCGAGCTACCGCCAAGTCGACGCGCTTGCTGCCCACGAATGCGGCAGTAGGTTTAGCCCGCCCGTCGCCTGCTCGCTCCCTCGCGGTACACCCCCTCCGATCTCTCCCAAGACTGCCCAGCCATCCTCCGAGAGGTGATCGCAGCCGTGCTACCGGTATCCGTTGACTCCCACAAATGCGGTATTTGGTTTGCAAAATGGCATGGATAGATTCGGGCCTTCCACCACGAGGAGACGTCGATGAATTACAAGAGCCCGCTATTGGCATTCGGCCTTTTTCTTTACGCCGCCCTTACGGGCGCCAATGAAGCGCAGCGCGCATGCGGGGACTTCGACAGCGCCGTCATGACAACGCGCGCGCAATGCCAGCGCGAGCGAACACAGGACGACAGAGAGTACTGCGCAGCCACCAAGCTCAAGCGCGCCCAAGACGCACACGCCTCGTGCATTGTTCGATTCAACACCCGGGGAGCGGGATCCGTTCAAGAAGCCAGGGAGCGCTCAAATCGTATACGGCGGGAACCCTGAGGCGAAATAACGCTTGCAATTCATCATTGACCAAACAGGGCTTTATAGGAGTTCACATGATTCGATTTTCTCTCGCTATCTTGCTGGCATTCGTCTCCTCTCATGCACTCGCCAGCAATTGGACGACATCCATGGACAACAAAAGAAAATGTGAAACTGCCGCTCATGAGGCTGAAAAAAATCGCCGACCGATGGCGGCCAACCATTACAAGCAATGCGCCAAGGATTTTCAGACTGCTGCCCAATATTTTCGGGAGAATGATCAGGCGTACAACGGGAAAACGGCTTTTCAGCGTGGGCTTGACCAATACAACAGGGGGAACATGCAATAGCCAATATACCTCGGTGCGCTGATCGAGAAGATCGGCCACTAGGATGAGCTTGGTGGTCCATTTTTCCTCCCATCTTCCCTCCTCCTGGCCGTCCTTGCCCGCCTTCGTGCGGGCTTTTTCTTGCCCAAGACAATCCTCGCCCACTGGTTTCCGCAGACTCCCACAAATGCGGTATTTGGCTTACGAAACTGCCAGCTAAATTCCGGCGACCGCATCGGATGAGGAGGGATAGCTATGCGGATCACTCGTGCCTTGGCCCTTGGCAGTCTTCTGCTAGGAATTGTCCTGCCCATGCCAGCCCAAGCGTCGGAAAACGACAGCGCATGCGTTGGCCAGCGCAATAACACGCTCTACAACAAGTGCAATTTCAGCGTTGACGTTTGGTTCTGCGTTGTCAATCCCAGACAGACCAAGCACTTCTTCGACGGCTCTTCCCACTTCGAATGCCCCAACGGAGGCCTTAGCGCGCTGGGCCCGGGCCAAGAAGAAGGCAACATCCTTCATGGCACCGTGCATTGGGCAGCCTGCTCGACAGAGCACAGGGCCACGAACAGGTGGCGGTATGTGGAAGGGGCCGGCTACAAGGGGTTTTGCATTCCCGAGAAGGAAAAAAGCACGCAGAGGCAGGCATCCCCCTCAAGTGACGCTTCTCTTGCGTCGCCTCACGGCTGTGAAGTCATGGCGAAAGATTTGGAAGGGATGAACAGTCTTCCGAATACCCCGGAGGTAAAAATTGAGCGTGCCGCGAAGTTATATACATACGCCAACCGAGGCTGCGGAAAAGCCACCAACGCCCACAAACAAGAATTTTTAGACGCATATCGCCAACTTTCAGCAGAGTGCAAGCGGGCCCGGGGCAGAAACTGCGACCCCTTGAATGCTCATGCCATCTCGACGGCTCAACGTCCTGTGCCACAACCTTCCGCCAGCCCCGCACCCGATCAAAAGCAGCCTTCAATGGGTTCGGGCGGATTTCGTCAAGCAACGCTGGCTGACTGCAAGTCGGAGCAACAGCAATTTATCAAGAGCTTTGGCGACGACGGGCAGACCCGGGGGAACATCAATCGACATCTGTACGACGCAAATGAACCTCCGGACCGGGAAACGGTCGTGAGGGATGCGAACAGGTTCCAAAACTCGGAGCGCCTTCGAGCCTGCTTCCTCAGGGCACGACTGGGAGTGCAATAGTCTCGTACAGCAGTCCCCAAACGACACGACCCACCGGTTCCCGTGGACTCCCACAAAAGCGGTATTTGGTTTGCAGATCGCTCCGCTAGATTCGGCCGATCACAAGACCGAGGAGAACGTCATGACGATGGCGACCACCGCACGAGAACCAGCGCCCGTTTCCAATTCCATGCGCAAAGGGCACCAGCGCCCAAGGCAGGCGATCCGGCTTCCGCACCCTTTCCTGTCGGCACTCGTCCTCAGCGCCTGTGTGCTCGCGGTCCCCATGGCAGCGCGGGCCCAGGTCAATCCCGAGATCGCGAATTGCCTCGAGCTCAAGGACGAAGCCACGGTCACCCAGGCCGACCTTTGCTCGGCCCACATCGGTTGCCGTTTCGTGCTGAGCGCGCAGAAGACCTGCGCGCGCGCCAAGGGCTACCTCGAGCGGCTGCAGACGGCCATCGGCGAAGGCACACGCAACTTCTTCGGCTTCTACCGCAAGGAGGTCACGCCCGATGCGATGTTCACCGCGGTGCTCGAGGGCGATGACCGCGAGAACGAGCGCAAGCTCGGTGGCCTGGCGCAGCCGCAGCGCCTGTCGCAGGAGATCGGGGCACGCGTGCGCGAGGTGGGCACTGGCGACATGCTGTCCGGCAAGAGCAACGGCGACACGACCTGGGTCTACTACGGGCAAGTCAAGGACGGCAAGGCAGACGGCACCGGCACACGCATCTTTTCCGACGGCGAGATCCAGCGCGGACAGTTCAACGCCAATCGCGTGCATGGCTCCGCCGACATGCTGTACGCCCCCAATGGCAATCGCTACGTGGGAGAGGTGGCCAGCGACAACCGCGAAGGACAAGGCGTGCAAGCGCTCAGGGACGGATCGACGCGGTCAGGCACATGGAGCAAGAACGCATCCTTCCAGGGTACTTTTTCGCGCGCCGACGGCACACGTTTCGAAGGAAGCATGAGCACCAACTGGCGCACACAAGGACGTGAGTACCGCGCCGATGGCACGCTGGCCGAAGAAGGCCGCTACGAGAACGGCAAGCTGTCGGTGGGCACGCAGTACGACGTGGCCGGTGTCCGCACCGAGGTCAATCTGCCGGCCGCACGCGAGGCCGCCACCCGTGAGGCCGCCGAGAAGACCAGGCTCGCAGCAGAAGCCGAGAAGCAACGCAAGCGCGAAGACGCCGCACGCGCCGAGCAGCAGTTCCAGTCCACCCTGCAGACCATGAACCCTGGTCAGTTGTTCGCACGCGCCGACGAACTGAACGCCCAGGGCGACCGCGCCCGCGCCCGCGAAGTGCAGCGCACGTTGATGAGCCGCTTCCCCGACCATCCGCTGGCGGCCACGACGGCGCGGCAGATGACGGGTGAGTCGGGTGGCAGCACGGCCGCGGGTGGAAGTTCATCGTCAGGGGGCACGACCAACGCGGCCAGCCGCCCTGCCGGAACGCGCCTTTCCAGCCAGACCTGCGAAGCCATGAAGCAGTCGGTCATCGCGACCAAGGTCGCCCCCAATGCCTCGATCACCGCCAGCCAGGAAACGGTGATGTTCATGACGAAAACAGTGCTGGACATGATCGCTGCCAACTGCCCCACCGAACCCGGCGTGACTCCCGCCCAGATCGCCGCGGAACGCCAGACGCGCCAGCAGCAGTACGCTGCCGCCGAGAACGCCTGCAATGCCGTGCAATCCGGCGGGCGTCGGTGCGTTGCGCAGAATCATTTCGGACCCGGCCGTTGAGGCCCTTGGCCCCCTGGCCGTCCGAGCAAGGAAAGGACCACCTGACAACGAGTCGTCGCTGAAAGAATGGCACGGGCAGCGGACGTCGACCCTGGCCGCTTGCGCCTTCAGCGTGTCTTGCCACGCAGCCTGGTGGTCAAGGTGTACCAGCCGTGCTTCATGATGAGCAGCGACAGCACCCCCAGCACCACCGGGACGATGATGTACTCGGCCATCGAAGGCAGGTCCGTCATGGCGGTTCGCGACTTCTTGATCGTGTCCCAGACGGCGAAGGCGCCCATGGCGAAGCCCCCCAGGAGACTGAAGACCGCATCCGTGAGAAAACCGAACCAGGCCGCGAACCTGGACAGCGGCACGGCGCCCGGCCAGTCCAACGCCAGCCACACAAGGCCCAGCGCGAGCAAGGCGACCATGGCCACGAACCAGGCCACGAGCCCGTAGACAAGCAAGGGCACCATCGAGAAAAAGGCTGCGGACATGGCGGCCATCAGTGCCCGTCGGCGACAGCGGCCTGTGCACGCGCGGACAACGGCACGCCCGGCGGCAGCAGCGCCAGCGCCTGTGCCCCGCGCGCCGCAGTGCCCACATTGGCCACGAAGGTCCGCCGCGCGTCGTGGAACTCGAAGATCAGGTTGAAGGTGCCATAGGCCTCGCGCACATCGACCTGGCGGATGTCCGCAAAGGGCCGCTCGCGCTGGCGCAGCACGCGGTACACCAGCTGCTCGCTTTCGATGCGCAAGACAGGGTTCAGGCTGTTGGTCGCCAGCGCCACCCACGGCAGTCCGCGCAGGCCGGTGAAGGTGGCCACGACGGGCACAGCGCCGCCCTTGATCGCAAGGGGCGCAGCGCCCGCCCGGGGCGCCTTGGGCGTGCGAAGTTTCTTCCAGAACCAGTAGAGGAACCAGAACGACAGCCCTTGGAGGGCGATCACTCCGACGGTCCCCAGGACGGTCATCCAATCCATCTGCACGTCGCCTTCCTCTGTGACACAAGCCCGGGCCCTCCCCCGGCAAGGCGCCATTAAAGCAGAGGGCTCCATGCGCCAGATGCGCGCCGTCTGTCATTTGAATTCTGGATTCAATACTGTACATTTAAACAGTATTCTCAAGGAATCCACATGCCGAAGAACGCATCCCAGTCCAACGCGTGGGTGAACCATGACCCAAGCTGAACTCTTCTTCCCCCGGCCGGCAACGCCGCCCTCGCCCCTCTTCCACTTCCACGAGCCCGCCACTGCGGCCGCGCTCGAAGACAACGAAGACGAGCCCCGTGACGCCTTTTCCGCCAAGCTGATCGACTACCCCCATTCGTCGGCCGACGCGGTCAGGGTCGCCGAGCAACGCTTCCGGCGCGAACTCGAAAAGCAACTGGGCGCCGACGTGCTGCCGGCGATGCGCGCCTTCCAGAACGCCAGCGAGTCGAGCGACACCGACCTCACCAAGAGCGAACTCGCGTTGGCCGCGCGCTGGGTCAAGGCCTACGACGCCGCGCGCACAGCAGGCTTTCGCGACCTGGGCGACACGGACGAGGCGTACTTCGAAGTCAAGGCGATCTAGCCCTCTGGCGAGGGCTCGTACCAGTTTTCGGTGATGGCTCCCTCGGGGGCAAAAAGACACACTTCGACGCGTTTGTCTTGTTTGCTTTCACAGGGGAAGAGTCCATGCCGATCCACGTCCACATCCATGGTGTCCATGGGCAACCGCCGCGCGCCCGCGCCCTTCGGCACCTGGCTGCCGTGGCGTTGCTGGTTGCCGGCAGTGTCCATGCGGCCGGCCTGGTCCACGGCAACGTGGGCAATGTGGGCGCGGTGCAGTCGGGTGGATTCGGCGGCGTCGGCGGAGGTGCCGCCTCGGCCTCCGGCGACGGTGCGACAGCGCTGGGTGCGGGCGGCGATGGTGGCGTGGGAACGTCCGGCGGGACCGGCGGCACGGGAGGGGCCGGCGCCAGCGCCACCGCAAGCGGCACGACGGCAATCGGAGGCGGAGGCACCGGTGGAGAGGGCAGCGCAGGCGGCACGGGCGGCACCGGAGGACGTGGCGCACAGGCATTGACCAGCGGGGCCATCGCGCTCGGCGCGGGAGGCACCGGCACTAGCGGTTGCTGCGGCTTTTCCCCCCCGTCGGGCGGCAGCGGCGCACAGGCATCGGGCAACGCCGCCGTCGCCATCGGCAGCGCCTTGGGCTCCCAACAGGGCGCCCAGGCCTCCGGCAACGGCAGCACGGCCATCGGCGGCGCGAGCGACACAGCCTCGGGCGCCGCAGCACTGGCCGCGGGCGGCGTGGCGATCGGCTCGGGCAGCCGGGTCGCGAACGGTGCGAACGGCGGCGTGGCCATCGGCGCGAACTCGGTCGCCACATCGGCCAACACCGTGTCTTTCGGCAGCGCGGGACAGACGCGCGGCCTCGTGAACGTGAGCGCCGGCGCGGTGAACGCCACCAGCACCGATGCCGTCAACGGCGGCCAGCTGTACACCGTGCGGCAGGCCGCGGACACCGCACAGGCCGCGGCCTCCGCGGCCAATGGCACGGCCGTCCTGGCCAGGGACGCCGCGAGCGCGGCGCAAGGCACCGCCAACACCGCCCTGGGCGCCGCGCAAACCGCGCAGGCGGGCGTCGCCACCGTGCAGGCCGCGGCGGCGGCCGCCCAGGGCACGGCCAACACCGCGACCACAGCCGCAGCCACGGCCCAGGGCACCGCCAACACGGCCCTCGGTGCGGCGCAGGGCGCGCAAGCCAGCGCCACGGATGCCAAGGCCACCGCCGTCGCTGCGCAAGGCACGGCCAACACCGCACTGGGCGTGGCGAACAACTCGGTGCAGTACGGCGCGGGCGGTGCCCAGGTCGCGCTGAACGCCAACGGCGGCGCCGGCACCACGCTGAGCAACGTGCGCGCGGGCGTCGCCGCCACCGATGCCGCCAACGTCGGCCAGCTGCAGCAGGTGCAACAAGGTGCGCTGACCACCGCCAACACCTTCACGATGCAGCAGATCGCCGCCTTGCAGGGCGTCATGAACCAGGCGCTGTCCAACGGCCTGTGCAGCTTCAGCGGCGGCAACGTGACCTGCGGCACCGGCACGCAGGCCACGGGCACGGGCGCCACGGCGCTGGGCACCAACGCCACGGCCCAGGGCGACAACACCACGGCGATCGGCAACGGGGCGCAGGCGCGCTACGCGGGCTCGGTGGCGATCGGCGCGGGCGCGAAGGCGCTGGCCGATCCGACGACCGCCGTCGGCAACGACGCCATCGCCACCGGCAACAACGCGGTGGCGCTGGGCGCCAACACGCTGGCCGCGGGATCGAACTCGGTCGCCCTCGGCCAGGGCTCCGTGGCCACGCGCGACAACTCGGTGTCGGTGGGCAATGCCGCCACCGGCCAGACGCGCAGCATCGCCAACGTGGCGCCCGGCGTGCTGCCCACCGACGCGGTCAACCTGCAGCAGGCACAGCAGCTGACGGCGGCCGCGGTGTCGGAGGCGCGCAGCTTCGCGGCCAAGGGCGTGGCCGCGGCGATGGCGATGAGCGACGCGCCGATGCCGTCCGCACCGGGCAAGACCAGCTGGGCCGCGCAGCTGGCGAACTACAAGGGCCACTCCGCGATGGGTGCCAGCGTCGTGCACCGCCTCGCGACGAACATGCCGCTGGCGCTCTCCGCCGGGGTCAGCGGGTCGAACGGATCGGTGGGCGTGCGCGTGGGGCTCAAGGGCGAGTTCTGAGGCGACAGCGCAGCCCGCCCGCCGCGCATAAGAAAACACGAAAAGCGTATTTCCCAGCGACGGCATGGCGCGGGCACAGTCCCATGCCTGTATCGCTCTTTTTCCGGCGCGCCCTCGGGGCCGCCCGGCTCTCCATGGCATCCATCCACGACACGCCGACGCGCCCTGCCGCGCCCACGGCTCCCGCCCGCCCTTCCACGCTCGCACCCTCCTCTCAGCAACTCGCCGAGCGCTTCCGCCCCGTCTTCGCGCGCATCGCCGAGCACGCGGCACAGCGCGAGAACGACCGCGAACTGGCCTACGCGCCGGTGGCCTGGCTCAAGGCCGCCCGCTTCGGCGCACTGCGCGTGCCGCTGGCGCACGGCGGCCTGGGCGCCTCGGTCGAGCAGCTGTACGACCTGCTGATCGAACTCGGCGAGGCCGACTCCAACCTGCCGCAGATCCTTCGCGCGCACTTCGGCTTCATCGAGCGCCTGTTCGCCGAGATCGACCCCGCGCTGCACGGCCCGTGGATGCGCCTGGCGGCCGACGGCGTGATCTTCGGCAACGCCACCACCGAGCTCGGCGAAGGCGCGCTCGGCGCGCTGCAGACCACGCTCACGCGCGACGCGCAGAGCGCCGACACGTGGCGCCTGGACGGCGACAAGTTCTACAGCACCGGCACGCTCTACGCCGACTGGATCTCGGTCGCGGCCCAGCGCCTGAACGACGACGGCAGCAGCGACCGCGTGATCGCGCTCGTGCCGGCGGAAGCGGCGGGCGTCGAGCGTGTCGACGACTGGCGCGGCTTCGGCCAGCGCCTGAGTGCCTCGGGCACGACGCGCTTTCGCCAGGTGCGCGTGAAGCCCGAGCACGTGCTGCTGTACGTGCGCGACCAGCCCACGCCGCTCACCGCGCATTTCCAGCTCACGCACCTGGCAACGCTGGCGGGCATCGCACGCGCCATCGTGCGCGATGCGGTGGCCTTCGTGCAGCCGCGCAAGCGCGTCTACAGCCACGGCAGCGGCGCCACGCCGCGCGAAGACCCACTGGTGCAGCAGGTGATCGGCCAGCTCGCGAGCACGGCCTTCGTGGCCGCGTCGACCGTGCAGGCGGTGGCGCGTGGCCTGGGCGAGGTCGACCGCCACCTGCAACGCGGCGAGGCCGTGCCCGAGCAGCTGCTGTTCGAAGTGGAGCTGAACACCGCCAAGGCGCAGGCCGGCATCGTCGACGCGGTGCTGCAGGCGGGCACACGGCTGTTCGACATCGGCGGCGCCTCGGCGCTGCAGGAAGACCGGCGGCTCGACCGACACTGGCGCAATGCGCGCACGCTGGCGTCGCACAACCCGACGATCTACAAGGGACGCGTGGTGGGCGACCACCTGCTCAACGGTGCGCGGCCGACCTTCTACTGGGCGGTCGGCGCCACCGCGAGCTGAGACGGAAAGAAAGAAGAAAGAAGCCGCGAGGCGGTGTTCAGACCCGCGGCAGCGCCGCGAGAAAGGTCGACACCACGATGGCAGCCGCGCGATCGAGCTGCAGGATGTCGGCGACGTCGAAGGCGTTCGGCGCCGTGTGGCCGCTGGTGCCGAGCGGCTTGCGGATTTCGACCAGCACTTCGGCGGCGAGTTCGCGATCGCTGCGCGGACGGCCGTCGGGGTGCATCACCCACTCGTCGACCTGCTCGATGGGGATGCTGCGAAACACACCCACGATCGGGACGTACTTGTAGCGGTCCTCGCCCACGAGGATGGGCACGCTGAGATTGCAAAAAAACGTATTCGTCGACATGCGGAACGCCGTCGCTAGCCAAAGCAAAAGTTGATTAATTGTTTTCGAGTGTGACTCCGATAGTCATTTTCCCGACCGAGGGCATACGGCAAGACGTGACCTTCTGCACACAAAGTGCGGTCAATTCCGCCGAATTACTCGGGAAAACAACTACTTAATTCTTACACAAAGACACGGATGGCGCGCTTTGTGTACGATTTTTGGCATACGAAATGTTGCGACCGCCGCTTCGGCGGACAGAAACAGGCGCGCAAACAGCTGCGCCTCGCGGTGTCCGCACCGCGAGGAACGCAAAAAAACCAGAGGAAGAAATTCAGGCCGGCGCGCTGAACTGCGGCACGCGCCGCTCGATGTTGGCCTTCACGGCCTCGAGCTGGTTCGGGCTGCCGATCAGCGCCTGCTGCTCGACCGACTCGGCGATCAGCAGCTCGGCGGCGCTGTGCGCGAGCGACGCATTCAGCAGCCGCTTGCCGGCGCGGATCGCGTCGGGGCTCTTGGTTGCGATCTCGTGCGCCATCTGCAGCGCCTCGGCCAACGGGTCGGCGGCC
>Ga0207709_10000294_pt1 | contig 55899 bp, 39 predicted proteins | sample KBSM34metaG_FD_184397 | JGI IMG/M metagenome (GOLD analysis project Ga0207709, IMG submission 184397) | Miscanthus rhizosphere microbial communities from Kellogg Biological Station, Michigan, USA - KBS M3-4 metaG (SPAdes) (version 2) | ecosystem: Host-associated > Plants > Roots > Rhizosphere >...
AAGTTAAGCCCACCAGCGCCGATGGTACTGCTAACGCGGGAGAGTAGGCCGCCGCCAGTTTTTATTTTATTTTTAAAAAATCCTTTATCGCAAGATAGAGGATTTTTTTTTGCTTTATACCCAACTCTGGTGATAGGTAATAGGTGATAGGTAATAGCGTTGTCAACCCTCAACTCCTAACTATCAGCCCTTAGCTCTCAATTCTGAACTCTTTTTTATTTTTACAAAGAACGGGCTAAAGCCCGTCCCTATTAAATATCCATATTCTGGATAAGCTAACTTTACAACCAGGAGTCAATCATTGACCATTCATTATTCAGCACTCTTAACTCTCAACTCATTATTCATCATTCCAATTATCAATAAATAGTTTTCTATTTTTTAGATAACTCTAATTTTCTTTTCTTTTTTTAATTTCTGAATTTTCTATAGTTCTCAAACGTTTTTGGTATTTATAAATCTTCAACTTTCCCTTATATTTACCCGGAAATCATTAACTTTTATTTAGATAACTCCCATTAAATCAATGTTATTTTCATGTATATTATTTAATTTTTAATGGTATACTATTAAATACTGTTAAAATATTATATTTGTTCAAATCATTATGTATTATATGAACAGAACAATATTTAAGATAGGACTTCTCCCGTCTGTATTTTTTTGCTTTAATGGGTTGTATGCACAGAATACTGACTCAACTAAAGCTTCGAAAATTGATGAGATCGTTGTAACAGCTTATGGTGTTAAAAAGGAGAAGAAAGCTTTGGGATATTCTTTTCAGGATGTGAAAGGACAGACCCTTGTTGATGCTAAAGAAACAAATGTTACCAATGCTTTGGTAGGAAAGGTTTCTGGACTACAAGTCATAAAAGCCGGTTTTGGACCTGCATCTTCTTCAAGAATAAACCTCAGGGGATTTAATTCATTTAAAGGCGATAATCAACCTCTTATTGTGGTGGACGGGGTTCCTTTAAGTAATAGCCTGGGATCCAAACCCCGGAAAAACGACGGAAACTATAATAATGATTTCTGGAATCCGGATCTGGATATGGGAAATGGACTAAGCGATATTAATGCTGATGACATAGAAAGTATTTCTGTTCTTAAAGGAGGGGCAGCTTCTGCATTGTACGGTTCAAGGGGAGGTAACGGTGTTATCTTGATAACGACAAAAACGGGTAAGAAAAAAGGAGGACTAGGAATTACCTATTCTACAAGCTTAGGTTTTGAAACTCTTTTTATGAAACCTGATATGCAGAAAAGTTTTGGTCTGGGACTTACCGGTATACCAAATCCTGCTAATAGTGATAATACATCTTCTTGGGGTCCTAGTTTTGAAACATCTGGAGCGAAAAGATATGATAATTTAAAGAATTTTTTCAAAACCGGGATCAATTCACAGCATACTTTAAGTTTTCAGGAAAATTTAGGTGAAGGGACCAGCTTATATACCTCAGCTAATTATTTAAATGATAACAGCCAGATTCCTAACTCAAAATATGAGAGGTTTAATTTTATGGCTAAAATGAATTCAACTTTTGGAGCCAATAAAAGATGGACTTCTGAGATGAAGGCGCAATATATCAGTACAAAAGCTAAAAATAGACCTTCAGGAGGTCAAGGAGATGGTAATTATTATCCTACTATACTTCTTATGCCTCAGGATATTGATATAAGGAGCTATCGTGAAGGGCAAACTCAAAATGAAGTGACATCTCGCTGGATTACCCCTAATGGAATTAATCCATATTGGACGGCTTATAATGCTCTTAATGCTGACAAGAAAGACCGGTTTTTATTAAATGGTTATCTTAAATACCAGTTCAATGACTGGTTGAGCGCAGATGTTAGACTAGGTACGGATTTTTATTCTTTGAATTCTGATGCAAGGGTGTGGACAGGATCTTCACGTAAAAATTCTTATGCAACAAATGAAGAGAAGTTTTATGAAAACAATTATATAGCAAGTCTTACTGCTAAGAAAGATAATTTATTTGGAAAATGGGGTGGCTCAGTGTCCGTATATGGGCAAATGATGGAAAGCAGAACAAAGGCAATGTACTTTGCGACTCAAAATCTTATTCTTCCCAATGTATTTAGCGTAAGTAATACAAGTGATCTTGCTGCTATAGCTAATAATGAGGTTGATTTTTGGAAAAAGATTAACTCCGTATTTGCAGCAGCGGAAATCAATTATGATGGATACTGGTTCATTAATGCGACAGCAAGAAATGATTGGTCTTCCACTTTAAATCTTGAAAACAGATCTTATTTTTATCCTTCTATAAGTACTTCTTTAGTGTTAACAGAAATGTTGAACAAAATGAATGGTACAACTTCAAAAGTATTGACATTTGCTAAATTACGTGCAGCGTATGCCGTAACAGGTAACTCTCTTAATCCTTATGAATTATATAATGATTATGTACCTTCCACAGATCCCACAGGACATATCATATTGAGTAGAAAAAAGATTCTTTATAATGCCAATCTGCAAGCTGAGAAATTGAAAACTTTTGAAGTTGGTTTAGACCTTAAATTCTTTAATAGAGTATCATTAGATGTAAGTTATTTTAATAATAACGCTACAAAACAATTGATTGATTTACCAATGAACCCTCTTTCAGGCTATGAAAAAATGAAGATAAGCTCAGGAGGTCTTCATAACAGAGGGATCGAGGTGGTTGCCAATTCAGACATCTTTAAAAATGAAAATTTTGTATGGAACATAAATGCTAATTTTTCTAAGCTGAAAAGTGTGATTGATGAGATTAATGATCAGGTATCCATATACCCTTTAGGCGGTTTTGATAATGCTGGATTCTTTGCACAAGTTGGAAAACCGTATGGTGCCATTTACGGGACGAAATTTTTAAGAGTGGAGGACACTAATAGTCCTTACTTTGGAAAGCTCATTGTAGGTGAAAATGGATTGCCTCAAGCAGCACCGGATCCGGCTTATCTGGGGGATCAAAATCCTAGAGCTTTGTTTGGGTTTACCAATAGTTTTGTATATAAAAATATTGGACTTTCTTTTCTGATTGATGGGCGAATTGGAGGGAAATTTTTCTCTTCAACTCAGGTGGCACTTCAAAGAGCAGGGCTTGCCGCTGATACTGCTCCGGGTGGAAGACGTGACAATTTCGTAGTTGATGCCGTAGTAGTACAAGCTGGTGGTGGGTATACAAATAATACAAAGGAAGTGACACAACAGGATTATTGGGCTGCTGTTACAACCGGTAATCTTGGAATCACAGAGCAAAATATTTATGATGCCACCAATATCAGGTTAAGAAATATTCAGGTCTCTTATAGTTTCCCGAAAAGTATTTTTCAGAAATTAGCTTTACAAAGCGCTAAAGTCTCGTTCACAGCGAATAATGTATGGATGATATACAGCAAAGCAAAAGGAATAGATCCTGAATCTGTATTTGCCATCAATTCAAATGCTGTAGGATTTGAAAATATGGCATTTCCTACTACGCGATCTTATCTGTTCACTATTACATTAGGCTTTTAACTTTCAAAATTAACATCATGAAAAAATATATTTTATCTTTAATAACATTGACTGCATGTTGTACTGCATGTAATGATTTTGAAGACATTAATAAAGATCCATATTCTGTTGATATCAGTAAATCTGAACCGGAATATTTTCTAAATAACTCCATTTTAGGAGCGCAGCAGGATCCCAATATTGCAGAACGTGTTTTTGTTCTTTATTGGAAAACTGCAGCGAGACAACATCTGACTACAGGAATCGCCGGAGGATCATATGACGATTCCTGGACTTCTGAATATTGGAAATATATTTCCGAATGGCAGAACAATGTGAATGCGGCCATTCAGATTGCCAATGAAAAAAAGGCTAATGGACAGAATAAACCCTATTATGACAATATCATTCAAATGTCGAGAATTTGGAGAGCTTACTTAATGAGTGAATTTTCTGATAATTTTGGACCACAGCCTATCCAGGCATTTCAGGGAGTAAATCCAACTTTTAATTCTGAAAAGGATGTTTACTATTTTATTTTGGATGAACTGAAAGATGCTGTAGCTAAAATGGATACCAATCAAGGTGTTCCAAATAATCCCAATGCCTATGATATGGTATATGGTTTTAATTGGAGTAAATGGGTAAAATATGCCAATTCTATGAGAATGAGAATTGCCATGAGAATTGCCGAAGTAGATCCTGCAAAAGCAAAAGCTGAGTTTGAAGCAGCGGCTAATTCAAACATGATTATTGCTACAAGTGCAGATAATTTTACCGTAGCAGAGAAAACAGGATGGGATCCTTTGTCAGGGGTAATGTCCAGAGAATGGAATTCTCAGATCTTATCAGCGACGCTCAATAATATGTATATTGGATTAGGAGGAATTAATTCTACGGATCAGCTGCCTTCAGCCCAGCATACTGCTGTGAAAGCCCCTGATTATGTGGGAATAAAATATGATCAACAGTTTACAACAATGACAAATGATCCTAGTGCCGGATATTGGCTGGATGGGCTCCCTAATAAAATTGACCCAAGAGCTTATAAAACATTCTATATTCCGGGCGATTTGACAAGTCCTGTTTATTCTCTTTATCCAACCTACACTAACCAGGCTACCACTAATTATGGTGATCTTACTTTTGCAGATAATTCTAAAATCACAATCAATACCGTGAATACCTGGAATGCTTATACCATTGGAAACTGGGGGGTAAAAGGACAGCGAAATGCATTAAGAAATGTCGTGGGATGTATGCCTGCATTAGGTAAGCAATACAGAGAAAGTAAAAACTCCAGGATATTTTTTGCAAGCTGGGAAACGTATTTCCTTATGGCAGAAGCTGCCTTAAAAGGATGGTCTGTTCCAATGAGTGACGAAGCTGCTTATAATAAAGGAATACAGGACAGCTTTACTTATAATGGAGTATCACAATTCTATGGACAGTATATTGCTTCCACAGATTATAACCGTGACGGAACTTCTGTTTCTTATACTCATATAACAGAACCCGGAGCGAGTCATAGCATGAAATATAAAGATCCTGCAACGGGTAATCTGGTTTCTGTTGATATTAAATATCCTGTGAATACTATTTACAAAAACGGATCAGTTAAAAATGATAAGCTAACGAAGATCATCACACAAAAATATTTAGCCAATACACCTTGGCTTCCGCTAGAAGCCTGGAATGATCAGAGGAGATTAGGATTGCCATTCTTTGAAAATCCGGCCGTGGAAACCCCATTGGTGAATTTACCTAATTTAAATTCAGGAAACTATATGACTAATTCTATTCAGAATTTCCCACAAAGATTAAGATATCCTAGTACATTCAGAAATACTGACCAAACGGGCTATGATAAAGCAGTGCAGTTGCTTGGAGGAGCTGATGCTGTTTTAACACCTCTCTGGTGGGCAAAGCATTAATAAAAAATTATATACAAAAAAGTCCTTTATCATTTGATGAAGGACTTTTTTATATGGATCTCATAATTAACGATCAGAATTATAGGACTCACTTTCTACAGATGTTATTAAAAGACTGGGTTTAAAAAATTAATTTGGGCCTATGGTAAAAACTACTTGTGCATTATATGCTTTAGCAGGAATGACTACAGAAACACCGCTTATCTGAAACTGTACATTAATTGCTGAGAAATTGACACTGTTACCAAGTCCTAAAACTCCGGTAAAGTTTATTGTAAAAAATGATGTATCCGTTGTTGGGGGGATTTCCAGATAAGTAGTTCCTCCGTTGATCGTTGCAGTACAAAGAATACAAAGTCCATTAATAACAGTACTTCCTCCACTTCTTCTTGTGTAAAGATGCAGCGCACTGTTCCAGGAAACAGGATTATAATGCATACTGACCTTGGCAGCTCCACTTGAAAGAAGATTTAAAAAAGATCCCGGTAGAAATCCGGATAATGTTGTGATGTTAGTGGCACTCTCATAAGTTCCGGCATAATTATTTCCTGCTTCAGTAATAGAAGGTACACTTACGGTCCAGCCACTTCCACTGGCATTTATGGTTTGCGCACTCAGGTAACTGCTCATTGTGAAAGCAATAAGGTATAGATATTTTTGTAAGCGTATTTCTCTGAGAAAGCGACTCTTGATTTTCATTTTTCAATTTTTATTCAGTGATGGTATAAACAATGGTAACCGCCGTATTGGCCTGTGGCAGTAAAAGAGCATAATTACCCGTAACTAATGAAATGGTAAGCCTATGACCGTTGTTTGCCCCATTTCCCGTGTAAGCACCTCCAATACCACTAATAATGGTAACAGGTGTGACCGTAAGAGTAACCTGGCCTGAAGAAGTTCCCAATGTTCCTCCTCCTGCTCCGGAAGCAGCAGCAGCCTGTAGTCTTATATTGACACCATCAATCACTTTACTTACAGATGCTGTAATTTTTCTGGTAAGTCCTCCGGGAGCAATAGCAGAAGTATAATTGATCCATTTTGATGTATTGGGAGTAGGATTGCCCAGAGCATTTCCAGCCTCGGTAGGGGCTGTGAAATTCAACGTAAAATTTCCTGTAGGTTCAACATCCATTAACGTTACTACAGGTAAAGTTAGGGTAACAGTACTGGTAGCGGTCTGGGAATATACTGAACCGGATAGAATAAAGAATGTTATTAATGCTATGGAACGGATCATCATCATTTCTTCTTTTTTATTTCATTATAGCCTACTTTTAAGGACTCCTGCTGATACTTGATTTCTATCTGCTGTTTGACAACGTGAATGCTTAGCTTTTTTGTTTCAGAAGGTTTTAAAGTAAACTGGAATTTATTGGTTGAAATTTTATAACGCTTATCAAGACCGTTTCGATACACTTTCACTGTCCAGTCACCCGGGCGGAGATAAGTAAAGTCAAAATCCTCACCTATAAAACAGATTTTACGGTAGGTCTGATCATTGCTGATCGCTTCTATAATGATACTTTCCTTTTTCTTCTTATCTTTTTTAGCTAGCCATTCAGAAATACCTGTCTGGTCTTTGTCCACTGTTTCTACAAACTGAATATGACCCTGTACACTGGCTGCTGTAGTTAATCCGAAATTAAAGATATTTTCTTTATTAATAAGCGAAAGTGCTGCTGGAAATGCCAACGTAGGGATATCATTAATTTCTGTGGTGGAACGGTCTATTTCCAGAAAATAATTACCGGGAATCACATTCTTAAATAAGTAGTTTCCCTCTTTATCAGTAATTGATAAATAGCTTCCAAGCATTAATCTTATCCCCTCTGTCTTTTTTATCCCCAGATTACTGATATTTCCGGATAAAGTAATGTATTCGGCGGTTTTTTGTACCGGAATATTAGGACGCCAGGTATAACGCATTGAAAATATAAAATCTTTATTTCCTATTTCTCCTCTTTGTAGTGAATATCTTCCCGAAAGGTCAACCTCATGCCCGGAAAATAACTGCTGATGGAACAGAAGCTCAAATAAATTTCTGTCTTTGAAATATTCTTCAGGCATATAATTGTTCTGGTAAAAAAGACTTAGGTTGGTTTTATCAGAAAACTGGCTGAAGATTCTGGCTCCGTAATAAAAGATCTTTTGATTTTGTAGCTGATACCTTGAAGTGATCGCATAGCTTCCAAATAGATTAAAAGATGTTTTGAATTTTTGAAATGAGAAATTGGCGGAGTAAAAACTGGAATCCCCATTCAACCCTGTCAGATAATTATCCGTTTTACCAAACTGCCCTTCAAGATTCATCTGAAATATGCCAATCTGCTGATTGATACTTACCTTGAAGTATCGCTCATAATACTCAAACTGTCTGGGTTCCAAACGATCCTGATAGGTTTGATATCCGTTATTAAGCACAATGAAACCAGTAGGAAGATATTTATATTGCACTCCATATTGGAAGTATTTTCTGTAAGGTGCAGCCAGTAGCAAGGTATCTCGCTGAAAATTTTTGGCATCCTGCATATAATTAACGAAAACACTTAACTTTTTGGAAATATTATAATAAATGTTGCCGTTAAAGGTATCGGTATTTGTAAAATACCCTGCAAAGTCCGGGCTTGCTTTGATATACATTACATTTCCGTTGAACCTTTCAAAAATAGCTTCAGCCTGTAGCATATAAGCTGTTCCGTCTGTTTTTTTGGTGGTACTGTAGGCAAACTCTCCGGAAAGGTTAATGTTTCTTGAAATTTTAAATTTTCCCTTAGCATAAGGAAGATGAGCGTCAGAGTCTAATTTTACATTACTGTAATTGATTTCCCCTTCTCTTGGAGTTTTATAAAGATATCCTACATACAGTTCTGATTCTTTTCGGATCCTGAAGGCTGAATAGATATTAAACTCATCTTTAATATCTCTGAAAAACCGGGGATGATTATAGAAACCACCCAGACTTACTTTATTCAAGTCATATCGGATTTCCGCTCCGCGGCCATATCTTGCAAACTCCGTTAAATAGGATGAAGCATAAGTTTTATCACCAAGGTGAACAAAAAAGTTATCCCGTTTATAGTTTACAAAATATTCTTCATATTGGGTGAAGGTATTAAATTCTATAGGATTGTGTGTGACGGCACGAAACTCAATCTGGTTTTTATTTTCTTTATCCAGGGTTCCCTTACCATAAATCTCTCCCTGGAAACCGTCATTGTAAACACCGATATTCTGCATTCCGATAAAGGATAGGGAGGCAGACACGGGAAGTCTGTGGTAAATGTCATTTTCTGTGGGCTTTACAGCGATAACCTGAGTACTTACATAGATACTTTGATTTTCCTTAGGATTCCCTTTTGGATAGACTGACAGATTCAGGTTTTGAAACTCATTTTGCCGGAGTTCCGGATTAGTTACTTTGTGGATACTAATGATCTTCGACTCATTGGGGTTTAAGACCAGTAATGCATCATGATCAAGAATGGCATTTTTGCTTTCCAGAATGATGTCTTCAGTTACATTTCCATTATTTTTTAAAAGGAAAGAAGAACGGATGGTTTCCCCGGCCCTTATAAATTCGGGAGAATCTAATCCGGTCACAGATAGCTTTCTGTTCCCGGAAACTACAATTTTTGAGGATTTTACAAAGGATATTCCGGTATGACGGTCTGTAATATATAATGTTACTGAATAGAGACCTTGGGAGGTTTCTGCTGCAATGCGTAAAGGAACAAGATATACTGAAGTTTCATGAGGAGCAATCTGGAATTCTCCCTTTTCTAAAATGGGGGTAATAAGTGAACTTGAAACAGTAGTTGAAATGTCATAGATTTTGCTCTCATCCGAGTTATTTTCTAATGTAAAGGGAATAGACGTAGACATTCCCGGCATTAGGCTATCTTTTTTACTGATCAATCGTTCTGACTGCTTCTGAGAAAAAATAAATACCGGGAAAAAGAGTAGGGTAATAAATAATGTCCAAGTTCTAATCATTTTTTACTTCTAAATCCACATTGAGTGCAAAAGCATTCTCTTCCTCGTCTGTGGCCATTATCATAGCACGGTATTTATCCGGTGGTATTTTACTGATATCGATGTAAAATGTTTTAGAGGTAGAAGGGAGTAGCCCCATTGTTAAACTTGCATAGGTTCCCAATTTTTCTCCTGTTTTACGGTTATAGATTTCAATAGAGGCTGTTGGTTTACAGTAAAGGTTTCCTTTATTGGCTATGGCAATTTTTGCGGTTTGCTTTCCATCTTCTTTTTCTACTTTCACACTTTCAAACTTAAGGTCCGGTTTGGCCTTTTCTGTTTCATAGTCTGTGATGACCTGAATAGCATACCGTATTACAGAGGTGATATTCACTCCGGGTTTATTGTCACTGGGCTTTATATCATCCACAGGTTCTACGATCACTACACTCCAGTAACTACCCGGATCTACCACCTGATCAGGAACGGTGATTTCATAAAATACCTCTGTTTTTTCTTTCCCTTTCAGCGTGATTAGATTTGTATTCAGTTTAATCCAGTCACCATTAGTCCTTTTATTGGTATGTAATGCTGTATAATGGGTGGTCCCATCGGCATTGTAGGCGAAGTCCTGCAAAAATAATTTTACACTTTGAGCCGTATTTCCAGTATTTTCGATACCTATTTTCCCTTTGTAAACTTTTCCGTTTTCTATTTTATAAGAATGCGTAAGCCCGTTGAGAATCACAATGCCGGCATGTAAAAAGCTAAACTGCAAAATCAGGGTGATAAAAAGAAGAATACGCTTTATCATTATATAAAGTTTGGATTAAATCATTAAATAATACAAAACCAGGAAGAAACTGACAGGCAATTTCTTCTTGTTTTTGAAATACAGAATTGAATTTTATTTAAATTCTAGTTGTCTGATATGGTGTAAATAACGGTAGCTAGTGTACTGGCTGTTGCCTGTAAATCTGCATAAGCTGCGACTCCCCCAGGCCCGCTTCCTGCAGCAAGAGCATAGGTAAGATTATGTCCGTTATTGGCACCATTACCTGTGTAGGCACTTCCAATACCTGAAATAATAGTTTGGTCAGCTGCACTTAATGTTAATAATCCTGCAGATAGTCCTAATGTTCCTGCCCCGGCTCCGGTAGCTGCAGCTGCAGTTACTTGAATATCTACGCCAGGAATGATGGCATTAAGGCTTACAGTTACGTTACGTGTAGGATCAGCAACAGATTTGATAGAAGAATAATTGAGCCAAAGCGTAGTGTTGGCAGTACTTGGAATAATAGGATCTCCGGCTTCAGTAGGAGCTGTGAATCCCAGTGTAAGGTTTTTAGTAGCAGAAGGTTCAATGTCAACCAGTGCAACTTCAGGAATTGAAATGGTGATCGTATGACTATCAGTATTGGTATCTTGTGCACTGATAGTAGTAGATACAGCAACTGCTAATAAAGACATTGCCATTGTTAATTTTAATTTTTTCATGATGTAAATAATTAGTTGAGTGAAATTAATAAAATTCAACATACTATGAAAAAAATACACATGTTTTTTTATATTATTACATACCACATCTTAATATTTGAATATGATTGAGAAATAATAAAGAATTTGTGAGGCGTAATATGAAAAAAATCCTGTACGTTTTGTACAGGATTTTTGTGAAATTATTGAGAATATTTTAAGCCCAATGGGGATCTGAGACCGAAACTTTTCCGGTTTCTGTTCTTCCTGCAAAATGCCAGCTATAATCTTCCATGGTTACTTTTAGATCATACCAGCCTTTGTTTTTACTGAGATCAATCAGTATTTTTTCTTCAGGTTGATGCAGGGATATAGTTTTCTTGTTTTTCTCATACAGGTCTTCTAAATGTATCGAAATATTTCTTTTTTGATTATTTCTGAAAATCAGCTCTACCTGGTTCTTGGGAGTATGATTGATGAGCATAACCTCTATTTCCGGGTTGGAATTTCCTTTAAATTTTCTGAAAAATCCATTAGGACCGAAAACTTCATAATCATAAATAGCAGCACGTACAGGGTGCGATAACTCCTGTTTGGCATATAAAGCATATGAAAAATGATAATCTGTACTGTTGAATTGGGTTCTGTCATACAACAGCAAAGGAACACCATTGTCTTTTAAATTGGTCATTTTAATTTGCTCTCCCTCTAAATTGACATGGAAATGATAAGGAAGCGGATTTGATGGTTTCAAACCTCTTTCCTGAATCTCAAGTAAATTACCGTTAAGTTCATTTTCAGAATACCATTTCAAATCAGGAACTGGTTTGTTTTTGGCTGCATTAATGGTTTTTGCAAAATCTTTTTGATTCAGATAGTCCATTTGAGGAGCTTTTACATTCGGAGAGTTAAAAGCAGAAGTAAGATCTCCACAAACAGCTCTTCTCCAGTCACTGATATTGTCCACATGAACATCTTTCTTGAATTTTTTCTTGATAAAATTTTCAAGAAACTGAAGTACAGAAGTATGATCCGACACTTCTGAATTCACAAAACCTCCCTTTGTCCATGGCGAAGCAATGATCATAGGAACTCTATATCCCAGACCTACGGTACCTTCAATTCTTTCATGATCCTGTAATGAGAGCTTAGACATATATTCCTGAGATTTGTCCACATATTCCACTCCTTCTTTTCCATTCATATCAACCGGTTGACTCGGATTTACAGGTGGAGCAAAAGGAAGGACGTGGTCGAAATATCCATCGTTTTCATCGTAATTAATGATGAATATGGTCTTTTTCCAGGTTTCAGGATCTTTGGTCAGAATATTTAAAACCTCAGAAATATACCATGCCCCATACCATGGAGATCCCGGATGATCGGAAAAATGTTCAGGCGCTACCAGCCATGAGACCAAGGGAAGTTTTTTCTCCTCTACATCCTTTCGGAACTGGAACAGGACATCACTTTTTGGAACGACTAATCTTTCTCCGTTTTCGTCTTTTCCAATTTCCAGATTCCAGAAATCAGGATCATTAGAATTGGTCGTAAACGCTTTTTCGTGAAGATTTTTTTCCTTTTGGGAAAGCTTTGAATAATTATCAGGATGATATTTTATCTGATCTTCCTGCAATTCAGTAATGATAGCTTCAAGTCTTATTTTCTGATCGGGATTTTTTTCAATCTCTTTTTTCAGATAGCTGATGATATTGGGAATATTTTGAAAATACCCCTTTGAGAATTTAACATTAAAATTTGAAAACCATTCAATAGGATTATCTGTGAAGTTACTTAGCCATGCTTCCTGCTCCCCGGACATTCCTTTTGGCAGGCTTATTTCATTCTGATAAATCCGCCATGAAACATTTTGTTCTTCTAAAATTTCGGGAAAACTTTTCCATTTGGCTTGCCTGGCCTTATCGTAATCAATATTGTCATTATAAACATTGGCTTTTACCTTACCATTTTGCTGTTCCCTAAGAGATCCCGACCAATGGAAGAGACGGTTGGGAGTAGTTCCGGTAAGTGAAGAACAGAAATACTGATCGAATATAGTAAATGCATCGGCTAGCTGATAATAGAACGGGAGATCTTCACGGTTGTAATATCCTAAAGTAAGCGGGATGTTTTTATAATCTTTATTTCCTGAGGCTTTGAACTGAAGCCATTGGTCATATTTTCTTTTGTTTAAGGCTTTTTGTTGATCAGACCATGAATGGGGTAGGGAGCTCATCCATGTGGATTTTGTATTTTTAAGATCCAGCCTGGCAGGAGCGGCATATTTTCCGTTGTTATCCTTTTGAAAAAAAACAGACTGTCCGTCCTGTTTTACAAAAGCCCTTTGATCTAAAAATCCCCTTACTCCTTTAAGAGCACCAAAAGCATGATCAAAAGAACGGTTTTCCTGCATCAGGATGACAACATGTTCTGCATCATAAAAAGTAGACAGTGCTGCCGGTTCAATGGCTAAAGCTTTTAAGATAGAAGGATGAAGAACGCTTGAAGTTCCCAATCCGGCCAATAAAAGGCTCGATTTTTCTAAAAATTCTCTTCTGTTCATGTTCAATCGTAATAAGAAAGAAACCGCAAGTTAATAGGGTTTTCCTGCGATTTCTTGTTGAATATAAAAATAATTAAAATCTTACTGAAGCCACCAAGGTTTGGAGTTAATATTATCATTTCCTCCATATTGTGCCGAAAGGGCAGACTTTAGATTAGAACCGTTGTAATTGTACTCAGACTGTGGATATCTGAACCTGAATGGAGCAGGAACTCCGGTCTTCAGAGGGTAATTTGGATAACCTGTTCTCAGATAATCATAATACGAGGTCCATTGTGCCTGGTGGAACATGGTCATGTATTTTTGAGTGACAATTCTTTCCAGCTGATTCTGTAGAGGAGCTGCATCATCGTAAACTACCAATGGTGTTGCCAAATACTGATTCACATTGAACCCTGCAAAATACTGGGTAGGATTTTTTACATAGGTCTGGTAAAAACTGAAACTTGCTTTAATGGCATTGTCATAATGTGTTTTTGCCGATCCGGAAATCCAACCTCTTGCTGTAGCTTCGGCCAGAATAAACTCCTGTTCAGAGTAGCTTAAAACTGATGATGGCTCATTGGTAGGATCCTTATAAAAACGGTCATTTACCTTAGAAATATTTTTTGCTGTGATTAATGCTGCATTATCAGAATAAGAAGAGGTAGGATCTCCTCCGTTATATCCTGTGAAATCAGTAATTGCTTTTCCTGCTTCTTTTGCACCGGTAGTCTGGGCTGCGAATGTAAACAAACGTGGGTCCTGTCTGGTCTTGAACATATTGATAAAATAATCAGCCATGTATAAACTAGATCCGTAACCACTGTTGTTAAACATAGTGTACCGGCTGTCCGCTGCATCTGCAAACTTAAGTTCACCATTATCGGCAATGGAGGTCATCAAAGGCTGGTTTCCTGTAATAGAAGCAAACTCTGTGGCGATATTGTAGTTTCCAACCGTGCTTTTTTTAGACATTGTGATGAGTATTTTCAGACGGAAAGCATTGATCAGCTTTTTCCACTTGGCAGCATCTCCGTTATAGACAATATCCCCTTCGATCTTATCATTGGAATTGATAAGGTTGCTGGCTTCTTTCAGTTCAGATAAAATTCCGGACATTACAGCTTCCTGGCTGTCATACTTGGGCTGGGTAATTCCAAATTCTCCTTTTATAGCTTCACTGTAAGGAATACTCCCAACTTTTAAACTTAAATTAAAGAAATAATAAGCTCTGTAGAACTTACCGATGGCCACATAATTTTTATTGTTGATTTTTTCAGCTTCCTGCATCATTTTTACCGTGTTCAAAAGCCCTTTTGTATAGACTTCGAAAGAGGTATCATTCCATTTCATATACTGGTAGGTGTTCTCGCCATCCGTTCCGATCATCATTCGGGAAGCATACATATTATCACCGTTTATCTGAAAAGCATCTTTTGAAACATAGGTCAGAAGTACTTTGGGATCTACGCTAGCCTTATCATTTGGATTCTCATTGATCGTATCAAGACTGGATTCACATGATACTAATGCCAGAGCTCCGGCAATAAGCAGCGATTTTAGAGTGAACCATTTCGCAGTGTTACCATTTTGCGATGCAGTTTTAGTGATACCATTTATATTATTTTTCATTGTATTCTGTACTTTAATTAAAATTTAAGATTAAATCCGATTCCAAACCATCTGCTTGAAGGATCCTGGATATCATTACTGATGTCACCTTCTCTGCCTGTTTTGATCTGGAAGTCAGGATCGGAATAAAGGTTTTTAGATTTTTTCCACATCGCCAGATTATAAGCCGAAATGTTTGCGGTAAAGCTTTTGATTACTCCGTTCGGATTGAGTAACGATGAAAAATCATACTCCAGAACGACAGATCTTAGCTTGATAAAAGTTCTGTCAAAGACATTGGCAAATACATCACTTTCATCCTGGGTAACTCTTGCCTGATAAGGGTAATTTTGTGCCCAATCCTGGAAACTGATTGCTTTGGTATGAGGGGTGTAAAGTCCTGTAGTTGGATTATAATTCACTCCGTCCGGAACGAAGTAGTAAGTTCCCGGGTTGGCATATTCCTGATCTCTGTAAGCAGTAGAGTTAGGATGTTTTCCTCCCCACCACATTTTTTCCACTACCTGAGATCTCATTATCCCACCAATACTTCCGTCGATTCCAATATTTAAGGATATCTTTTTATATTTAAAGTTGTTATTAAATCCGAAAGTCCAGTCCGGGTTGAAGTGCCCTAAGTTGCTCGGTGCATTTGCTCTCGTTGGCATACCTGATTTTGCATCAAGGATAACTTTCCCGTCCGGAGATTTTTGCCAGGTATAATCATAGTAGCTGTCCATTCTTTCGCCAAGCTTGATATTGTTGTAGTTGGGCATATTATCATAAATGGAAGTCAGCTTTTGTTCATAAGTACTCCAGTTGATCAGTGATTTCCAAGTGAAATCCTTGGTTTTTACCGGAACTAATCCTAATGAAATTTCAAGTCCTTTTGTTGTATATTCATTCCCGTTGACATACTGAGAGGTAAAACCTGATGACTGGGCACTTGGAAACTTAAGGATATTATTATAATCCAGAGTTCTGAAATACGTGACATCCAAGCTAACCCTGTTTTTGAACAACCCTGCGCTTACTCCCAATTCATAAGACTTGGTTTGTTCAGGCTTTAAAGAGTTTTCAATATTCAGAATAGTAGGGTAATAAAAGGTAGGATTTCCATTAAAGGTAATTCCTTCGTTATTTGCATAATAGTTTCTGGTAGAATAAGGTTTAAAGTCATACGCTACTTTTGCCCATGATGCGGAAAGCTTTAAGAGATTAATCGCTTCAGGCATTTTGACAAGGTTGGAAATGACAGCACTAACGGAAGCTGACGGATAGAAATAAGATCTGTTTGCCTTAGGCAGCGTAGAAGACCAGTCATTACGCCCGGAAATATTGATAAAAAAGGCGTTATACAATCCGATATCAATGGTTGAATAGGCACTGTAAATCAGTTTTTCTTTAAGATAGGAGTAATATTTTATAGCCCCAATAGAGTTGTCAAGCGTATACAGTTCCGGAACTTTCAGTCCATCGGTAGATTTATTGTCTATATTATTTTTATAGTAGAATGTAGAACCTCCGGCATTGATGGTAAAATCAAAGTTTTCAGATATCTTTTTCTTATAAGTAGCCAATACATCATAGTTGAGGTTCCATGTTTTGGAATCATTAAGGATATACCCTCCACTTCTTGGAGCATCATAATTGAAATAAGAATAAGGACTTAATTTTTCCTGTTTATTGTGGTTTTCAACAATAGATATCTTACCTTTTACGGAGAAATCTTTTGTAGCCTTATATTCCAGACCGGCCTGAGCATTGATGATATTGGTTCTGTTCTTATTCTTATAATATTCAGCTCCGAACCATGGGTTATTGTACCATGCATAATTCCAGTTTGCCTGTGAAGTACCTTCTTTTCCAGGAACCCACATATGATTTTTCAGTGCATTTCCGTCAACATCACCACCCATCCATATCAGAATGGTATACATATGTCCGCTTGGATTGTAGTCATAATTGGGGGTACTCGGTGTAAAAGTCTGGTTGAAATTAAATTTTGTATTGAAGATCAGCTTTTCCCCTAAGTGATTTTCCGAAGAAAAATTCACACCGTAACGCTGCAGATAAGAGTTGGGAACCCGGTCATCATAATTCATGAAATTCCCCGAAAGTCTGTATATATCCTGATTGTTTTTATAGCTTATAGAGAAGTTATTATTGTTGATAACTGCTGGCTTCAGAAATGTATTTAAATTATCATGGTACTTCCAGTCGATGGGAACTCTTTCATATCTTGATTTATCATTGTACTGGGTTCCTGTCACGGCTCCATACCAAGGGACAATCTGCCCTGTTACTTTATCTCTTATAGGGCTGTTCCATTGTGCGATTTGAAGTCCGGGAGTGAATTTTGGACCCCAGATCATATCTCCGTCATTCACACCACCATCTGCTCCATCCCAGAATTCATACTTTCCATGGGATCCGTTTCCGTATTCAGTTTGGGTTTTCGGAAGATTGGTAAAGCCTCCGGTAATCATGGTGTTTTGTGAGAATTCTACAGAAAAGCCTTTCTTTTTAGTACTTTTAGTGGTAATAAGAACAGCTCCATACCTTCCTCTGGAACCATATAATGCAGAAGCGGTAGCTCCCTTCAGAACGTTGATGTTTTCAATATTGTTTGGATCCAGGTTTTGAAAAACTTCTTTTTCTACAATTACCCCGTCAATCACAAAAACCAGATTGGAGTTTCCTCTTAAAGTAAAATCCGGAGCCTGCTGCATTCCGGTAGGATTGGATACATTAAGACCGGCTACCTGACCGGAGAATAAATTTCCTATACTTGGTGTAGTAACCGTTTCAAACTGTTTGGTGCCTACTTCCTGGGTAGAATACCCAATCTTTTCCTTCTTCTTTGCAATCCCCAAAGCTGTGATAACAACACCTTCAAGTTGCTTTTCATTTACTTTTTTCAGGGTCACCGTATACTGTTTTTTTGAAGAAACTTCTATAGTGTATAAAGAAAAGTCCGGAGCATAAAATTCAAGAATGTCTTTGGGATTAGCCGAGATGGTGAAATTACCAAGATCATCGGTTTTTGCCGTTTTACCGGTATTTTTGTCAGTGATATTGACTCCGGAAACACTTGTTCCGTTTTCAGATTTTACATTTCCTGAAATATTAATTTCCTGAGCTGTAAAGTAAAGAGGAAGCAGAGAAATTGCAAAAGTAGCTAAAGTCTTCTTCATTTTTTTGAAGGCAAATATACCCTGACATTATTACCAGCATTTTAATATTATGTTAAATTAAAAATACGATTTTAATATTTTTTAACAATAATAATTAATAAAATGGTAAAATAAGAAGCAATATTTAGAAGATATTTTTCACTTTATTTTATTTATTAAAGAGTTCCGAAAATGAAGGAAAAAGGAATTTTTAGAATCTGCTCAGGATTCCCCAGTGAATTTTAATATCGTTGAACTTAAACGGATTTCCAAATTCATTACCATTGGAAAGCTGGAAACTCATCAATCCTATCGGGATAAAGAAATTAAAACCAAGCCCGACACTATAGAGTTTGGGCTTTACATTCAGTGATTTATTGTTGAGCTGTCCGTATTGTCCGAAGAGGTCGAAAAATGCCTGATTACCAATTAAGTATCGGTATTCTAAACCTCCATAATAGAAATAATCTGCTGCAAGGGAGTTCTCATTGAAACCCCGCATGGAATTCCAGCCTCCAAAACGGAATAATTCATTGGTGGAAAATTCCATTTTAGAATCCATCATCCGGCCTTCACCTTTTATATTAAGAAAATGATTTCCGGAAATATGGTAATTGTGCTCCCCATAAAAGTAGAACTGGTTTTGGGTCGCTTTGATGTTATCTTTTGTATAGGTTGTTGTTAAAAAATCATATCCTGCACTGATCTTTGTTTTATAAAGGAAAAGATCAATGTCAGTAGGCTCTGTCATCTCATACCAGATTCCTATCCCTCTTTTGTTATAATCCTTTCCCTGGGTATATAAAGAGTCGATAATACTTGAAGTTTCTAAAGTTCCACGCAGACCGACTTTATTCCGGTTATTGAGGTGGTAATAAAAGGAAGGAAGGAATTTAACATTGGCAAAAGTAGAATCCTGTCTGTAAATATTCACCTTTGTATTCAGTCCGATATTGGATTTGAAAAGATAAGGAATATCAACCTGGAGGTCAAAAGTCTGCCCTCTATCCGGGTTTCTCTGCCAGTATAAGCTAATAGCTTCAAAACCATTGAACATATTTCTGAAGTTCACATTCATGGTTCCGTTTAAGGTAAACTTATTTGTTTTATCATTTCCAAAACCTATTACCCCGTCGAAAGTATTGGTTTTTTTCTTTTCCAGAAACAGGTAAATATTCGTAGAATCTTTGGTGAATAAAGTCTGAGGTTGGCGCTCTAATGTTACAAAAGGATGGCTCTGAAAACTTTTGTTGACAGCTATAAGGTTTTTATCATCATAGGTTTTTCCCTTGAATTCTTTTTCCAGATTTTTAATAAATCTTTTTGGAACTCTTTCATAACCTTTGACTACAAATCCGTCAATCGTTCTTTTATCATTTTTATTGATATCCAGTTCTATAACGGGAAATCCGTTTTTTTTGCCTTTGTATTTTGATTTAATCCTGCTGAAGGAATAACCGTCATCAATATATTTTTTGTTGATGCTTTTTTTGGTGGAATCTAAATTTTTGGTGAAAAAATCTTTCTGAACCTTTAGCTTCTGAACGATAGAATCGGAGAGGTCTACATAAGTTTCGTTATAGTTCTTGCCTTTGTCGAAAAAAATTTCAGTGCTGTCTCCTTTTATTTTTACCTCTTTCAGCTGCGTGAAGAAATAATTGTTCTGGGCCAGTGAATCCAGAAACTTTACAGCAGATGCCGAGTCTTTGACCTTTTTCTTAACCTTTGTTTCCGTGTCAATAAGCCAATAATGTTTTTTCTGCGCTTGGATAAAAACGCAGAACAGTACAAAAAATATTTTCAGAAATAACTTCAATTTTAGCTGGGCTTACATCATTAAGAATTATCTTGAGGTACAGACAGTCACTCTGACTTTAGTAAATTAACAGGATAAGCGAAACTTATCCTCATTCTTAACAACTCAATATACCTTAATCGTTTAAAATATAAATAACTTTTTAATAACTGAAACTAGTCCAGTTTATTATATTTCTTCATTAAATTCTCATAAACTCCCTGGGGAAGAATCCATTTCAACGGAACTCCAATTTTCTGCCCGAATTTACCAAAATAATAATGAGCTTTCCATTTATTTTTTCCTAAAAGCTTTTCTATATATTCTGCAACTTCCACAGGTTCTGTTCCATCATTGACATGAGAGTTCATTAAAGCATATACCTTATCAAATACAGTTGCATAAGGCTCTGAAACCTGAGCCATCACTCTGTTCTCCGCAATATTGGTTTTGATATCACCCAAATGGAGAGAACAAACATCAATATTCCAGGGATAAACTTCATACCTCATCGCTTCAGTTACTTTATCCAATGCCGATTTTGATGCCGAATAAAAACCACGGAAAGGAAGTCCCATTTCACTTCCGATACTGGAAACATTAATGATTTTTCCAAATTGATGCTCACGCATTTTCGGAAGAACAGCGCTCATCATCTGAACAGGGCCTGCCAGATTCAGACTGAATAATTTTAAAATATCCTCTTTGGTAGAATCTTCCACCGCGCCTACCATTCCCATTCCTGCATTATTGATCAGAACATCGATTCTTGTTTCTGATTTTAAAATTTCTGTAATAGCATTCTGAACAGCTGTATTATCGGTAACATCCGTTGGAATAGATGTGAAGTATTGACTTTCCGTATGTTTTCGGCTTAAACCATATACTTTGTTCCCTTTTTTACCAAAATATTCGGCCAATGCAAAACCAATTCCTGACGATGTTCCTGTGATGATAATGGTCATTTAATCTGTATGATTTAATTGTTCTTTTATTCCTTTTTAAACAGTCTGATGAGGTTCATTGTATCAGTATGCTTAAAGAAAGCTCTATTTTCAGCAAATGTAAAAAAAGAAAAGGGAAGTCTGTTATTTATTATATCTGAATATAAGATGATGGGGTATCTGTTGTTTGATATTGTCCCGGAATGTTTAAACTTAAACTAAAATTAATCTTAATGCTGTCCATAATATAAATGGAATGATTACTTTATTTGTTTATCTGTTTTGTAATCAGTGTGTTGTATTTCGTGTGTGGTATGTGAATATCGGATTAAGCTAAAATTTCTTAATAAAAACATAAGGAAATCTTAATGCCGTCCGGGTCTGGGCTGGTCTAATTTTGCATCTAATTAAAAAGGATGTCATGAATGTATTTAAAGTCCCTGTTTCAGTTTCTTATCTGACGGGGAGGGTTTTACTTATTGGTGCGATATCGGTTTCACCGATGTTTCTTTCTCAAAAAAAAGACAGCTTAAAAGAAAAAGCCATTGATGAAGTTATTGTAGTAGGTTACGGAACACAGAAAAAAAGCAAAGTGTCCGGTGCTGTTACCGAAGCTTCATTAGATAAGCTTACTTCCAGATCTCTTTCAGGAGTAGGAGAGGTCCTTCAGGGGAAAGCTCCCGGAGTAACGGTAGTGAATGAAGGAGGTGATCCTAACGGTTCTCCCAAAGTAAATATCCGTGGTTTAGGTGGTATTAACGGAGAAACTCCTCTTTACGTGGTAGACGGAGTGGTTTTCAACGGAACTCCATCTATTAACCCGAATGATATTCAGGATATTTCTGTTCTTAAAGATGCCTCTGCAGCAATTTATGGAGCAAGATCTTCCGGAGGGGTAATTCTTATTACCACTAAAAAAGGAAAAAAAGGAGTTCTCACTGTAGACTTTGACGTTAAATATGGTATTAACGAGGCCTGGCGATTGAAAGAGTCTTTAAACGCGGCTGAATTTCAGGATGTGATGTACCAGGCTTATGCAAACGCAGGTAAGCTGGGGAGCTTACCCATTGCTTTTAATCCTGAAAAATATCCTGACGGAAGAATTACCAGGACAGACTGGATGAAAGAGATTTTCCGTACAGGAACGATTCAGGAATATAATCTTAATTTAAGCGGTGGTGGAGAAAAGTCCAGATTTTATGTGGGAATGAACCACAGAGCACTGGAAGGGATTTTATTGAATACTCAGGCAAAGCGATATAATTTCAGAGTGAACTCTGAGCATAAGGTGAAAGACTGGCTGACGATTGGTGAGAATATGTACTACAATTATTCTGATGGAAATACAGCAGATACTAAAAGTGGATATACGGGAGCTCTGATTGCGGCAATGTATTATCCACCGAATGTTCCGGTGTATACCCCAACAGGTGCTTTTTCAGGATTACCCATTGATGTGGCCGGTGGTTACGGAGATATGATCAATCCGGTAGCCTATCTTAAGAGGATCAATATCAGGAATCCTACCCATGAAATTTTAATTAATCCATATGCCGAAATTACGCTGGCAAAAGATTTGAAATTCCGTTCCAATTTCTCACAGACATTTAAAATTGGAAACGTAAAGAATTTTACCTCCAGGGTCTTGGAGGTTGGGAAAATATTTGATACAAACAATTTAGAATATCAGTCTAATAATACATCTACTGCCCTTGCAGAGCAGCTTCTTACCTATAAGTTTACTGCAGGTAAACACAATTTCGACTTCCTGGCAGGTTTTACTTTTCAGAAAACTGTGGAGGATGGATTCCTTGCAAAATCCTTTGATTTCAGAAGTGAGGCAGATGTTTTCCAGTATCTTCAGAATGCAGCAGATACCAATAAAGAAGTATCCAGCTATAGATTCAAACAGGCTTTGGTATCTTATCTGGCAAGGCTAAATTATGATTATGCAGGGAAGTATATCATCAGTTTGCTGGGAAGACGTGATGGTTCTTCATTAGTGGCAAAGCAGAACCGTTTTGCTAATTACTATGCTGTTTCCGGAGCTTGGGTAGTATCCAGAGAAAATTTCATGAATGATATTTCCTGGTTGTCAAACTTAAAACTTAGGGGAAGCTATGGTATTCTGGGAAATCTTGGAGGTATTTCTCCTCAGGCAGTTAATCCGTTAATGACAAGAGATAACAATGTGATTTTTGGACAGGACCCTTCACAGAATATTGCTTATTATGCTACGACGCGTCCCAATCCGGATCTGAAGTGGGGGAAATCTGAACAAACTAACTTTGGGGTAGATGCTTCTTTCCTTCACAACAGTCTTTCTTTACAGTTTGATTACTTCGTGAAAAATTCTAAAGATCAGATCTTTAATGTGAGCTTACCCAGTACAGCTACTTATAATAACCAGTATGTAAACGCCGGATTATTTCAGGATAAAGGCTATGAAGTAGGAATTAACTATAATGGTAAGAAGACCGGGGATTTTACTTATTCAGTGGGAGTTACTTTTAGTCAACTAAAAAATACGGTGAAGCAACTTGCTGATGTAGATGAAATTTTTGTTAATGACAATGGAGTAAGAGGTGTATTGAAACCAACCCGTATAAAAATAGGAGATCCTTTATATTCTTTTTACGGATATAAGACAGGTGGGATTTTCCAGTCTCAGGATGAGATTAATAATTATAAAGATGCCAACGGAAATTTAATTCAACCCAATGCAAAACCCGGAGATATTAAATTCCTGAAGAAAGATGGAAATACAGGGGTACTGAGCAACCAGGATTTTGTAAATCTGGGCAGTCCATATCCTAAATTCTCTTATGGATTTTCTTACAATATGACCTGGAAAAATTTTGACCTTAATATTTTCTTACAGGGAGTATATGGGAATAAGATTTTTAACGGGATGAAGTTTATTTCCTTAAATCCAGGTGGAACAGGGCAGAATTATAATATGGACAGAGATATCCTGAATGCCTGGACTCCTCAGAATACCAATACTGATATTCCAAGGCTTGTACATGGTGATCCAAGTGGAAACTATTCCAAGGTATCAGACTTCTATGTGGAAGACGGTTCTTATCTAAGACTGAAAAACCTGACCATCGGGTATTCGTTACCGAGAGAGCTTTACCAAAAGCTGGATGTGAATAAGGTTAGAATCTATGTGACCACCAATAATCTTTTCACTATTACTAAATATACAGGTTTTGATCCTGAAGTAGGAATGAATTCTTATGGGGTAGATACCGGAAGATATCCACAGTCACGCTCATTTATTTTCGGGGTGGAAATAGGATTATAATTTTTAAACAACAAAAAGTAAAAAAATGAAATTTTTCAATAAAATATTTTTAGTATCAGGAATATCGGCAATGCTTTTATCATGTACAGGAGAGCTGGATGTTCAGCCGGAAGGAACTCCTACGGAAGCCAGTTTCTGGAAAACGGAAAATGATCTGATTACCGGTGCCAATGCCATGTATAAACCTCTGTCTGACGGAGAGTTTTACGGAAGAGGATTCTTTTGGTTCATTAATGCCAGTGATGATATGGTAACAGGAAGAGCAAAGAGTGAGGCAGATAATGCCAAGAACTTCAGCAGCAATTATATCGCAGCAGGAGATCTGGAAACCCAATGGAACAAAAGATATAATGTGATCGGAGTTGCCAATCGTGTGATCCGTAACGTTGATAATATTCAGGCTTCAGCAGCTATAAAGAATAAATATTTAGGTGAAGCTTTATTTATGAGCAGCCGGATGTATTTTGAACTGGCATATAACTATGGAAATGAAAAAGCAGGTATTCCTATTATAGACCGCACAAAAGAACCGGATCCCAATCCTATTCCAAGAGCGGCTAATGTGATGGTGAATTACAACTATATTGTGAATGACCTGAAAAGAGCAGCCGAATTATTGCCAACTCAGGCTGAGCTTCCGGCAAAGGATTTCGGAAGACCCCATAAAGCTGCAGCGTGGGCACTTTTAGCAAAAGTATATCTGTTTATGAAAGACTGGCAGAATGCTGAATATTGGGCTAATGAAGTCATGACAAAAGGAAACAGAAACCTGTTGAACAATTATACAGATGTCTTTAAAGCCGAAAATAACTATAGCTCAGAATATATATGGTCCATACCAAGTACCCCTAAATTTAATTCAGTGGGAAGTATTCTTCCGGGAGTAATGCTTGAAAACAAAGGATGGGGAGAATATAATGGATGGGGATATTTCCAGCCGACAAAAGAACTGTATGATGAATATGAAGCTGGGGATCTCAGAAGAAGTACAACGATCCTGAAACTGGGCGATAAGTTTACTTTTAACGGAACTGAAAGAACCTATGCTTCTTCCAATTCCCTTACCGGTTATCAGTTTAATAAATACATGGATGCTTTTAAATATCAGCTGAACAGTGGCCACGTAAGTGCCAACGGGGATTATCCGTGTACAGATCTTGCCGTTCCGATTATGCGTTATGCTGAGGTAATCCTTATCAAGGCAGAAGCTTTACTGATGAAAGGCAGCAATGCTGACGTGGAAATCAATATGATAAGAAAACGTGCCGGTTTAGCTCCAAAATTCGGATGTACTATGGCTGACCTGAAGCACGAAAGACGTTGTGAGCTAGCAGGAGAATGGGCAGACCGACACAGAGATCTTGTCCGTTGGGGAGATGCTAAAGAAACGTATGCAAAACCTCTTCACGGGATAAACAATCAGGAAGTATGGGCGGCAAGAAACTTTAACCCTGCAGTACATAATGTATGGGCCGTTCCGCAAGCTGAAATTGTAAACAGCCATAATGTTATTAAACAAAACGAAGGTTGGTAAAATGTTAATCTAATATATATTATCCACTATGTCATCACAGCATTGCTGTGGTGATATAGTTTTTTTCAAAGGTATTATGAAACTATCAAAAATTTTGGCTGTATTGGCCCTGGCTGTTTTCTCTGAGAATCAGGCACAGAATTATCTAAACTATAGTGTAGGCAATGCCCATTCACATAATGATTATATGCAGGAAATCCCTTTCTGGCAGGCTTATTATGCTAATTTTGGCTCTATTGAAGCAGATGTTTTCCTGGTAAAAGGGAAATTATGGGTAGCCCATACAGAAAAAGAACTGTCTTCAGACCGGACTTTAGAGAGCCTTTATCTGGACAATATCTCCAAACAGATTAAATTGAATAAAGGGCATATTTATCCGGATGCCAATAAAAAGCTGCAGCTGCTTATCGATATCAAACAGGACTACAAAACAAGTCTCAGCACCTTGGTAAATACCTTGAAGAAATATCCTGAGATTACAGGGGATTCAGGTATTAAAATAGTGATTACGGGAGGAAGGCCTCAGCCGGGTGATTTTAAAAATTATCCCAGCTACCTTTATTTTGATGGAGATCTTGATAAAAATTATACTCCGGACCAACTGAAAAGGGTAGGAATGTTCAGTGCAGATTTACCTGAGCTTGTAAAATGGAATGGAAAAGGAATTCCAAGGGATGAAGAAACCGATAAGATTAAAAAGGCAATAGAAAAAGCACATGTTCAGCAAAAGCCAATGCGTTTTTACGGAGCTCCTGATTTCCCTAATGCCTGGGTCAATCTTATGGATATGGGAGTGGATTATATCAATACTGATCATATTCCGGATCTTAAAAAGTTCATGAATACCATTCCTAAAAATTTTTATAAAAATACAAAAGAATACACCACCTATACGCCTACCTATAAAACGGACGGAGTAGCTAAAAAAGTAAAAAATGTAATCCTTCTGATTCCGGACGGAACGTCGTTACCACAGTACTATGCTGCATTTACAGCGAATAAAGGAAAGCTGAATGTTTTTAATATGAAGTCTACAGGATTGTCCAAAACCAATTCTTCCAATGCTTATATTACAGACTCAGCTCCCGGTTCTACCGCTTTTGCTACAGGTATGAAAACCAAAAATACATTTGTGGGAGTAGACAATATGGGAAAAGCTTTGGCGCAGATTCCTGATATTATTGCAGATAAGGGAATGGTTTCCGGTTTGATTTCTACTGGAGATGTTACCGATGCTACACCTGCAGATTTTTACGCACATTCAGACAACAGGAATAGCTCGGAGCCGATCCTGAAAGACTTTGCTTCTTCCAAAACAAAAATTTTAATCGGAGGTCCTACCAGTGGATTATCCCAGGAAAACCTGCAAAAGTTTAAAGAGGCGAAAGTAGATGTGTTCTATGATTTAAAATCTGTTAGTAAAATAAACAACCGTACACTGATTATTGATCCTTTAGCTTCGCAGAGAATTACAAACGGAAGAGGAAACTGGCTGGCAGATGCTTTTGACCTTACCCTAAATGAGGTAAAGAACAATAAAAAAGGATTCTTTATGATGATCGAAGCGTCACAGACAGATGGAGGAGGACATAGCAATAATATTGAGCAGCTGGTGACCGAGTTATTGGATTTTGATCACGTGGTAGGGAAGGCCATGAAGTTTGCTGATGAAAATAAAGAGACGTTAGTGATCGTTGTTGGTGATCATGAAACAGGAGGGTTAACCCTTCTTGATGGGAGTCTTAAGGACGGATGGATATTTGGAAACTTCAGTACCAATGATCACACTTCAATTCCTTCCAGTGTATTTGCGTACGGACCCAATTCCAAAGAATTTACAGGCCTGTTTGAAAATACAGAGATCTTCAACAAGATTTTGGCAGCATATGGCATTCAGAAATAATCTGTAAATATAAACTCAAGGGTATTTTACCCTGGGCTCTCACACAGTTGGGAGATTACGCAGACTATAGATATATCTGCTCAATCTGCAAGAGATAAAAATTATAGGCAGATAGTATTAATTGGATAATAAAACCGGCTGTTTCAAAAGTGAAACAGCCGGTTTTGTATTTATATTTCTTAGAAGTTTAAGATTCTAAAAATTAGTTTTGACGATCAGCTCAGATAGTTCAGCATTGACAAAGTCGATAGGCATTACCCCATAAGATCCTTGTGTATTGGTTTGGAAGAAAGTTTTCAATTTAGGATTAATGCTGTTGGAAACTGTAGGGATGCTAGGTATTCCAAAGATTCCGGGTTTATAGCCACTTGTAAAGTTGACAAAAAGTTTATTGGTGCTGTCGTTCTTTGCTTCATTAAGCAGAGATGAGATTCCGGCCCACTTATCATCATTATTTGTTACTTTATAATAATCCTGAACCTTCATGGGAGCACCGTTATTATTGATTTCAAATGTAGTATTGTCTGCCCATGAAGTTGCGTTGATCCCTTTGGCTGTTCCTGCTGAGAACCTTCTTAATAATTTGATCTTTCCCCTTACCTGTCCAAGAGTGGGAATATTGGTTCCCAGATCCCATTTTGATGGATTTTTCTGAATGTACGAATCAAAAGTACTTTCAAAGCTTCTGGTAGTATTGGAAGCGTCATATTCTTCTTTCACAGACATGATGATGGTTTCTGAAGGATGACTCTCCAGAAATGCGTAGCAGGCATTAAGTACATCATCAAAATTCAGATTCTGATAAATAGGACCATGGTGAATGGCAAAAGAATTGTCAATATGTCGGCAACGGATATCCAGAAAACGAACCCCTGTATTGAGCTGTTCGCCGATACTTAGGTTTTGAGTTTTTGCCGTACCACTGTTAGAAGGGATTTCTCTGGTAGCACCGGAATCATGAGTTCCCGGAATAGAAATCCTTGAAATAGAAATATTATCCTGAATACCGGACATCCAGCTGTTCATAGCTATAGGAAGTGCTGCATTTCTGGAGTTGGCTTTTTCTACAGATGTTATTCCTTTATCATTTACATCTCTTTCAATGCTCGAATCTGAGCACGAGAAAAATAAACTTGCGGTGGCAATGCTAAGACTGATCATTGTGAAACGTCTCATGTGGTTCTTGAACATAGTTTTATTATATTTTTATGTAACCTAAAAATAAGAATATGTCAAGATATAAGGAGTTAATTTAATTTTAAGAGATAATTAATTTGTATGATGGGAATAAAGAAGAAAATATACCTCCTAAAAAATGAAATCATCGGTAGAGCCGGGAATTCTGAATCGGTGCTTTCCAATGGTAAAATCATTCATCTTTATAAGAGTCTTCATCTTGTGGGTAAACTCTTTGTGAGAGGGGTCGGGAGCTTTTGTTTCATCATCACAGGATGAATATTCTTTATCAACAATAACCTTTCCCGTTGAAAAATTGATCTCATTCAAAAAACTGAAATCACAGGTATCTTCAAATTGATCATGAGAGCCTATCAAAAAGAAATCTCCGTTCTGATACCGGAAGGTATGGCTATAATTTTGGGTATGTCTTGAATTGGTATTAAATGTCTGAGAAATGGTCAGGGCGTTATTTTTGATGGAAATTCCCGGAGGGGTATTCTCTTCAGGATAGAAGCCCATTCCGCTTGAAAAAAGAACGGTGGAGTTTTCCTTCCAGACCTTAAGACTGTTATCCACGTTTTTCAGAATGTAGAAAACCCTTTTGTAATCTTTAAATTCCGGATAGTCTGTGCTTGCGGAAGCTTTTTGATCCGTATTAAATATCAAAACCACTTCATCTTTCCCATCCTTATCCAGATCTCCTTTAGATTCGGCAATCTTTGTATATCCTTTAGGTGTTGAAAAATTTTTCAGGCCCTGAGCATTATAGAAAGTGATGGATAAGAAAGTAATAAAGAAAAGACTTTTCATACAGATATATTTGAATTTATAATCCGGTATCTTCTTTTTCAATCAATCCGGATTCTTCCAAGTGGCACATACAGCCCTTTATCGTTTTGTAGATCCCGTTAATATCGGTTTCTTTACCCTTAGTATCAGTTACTGTAATGCCCGTAGAATAGGAATTGTCTTCTGCGTAGTATGTTCTGAAAAGCTGATATTGATACCCCTTATTGGTAAAGGTCAAATAGTTGAGCTCCATTCCTGCATTCTGTTTTCCTCCACCTCTCATATAAGATCTGTACTTGAACTTTTTCCAGCTGTCTTTTGTCTTTTCAGCGGGAAATTCCATTTCTACATGATCTTTACTTCCAAAACGGTACTGAATGTATTCATTCTCTTTATCTTTTACCAAGGCCATTTTCTTTCCTGTTTTCGTTTCAAAAGAATACAGGATTTCTTCATTGGGAAGCAGGTATTGTGCCCAAACTGACAATGGAAGTGCCAAAGAAAATAAAATTAAATATTTTTTCATGGAAGGATATGGTGTATTAAATGTAGCAATTTGAAATGATTTTTTGATTCCATATTCAAATTACCACATTCTTAAATTTTCAAATTATTTCGTAACGACAGAAGCCAGATCCTCCCAGAACATTGGGTACGATTTTTCTACAACATCCTCGTCTTCGATATTAAGTTCTTTAATCAGGCAAAAAGGAGCAAAGCTCATCGCCATTCTATGATCCTGATAGGTTTTGATAGAAATATTTTCTTGCGGATTTCCAAAATGGGTAGATTGGATCGTTAAATCAGTGATTTCTGTTTCCGTTCCCAGTTTTTTCAGCTCATTATATAAAGCCAGTAATCTGTCGGTTTCTTTCACTCTTAAAGTTCCCAATCCGGAAATGTCAAAAGGGATTTGTAGTGCTGCTGCCGTTACACAAAGCGTTTGTGCAATATCCGGACAGTTGTTCATATCCAGCACAATCTTTTCAGGAAAAGAAAAATCCGGCTGAGGTTGTAATGTGATTTTATGCTCGTCTTCAGAAAAGATAGTTTTAATTCCGAAGAAGTCTTCATAGATTTTTGCAATGGCAGAATCCCCTTGTGTAGATTCTTTATAAAAGCTTTTTAAATGAATGGTTTTTCTACCCAAAGCGCAGATAGAGTAGAAGTAAGAAGCCGAGCTCCAGTCACTTTCCACTTCATAGCTTAATGCTGAAGATGCACTGTCCCCGTGGTAGGGCTCTACTTTAATGGTATTTCCTTCAAAGCTGCTTTTAATACCAAACTTTGTTAAAATATCCAGGGTCATTTCAATATAAGATCTTGATGTTACCTCGCCCACAAGATTAATCTTCAGCCCGTTTTCAAGTTTTCCTGCAATAAGAAGAAGCGATGTAATAAACTGACTTGAAATATTGGCAGGAACATTCACCTGGGTTTGAGTGATTTTTCTTCCTGTGATTTTTAAAGGAGGAAACCCTTCATTTTCCAAATATTCAATGTCCACACCAAGATCTCTCAAAGCACTTACCAAATTTTTGATCGGTCTCTCTTTCATTCTCCCTGAGCCGGTAAGAACTGTTGTTTTCCCTTCCTGAATTGAATAATAGGACGTAAGAAAACGCATGGCTGTTCCTGCATGGTGAATATCCACCACATCGGTATTTGCAGATAATGCTTTTTTAAGCAATTGCGTATCCTGAGAATTGGAAAGATTTCCGATTTTTATATTGCTAAACAGACTTTCCAAAATCAATAAACGATTCGAAATACTTTTCGAACCGCTGATCTGTACTGTTTTATCTCCAGTTAATGTTGATTTTTCTAGCTTCATTATTTCTTCATATTTCAAAATCCGGGCATCAGATTTCAGGTATTCATTGTCTGGGACCTGAAATCTGATGATGGGATCTTATTTTAATTTTTCATTATTCTGATGGCGATCCTTATCCCGATCAGTTTTTATTTTCATTTTTTTGTCGAACGCTTCCTGCAGATTGACACCTGTCTGGTTGGCCAAACATAGGGTAACAAAAAGGACGTCTGCCAGCTCTTCTCCAAGATCTTTGCTTTTGTCACTTTCTTTTTCGCTCTGCTCACCATATCTTCTGGCGATGATTCTTGCTACTTCACCCACTTCCTCTGTCAGCATAGCCATATTGGTAAGTTCATTAAAGTATCGTACACCGATGGTTTTTATCCATTCGTCAACCTGTTGCTGTAGATGAGTGATTTCCATTATTGATAAGCTCCAAGAGTAGGGTTAGTTGTTCTGGGTACATTCACGATGTCAAAAGGTACCGTTCCTGCAACGGTTACATTTCCTTTACCTCTGGCCGGAGAAGGCATTTTTAACCTTAAATTCATTTTAGCCATGAAATAATTGACAAACTGAGGGTCCTCATTTTTGATACTTTGTACCACGCTGGTATTATTGTCGAAAGGAAAGCCTGCTTCTGAGGTTCCCGAATATTTTAATAAACAGTTTTGAATTAAGAATTCAAACTGCTGCCCCGGTGTCTGTTCAAAATGAACGGAATTATCTCTGTCAGAATATACAATACTGTTTTGTAGGGTAAGTTGCTGTAAAGCTCCCTGCTCTGTCTGCCCTGCATCATTTTTCCATTCATTGGTTGCAAAAATCCCTGTTCTGTCAAAAGAACTCATGCTTTTGGAATAATTAGCAATTGTGGCATGAGTATAGTTGTGATTTCCCCCTCTGAAAATCCCGATACAGGATGAACCACAATTATTCATTACCAGGTTGTTGGCATTAACTGTAGAGCCTACTGCGTAGATTCCATATTCAAAGAAGGTATGGATGAATGAATTTTTAATAGTCGCTGTAGTCTGTCTCATATCCAGTCCTCTGGTTCCTCCAAAAAGTCTTGCATGGTTCATATTCAGTGTAGAATTGGCTTCCATTCTTATTGAATTCCAGTTTTTAGGAAGGGTATCATGATCCAAATCATTTCTGTCCCCACGGAGAATAACTTGTTCGTCCTGTGTTCCGTTGATATTTAAAGTAGCACCTGAAGAAATTTTCATTCCACTGTTTTGATGGAAATATACTTTCGTACCCTGCTCTATATTCAACATGATATTCGGATTAACAGTCAGGTTCCCATAGATGATTTTGGCTTTATTATTATTCCAGGTCGTATGATTTGTAATTACATTAGGATTAGTGGAGGTTTGAATAAAAAACTCAGCATCCTGAACTACAGAAAATAAAGTGACATGCTGTTGGCCTGTAGGTCCCGTGAAAAGAACTTTATCTTCGGCAATGGCTTCAGGCCCTGAAGCTTCAGGAGCTATTTCAACAAAAATAAAAAGACTGTCTTTCTTTCTTAAGGGAACATCTTTAAAGTCATATCCCGGTTTTCCGTCTACATTGATTCTATATAAGGAAGCAGCTCCTTTTTCAAGATTAATCCTTGGAATCAAAATATCTTTATCCTCATTATTATATACTTTTACAACATATGTTTCTGAACGAACCTGGTGGTAAACTGTGTCACAAAATACCGTATCCCTGGAAAAACGCAGCTCCTGTGAAGGGGCATCGAACGTAATATCGTCCTTATTACATGATACTGCGGCAAGCAGTACCCAGAAAGAAAAAGCCAGTAATAATTTGAATTTCATCGAAATTAAAGTTTAAGTAAGTTCCAAATTTAACGAAAATACTTTGAATTTCTTATCATTAAAAAAATATTGAATTCAGTATTTGCATATTTGAAAAAATGTTGTATTTTTGCAACCTAAAATTAGCAGAGAAATATCCATTACTATTTCGGAAGCAAACTTTAATTTTTTTAAAAATAGTATTATGAAAAACGGAATTCACCCAGAAAATTATAGACTTGTTGTTTTCAAAGATATGAGTAACGACGAGGTGTTTCTTTGCAAGTCTACTGCAGAAACAAAAGACACTATCGAGTATGAAGGACAAGAGTACCCTTTAATCAAAATGGAAATCTCTTCATCCTCTCACCCTTTCTACACTGGTAAAGTAAAACTAGTTGACACTGCAGGTAGAGTTGATAAGTTCATGAACAAATACAAAAAATTCGCTAAGTAATTTTTTGCTATCAAAATATAGAAGTCTTCCAATCTTTTGGAAGACTTTTTTTATGTCACTTTATGACATCTTTTTGTATTTTTGTTTTCAGATAGAATCCGGAAACAGGCAGTTTATTTCGGAGGATAAAACCTCCAGCCCTTTGTTTCTGATTTCTACCTTCTAATCTATAACTTCTACAAAATGCAATTAGTATTTTCAGACGCACAATATTGGGAAGACTTTCTTCCACTTACTTTTACCCGCCCTGTTGCAGCAATGCGATGCGGAATCCTTACCTTCTCGGAAAGATGGCAGAAAATTCTGGGAAATAATGAAGTTTCTTATTTTACAGAAAACTATCTTCAGAATAAGTTTAAAAATCCTGAAGATACGGAGAGCCTATTTTTAGTTTCCAATTTTTTGCCCACAGAATCAGTAATTCAGCAGATCAAAGACCTTAAGCAGGGAGAGGCGCTGGTATACGAAGACGAATTGGTGGCGGCCAGGATTAATATGAAGGATTTTTCTTTACATCAGATTGAAAAAATGACGGATATTAAGGAAAAGCTTATTTTCTTTAAAAAGCCTGCAGATCTTTTTACGTACAATCATTACGCTATTGATTTTGACTTTGAACTTCTTACAAAAGGAAGAACTTCACAGGAGCTTTCTTCTACCAACGGTTTCTTAGGAGATAAGAAAGATTTGTTTATTGAAGAAGGAGCGCAGATTGAGTTCTCTACCCTGAATACCAAAACAGGAAAAATCTATATCGGTAAAAATGCCGAAGTAATGGAAGGCTGTAATCTTCGAGGTCCTATTACATTAGGGGATGACTCTAAATTTAATCTTGGATCCAAAATCTATGGAGCGACTACTATTGGTCCACATTGTAAAGTAGGAGGTGAAGTAAACAATATTATCATTTTCGGGTACACCAGCAAAGGACATGAAGGCTTTATCGGGAATTCTGTTATCGGAGAATGGTGTAATTTCGGAGCTGATACCAATTCTTCCAATCTTAAAAATAACTACAGCCACGTAAAACTTTGGAACTACAGAACCAAAGCTTTTGAAGACACAGGCTTACAGTTTGCAGGACTGATTGTGGGCGACCATTCAAAAACAGCAATCAATACCCAATTGAATACAGGAACTGTTATTGGTGTTGCCTCTAACATTTTTAAACCGGGCTTTCCTCCCAATCTTGTAGAAAACTTTTCGTGGGGTGGGCTTAAAGATGATGAAAGGTTTAAACTGGATAAAGTATATGAAGTTGCAGAAAGAGCTATGGGAAGACGAAAAGTCTCTCTAACAGACGATGACAAGGCGATTTTAAAACATATTTTTGATACCTATTAATCTGGGAATAAAAAAAACTTCAATTATTTTGAAGTTTTTTTTATTTTCGATGTAATAGAATGGTAATAGCAATTGTCTTACCTATAAGAAACAAAACTCATGACCCAAGAAACTTTCAAGAATACGGTGTTTATTCTCAAAGACGAGATGTATCGTTTTGCGAAAAGATTCGTCATGAGCAGTGATGAAGCAGAAGATATTGTACAGGATCTGATGATGAAGTTCTGGCAGAAGAAGGAGGAGCTTGAGCAGTTTGGGAATTTTAAATCCTATGCGCTGAAATCTGTCCGGAATGAATGTCTGAACCGTCTGAAGCATCATAACGTGAAAATAGGATTTGCAGATATGCAGCTCCACAAATCAGAGCTCTACAGTATGGAGATTGATAATCTTAAAGAATATATTATAGGATTTATCAACCAGCTTCCTGAAAAACAGAAAATGGTCATCCATATGAAAGATGTAGAGGAGTATGAAGTTTCCGAAATTTCTGAAATGCTGGAAATGGAGGAAAATGCAGTAAGGGTAAACCTGATGCGGGCAAGACAAAAAGTAAAAGAACAAATTACACAACTGATGAGTTATGAAAAAAGATCAATTACAAGATAAATACGACGAAATCTTCCGGGATATAAAGGAGGAGAAAATGGAATGGAGTTTTGAAGACTTTCTTCAGCAGAATGAAGAAAAAGATGCTGAAGAAAAAATAACTCCCATTATTCCTTTAGAAAAGAATAAACCTTCTTTCCCAAAATGGTTCTGGATGGCAGCAGCAGTTCTGTTACTTTTCAGTATTGGATTCGTTTTCAATACCTATCAGAATACAGGTGCTCAGGATGCTGAAAAATTAGTGAAAGATGAAGTATTAAGACAAAAGTCTGACTTTATAGAAGAAAATAATGACCATCAGAGCCAGGTAGCAGTTAATCATACCGATTCTATCTCAGGAGCAAAAAAAGACTCTATTTTTCAGGGGAATTCTGTTGCTGAAAAAGATGTATTGGATGAGATCCTGCCAAAAAGAGGAAGGCTTAAAAAAGAGAGAAAGCCGAGATATGTAAACAACGCTTCTTTCAATAATAAAACAAGAAAAGATTCTACAGGCTATGAAAATTCTTATGTTATTGTTAACGGTAAAAGAATTGATAACGTAGAAGAAGCCATCAATGTGACTAAGTATTCATTCCAGATATTTGCAAATAACGTTAGTGAAAAATTGGTACAGCCTAAAGTGGTAGATGACGATTATTAACTGAAAAAGATGTAGGTCTGATCAGTACTAATCATTAACTTAAAAATAAAATTGACTCATGAAAAAACTATTCATAATATTCGCACTTGCTTTCTCCCATTTTTTTAATGTATATGGGCAAAAAGACAAATTCGATCAGCTTTTTGAAAAATATCAGGAAGTGGAAGGGGTTACTTCCATTAAAATTGCCAAGCCTATGTTTGGAATGCTTAGCAGCCTGAATATTGATGATTCACAGCTGGATCAGATAAAACCATTATTGTCAAAAATTAATGGATTGAAGATTCTGATCACAGAAAATCCGGAAAAAGGAAATACAGCCGACGGCCAAAGAGTTCAAAACAACCTTTCTCAATTGAGCAGAGATGTAGCTTCTTATGTGAAGAATCTCAACTATAGCGAGATCATGACGGTAAATAATGCCGGTGCAAAAGTAAAGTTCCTCTCTTCCGAAGCTAAAAATGGGATGCTGGATGATTTGCTGTTGAGCATTGACGGTGGTGGCGGAGAAAGTATTTTTGTGATGCTGGACGGGAAGCTTTCTATGGATGATGTCAGCAAGATTATTAATTCCAGTGAAACAAAAAAGAATCCTGTAACCAAGACAAGAAATACACTGACTTCAGAAAATAATGTGTCTTATCTGAATGGAGAGGCAAGAAATGTGGGTGAGTTTTCGGGAATTCAGGTAAGCACAGGCGTAAATGTAGTTTTCAAACAGGAAAAACCAACCAACGTTAAGGTGATTGCTGATGCTGATAAACTGCAATATATTGTTACAAAAGTAGAAAATGGAGTACTGAAGATCCATATCGATAATAAAGGAGTGAGAAACTTAAGGTTCAAAAACTTAAGCGTTAATGTGTCTTCTCCAAAAATGGATAATATTGATATCTCATCAGGATCCAACTTTACAGTAGTTAATGCAATCCAGGAAAAGGATATGAGAATTGATGCATCATCGGGAGCTCATTTGACAGGTGATTTTAAAATCATGGGGGCTGTGGATCTGTCTGTTTCATCGGGAGCGAGCGTAAGAGCGGGAGTAACTGCAGGGAATGTATCCATTAAAAGCTCAAGCGGATCCAGTACCAGCTTAAGTGGAAAAGCCGATTCCGGAGTCATTGATATCAGCAGTGGGGCTGTTTGTAAAGCAGAAGATTTAAAGTTTGACTATGTGGAAACTGAAGCGACATCAGGCGGAAACCTTAGTGTCAGCGTATCTGGAAAATTAAAAGTGAGAGCATCTTCAGGAGGACTGGTAAGATATAAAGGAAATCCAGAAATAGAATCCAATATCAGCAAAACTTCAGGAGGCTCATTAAAAGCTATAGACTAAAAAACAACCATCATGAAAATTCTTAAAAACATTTTTCTTGCCTTCCTCACGGTATTTACACTTCAGTCTTGTATCGTCTCAGGAAAACCCAATATGGATTTCTTTTCAGATTCCGGGTATGATTTCAAGGGAGCAAAGTTTACAAGCATAAATGTGCCCCTGATGATGGCGAAGCCTTTTATCAAGAAAGCCTTAAGAGAAGATGGCGAAAGTGAAGAGGTCATTGATCTGATCAAAAAGGTTTCTAAAATCAAAGTCCTTACCGTGGAAAACGGAAGCAAGGAAATGCTGAATGATTATGCTAAATATTTAAATAATAACAACTACGAAGACTGGGCCACTGTAAAACATGATGGTGAAAATGTGAATGTACGCGTAAAACAGAATGGAGATGCTATTAAAAATATGCTGATTACTGTAAACTCAAGTAAAGAATTGGTATTTGTAGATGTAAAAGGAAGCTTTACAGCAGATGATATATCGAAGATCATCAATTCTGTTTCAGATAAGTAATTTAATTTCCTATGAGCCAAAACAATTTTAATATCGAGAAATTAGTAAAGGAGGTACGTATCCTTAAGGTTTATGCTGTTTCGCTTACTGTGGTTTGTATTCTGTTTTTTATTCTTGCATTCAAAATGCAGTCTTCCCATGAGAAGTTTAAGGAAATAGATGTGGAGCGTATCAATATTGTAGAAAAAGACGGCACCTTAAAGATGGTCATCAGCAATAAAGAAAGACAGCATCCCGGAATGGCCAATCACAAAGAAATGAAACCGAGAGAAAGGGAAGCAGGTATGATCTTCTTTAATTCTTTAGGTGATGAATGTGGAGGGCTTGTATATGACGGTAATGAAAAAGGGTCGGGAATGGTGTATTCTGTGGATCAGAGAAGTACAGATCAGGTGATGCAGCTGCAATACTTTGAAGGCACAGGAAGCGATAAAAAAAGAGTATACGGTTTAAAACTTTGGGACAGACCGGACGACTTTCCGTTGGAGGCGGTTATGAAATTCGATGATTCCCTGAAAAAATTAAATGATCCTGTCGCAAGTAAAAAAGCATATGCAAAGCTCCGTGAAGAAGGGAAATTTGGTAGCGAACGCTTTTTTGCAGGAAAAACATCCAACGGAGATGTAGGTGTTTTTATCCGTGATACAAAAGGAAAGGTTCGGTTAAGGCTTTATGTCGATAAAAATAACCAGACTCATATTGAAAACCTGGACGAAAATGGAAACCCGGTTAAATAACAGAAGTTGTGCTACCGTAAAAATAATTTGTAACAAGTAGTTTCAAACATACTAGATTTATTTTGTGATCAAACCATTCTTATTAAAGGGTGGTTTTTTTGATTTAAGTTATAGATTATTAATTTTTATGTAAACTATTAAAAATGATTTTCATATCTCACTAAAATAACCTAATTTTGCAAAGAAAGTAAAGATGTCTATTCATAACAAAATTGTAGAGACAGCCATCACTTTCGATGACGTTCTTCTAGTCCCTTCTTATTCAGAAGTTTTACCTAACCAGGTATCATTAAAATCAAGACTTACCGACAAAATCACGCTGAATGTTCCGATAGTATCTGCTGCGATGGACACTGTTACTGAAGGTGATCTGGCGATTGCTTTGGCAAGAGTTGGAGGCTTAGGTTTTATTCACAAAAATATGACCATTGCTGAGCAGGCTGCACAGGTGAATCGTGTGAAACGTTCCGAAAACGGAATGATTTCGGATCCGGTAACCCTGTCTAAAGATTATACTTTAGGACAGGCCAAAGAAATGATGTCGAAATACAAAATTTCCGGGCTTCCTGTAGTAGATGCTGATAATGTTCTGATAGGAATCATTACCAACAGAGATGTGAAATATCAGGAAAATCTTGATATGAAAGTGGAAGAGATCATGACAAAAGAAAATCTGATCACTTCCGATAAAGATACCAACCTTGAAAAAGCTAAAGAAATTCTTCTTAAAAGCAGAGTAGAGAAACTTCCGATTGTAGATAAAGATAATAAGCTTGTAGGATTAATTACCATCAAGGATATCGATAATCAATTAGAATACCCTAATGCTAATAAAGATCAGGGAGGGCGTCTTATTGTAGGTGCAGGAGTTGGCGTTGGAGAAGATACATTAGATAGAATCGAGGCTTTGGTAAAAGCTGGTGTTGATATCATAGCGATTGACTCTGCACACGGACACTCGAAAGGGGTACTGGACAAGATCTCAGAAATCAGAAAAGCATATCCGGATTTAGATATCGTAGGAGGAAATATTGTAACGGCTGACGCTGCTAAAGATTTAATTGAAGCAGGAGCTAACGTTCTTAAAGTAGGAGTAGGTCCTGGATCTATCTGTACAACGAGAGTGGTTGCCGGAGTAGGTGTACCTCAGTTATCAGCTATTTATAATGTATATGAATACGCTAAATCTAAAAATGTTACTGTCATTGCAGATGGAGGGATTAAACTTTCCGGAGATATTGTAAAAGCAATTGCAAGCGGAGCAGGAGCAGTGATGCTAGGATCTCTTTTAGCAGGAACAGATGAAGCACCGGGTGAAGAGATTATCTTCCAGGGAAGAAAATTCAAATCTTACCAGGGGATGGGAAGTCTTTCAGCAATGAAGAGAGGAGGAAAAGAAAGATATTTCCAAAGTGAAGCTAAAAAATTCGTTCCGGAAGGAATTGAAGGAAGAGTACCTCACAAAGGGAAGCTAGAAGATGTGATCTTCCAGTTAACCGGAGGTTTAAGAGCAGGTATGGGATATTGTGGAGCTAAAGATATTGAAGTTTTACAAAAAGATTCCAAATTAGTGATGATCACAGGAAGCGGATTAAAAGAATCCCACCCACATGATGTCATCATTACTCAGGAAGCTCCGAACTACTCTTTATAAAAAAGAAGTTAATATTGTTTAAATAGAAAGCCTTTAAAAGTGAAATACTTTTGAAGGCTTTTTTATTCAGTCTATTCTGGAATAGGTAAATCTGGGTTTAATCACCTTATTTAAGAAAATACCTTTCGACCTGGCTTTTCCAAACTTTTCAACAATATCTGGCGGTACATTAAGATAGTCATAAACAGCTCCTGACTGATATATAACGCGTAATATTTCAGTTTCAGGAAAGTAAATAAAGCTGTTGACAACACTTGATGGCATACTATACCAGAGCAAAAAATGTTCCCGGATAAAACAGAAAAGCTTCCGGGGAGTCCGAAAGCTTTAGGTATAATGATGTAAGTCTTTTTAAAGATGGAGAAGGTTATGATAGTCTGCAATATGCAGGTAGCCTTCCTCTTTGATATTTACCTTTACATGATGTTTAATAGCAATATCATAAATTTCTTTTGGAAGCATGCTTCCTTTTTCACTCAGTATTTTGCTTATATCTTTCAACAGGTCCAGGTGGAGAATAAGATCTTCTCTGGTTATTTTGGCAAGATCCTGTATCAGTTTTTCTACCCTCTCATCAGTAATATGCTGCTGCATACGGTGAGGATAGTCTTCCAGATTATAGGTGGCCTGGAAATCCTCCTCAAAACCATATTTTCGGATATAATCTATAGCAAGAGTAGTGGCCTGCTCTCTGTCGTGGCTCCTTCCAATACTGGCATTCTTCTCACCAAAAACAATTTCTTCAGCAATACCTCCTGCAAGATAAATTTTAATTCTGTCCAGAATACTTTCCCTTGTATCATGTATCTGATGAGGGAAGGTAAAACCCGCAGCGTAGCTGCTTGCTACCTTGCTTTTCAGCTGTAACGGGGCAAATCCGGTATAAAGCATGTAACAAACGGCATGACCGCATTCATGGACGCTGATATTAGCTACTGCATCCTGCTCGTTAGCCTGGCGTATGCTGTCTATTCTTCCCGTATAAGGAATTTCAACCATTCTGCTGCCTATTTTTCCGGTAATGATCTTCCGGTCCATCAGATAATCAATTTCTATGGTTTTGTCCTCATTCATGATCGCTTCAAAAAGAAACTTGCTGAGGTTGGTATCCAAAATATCCACTACACTGCTGAATACGGGACGAACACCCTGTACAGGAAATACTCCGTTTCTATAAATAAGCTCGTTGATATTTTTATTAATCTTCAGGGCAACACCAAATTTTGTTTTGGTCTTATGTCTCAGGTTATTGATCTCCCGCTGAATAAGCTTATAAAAATCTTCTGTTTTTAGTGAAAAATAAATAAGATGGATATTACCAAATCGGGCAACCTGCTCAGGGCGGAATTTTCTGGCTAATGCATTCTTTATATCCACCATTGTAATTTTCTTGGTGAATGCATGGTAGATATTGGCATCTATATCAGCTTCACTGGTTTCGCGGGACATTTGAAAAGCTTCATCCAGGTTTCCACTGATAATGATCAGCATTTTGCTGTAGTCTACAGGTTCATAGATTTTCTTTTCCTTTTGTTTCTTACGGATCAGCTTAATCATATCTTCCTCTTTCATATCAATGATGCTCATGACATCATCTTCCATACTGAGGTATTTCTTAAGCTCTTTTGCATCCCAGAGATTGAGATAGGGGTTTTCTTCCAGATCTGTTTCACCGCCTTTTTTTCGTCTTTCATTTTCCTTTTTCCTCAAAAGATAGGAGAACAGATAATGTTCCAGATCTTCACGTTCCCTTTTACTAAGGCGCCCGTCGCTTAAAAGCTCCCAGAAATCTGTGTATTTAGTTTGGGATACTGGGGTTCCGTCTGGTTCAAGGGTGTTAAAGCGCTGGATCTCGTCAAAAAGGGCAATACTCGGTTTCTCATCACCGAGACCGTTCGTTTGAAATATATCTGCAACGCTTTTGCTCCATGAGGTTTCATCGCTATTGCTGAGCTCTATTTCCACGAAACGGTTTTGAAAATCCAGAAACCGGACCATCTTTCTTACCAGATCTGTTTTTCCGACCCCTGTCATGCCCCAAAGGCTTATCACCACAGGGCGGGTGAGAATCTCAGGCATCAGATACCATACCTGAATGTATTCCATCAGGTTATCAATAATTTTATCTATTCCAATGAATTCTTTTTTGAGAAAAGCTTTACAGTCATCCAGCTTTTTCTTTTTTTTCCGGATCTCTTCTTTATCAATAATCATATTTGAAAAATACATTATTTTTTTAAATTATCCTTAAAATCATCAATCCGAAAATCGGTCAGCGCATTTCCTTTTTCAATTTTTTCCTTGGAATACAGTCTGAAGTCATTTTCTGTTTTTTCTAAAAGATAATCATAAGGCCCTACATGGGATATTAATTTCACCAAAACAGGAGAGATCTCAAGACAGATAAAAAGCCCCATTATGAAAGTTGCTGCCAGCCCAATGATGGCTGAATTTTTGCCAAGTTCATCCAAAGCCTGCAGTCTTGCTGCAAAACCGTTGAATTTATCTTCAAAGGTTTCTGAAGATTTTCTTTCCGTTTCCAGGTTAGTATATACTTTGGATATTTCTTTATCCAGATATTCCAGTCTGGGAGCAGATTGTTTCTGAAAATTTTCAAGATCCAGCCTGCGCTGTTCTTTTAACTGCTGTTTACGTTTGGCATTAGGCCCGAAACCTTCTTTTCCACTGGTCAGTCCGGACTGTTTTCCCAAAATTTCTTTTTCCAGTTCTACAGAAGCTGAATCATAGGATTTTTGGTATTGGACTATCTTTTCTGAAATCTGCTGCTTCTCGGTTTCAAAGGGTCCGCTTTGTTGAAGGATTCTTCCGCTCATTTCCCCCTGAAGCTGCTTTTTATTCCTTTGTATAATGGTATTCAGCTGTTTGTTGACTTCTTTTTCGAAGATTTTAAGCTCTAAAGGCTTCGAAATGATAATTCCTAAAAAGGTGGCCAAAATCAGACGCGGAATAGACATCAGGATCTGGTTCCACCATGTTCCGGTTTTCTTAATGGATGAAACAATATAACGGTCCAGGTTGAAGATCATTAATCCCCATAGAATTCCAAATCCTACAGAAGCCCAGATATTATCAAATACCGTATACATGGCATACCCTGCAGATAAAGTAGCAAATACCGCAGTGAAAAGAACGATCCCTCCAATTCCTGAAAATTTATTCCATTCACTTGGGGTTTTTCTCAAAATATGGATGTTTCCGCCGGAACATACCATCAGAAACTGCTGGAACCAATTTATTTTATGATTCCCTTGATTTATAGTTTGTTGGTTTGTTTTCATAACTGAAAATTTATACAAATGTAATACTAAAAATCATACCAATGTAAAAGATAGTATTATGTTTTACCAAGTAATCGTATTTTTATTCGTAATTTTTTGTAAAACAAACTATTATATTAATATGTTAAATTGAATGTAATTTAAAAAAATATGAAAAGTCCTTTTTTGAATTAATTACTTTTTTTGAATGATTATACGACAAGTTTTGTCGTTGTTGAGCAATATTTTTGAACGAAAATAACGTAAACCTATAAAGAAGTTAATGGATGATGAATTTGTAATCGTTCACGCTGATAAATCTTTCGATAGTGAGGTAAAAAGGGTATTTTTGCAACCGAATTAACTGACAATAACTTAAAAAACAGAGAATGAAAAAACTTTATCTCGGTGCATGGTCTCTATGCGCAGCTCTCAGTCTATCTGCCCAGGAAGTCATCTGGCAGAAAGACATCAAATCTTCCACTCAGGATTTTCTCAATCAGGTGATCACAACCATTGACCAGCAATATCTTATCACGGGAAGCAGCATTCAGGCTAAAAGCCAGTCGTTAGCTGCCAATAGCCAAAAGCAAAACAACGGTTACGATTTTCATTTAGTAAAACTCAACCAGCAGGGAGAACAGGTTTGGGAGAAATATATTGCCGGACAAAACCACGACTATTTATCCGCAACTGTGACCACTCAGGATGGAGGATTTCTGGTTTCCGGTACTTCCTATTCCGGAAAAGGACTGGATAAAAAAGATGATTCCAAAGGGGGATCGGATATCTGGCTGATCAGGCTGAATGAATTTGGGGATGAACTGTGGCAGAAAACCTTGGGAACTTCCTCAGATGAGGAAGCCAAAGCAGTGATTCAAACCACCGACTTAGGCTTTTTTGTGGCTGGAAATATTCAAAACTCCTCCAAAGGTTACGGTTCAAAAGATGTCTGGATCACCAGACTGGATAAAGATGGAAAAGAACTGTCTCAGCTTATTCTGGGAGGCAGAGGCTTGGATGAAGTAGAAAAAATGATACCCACGAAAGACGGCGGAGCATTGTTAGGAATCTATTCAAGGAGTTCCGAAGTTGGAAATCCTGAGACTAAACCTTCGACTGAAAGACCTGCTTCCTCAATAGCCATTAGCCAAATGCCAAAAGCCAGCAGCAATTTCGGTGAAGGCGACTACTGGATCGTAAAGCTGGATAAAACTGGAAAAGTAGAATGGGAAAAGAACTTTGGCGGAAAAGGCGATGATCATATCAGAGCCCTGGCTTTAACTTCAAACGGTTTTATCATCGGTGGAGAATCCAGATCCGAGAGATCCGGAAACAAATCAGTAGGAATTGAAGAAGGCACAGACCTTTGGCTGATCTCACTGAATGAAAGAGGGGATGAACAATGGCAGAAATCTTACAATTTCAAAAACAGGGATATTTTAATGGGGATGAATGTGATACAGAGCCAAGAGTCAGGATCCAGGAATCAAGATGCCACAAAAGGAATATTGTTGGGAGGGTATACCCAGGCGGAAGGAAGAATAGAGAAGGATGATGAGACTTTCTGGATGTTGTATCTGGATGGCAACGGTAATGAAGAGTGGAGAAAACATGTGAGTGGAGACTCGAGAAAAAGAGAGGAGAGACTTTCGGATTTGAGACTTAACAGAGATGGCTCTATTATTCTGGCAGGAACCAGTGCTGAGGAATTAGGAAAAGAAAACTGGAAGATTGTGAAGCTGGGAGACAAACAGGTGGATCAGTTAATAGAAAAACATGATATCAAGATCTATCCGAACCCGGTATCCGATTATGCTTATGTGGAAATCGGCTTTAATTTCAAAGAAGCAGATATTATGCTGTATGATATGAGCGGAAGACAGCTTCAGAGTATAAAAACTAAAAATAATGTGACCAAGATCAATACACAGGCTCTTGTACAAGGCGCTTACCTGGTGACCATCAAAACGGATACGAATAAAACGGCGAATGCTAAATTGATTAAAAAATAACAGAATGAGAAGGAACTCTATTATAATGAAAGGGATAATCATAAATTTTATGATGTCCATTATCGTAAATGCTCAACAGGGAGATATTAATTTTGGAGATCTGCCACGACCTGTTCCCTCAATATCTTCATTACCTACTTATACTGAATCACCTATTTCGTTGGCAACAGGAATACCGGATATTAGTTATCCTTTATTAAGCCTGCTTACTAATGATAAAGGTATTTCAGCAAATTTATCATTGCAGTATCATCCGGCAAATATGGATGAAACACAGGCCGGTAGTGAAGTTGGTATGGGATGGACGATGTTTTCCGGAGGAGTAATCTCAAGAGAAATAGTTGATGAATTGGATGAAAGATACGATGATGCCAGTTGGCAGTATTATCAAAAGAATAAATTTAATGACGTTTATTATTACAATCTTCCGGGGATATCTGGTAAATTCAAAATAGAAAGAAATACAGATAATAATACTTTTAAAGTACTTAATCTAACTCCTAATAATATTAAGATTGAGTATACCAGAAATAGCAATAATGCTACTTTAATTATCAATTCCTTTACTATAACTGATGGTAATGGTTTTAAGTATTTATTCAATGACTACGGTCAGAGTAGAAGTTATAGAAATGCCATTACGAGTGGGACCTTGTATAAATCAGCTTTTTATCTTACTCAGGTTAAAAATGCTGCCAATGTAGCACTGCTTAGCTTTGAATACCAAAAGGAGAATAAAATGGTACCGGGAAGTACTAATATTTTATATCAGATATGTAAGGTAAAGAATATTACATCTCCGGGATTAGGGTCTATTATTATTGATTATAATTATGATCAGACGTTGGAAAATACAATGAATGACCCGTATAGTATTACGAAAGTTTCTCTTAAAAATAGTATTGGAAATATAATAGGGCAATATGGTTTTGAGTACATGATGATGGGATACAGTATTTTTGGATCGATCGAAACAGCAAACAAGAGGACTCTCACGCGTATTCATAAAATAAATTTAGAAAATCTGACAGGGCCACCACTGGAAACCACTAAGCTGCTTTATAGCCAGATGCCTTATTTCTCACCTGAAAACAGTTATGGTCCCGGAGATCCTTGTAATGCTACAGAGGGCGTAAATTTAGCCCAATATGCTGTAAAAACCCTTAATAAGATGGTTATGCCGACAGGAGGAATGGTAGAGTATAATTACGATGCTAATGAATACTATACCAATAAAAGTCTTCCTGGTTATGCAACACCAGGCTATTTTAACGATCCCACTGTGCAATACATGAGTACATTTAAAGGCATAGCTGTTAATACCAAGCAAACCAATACTTATACTTTTCAGGTGACAGGAGATCCGGGAGTAGTAAAAAAGATCTATATAACTTTTGAAGCTACGAAGTATAAACCTGTTTTTGCTGATGATTCTTTTGTGGATTATAGTATAAACGGAGGGTCTGTATCAGCCTATACCTGCTATAACTATAATGATCCTGAATTAGAAGGGAGTACAAGGTCATTAAAAAGCTTTGACCTTTACCCGGGTACTTATACGATTACAATGTCGGGTACCGGAGGATATGGAGAGATGACCCTTCAGGAAATAAAAAATATTCCGGCTCCTTTTAGGAATGCCAGCAATAATAATCGCCAATTGGGAATCCGTATAAAGAATGTGAAATATTACAATTCTGAATTCAATCCTACCTTACAGAAATCAACTGATTATAATTATAATGTATTCAGTGATCCGAACAGTGTAAGTGGAAGCATTTTTTATCCCGAAAGAGAAAGTTCTTCGACTGTAAGTGCTCCTTTTGTATTGTATAAAAATGTAAAAGTGACAAATAGTGGAAACAATGGATATGTTAACTATTATTTCAAAACGCCCAATGATTATCCTAAATTTCCATATACCCATAATGGGAGCAATGTAAGTTTCTGGCCCTACTACAATATAACCAGAGCGGGTGTGCAGGAAAAGAACGAAGCATACAATGCCCAGAATAAGCCGGTTTCAGCCTCTCTTTATGATTTTAGTTTTGAAACGTTAAATGATTTCCCGGATATAGCTGTGGATGGAGGTTTTACTAAAAAGGCTTATCTGAAAAGTTCAAAAATCACAACTAAGAATTATCAGGATAATAACCGATATGTAGAAAACAAAGTAGAAACTGAGTTTAATACCACGAATTTTAGAGTGGCATCTGTAAAGGAAACATCGTCGGATGGTAGTATTTCAGAAAAATACATAAGCTATCCTATAGGATTAGCAGGGTATCAAAATCTTGAGAATGCTAATATGATAGGAGTTCCTGTAATTACCGAAATAAAAAATAATGGTAAGGTCATTTCAAGAACAGAAGTGAAATACAATGGAACGATTGGAGTATATCCATCTTCCGTGATCGCTGTCAATCCGAATGACAATAGTACTAAAACAGTGGTTAGGTATGACGAATACGATTCCAGAGGAAATATAAAGCAAATGACCTCCAATCCTGATGTTGCGGGAGGAAATCCGTCGGTTATCATTTGGGGGTATAATCAAAGTTTTCCTATTGCCAAAATTGAAGGGGCAAAACTTTCTGATATCGGAACCCTGGCCGACGATATTGTTTTAAAGTCCAATGCAGATGTAGATGCTTCTTCGGAAACCGCTCTAATAAGCGCATTAGATAATTTCAGGACTAACTCCACATTAAAGAACTTTATTGTGACTACCTATACCTATGATCCTATGATTGGTATTACAACGGTAACACCCGCCACTGGATTAAGAGAAATCTACAAATATGATAAGAACGGAAGATTAACTTCAGTCGTGGATGTTAACGGTAATATTATTAAAGATTACAAGTACAATACAAAGCCGCAGCTATAATAATTTATACAATTAATCAGCTATGAAAAAAATAATATCAATCATATCTTTTCTTGTTGTGGCTTTGTTTCATGCGCAAAGTTTAACAACTACAGAAAATTATATATACAGCAGGACTTATTTAGAGCCAGTTACTTCAGAACAGCCTGGTGCTGCACAGATCCAAGGGGTCCAGTATTTTGACGGATTGGGAAGGACTACCCAAAGCATTGCTATTAAAACATCTCCCAATGGCAAAGATTTAGCTGTTCCTACTATGTATGACCAGTCGGGAAGGAGGACTAAAGATTTTATGCCTCAGCCAGTAGACAGTCAAAATGGAGCCTACATTCTGGGTATAGGAGAAAGTTCTGTAAATACATATTATGGCGTTCCCAATGCCTATTCGGAAGTTCAGTATGAACAGTCTCCCTTATCCCGAGCGGTAAAAACAGCCGCTCCCGGAGCTGATTGGCAGATGAACGGAACCCATACCCAGAAGCTAGAGTATCTATCCAACAATACAGGTGAGGTTAAAAGATATAAAGCGGTAACCAGCTGGAATTCCTCAGCTCAAATCAATGATATCTCTGTTATTACTGCTCCGAATGACCCGTATACCACCAACGGGTATTATAATGCCAATACATTGTATAAAACGGTTACTAAGGATGAGAATGATAATGAGACCCAAGTATTTATTAATTCCAGAAAACAAACCCTGTTATCGCGAAAGATTAATAAAAAAGCCAATGGAACGACAGAAAACCTGGATACCTATTATGTATATGATGAGTTTGGTAATCTTTCGCTGGTGATTCCTCCAAAAGCTTCAGTCTCAGCATTAACTTTGGCTTTACAGGACCAGCTCTGCTACCAGTATAAATATGACAAATACAACAGGGTTGTAGAAAAGAAACTTCCTGGAAGGGGCTGGGAATATCTGGTATACGATCAGCAGGGCCGCGTTGTGCTTTCTCAGGATGCTAATCTGAAAACGACAGGCAATAATTTCACCAAAAGAGGTTGGCTGTTTACTAAGTATGACAAATTCGGAAGAACAGTGTATACCGGGTTCTTTGCTAATACAGCGGAAAGAGCTGCAATGCAGACTGCATTGAATAATATGTCTGCCAATGCCAATAATAACGAAACTCAAAGTACCACTCCATTTACCCTTAACGGAATGGATATTTACTATACAAAAACAGCTTTCCCAACAGAAAGTATGACGATCCTGAGTGTTGATTATTATGATGAATATCCTGTAGGATCACCAGACCAACCGGCACTAATACAAAACCAAACCACCTTAGCATCTGTTCCGACAACTATTGTTTCTAACGGATTAAGCTCAGTGAGAAGCACAAAAACACTTCCTACTGCAAGCTATACCAAGAACATAGAGAATGACAGCTGGTCGTCTTCATTTGTCTGGTATGACACCGTAGGAAGGGTAATTGGAACCTTTGGTAACAATCATTTAGGAGGGTCTACACAGACCGAAGTACAACTGGATTTTTCCGGAACACCGCAAAAAACCTTTACCTATCATGCCCGTAAAGCAAATGAACCGGGGGTAACCATTAAAGAACGGTTCATCTATGATAACCAGAAAAGACTTAAACAACATTATCATCAGGTCAATGCTAAGCCGGAGGAACTACTGACAGAAAATACCTATAATGAGCTTTCTCAACTGATCAACAAGAAAGTAGGAAACAATCTGCAGAGTATTGATTATACCTATAATATCCGGGGCTGGCTGACAGATATTAACAAAAACCAGATGGGGCTAGCTGATTTGGGTGGGAAGTTATTTGCTTACAGAATCAAATACGGCCAAAAAGAAGGGATTGATAATCCCGATCAGGTTCAGTTCTCAGGCAAGAATGTGACTCCGAGATACGACGGCAGCATTGCGGAGATCGACTGGAGAGCTGTAGAAACAGTAGGGGTAAATCCACCCCTGACTCCAAAAAGATATGGGTATTCATATGACAGTATGAACAGAATTCAGGCAGGATATTACCAAAACCCGAATAACCCATACAGTAAAGAGAATACGGAATCTTTAGACTATGACCTGAATGGGAATATCAACAGCCTGTACAGGACTTCGGTAATAGCATCCGGAAGTACTACCGCAACGGTGATAGACAATCTAAGTTACACCTATACGGGGAATCAGGTAATAAAGATTACCGATGATTCTCAAAACTTTGCCGGCTATGAAGGGGGAGGAGGTCCCATTACTTATGATGCAAATGGAAATATGCTTACCATGCTGGATAAAGGAATACAGTCTGTTAAATATAATTTCCTTGATCTTCCTGCTGAAATGCTCATGACCAAAAACAGTAATGAACTTGTTGCTGTAAAGACCTTATACAGGGCAGATGGAACAAAGTTAAGAAAAGAGAGCAGTACCAGTATAACAGGAGTTGTAGGATCTACTACTACGAAAAAAACTACAGATTACCTGGATGGCTTTCAGTATCTGACCACTGAAAATGTTGATACAGGGGGTGGTACAGGATTAGAGATGCTTTCTTTATCCAGCAGGGCAATGGAGCCGGAGGCTTTTTCCCCGGATGTAGCAAGAAAGCTTACTCCCAAAACTCCCGATCTTCAGTTCTTTGCTACTGCAGAAGGATTTTATGATTATGCAAAAGATCAGTATATTTACCAATACATAGACCAGCTTGGAAATGTAAGGGTTTCTTACGGAAGAAACAGCACAGGAGCTCTTGAGATTACAGATGCCAATGATTACTACCCATTCGGGATGAATCATTTAAAAACCGGGAATTCCTATTTTGCGCAAGGCAGCTATAAAAGCAATAAATACAATGGTAAAGAATTACAGGAAACCGGAATGTACAGCTACGGCTGGAGAGAATATATGCCGGATATTGCCAGATGGAATGGGATAGATCAGCTAGCAGAAAGTTATCTTGCTACCAGTCCCTACGCATACGTACTGAACAATCCTATTAATATGTTTGATCCTGACGGTAGGACTTCAGAGCCATTTAATTGGCGGGAATCATGGGATGCTACACCTGCTGGTACGAATTCGTATTGGTTTAATAATGGTTCTGGTTTTACTAGTTATAATGGTGGTCCAAGAGGGGCAGGTGGTAGTGGCCTTGCATATGGTACAACGATTAATACTGACGGTACTTTTACAGATCCTAATGGAGCTGGAAATTCTAAATCAAGTTTATGGCAAGCTCTGGGTAATTTATTTAGTAGTATTTTTAATGGGAATAAAGGTGCAGGAATTACAACGTTTTTGCCGGGTGCTACGGTTAGCAGAGTAGTTCAGATTGGAGAGATTTTGCAGATAAATGCAGAGGTATTTTATAATGCCGCCGCCGCCGGTGCTGGTACTGTCTTAACTCGCAGCCTTTGGGGATTGCCATTAATGTTAAATGGGGATACTCAATTTGCTGCTAATTCAAAACCTCTAACAATACCTGTGGATATATCTGGAGAAAATGTAAATAAAAATGGGATACTATTATATAGAGGTGTTTCATCTAATGCACATACAAAAGTACAGCTTGAAATGTATAATGAAGCTCTATTTGGTATAGCAATTCCTAATGGTTTAAGAGCTGGAAATACAGCACATTGGGATATGGATGATCATGCAAGAGGAGATAATTATTCGATTTGGACATCATGGACATCAGATCCAAATGTAGCACGAGATTTTGCAACAAATTATGGAACATCATCTGGTGTTGTATTATCTAAAAGATTTAAAGTAGGTGTTAATGCCATTCCAAATGTATCACCAACAGGGAATTCGATGCAAGAAAGAGAATGGTTGATTTTTGGGCCAGTGATAAGAGCTGGTGTACAACATATAAAACCGTAGAGTATGAAAACAATAGAAGATATTTTTAATATAATAAAAAAAACTATCAATCTTAAAGATGATTTCATTGAATATGAAATTAGATTAAGTAATGGTACGTTTGAAAGAGATCATTTAATTAACATCTATAATATAAGGAAAGGTATAGCCATCCGTCAGGAAAATCACAAACGGACAGAGCAAATAAAACACCTTCTTAATGGATTAGAAAATTATTCTGAAAAATTTTTAAAAGTCGCAGATATTTCAAATAATAACTATTTTGCAATGTTTTATTTAAGCCAAGATTGGAATAGGGTCATTGGGTATTTAGAAAATGATATTAATGATGGCACTGGAATTTAGTAAAAGATTTCAAACTTTATTATTGAAGCATAGATTAACAGAGATGTTCAATTGGAGAAATGATTTAAATAATATACTGGTACTTTGATAATTCTTGTTCTTTGTAGGCATACCAATAACAATAATTGATAGGCAGTCTAGCTGCGCAAAGTTTATAACTTTGAGCTGATATAACAAAACCTCACAAAAAGTGAGGTTTTTACATTTTAAAATGATTGATTTGCATTCTAAAGAGAACTTTAATTCAGAAATGTTTTTAAGTTTATTATTGGGTGTTATGAAATATTTATATTTACTAGTACATTGACCAGCTGGGAAATGTAAGGGTTTCTTACGGAAGAAATAGCATTGGACTTCTTGAGAGTACAGATGCCAATGATTACTACCCCCGCTATTGCAAGACGTTTTGGTTATTCTTTTGAAAAGATAGGAAATGGAGTGATTTTACAAAAAACAATAAAATAATTATGAAAGATAAATCATCAATATATGTATCTATTTTTAATAGAAAAGGAGGAGAGGGTTTATACACAAAAGTTATTAATGAAAATAATAAAAAGAGTTATGAAGATTTATTTAATGAGCTTGATGAAAAAGAAAAGGCATTTATAATTTACTATAAAAACACTTTAAATTGGCTGTTATTTACTAATTTTAATATTTTAGGCTGTACAGAAGGTGGAAGGTTTATTATTAATTTAAGTGAGATCATTGAGGTTCAATTAGCTTTGCATGAAGAGTATGAGGATAGGATAACAGATAAAGAGAAGTTTACCCGTCTAAAAATAAAAACAAAAAATAAAGATTGTTTTATTTTAAATGTAGAAGAAGGTAAACCATATCAAGGTTTATATCAAGTTTTGCATTTTATAGTCAGTAATCGTTAAATGGTCTTAGTCCATGGCTATATGCTAAAGAAGTTTTAGTGTATTAGAATATACTTTATATTTATTAACTGTTTGAAAAAGGGAAAGTATTCATTGGCAATAAATTAGAGTATTGAAAACCAATACTCTAATTTTAAAATATTATGGCAAGGAACTGCAGGAAACCGGAATGTACAGCTACGGCTGGTGAGAATATATGCCGGACATTGCTAGATGGAATGGCATCGACCAATTAGCGGAAAGTTATTCACCGGGTTGTAAAAAAATAAAGTTTATGATATTTTATTCAAATAGAAAATTTAAAATGTGGGGTTATATTGCAAGCCACTCTTCATTGCTATTGCGTAGTGAAATGAAATATTCCGATGAAGATGATTATTCAGAAGATAATTCTTATAATATTGATTTCGAATTTTGGGCAGTAAATTACATGAATATTCCAACTTCTCTTTGCGAAATTACTATTAAAGAAATATCAAAAGATAAGTTGCTTATGGAAATTGATGAAGATTTATTGAAATATGATATGAAAATTTTTGAATTAGAATCAATGGGTAGAAAATATTACATTATTGCAGGAGGCCTCTTAATTGGCAAAAATGCATGGGGAAGCCAAGACAGAATTTTTGATTACAATCTAAATCTAAAGCATGATGAAATAATATTTCAAAGTAATTAGTATATACCCCTACTGATAAACATTCTAGTTACGCAAAGTTTATAACTTTGAGCTGATATACCAAAACCTCACTTTTTGTGAGGTTTTTACATTTTAAAATGATTGATTTGCATTCTAAAGAGAACTTTAATCCAGAAATGTTTTTAAGTTTATTATTGGGCGTTATGAAATATTTATATTTACCAATACATTGATCAGCTGGGAAATGTAAGGGTTTCTTATGGAAGAAGCAGCATTGGAGTTCTTGAGAGTACAGATGCCAATGATTACTACCCATTTGGGATAATAGAAATCATTGGAGTAGTTAAAGGACATGATTATACTAAAATTTTAAAATAATGGAAAAATGGGATTTAAAATATTCAATAGCAGAATTTATTGTACCAAGGCTTGAGGAATATAAAAACGAAGTTGAAAATGATAATATTATGTCTATACCATTATGGATCGAGGAGCATAATTTACCATTTACTTTAACCCAGAATAGAGAATATTCAGAAGAAGAGATAATTTTAATAAACAAAGAATGGGCTATCATATTACAAAAAATTATATTCTCGTTTAAAAGTTTATTAATATCTAAAAATGAAATGAAATTTGAAGAACTGCAAAAAAGACAAAATGAAGGGATGCAGTTATTTGCAAAATATTATTTTAATTTGTGGGATTGAAGACTATAATAGAGCAAAGTGGCCATGTTTCAAACATGTTGGTAATAGAATATAGCGTTGATTTTCAATGCTATATTTTTAGAATTTGAATGAATTTTTGAAAATTTGAAATGATATTTTTGATAGTCAAAATAGAAAAAAATTGAAAATAGGCTATTTACAATATTAAGAATCATACAAAGTGTTTCAAACGTATTGGTAAGAAGATCAGTATATTTACTAGTACAATGAGCTGATGATGAATATAAGGGTAAGTTTCGAAAGAAACAGGGTAGGTGCACTTGAAATTGTAGATGCCAATGATTATTACCTTCCTCTTTAAAACAGTTAAATATGTGCAAAGATTTTGCTTCATGTTTATTGGAAAGAATGACAGCGCAGGGTATAAAAGGAGAAATGGTTACATTAAAATCATCGAGAAATATATGGTCGGATACATTCAATATGAATATTAGTACAAATGGGGACCGTGTTGGAGTGAAAGTTGGAAACATGGTTTATGACAACTTATATCCACAAGGAATTAGATTTAATAATTGGATGATGGATTTACAAGTAGGATCTCCGATAGTACAAGGTCCATTTATAACACTTTTTTAAATTAGAATTATGACTATACACGAAATTTTGACTCATATTGAGCAGAGACCTTTAATGTATTTAAAAACAAAAG
>Ga0207709_10000298_pt1 | contig 54908 bp, 22 predicted proteins | sample KBSM34metaG_FD_184397 | JGI IMG/M metagenome (GOLD analysis project Ga0207709, IMG submission 184397) | Miscanthus rhizosphere microbial communities from Kellogg Biological Station, Michigan, USA - KBS M3-4 metaG (SPAdes) (version 2) | ecosystem: Host-associated > Plants > Roots > Rhizosphere >...
CAGCACCAAGGTAATCGACAACGGCGGCACCTCGAACACGGGCACCAATCTGGTCATCCAACCCTCGAGCGGAACCACCAGCCAGCTCTGGACGATTGTCCCCGACAGCGATGGCTTTTACCGCATCGCGTCCGCCAACAGCGGCCTTGTCGCCGACGTCAGCGGCGGCTCGACCGCCGATGGAGCCAACATTGTCCAGTCGACCTACGGCGGCGGCGACAGCCAGCTCTGGATGCCGAGTATCGGCGTCGCGCCGCAGCCCATCCCCTCGACTCCGACCGGCTTGGCGGCCACGGCGGCCTCCATCAGCCAGATCAACCTCTCGTGGACGGCTAGCCCCGGTGCGATCAGCTACACCATCAAGCGCGCGGCCGTCAGCGGCGGTCCCTACACGACCGTTTTAGCGGGCGTGAATACGACGAACTTTTCGGACACCGGCCTAACCAGCAGCACGACCTATTACTACGTCGTGTCGGCGGTGAACGGCAGCGGTGAGAGCGCCAATTCCACCCAGACCAGCTCCACCACCCTGACCGCCCCACCCGACGCCCCGACCGGACTGACCACGGTCTTGGGCTCCAATCAAGTCACCTTGAGCTGGACGGTTTCCGGCGGAGCGACGAGCTACACCGTGAAGCGCGCGACCACCATCGGCGGTCCCTACACGACGGTCGCTAGCGGCGTCACCGCCACCAGCTACACCGACACGGGCCTCACCAACGGCGTCGCCTATTACTATGTCGTCAGTGCCTCCAACGCCAATGGCACAGGCGCCAACTCCGCCGAGATTTCCGCCACCACGAGCACCCTGGTGGTCCAGCTTAAGTTCGACGAAAGCTCAGGTGCCACTGCCTTTGACTCCAGCGGCCGCGCTCTTAACGCCACGCTCTTCAATACCCCGACCTTCTCCGCCGGCACCATTGGCAACGCTCTCAACTTCCCCGCGACGGCCTCCCAGTATGCCAAGCTCCCCAATGGCATCACCAGCGGGGTAAACGACTTCACCGTCTCGACCTGGGTCAAGCTCAATGCTGCGGCAAACAATAATCGGATTTTCGATTTTGGAACGGGCACGAACAACTACATGGAAATTTGCCCGAAAGCCTCGGCCACCGGCTATATGCGGTATGAAATCGTGTCGGGCGGAACCATCCAACGAATCGACACCACCTACACATTGCCAACCGGAGTCTGGACGCACGTCGCCTTAACGCAGTCGGGTACGACGGGAACCCTTTACATCAACGGCACGGCGGTTGGAACCAATACCGGGCTGACATTGAAGCCGTCGAACTTGGGGACTACGACGCTCAATTATATCGGCAGATCCCAGTGGTCCAGCGACCCCTATCTCAACGGCGCCCTCGACGACTTCCGCTTCTACAGCCAGTCGATGAGCTCCTCCGAGATCAATGCCCTCGCGCATCCCGCCGCCGGCGCTCCGACGCAGCTCGCCGCCGCCCTCGGTGACGCCCAGGCCACCCTCACCTGGCTCCCCAACGCCACCGACACCTACACCATCAAACGCTCCACCACGAGCGGCGGCCCCTATACCACCGTCGCCACCGGCGTGACCTCCCTCACCTACACCGACACCGGGATCACCAACGGCACGACCTATTACTACGTCGTCAGCGGCTCCAACTCCAGCGGCTCCGGTCCCGACTCCGCCGAGGTTTCCGTCACCCCGAGCACACTGCGCCTCCGCCTCAAGTTCGACGAAAGCTCCGGCTCCGTCGCCGCCGACTCCAGCGGCACTGGCCGCAACGCCACACTGGTGAACAGCCCGACTTTCGCCGCCGGTAGGCTCGACAACGGCCTGACCCTCGCCTCGGCGTCCTCCCAGTATGCCACGCTGCCCTCCGGCATCGTGAGCGGGCTGACCAACTTCACCGTCGCCACTTGGGTCAATGTGAATACCTTCACCAGTTGGCAGCGTATCTTTGACTTCGGCACCGGCTCGACGAACTACATGTTCCTGACGCCCCAGTATTCGGGCAGCACCGCCAAGCTCCGCTTCGCCATCCGGGCCAACGGTGGCACCGAGCAAAATGTGAGCGTTGCCAGCAACGGCATCGCCCTCACTGCCGGCTCCTGGACCCACGTGGCGGTCACCCGCTCCGGCACCACCGTCTCGATCTACGTCAACGGTGCCCTCGCCGGCTCCGGCACCATTACAGCCAGCCCTGCCGACCTCGGCACGACCACGCTGAACTACCTCGGCAAGTCCCAGTTCGGCTCCGACCCCTACCTCAACGCTGGCCTTGACGAATTCCGCGTCTACACCCAGGCGCTGAGCTCTACCGAGATCGCGAGCCTCGCCGCGCCTCCCGCCGCGCCGCAAAACCTCGCGGCCGCTTCCGGCCCGCTCACGCTCAACCTCACCTGGAGCGCTGTGTCCAACGCCACGCGCTACACCGTGAAGTATGCGACCACGAGCGGCGGCCCCTACACCACGCTCGCCTCCGGCCTCACCGGCACGAGCTACCTCCACTCCGGCCTCACCTTCGGCTCGACCTACTACTACGTCGTCTCCGCTGGGAACTCCTACTACGACGGTCCGTTCTGCGCCGAGCTCGCCGCCACGCCGCAACCACCGATCCCGTCCGCTCCGACAGGGCTCGCCGCGACCGGCGCCGCTAACACGGTTACCCTCTCTTGGACCTCGTCCGACTACACGGCGAGCTACAACGTCAAGCGCGCCACCACCAGCGGCGGCTCCTTTGCGACGATCGCCAACGTCACTGACCCCAGCTACACCGACACCGGTGCCACGGCGGGCGCGACCTACTATTACGTGGTGTCCGCGGTAAACGAAACCGGCGAGAGCGCGAACTCCACGGGCGCCTCCGCCTATCTGGGTCTGCCGACCCTCTGGGCCCACTCCGACGTGGGCACGGTCGCCCTCACGGGATCGTCCACCTACTCGACGGCTGATGACACCTTCACGGTCAACGGCTCCGGCACCACCATCGGCGACACGGCTGATTCGTTCCAGTTCTCGGGTCTAACGATGACCGGCGACGGCACGGCGATTGCCCGCGTTGCCGCGCTTTCCAGCACGCCCGCCAACGCGAAGGTCGGTGTCGTCATGCGTGAAATGCTGAACCCCGACGCGAAATCGGCCACCGCCTTGTTCGACAAGGCGTTGTCCGTTGCCAGCATGGCTTCCCGCAGCACTGTGGGCGGCTCCACCACGACCTCCGGCTCCTCAGCGCAGACGGTGCCGGTTTGGCTGAAGCTCGCCCGCGCGGGTGACGTGTTCACCGCCTCCTGCTCCGCTGACGGCGTGACTTGGACCAGCCTTGGCAACGCCACGATCCCGATGAACAGCTCGATCTACGTGGGCTTGGCCGTCTGCGGTGGCAGCGCCTCGCAACTGAGCACCGCGACCTTCGACAACGTGAGCATGCCCGGCTGGAAGCCCTCCGCGCCGCTCGGCGTCGCGGCGAGCGCCACCACCGGTCAGGTCGTCGTCAATTGGGCTGCCTCCAACACCGCTACAAGCTACACGCTTCAGCGCTCGACGACGAGCGGCAGCGGCTACGAGACGCTCGCGGGCGGCCTCACCGCTACGAGCTACACCGACACCGACGTGACCAACGGCACGACGTATCATTACGTCGTCACCGCCTCCAACAGCGTCGGCACCAGCCCCGCCTCGGCGGAAGGTTCCGCGCGACCCTTGGGCGCCCCGACCGGCCTCGCGGCCACCGGCGGCACGCAGCAGATCGCGCTCACCTGGACTGCCGCCACCGGTGCCACGGCCTATAAGGTGAAACGCACGACCACCAGCGGCAGCGGCTACACGACCGTCGCCGCCGGCGTGACCGCGACGAGCTACACGGACACTAGCCTGAGCGATGGCACGACCTACTACTACGTTGTCACCTCGACCGGCCCAAACAGCGAGAGCGTGAACTCCTCGCAAGCCAGCGCGCTCACCATGCCGGCCGCCCCGACCGGCCTCATGGCCACGGGCGGCACGCAACAAGCCGCGCTTTCGTGGACCTCCACGACCGGTGCCGCGAGCTACAACGTGAAGCGCGCGACCACCAGCGGCGGCAGCTACACCACAGTCGCCATTGGCGTGACCGCCACGGACTATACCGACACCGGGCTGTCGAGCGGCACGACCTACTACTACGTCGTCACCGCCGTGAACGGCACCGGCGAAAGCGCCAGCTCCGCCGAAGTCGGCGTCCTCACCCTTCCGGACGCCCCGACCGGCGTCACCGCCACCGCCGGCAACGGCCAGGTCGCGCTCGGTTGGACCGCCTCGACCGGTGCGACCGGCTACACGATCCTCCGTGCGACGAGCCCCACCGGCAGCTACACCACCGTGGCCGCCGGCCTCGCCGGCACGAGCTACACCGATACTGGGTTGAGCAACGGCACGACCTATTACTACGTCGTCGTCGCCACGAATGCCTCCGGCTCCAGCTCGAACAGCACCCAGGCGAACGGGACCACCATTCCCGCCGTTCCGACCGGCCTCGCAGGCACGCCGTCGAGCGGACAGGTTTCGTTGACCTGGACCGCCTCGACCGGCGCGACGAGCTACAACGTGAAACGCGCCCTCACCAGCGGCGGCTCCTACACGACCCTCGCCACCGGCGTGACCGGCACCGCCTACACCGACGCGACCGTTCAGGCGGGTTGGACGTATTATTACACCGTCTCGGCCGGTAACGCGGTCGGCGAGAGCGCCAACGCCGCGAGCGTGCCCGTCACCACGACCACCGCTCCGTGGGCGCTGCTCAAGTTCGACGAGACCGGCGGAACGACCGCGGCCGATGCCACCGGCAACAACCAGACCGGCACGCTGGTGAACGGCCCGGTGTGGACCGGCGGCAAGCTCGGCAACGCCGCCAGCCTCGACGGCTCCAATGACCATGTGACTCTGCCGAACAGCGTCACCTCGAACCTCCACGACTTCACGGTCTCCGCGTGGGTTTACTGGAACGGAGGCAACAACTGGCAGCGCATCTTCGACTTCGGCACCGGCACCTCCACCTACATGTTCCTCTCGCCGAAGAACGGCGCGACGAACACGATTCGCTTCGCGATCACAACCAGCGGAGCCGGCGGCGAACAAAAGATCGACGGCGGAACCGCGCTGGCGAGCGGCGGCTGGCGCCATGTCGCGGTCACCCTTTCCGGCACGACGGGCACGCTCTACGTGGACGGCGTCCAAGTCGGACAAAATACCGCCATGACCCTGCGTCCCTCCGACCTCGGCGCGACCACGCTGAACCGGATCGGGCGCTCCCAATACAACGACCCTTATCTCAACGGCCGCGTGGATGACTTCCGCATCTACGCCGGCGCGTTGAGCTCCGCCGAGATCGCCGCACTCGCCGCGCCGATCCAGACCACGGGTCTCACCGCGACTGGCGGCAACGGACAGGTCACCCTCGGATGGAATGCTACCACCGGCGCGACGAGCTACACCGTCCGCCGCACCACCACCAGCGGCGGCGTCTACGCCGTGATCGCCAGTGGCATCACCGCCACGAGCTACACCAACACCGGCCTCTCCAACGGCACGACCTACTACTACGTGGTCACGCCCGCGAATGCTTCTGGCGACGGTGCAAACTCCGCCGAAGCCACCACGGCCACGATTCCCGCCGCGCCTACCGGCCTCACCTCCACGGGAGGCGTCGGACAGATCGCGCTGACGTGGAGCGCCTCGACCGGTGCGACCGCTTACAACGTGCTTCGGGCTACGAGTTCCAACGGCAGCTACACGACCATCGCCACCGGCCTCGCCGGCACGAGCTACACTGACACCGGCGTGGCCAGCGGCACGACCTACTACTACGCGGTCATCGCCACGAATGGCTCCGGCTCCAGCGCGAACAGCTCGCAGGTGAACGCCATCACGGCTCCCGACGCGCCGGGATCCGTCACCGCCACCGGAGGCAGCACACAAATTACGCTCAGTTGGACCGCCTCGACCGGCGCGATGAGCTACAACGTGCTTCGCGCCACAAGTTCCAATGGCAGTTACACAACCGTCGCCACCGGTCTCACCGGCACGAGTTACACCGACACCGGCCTCGCCAGCGGCACGACCTACTACTACACGGTCATCGCCACGAATGGCTCCGGCTCCAGCGCGAACAGCTCGCAGGTGAACGCCATCACTGCTCCCGACTCGCCGGGATCCGTCACCGCCACCGCAGGCAACGGCCAGGTCTCGCTCAGTTGGGCATCGTCCACCGGAGCGACCGGCTACAACGTGCTCCGCGCGACGAGCCCCAACGGCAGTTACACGACCATCGTCAGCGGCGTCGTAGGCACGAGCTACACAGACACCGGGCTGAGCAACGGCACGACCTACTACTATGCCGTCGTCGCCACGAATGGCTCCGGCTCCAGCACGAACAGCTCGCAAGTGAATGCGATCACCGCCCCCGCCGCGCCGACGGGTCTCGCCGCGACGTCCGGTACGCAGCAGGTCGCTCTCTTCTGGTCCGCCTCGTCGGGCGCGACGAGCTACACCGTGAAGCGCTCGGCGACGAGCGGCAGCGGCTACGCCACGATTGCCACGGGCGTGACCGCCACGAACTACCCGGACACCGGCCTGAGCGACGGCACGACCTACTACTACGTCGTCACGGCCGTGAACGGCAGCGGCGAGAGCGCCGGCTCTGCCGAGGTCAACGCGATCACCACCCCGGCCGCCCCGACCGGCCTCGCGGCCATGGGCGGCACGCAACAAGCCGCGCTTTCTTGGAGCGCCACGACCGGCGCCGCGAGCTACACCGTGAAGCGCGCGACCACCAGCGGCGGCAGCTACACCACGGTCGCCACCGGCGTGACTGCGACGAGCTACACCGACACCGGCCTGTCGAGCGGCACGACTTACTACTACGTGGTTACGGCGGTTAACGGCGGCGGCGAGAGCGCGAGTTCCGCCGAGGTCGGCGCCCTCACCATTCCCGGCGCCCCGACCGGGATCACCGCCACCGCGGGCAACGGCCAGGTCGCGCTCAGTTGGACGGCTTCGACCGGCGCGACCAGCTACACGGTGCTCCGCGCGACGAGCTCCAACGGCAGCTACACCACCATTGCCACCGGTGTCACAGGCACCAGCTACACCGACACCGGTCTCTCCAATGGCACGCCCTACTACTACGCGGTCGTCGCCACGAATGGCTCCGGCTCCAGCACGAACAGCTCGCAAGTGAATGCGATCACCGCGCCCGCCGCGCCGACGGGTCCCGCCGCGACGCCCGGCACGCAGCAGGTCGCTCTCTCCTGGTCCGCCTCGTCGGGCGCGACGAGCTACACCGTGAAGCGCTCGGCGACGAGCGGCAGTGGCTACGCCACGGTCGCCACCGGCGTGACCGCGACCAGCTACACGAACACCGGCTTGTCGAACGGCACGACCTACTACTACGTCGTCACGGCCGTGAACGGCGGCGGCGAGAGCGCCGGCTCCACCGAGGTCAACGCGACCACCACCCCGGCCGCTCCGACCGGCCTCGCGGCCACGGGCGGCGCGCAACAAGCCGCGCTTTCGTGGACCGCCTCGACCGGTGCCGCGAGCTACACGGTGAAACGCTCGACCACCAGCGGCAGCGGCTACACGACCGTCGCCGCCGGCGTGACCGCGACGAGCTACACGGACACCGGCCTGTCGAGCGGCACGACTTACTACTACGTGGTTACGGCGGTTAACGGCGGCGGCGAGAGCGCGAGTTCCGCCGAGGTCAGCACCATCACCATTCCGGGCGCCCCGACCGGGATCACCGCCACCGCGGGCAACGGTCAGGTCTCGCTCAGTTGGACGGCCTCGCCCGGTGCGTCCAGCTACACGGTGCTCCGTGCGACGAGCCCCAACGGCAGCTACACCACCATTGCCACCGGTGTTACCGGCACCAGCTACACCGACACCGGCCTCTCCAATGGCACGACCTACTACTACGCGGTCGTCGCCACGAATGGCTCCGGCTCCAGCACGAACAGCTCGCAGGTGAACGCCATCACCGCGCCCGCCGTGCCCAACGGCCTCGCCGCCACGCCGGACAACGCGCAGGTCTCGCTCCTGTGGAATTCCTCCACCGGCGCGGCGACCTACAACGTCCTGCGCTCCACGACCAGTGGCAGCGGCTACACGACCGTGGCCAGCGGCCTTACCGGCACGAGCTACACCGATACTGGTCTCACCAACAATACGACCTACTACTACGTCGTCAGCGCGACGAACACCGGCGGCACCAGCGCGAGCTCAGGCGAGGCAAGCGCGACGCCCGTCGCGTTGCCGAGTCCGTGGGCCACTGCCGACATCGGCTCGACCGGAGCCACCGGCAGCGCGAGTCGTAGCCCGAGCGGTGTCTTCACCGTCGTCGGAGCCGGAGCGGATATCTGGAACAACGCCGATGCCTTCCGCTATGTGTATCAGACCGCCACCGGCGACTGCGACATCACGGCGCGAGTGACCGCGATCAGCAATACGAACGCTTGGGCCAAGGTTGGTGTCATGATCCGGGAAACACTTGCCGCTGGCTCGACCCATGTCTCAGCGGTCGTCACGCCTGGTAGCGGTGTTTCCTTCCAACGCCGTATCGCAACCAATGGCATATCGTACCACACCACGACCAGCGGCATCACCGCGCCTCAATGGGTCCGAGTCACTCGCGTAGGCAACGTGTTCACCACCTATTACTCCGCCAATGGCACGAGTTGGACAAACATGGGCTCCGTCACGATCACGATGAGCACCAATGTCTATATCGGGCTGCCGGTCACCAGCCACGTCAGCGGCACGCTCTGCACGGCCACGATCGACAACGTCACGGCGATTCCCTGACCACAAGCTCCAGCAGCAACCCCACGCAGCCAGTCGCCGGACCACGCGCAGCTCTTCCGCCCGCGCATCCGGTTCCTGGTTGCCTTGGGGGGGCGTGGCGGCCGCGGGGGGCGGTATCTCTGTGATTGGGAGAGCGCCAGCTTCCCCATGCGCCAGGCCCGCTCAGGCCGCATGATGCTTTCCCTCGTCCGACCATGGTGCGAGCCGATGAATCGGCCACATGGTCCGGAGAGGAAAGGGGACATGCCCGGCGCGGTCGCCGCTTGGACGATCACTCCGTCTGTAGGCGGCAACCGCCGTTTCTCGCGCGAAACAGCCACGAGATACAGCGCCCGCGGATCATGGGGAAGGGGGACGGCAATTTCCGGAGAACCGCCGTGGGCTTGACCAAATACCTGCATCAGCCTTGGGTGAAGCCACGCAAGCCTGTCTGCAAGGTTCCCCCCAATTCTTTCCGCTGATCATGAGAAGCTCGCACCCGATTTTCACCATCGGATCGTTCCTGCTCCTGCTAATGTGTGGAGTGTGCCAAGCGCGCACCTTCACGCATCCCGGCATCCCGCTCACCCGAGAGGACCTCGCGACCCTCAAGGCCAATCTCAACACCGAGCCGTGGAAGTCCGGCTACGCCGCGCTCGCGGCCGACGGGCGCTCCCAGCTTTCCTACGTGATGCAAGGACCGTTTGATCACGTGAATCGCAATTTCTATCAAACTTACGATAACAGCACTGAGTGGAAGAACGACATGCAGGCGGTCTTCAACCTCGCCCTCATGTGGAGCTTCACCGGCGACGCCCGCTACGCGCAAAAATCGCGCGACATCCTGATCGCCTGGGCGACGACGCACACGGTGTTCAATGGCGTGGAGGCGTCCTTCGATCTCGGCGACTACGCCTACTGCTACGCGGGCGGCGCCGACATCCTTCGCGGCACTTGGAGCGGATGGACGCCGAAGGACACGGCCACGGTCCAGAACTACTTCAAAAAAGTCTTTAGCCCCGGCAGCCCCGGTTTGAACGGATCGGGTTCTCAAGGAATGGAAAGCCTGCTGGCTTCGCTGGCGGTGGCGGTTTTCTGCGACGACACCGCGTCCTTCAACACCCTCGTCTCCAACCTGCTCACCGAAGGGAACACGGGCTTGCGCGATACCTTGGCCAACGGCCAGGTCGGCGATAGCGGACGCGACCAAGGGCACACCTCGCTCTATATCAACAACCTGGCGCTGGTCGCCGAGATCCTCTGGAAGCAGGGTGCCGATCTTTATTCAGTCATGGATAACCGGATACTGGCCGCGGGCGAATATTACGCGCGCTTCAACGCCCCCGGCCCGCCGCCTCCTTTTGTGAGCCTTGGTGCTCCGTTTTGGGGAACGTTCTCGAAAATCGAAGACTCTCCGCGCTCCTCCGGCCAGTCGCGTCGCGCCTTGAACATCCTCCACGGCGCCTATGTCGTTCGCAAAGGCATCCCCGCCCCGTGGATCGAGCGCTACCGCCACGATCAATCCGAAGACAGCCACAGCTTCCTCTTCCGCAAATCCACCGACGCCTCGAAGGCCATGCCTCCACTCCCGTCGGCCTTTCCGCCGGTGGCCAGTGTGACCACCGGCCTCACTAGCACCGACCTCAACGGCTGCTCGCCCACCGGACGCGGCACCTACGCCAACGGTATCTGGACGCTCACCGGCGGCTTCAACGACGCCGATCCTTGGAACTCCGATCACGGCCGCGATTCCGTGCACTTCGCTTACAAGAAGATCTCGGGCGACTTCACGATGGTGGCCAAAGTCACCTCGGTCACGGGGCCGGCCGGGGCCAAGGCCGGTATCATGGTCCGCGATTCACTGGGTGACGCCGACTTCCGCTCCTGGGTGGCGATCACGCCGGGACAGGCCTACGAGCGCGCCATCCGGGGATGGTCCAGCCTGCCGTATGGTTCCAACGCGCAAGCCATGAGCTTTTCGATGCCGCAAATGCCCTACTGGGTGAAAATGGAGCGTATGGGCAAGCGCCTGCAAAGCTTCGTTTCCCAGACCGGAGGCGACTGGAGCCCGGCCTGCGTGGCCGACTTCGACAAATTGCCCGCTACTCTCAATGTCGGGCTGTTCACCACGTCGTTAATGACTGGCACCTTGAATCAGGCCACATTCACCCACGTTTCCATGACCGGAGGAGACGGCGGCAACCCGACCGCACCCGTCGCGCCTTTCTCCGTGCTCGCCGCTGGCGCGGACCGTCAGGTGCAGCTGCGCTGGAACGAGTCCTTTGGCGCGACCGGCTACCGGGTGAAACGCGCCACTACCCAAAGCGGCCCCTACACGGCCCTCGCAACCGTTTTCAAAACGACCTACACGGACGCCACCGTCACGAACGGCACCACCTATTATTACGTGGTGAGCGCGGGCAATGCCAAGGGCGAGAGCGAGAACAGTCCGCCCGATGCCGCGACTCCGCAGGCCGCGCCGGTCTACATCGCGCTCGGCGGCACGGCCGAGGGCAGCCCCGGAAACCCGAACGATTACGAAAGTCCGGCCAAGGCCTTCGATCTGAACCCCGGCTCGAAATGGCTCGGCCCGGCGCCCGGCTGGCTGCGGTATGACCTCGGCGGAGGCAAGGCCCAGACGATCAAGTGCTATGCCATCACCAGTGCCAACGACGTGCCCGAGCGCGACCCGAAAGACTGGCAGTTCCAAGGCTCCAACAACGGCTCCACCTGGACTACGCTCGACACCCGGAGCGACCAAAGCTTCGCCTATCGGTATCAAACCATCACCTACCCGATCGCCAGCCCCGCCTCGTATCGTTTTTATCGACTGAACATCACCGCTAATCACGGCGCCGACGTCACGCAGCTCTCCGAGCTCGGGTTTCTCGTCGAATCGCCGCAGTTCCAAGGTGCTCCGCCTCGCTGATGAGGAAACCGCTGGTGTCCCGGCCTATTTGGGCACGACGGTGAAGTGAGGGCTCGGCCTGCCGCTACGCAAGCGCTTCGTCCTGCCCTGACATGGCACGCTCAGGGCGCAAGTCGGTGCCGTGCTCGATCTAGACCACCTTCAAGGCCCCGACGGCGTGCCGTGGGAGCGCTGGTGGGTATCCTTCCCGAGCTATGGCTATTGCTGGCGGTTGCGCCGGACTGTCTTCGCGAGGTGCAGGCGCATTTCCGGAGTTCGCTCATCACCCGTCGGGAGATTGGAGCGTTTCGGGAAACCGAAGGCCTAGCCCTGCATGACCAAGGCGAGGAGATGTTGCTGGCGTTAAAGCGAACTCTCATGGCTTCGCCGCATCCGCGAGCGCGAGCGAGGTGACAGGGGATTTCGTGATCAACGCACGGGATAGGGCGAAACCTCCGCCGCGCGCAGCTCGGCGCCGTTGACGGTCTGGCGGAGGCCGAGCATCAGGACGTTCTTCCGGCCCTTGCCGAAATTCAGCCAGCATTCGGGCAGGTAAAACTCGCGCTGTGGGCCGATTTCCCAGTGACGACCGATGTCGTGGCCGTTGATCCACATGAAGCCGTTGCCGGAGGCGTCGAGCAAGAGGCGCCAGGGGATGATCGCCGCCGCTTCGGGCAGTTCGAACTCGATCCGATACCAGGTGAGCAGGCCGTCCCGCTGACCATGGGGTTGGATGCCGTTGCCTTTGCGCGCGATGGCACGCTCGGTGTCGAGCGAGACCTTCTGCCAGTCTTGCGGGGAAAAACCGGGACGCGTCCAACCGGCAGCGACGCCGCCAAGGTCGAGCGCGACCTGCCAGTCGAGCGGCTTGGCGATCGCCTTTTCGTCGGGGGAAAGACCGGCCTGGCGGATGCCGCTCAGTTCCTCCATGGGGATGTAGCCGTGCTCGTGGCCGATGTTTTCATACACCAGCACGATCTCGTTTTCTCCGGCGCGGAGGAGGCCGCCGAGGTCGAAGCGGTTGTCGAACTCGTCGGGCCGAATGCGGTCGAAGGAGAGCTTCTTGTTGCGCGTCGCGGCAGCGGCGTATTGCTCGTCCGGATACAAGCGGCCGGCGAGACGGCCGTTGACCTGCGCGGTGACGAGATCGCGGCTGAACGAGTTGACGAGCAGTCGAAGCTGCTTGACCGCGTCGGCCTCCGACAGCGTGAAGCGGGAGCGGTAAAGTACGTAGCGTTGGTCGCTCACTCCGAGTTCCGGCAGCGATTTGCCCTCGGGCAGCGCCTGCCATTTTCCATCGAGCGGGTCGTGGCGCTTGAGCGCGGAGGCAATGCGCACCGGCGCGGGCAGGGCCGGCGCCGCCGGGACGTTCTGCGCTTTCGGATACCAGGTCCCTTCGGCCGGTGTCTTGCCGGGCGGAATCACAAGCACCTTGGCACCGAGATCGGCGAGGGAATAGTCCACTTCGAACGGCGGGATCGTGGCGGTTCCCGAGTCGCCCTCGTTGGTGCGCATGAGCACGCGATTGCCCTCTTGGTCGTAGTTGTAAACCGGGCTGGCGGAGTGGGTGGTCTTTCCGGGGACGACGGTCACTTTGCCGGAGACTGGGTTTTTGGCGTCGGTGTTGTGAAGGAAGACGAAACGCGTGCCGTCGGTCGCGACGCGGACACCGCCGAAGATCGAGGCGGGCGCGCCTTTGAGTTCGCAAGGGCCGCCCTCGGCGCGGACCAGGCGGGCCGCATGCTCGCGGACGAACTCGTTCACACCTTTTGCGGCGTAGTATTTCGGGCTGAGCGCGCCCCATTCGCGGATGGCGGCGTTGTAATCATAGGTGGTGGTTTGCCCGCGGGCGCCCCAACCACCGAAGTGGGTGCCGCCAGCGAACATGTAGGGGTTGAGCGCGGTCGCTCCGCCGAGCAGGGACATCCAGTGGATGGCGTTGAAGTGGCGCGCGTCAGAGTAGTTTTCCTCGCTCAGGCGGTCGCCGACCAAGGAGAACCAGCCGCCTTGCAACTCGGTGACCATGCCTGGGGCGTTCGGCTGCTGGGCGCGCAGCGACATCATGCGCTGCGCGCAGCCCGGGGCGCCGTCGAGGGCGACGTAGTAATTGTCGCTGTCGAAGACCTGAGAGAGCAGGGGATCGCTGCTGCCACGGCACTCTCGAGTCAGACAGGTGAACATCGGCACATCCACGCCTGCCTTTTTCACCGCGCCATAGAGGGCGTGTAGCAGCTTCGGTTTGTCGGGCGCCTTGTGGTAGTCGTATTCGTTCTCGATCTGGACGAGGATGATGCCTTTGGAACCCTTCGGTTTGCGGGTGATCTGTTCGCGGGCGATGACCCGGCATACGGCTTCGTACCAGTGGACGCTCCACGCGATATGGGTGTCGTCGGCGCTGCGAAGCCAGAATTCCTTGCCCGTCCAAGGATTGAATTTGGCCAGCCAGCGCGGGTAGCCGCCGCCGCCCCACTCGGCGCAGATGAAGGGGCCGGGACGCACGATGGTGTAGAAGCCGAACTCGTCATGCGCCATCTTCAGCCAAGCCTCCAACTCGGAGAGATCGATCTTGGAAAAGTCGTCGAGGCCGGAGGGGAGATCGCGCTCATGCCAGTTCCATGGCACGTAGGTTTCGACGGTGTTGAAACCGGCGTCCTTGATCTTTTGGAAGCGGTCGCGCCACAGCTCGCGCGGCGTCCGGTAGTAGTGGAACGCGGCGGAGGAGAGAAAGAAGTCCTGGCCTTCGATTTGGAAGCAGTGGCCGTCGTAACGGACGCGCTCGGGGTGGGTGAAGCGCGGCGCGGGCGGGTCGGAGGGGGTTTGGGCAAAGAGGCTCGCGCAGCCCATCGCAAGGGCCATGGAGGCGATCAGCCGGCGCAGCCGGGTGGCCGGTTTGCCGGAGAGGAACAAACGGGTGTTCATTCGAGGCGAAAGGGATTGGGTCATGGCGGAGGGGAAGAGGTGAGTTTTCGGGGATCATTTCGCCTCGCCGTGAAACCGGACTTCCGAGACGTTACCATGCCAGTTGTTCCGGTTGATGATCCGGAGGTGTCGATAGGATGCGTCGGAGGGCTTCATCTTCAGGCTTTGCCAATCCTCCGTTGGGACGGCTTCTTCGCTCAAGGTCGTCCAGGTTTCCCCGTCGTTGGATCCTTGCACGAATGCACCGGCGGTCCGGTCCCGGTATTTGGGCCGGGCCAGAAGCTCCACGCCGGAAAGCTGGACGCGTTTGGGTCCGAAATCAAACCACAGGCAGGCTCCGGCTCCCTGGCCTTTGAAGTCCAGTTCCGCATAGGTGCCCGGGTCGTTGTCGAACAGCGCGTCGAGCGATCTTTGCGTGCTTTTGGTGGGTGCACCACTGTTGGGATCGATGAGCTTCGCGGTCGTTCGCACTTCCCGGAGCAGCTTCGATTCGTCGACGAGAATCAGGCGGGAGCCGTCCGTTGTGATCGAGGTCGTATCGCCGGGTGTTCCATCCCGACCCCGGTAATCGACGGTGAATTCCACTTCGCCGGTTTTTGCCTGGCCGGGCCGCATGACGGCTTCGGCGACATACGTCAGGTCGCCCATTTGTTTCGCCATGGCCTCGATGCCCTGGATGCGCACGCGGAGGTTCTGGATCGGCTCCCGCGTCTTGAGAGTGACCCGGACCGCTTCGCCGAGCGGGACCCGGATGCCGTTGGCTTTCACGGAACTCAGCGTGACCGACGCCAGCTTGTTGCCGCTTTCGTGACGGAGGCCGAAGATCCGCATTTCGGACGGTTCGTAGCCCGCTCCCCGGTGTTTCTTCACCCGCAGGAACCGGAAGGTTTTGTTGGTCAGCCCTTCGGCCACCGGAACCTTCGTCAATTCCGTGGCGCGTGGCGCGGAGTTGGGCGTGAGTTCCGTCCAGTTTTTCCCATCGTTGGAACCGTGGAATTTGACGTTGTCCACGCGGTCCTCAAAGTTGACCCGACCTTCCAGCGCGAAGGCGGTGGCGGAGAATTTGAAGTCCGGTCCGAAATCGAAGTCGTGGTAACCGTCCTCGGCTAGGTAATATCCCACGAACGTGTCGTCGTTGCCATCGACCAGCAGGCTCATCGCTTGGCCGATGTTCGAAGACGCGACCACCCTCGGGAAATCCATGCTGCCATCCGGCAGAAGCGGAGTCAGTGGCTCCAAGGCGTCGAACGCCTCCTTGAGCTGGACCAGCAATGGGAAGAACTCGGTGTTGGGGGTTGCTTTCAACGCTTTCAGCGTCCGCTCGTGAAGGGCCTTGCAGCGTTCCAGCGAAGCCTGGACATAAACCGTGCCAGGCTCATACCCGCCTTTGATCTTCTGAATAGCCGCCGTGCGATCCGCGGCCACCGAGATCGACACTTTTTTCGCCGTGACGAAGGTTCCGTCCGTTGCCTCCACCACGAACACCCGGTCCTCGACCTTGGTCGGATTCCAAGCGAACGCGCCGGTTTTCGGGTCCAGAGTGGAGCCCTCGGGTTTGTCGAGGCTGCCGAATTCGACCGCCGCCTTCTCCCCGCCCGGATTGACCACCGGGAAATCCAGGCGGATCGGAGCGCCGGGATAAGCCACGAGGTTCAAAGGCATGTTGCCCGAAGCGAAAACAGGGGGCTTTTTGTCCGGTTTGCGCAGAAACTGGTCGAGATCGACGGTCGTCCCACTCGATCCCTTGATCTTGAAAAAGACGATGTCCCCGAAGCGTTCGAGCTGGCTCATCGTGTAGTACACCTGCCGCCATTTACCCTGGGTGTTCGGCAGCAACCACGGTTTCCCGAAGCCGGACATTTCGACCTCCGCGACACCCGTCGTGCGGATGCGCAGGGCAACGGTCTTTTCTTCGGTGCCGCAACTCAGAATGGAAAGGCGTGTTCCCCCGGGTGAAGCGATCGCCCGGACGAACGTGGTATCACCCTCGCTTTTGACGGAGGAATTCTCCGTGAGGTTCGCGGAGCGCAGTTCGACCTCGACGATGGCCGGTTCCTGTTCCGAGGGCGGAACCCGGAGGACGTCGCCGCTGGCTTCTTTTGGGATATAAAGCCAATCGTAGTCGTCGCTGACGATCCGCTTGGTGAAGGTCTCGTGGTAATAAGGCGCTTTCGCCGCCAGATCGACGCCTTTTTTGCAGGCGTAATAGTAATAGAGATCCCAAATCTTGTGCTGGCGGATTCGCCCGCGGTAGTTGTCCGCGATCCGGGGGTAGATCTGGCGCACGGTGCCGTCCGGAGCGATGTTGGAAGGCGTCGGAATCCACGGCGTGTCGTAGCCGAGCATGAAGCGGCAGAAATGGTCGGCCGCCGTCAGAATACGGTCGCCCAGAAACTCGTAGGGGCCGACCGCGCCGGGCGCGGTCGAGGGGGTGCCGCGCACCGGGTCGACCTTGGTTCCCTGTGAGTTGAGAATCCGCGCGATCGTGGTGAAGATCGTCAGGTCATCGCCTGCATGAGCCTGGTCGCGCCCCATTTCCGTGATCTGGACCTGGGGGAGAGAGACCTTTTCGCCGGTCAGGGCGTTCGTGTCGACAAGGCGGGCGAGGTCCTGGATGGAGAAACTCCAGCCCTTGTTCGGACCTTCCTTGTTCACGGTGAAACGCTCGACCCGTTTCGCGAAATCCTGCGGATCGCTTCGGAAGATCGTCCCCGCGATGGCCGGCGCGTAGGCGAAGCCGTTCTGGTTCATGAACCAGCCGTTGTAGTCGAAAAAGTTGGCGACGCCGGGAATGACGAAGTTGTTCGAGAACGCGACCGTGTCCTCTTCCGTCCAGGCCAGCTCGGGATTCGGCGAGTCCATTCCGCGCAGCAACTCGGCGACCATGATCATGTCCTTGAACGCGAAGGAGCAGTGGATATAGACCTCGTTGTAGGCCTTGAACTTCACGGGGTCCATTTTCGACCAGAGACGGACGATGCGCAGCGCGTTTGCCCGATAAGTCGCGTCGCCGGTAAACCAATACATCAGCACCTGCCGCAAGGCCGTGTCCGAATCGGATTTGAGCCTCCCCTGGACACTCCCGCTATCGAAAGCGTCCACCGCGGGGAGGGTGGGATCTTTCTCGCTACGATTCGCGATGGAAACGTTTTTCGAGGAGCGAGGGTTCGAAGCGAGTTTCACGAACCCCGAGTACCAAGGGTCGCGCTTCGCCAGGACCTGGGCGCGGGCATTCTCCAGGATTTCCTGATTCAGGCCGATCCCGGGGTGTGTGAACCCGTTCGCCTCCGTTTTCTGGATCCTCGCCTTGTCCGTCACTTCGACGGGGGGGGCCAAATCGGCACCCGACGCCATGCCCGCGAAGAGCGCGCATGCGGCTCCCCACCCCCACCATTTCTTATTCATGATTCCCGACGTCATTTTTCAATCATCCGAAAGTTCCACAGGCTGCATGCCTGATACGTTGCCCATTTCCATTTCATTCACCAGTTCCAAGGGATGGCACCGGGAGCTCTTTTTTTCTCCGACGACCACGAATCCGCTTGGAGGATCGGCTGCGCGGGAGCGCGATGGCCTCAAGGTGGTGGACTGTATGCAGCGGGAGAATCAGGAGCTCTTTCATCGATAAGAGCCGGGAAGCGCCTGCGCCGGAAGCACAGATCTTCGGCGGGCAGCAGCTTTGATCGAATGGATGGGGCGGATCTTTGACGCCGGATATGGGCCGCCGTCCGATCATATTGATCGTGAGGGAGAAGCAGTCGAGTCGAACGCATTTTCGCTTGTGCGCTTAAGTTGGCAGGCTAGGCGTTTCTCGTGAGCAAATCTGATGACCCAACGTTACCGAGTCCGGAGGAAGCAGCCCCGCCTGCGACGAGAGTCACCATGAAGGACATTGCGCAGGAGGTGGGCGTCACCAGGGCGGCGGTATCGCTCGCCTTGAAGAACCACCCGTCCATTTCCGAAGCCCGCCGCAAGCAAATCCATGCCGCGGCCGAACGCTTGGGTTATCGACCCAATGCCATGGCGGCCGCGCTCGCTCAGCACCGGCACCAGTCGCGAGTTCATCCCGTGCGGGCTGCGCTCGCCCTCATCAACACCTATCCGGATCCGGCAAAATTACACGCCCAACCGGATTTCCAGAATTGTTGGCTTGGCGCCACCAAGACCGCGGAAAAATTCGGATACCGCTTGGAAGAATTTACCGCAAATGAGGGGCAACCGCTCAAGCGGTTGGAGCGGATATTCCTCACTCGCAACATTCGCGGGATCATCCTCGCACCGTTGCCGCCCGGAGAATCCGGGGTGAATTGGGAGTCGTTTTCCTGGGACAAATTTTCGGCGGTACGCATCGGGTTCCGCGAGCAATCGCCCCCTCTTCATTTCGTTACCAGCGCACAAGCCACCAACACGATGCTGGCATTCGATAAAATGCGCGAACGCGGCTACAAGCGCATCGGGTTCACCGGATACTGGGACAAGGCGCGAATGTTCGGCGCGGGCTTCCTTTGGTCGCAACACGAACCGTCGTTGCGGTCCAACGTGCCGCCGTTTTTTTTCTCGAAAGAGACTCCCGAGCCGAACCAGCAGCGCCAGTTTGAGCAATGGATCGAGCAGGAGAAACCGGATGCCATCCTTACGGACAGCCTCGCGGTGCCAGCCATGCTGGAAAAAGCCGGCTACCGCGTCCCTGCGGACATCGGGCTTGCGGCGACCAACGTGCGCGACATGCCCGTGGATGCGGGTATAGATCAAAACGCCGAGGAGATCGGCCGGATTGCCGCCTTGTCCGTGATTTCTCTCATCCACGATGGCAGCCTCGGCAAACCGGAATTCATTCGTGAAGTATTAGTGAGAGGCAAATGGGTGGATGGGGAAAGCCTTCCGGTTCGATAAGTCGGGCGGTCCGCCTTTTTGCGTTTTCCCCTTCCCGGGACCTTTGGCAGACACGTTTGCCTGAATTGATGAGCAGTCCGCTTCAACCCAATGGGTGGCCACACCAGCCCATTTGGTTGAAGCGGATTTTGCTTTTGATTTCGCCCTTCGGCCCGCGTCGCGCGTTCCTGTCCAAGCTTTTACCGGCGGTTGTTGCAGCTTAACGCCCAGGCTTCGCGATGGCCAAGCTCACCGGAACAGTCCACGGACGCGTGCCTCGTGCCAGTTTGCCCGGCTCGCCCTATGTCCCTTCACGGGAAATTGCAGGGGTTCGGGCCATCGCCTGACCGCGAGGAGCAAGGGATTACGGTAGCTTCGGCAGCTCGACTTTCATCGCTTCGTTCTGGCTTTCGGTGCCAATGGCGATTTTCACCCGAAGGGGGGAGTCGGCGGGTGCCAGATCGGCGGGGACGAGGAACTTCACGCTGCCGGCCTCGTAGGGCGCCAGTGCGGCAAGCGGGGCGGTGAACGCTTTCGATTCCTTACCGTCCGACAGGATCCAAAGCTGGACGTTCGTGGAAGCCGATTTCGCCAGGCCAAAGTTTTCCACTTTCACCGAGAAGGAGCGGGAGCCGGCTTGGATGGGACCCGCTTCGATTCTGCCGTCGGCGCTGAGGAGCGGGTATTCCGCGGGCTCGCCCGGGAGCGGCGCATAGCCGAAGACGAGGCCGCCCTTGCGGTCGGAGGCGAGAAGTTTCGCGGTTTGGTCCGAAGACTCGAAGCCGCAGCCGGCCGCGGAGAACTCCGCCACCAGATGGGAACCGTTCGCCTTCACTGAAAGCGGAGCGGAGGTCTTGCCGAAATCGATTTTCGAAGGCGCGCCGAAGCGCAGACTTGCGGGATCGACGTCTTTGGCCGGATTGAATCCTTTTTCCGCTTCAAGCGCGACGAGGAACCGGTCGCCGGACTTTTTCACCCGCACCGTGCGGGGGGGGGAGATTCCCACGCCGATCGCTTTCGAACTATGGTTGTCGTTGGGCTTGTCGTCCTCCTTCGGTGCGTCGATGACGGCGAAGAGCATGTGGGTGGCGCGGCCGCGTTCGTCCTGGACCACGCGCGGACGTTCGATCTTGTGCCAGTCCTCGACCTTCCCGTCCTCATGGCGGAAAATACCGGGGCCGTAGGCGAGGCCTTGGTCCCAATCCCAGCGCACGCCGTCGCGCGAGCGGAGATAATAGGCGGCGCGACCGAACCAGTCGTTGACGATGAGGTTGTATTGGACGTCGTCCTTCCACACGAGCGGATCCTCGAAGCGGGCGGCGCGCACTGGCGGGAAGGCGGAACCGTTGGAAACGCGGTGATAGGGGTCTTTGTTGCCGTCTTTGCTGATCCATACCTCGCCGCGGCGGCTGACCATCAGGTAACTGCCGTCGCTGCGTTGCGCGAAGGTGAGGTTGGTCATGTCCACGCCGGGGCGTCCGCGGGTGTCGAACTCAAGCTTGCCGCGCGTCCACGGGCCGTTGAGCGAGGGACCGCGGTAGCAGCCGCCGATGATGTAGAGAATCCACGTGCCGTCCTTGGCCTGATAGGCGGTGACGTTGTGGCCCTTGCCGATCTCCTCGACGATCTTGAACGGGCCGGTGGGGCTGTCGCCAATCGCGTGGACGACGTTGGAATTGGGCCATTCGAAATGCCCCTTGGGTGAGCTTTCGAGCCAGCGCACGACGAAGTTGTGATACTTGCCGTCGGCGGCTTTCACTACGGAAGTGCACCAGTAGGAATATTGCGAGTCTTCGACGCCATTGGCGACGTCACGGGGTTTCACGGCATCTACACCCCATACGTCGGAACGCAGCGGGCCGTTGGGCTTCATGGGGAGGAAACGGTGGATGAATTGTCCGCCTTGGACCATGCCTTCGGGCACGACGTAAGTGGGTTGACCGTGCTGGGCCCGGGCAACGGAAGCCAAAGCAGGCAGGGCGGTGAGGGCGGCAAGCGCAAGGCGGGAAACTCTCATTCGGTGATGTGGGGATGGGATTGGAATTCGTTCTGAGCCCGCGCGCATCAACGGAAGGCCACATCCTTGGCTACGATGCCGACCATGAGGGCGCGAAGGGAGTTCATGGGGTGAAGAGCTTGCGAAAGCAACGCACGACTATCGGCCTCTCTTACCGTTTTCCGCTCAAAAGTGCGCTGGGGCTCAATTTTTTTTGAAATTGGCCTCGCGACTGCCCCTTGAGACGGAATTTTTAGCGAACGCGCCGTCGAACCGTGCCGGACAATTCGCGTGGGGTCGCTCGGGCATCGGCGGAGATCAACGGGCCACTTGGATCCGGGCGGTTTCGCGGATGCCGTCGGAGGACGAGCCGACGAGGATGTCGAACGCGCCGGGATTCACGACGAAGGCGTGTGTGGACTCGTCCCAGTAGGCGAGTTTCGAGGCGGGCAACGTGAAGGTGAGCGTGCGGTTTTCGCCGGGCTGTAGCGTGACGCGCTGGAAGCCGCGCAGTTCCCTGGCGGGGCGTTTCACGACGGGCTTCACCTCGTGGACATAGAGCTGGACGACCTCGTCGCCGGCGCGTTTGCCGGTGTTTTGGACATCGACGTTGACGGTGAGCGTGCCGTCGGCGGGGAGGCTCTTCGCGCTGAGGCGGAGCTTCGAGTATTTGAAGGTGGTGTAGCTGAGGCCGTGGCCGAAGGCGTAGAGCGGCGCGCCGTTCAGATACATGTAGGTGAAACCCTTGGTGACGTCATATACCTCTTGCGAGGGCACCTGCTGCTCGGAGGCGTAAATGGTGTGGGGCAGACGGCCGGCGGGGTTGACGTCGCCGAAGAGAACGTCGGCGATTGCATGGCCGCCTTCCTCGCCGGGCCACCAGGTCTGGAGCACGGCGGGGACGTTTTGTTTGATCCAAGGCACGGTGAGCGGGCCGGCGCTCATCTCGATCACGATGGTGTGGGGATTTGCGGCGAGGACGGCTTTGACAAGCTCCTCCTGGTTGCCGACGAGGCCGAGGGTTGTGCGATCGCGGGCCTCTTGCTCGATGGTCGCGTTGGTGCCGACGAAGACGAGGGCGACATCGGCCTGTCTGGCGAGGTCGGCGGCTTTCGCCAGCTCGGCGGCCAGATCAAGCTCGGGCTCGGGCGAGGTCTTGTGCCACTCGTCCATCTTTCCACCGAGAATGCCGCCGACGCCATGGAGGATTTCGGTGCCGGGAGAGGCGCGGTCTTTGATGCCTTGCAGGGGGCTTACCAGGGCCGGGAGTTTTCCGTTGTAGTTGTTGGCCTGGATCTGATCGGCGAGCGGACCAAGGACGGCGATGCGCTTGAGCTTGGTCTTATCGAGAGGCAGCAGGTGGTCGCGGTTCTGGAGTAGCACGATGGATTGCTGCGCGGCCTTGAGCGCGATGGCGCGGTGCGCGGGACTATTGATGACCGAGGGCGAGATTTTGCTGTAGGGAACGGAGTCGAAGGGGTCGAATTCGCCCAGGCGGAAGCGGACGCGGAGCACGCGAGCCAACGCGTCGTCGAGGCGCTCCTCGGTGAGTTTGCCTTCGCGGACGGCGGCGGGGATGTTCTGCTCGTATTCCTTGTCCGAGAAATCGCAGCCGGCCATGACGGAACGGGCGACGGCATCGACATAGTTCATCTTTTTGGCGGAGTGGCCTTCGACCATGGTTCTCACGCCGCCGAGGTCCGAGACGACGAAGCCGTCGTGTTTCCATTCGTTCTTGAGCAGGTCGGTGAGGAGCCAGTGGTTGATGTTGTTGGGCGTGCCGTTGATGGCGTTGTAGCTGGCCATGAGGGAGCAGGCCTTGCCTTCGACCACGGCGTCGCGCCAGTGGGGCAGCCAGTATTCGTGGAGCATGCGTTCGGAGACGCTGGTGTTCAGCTTCTGGCGGTCGACTTCCACGTTGTTCACCGCGAAATGCTTCAGGGTCGCGGCGAGCTTGAGGTAGCGGGGATCATCGCCCTGGATGCCGCGCACGTAGGCGACGGCCATGCGGCCGGTGAGAAAGGGATCTTCGCCCCAAGCCTCATGGTTTCGGCCCCAGTAGGGGTTGCGCTCGATGTTGATGACCGGGGCGCGGTAGATGAGGCCCTTGTGCTGGCCGGGGGCCGCGGGATCGATGTGCCAGCCGTTGTAGATGGCCCGCGCCTCGTCGGACAGGACGCGCGCCACCTCGTTTTGGACGAAGTCGGGATTCCAGGTTGCCGCCATCCCCACGCAGATCGGGAACAGCGTGGTGGGCTCGGTCCACTGCACGCCGTTGAGGCACTGGTTCCACTGGTCGGAGCGGATGGGGCGGCCGCCCACGGTCACGGTGGAGCCCTTGTGGTTCAGGAGCGCGGCTTTTTGCTCCAGGGTGAGGCGGGAGATGAGGTCGGCGACGCGCTGGCCGACGGGCAACGCGGGGTCGAGGTAGGGGGCGGACGCGGCATCGGCCGCCCGGAGCAGAGGGGCGGCGAAGAGCGCCAGCGTGAGAACGAGCGAGGAAAGCGGGCGAGGGGTCATGGCGTGATGCGGACGACGGTGAGCGAGTTGGCGGGGGCCTCGTAGTCGAAGGCGGCGGAGATGGGCAGGCGCGAGACGCGGGGGATCACGGTGCGCGGGCTGCCATAATCGTTGACCGCGTTGCCGTCGGGGCCGGCGAGCACGGTGATCTCGGCGGTGGCGGGTAGCTTTTTCACGCCGGCCAGCTCGATGCGGACGGGCCGCGGCGAGCCGGCGCCGTTGACGAGCTTCAGAATGACGACGCCCTGGGCCGAGTTCTTCACGCAGGAGGCGGCGAAGGTTACGGGCGTGGCCGAGTCGTCGATGGTGGTCGGCAGATAGGTGTCGCCGTTGTTCACGCTGAACAACTGCTGCACGTGGTAGTTGATCGTCGGGAAGACTTCGGTGTTGGTGAAGTAGATGAGGTTGGGGCTCCAGTCGGTGTGGTCGCGCTTGGCGAGGAGCGGGGCGTAGGAGGCGAAGCACACGATGTCGGCGTTGCGCTCAAGGGCGGTGAGATAGGCGGCCTCCGAGATCGCGGAGCGGAGAGTGCTGCGGCGCTTGTCGTCGAAGGCGGCCCATTCGCCGAGGTAGACCTTCGACTTGGAGCGGTCGTAGGAGTCGTAGCGACGGAGGTTTTCCCAGAACCACTGGGGCGATTTGTAGCAATGTTCGTCGACCATGGGCAGGTGGAGCTCGTCGGCGATTTTCCAGCCGTTATCGTAGTCGGAGCCGGCGGGATTGGGGCCGACGGTGCCGATGACGGTGATCTCGGGGTGCTTGGTCTTCACGGCGTCGTAAATCATCTTGAAGCGTTCGCGGAAGACGGGGGTGATTTGGTCTTCATTGCCGATGCCGAGGTATTGGAGCCCGAAGGGCGCGGGATGGCCGGCGGCGGCGCGTTTGGCTCCCCAAGTCGAGGTCACGGGGCCGTTGGCGTATTCGATGAGGTCGAGCACGTCCTGTACATAGGCGGGCATCTGGGTCATGGGCAGGCCGAGCTGGCCGATGCCGTATCTGTGGGTGACGAGAAAGTTCGAGTTCTGGCAGCACACGCCTGCGGCGACGACCGGGACGGGCTTGGCGCCGATGTCTTCGCAGAATTGGAAATACTCGAAATAGCCGAGGCCTTTCGACTGGTGGTAGCGCCAGATGTTGCGTTGGCCCTTGCGTTGCTCGACGGGGCCGATGGTGTCCTTCCAGTGGTAGATGTTGTCGAGGCCGTCGCCGTGGACGAGGCAGCCGCCGGGGAAGCGCATGAACTTCGGCTTGAGGTCGGCGATGACCTGGGCGAGGTCGGCGCGGAGGCCGTTGGGGCGGTTGCGGAAGGTTTTCTCAGGGAAGAGGGAGACCATGTCGAGGGCGAGCTTGCCCTGCGCTCCGGTGAGCAAGACGAGGCGGGCGTCGGAGTCGGTGGTCCGGACGGCAATGCGCGCGGCGTATTTGGCCCAGATGCCGGTGGGCGCGGGCAGCGTGGCCTCGCCGAGGAGGACGCCGGCCTTGCTCTCGATGCGGACGGCGACGGGCGAACCGGTGCCGGAGACACGCCGGGCAAAGACGGAGACGTCGTAGTTTTCACCGGCCTTCACGGCGATGCCGTCGAAGCCTTCGTTCAGGAGCCCAACCTGGCCGCCGGGGGACTCGTTCGTGAGCACGGCACAGTGCGGGGTGTTGGCGTTGAGCGGCGTGGAGTCCTCCACGGCGAACGAGCCCCGGCCTCCGTCGCGCTGGACGAGTTGCCACGATGTTTGCGCGTTCCATTCGGAGCGGTCGGCGGTGGAGTATTCAAAGTCTCGGTTTTGCACGAGCTCGGCGTAGAGGCCGCCGTCGGCGGCGTGGCTGAGGTCTTCGTAAAAGATGCCGACGAGGTCGGGGCTGATGGTTTTGCCCGGCGCGGCAACGTCCACCTTCAGGGCGACCGGCTGTGCGAACGCAGTGGCGGACAGGGAGCCGAGTAGAGAAAGCGTGCGGATGGAAGCTCGCATCATGCTAGATTATTTCTGAGATCCGGTGTTCCGGTAGGCGACTTCCAAGCGCTGGTATTCGTCGTTCGTCAACGGAATGACCGAGCCGTGACGGAAATGGAACGGGAAGCTGAAACCTTCGCCGGGGGTGAACTGTCCACCGGCTAGATTATGGGTCACGAAGGGCTGATAGCCGAGTCCCTTGGCATAGTGATCAAGGATGAGGCACCAGGTGGCCGGTTTCCCGGCGGACGCGGGCTCCACGATGTAGCACTCGGGACCTTCATGGCCACTGAGGTCGCGGAGGGAGAAGTTGGGGACATCCGTCCAAGGCCCCATCAGTTTCGGGCTGGTTTCTAGCGTGACGACCTTGAACTTCTCGTCCTTGGTGAAGCGGTAGTAGTTGCGACCGTCGTGAATGATAGTCGTGTCGATGATGGTCTCGGGCTTCTCAATGTAGATGAAGGGCTCGCTGAAGGTCTTGAAGTCCTTTGTGTGGGCGGCCCATATGCGGTGCTTGGCGAAATTGTCGCGCTTGGTCGTGGAGGCCCAGAACACCATGTAATCGCCCCGATCCACATCGTAAACGGCTTCCGGGGCCCATGCGCAGCCGGCGTCATCGGGGGCGACTTTCACGAGGCGCGGTTCGGACCAGCGGACCAGGTCGGTCGATTCCCAAATGACGATGGAACGGCTACCGGCACGGACCGAGCGGGACACGCTGCGATCAAGGGCCCAGGAAAGATCGGTCGCGATGAGATAGAACTTCTTGTTGTCGTGCGAGCGCAGCAGGTAGTGATCGCGCACACCCTTTTCGCCGAGCTGGCTCACGAGGACGGGTTTGCTGTCGTTGAGCGCCGTCCAGTTTTTGCCGTCTTGGCTCAGGGCGAAGTAGACTTGCTCGTCCAACGGGTCTTGTTGCCCCCGGAAAGTGACAAAGAGGTAGCCTGCGGGAGCCGGCTTGGGCGCCGTTGTCTGCGCCTGTAACGACGTGCTGGAGACCGCAACGAGGGCGGCGATGCCTGTGATGAGGATTCGAAGGGTTTTCATGGTAATGCGCGATCTCTTTGGAGGGAGAAACGCGCAACAACCGGTGGGTCTTACCGTTTTTTGATCAAAACACACGCGCCGCCGCCGGGAGCAAGCTTCACGCGCAGCGTTTCGGTGGAAGAAACAGGGCGCGTCTCCGCCCGATAGTCCTCGGCGTGGGTGCGGTAGTCGGAGTTCGGGCCGTCCTGGATGACGAGGGCTTCGTAGCTGCCGGCGGGGAGGAAGGACAGCGGCACGTCGAGTTCGCGCGGCGACTCGTTGGTGGCCGCACCGATCAACCACGCGCCGTCAGCCGCCTGACGGGCCATCACGATGTATTCGCCGATCTCGCCCGCGAGCGTCTTGCTCTCGCGCCAGGGCATCTGTTCGGCGGCGATGAAACGGAGCAGCTCGGGGTGTTTGCGGTAGTATTCGGGAATGTCGGGGATGATGACGGCGCCGGAGAACACGATCAGCGTGCGTGCGGCTTCGGCGGTAAGCGTGGATGGCACGGGGACGCCGTGGTCCACGCGGCCGGCTTGTGTGAGATCTGCCAGGCCGTTGTTCATGTCGAGTGGGCCGGCGAGCATGTTGACGAAGACGCTCGTGACAAAGGTTTTGGGTTGGAAAACCTTGTGGCCATCGAGTTGTGACTCGCAATACTCGCGCGTCACGGCGTTCGGCCATGTGCGCATCTGGCCGTAGAGATGGACCGGGCCGTCGTGATAATCGCAGAGCAATTTGTTCTTGGCGCACAGCTCGGTGATCAGGCGGGTGCGACGGTTTTTCTCCTCGGGCGAACCCTTCATGAAGCCGTATTTGACGCCCGCCGCGCCCCACTCGCCGTATTGTTTCAGGGTTTCCTCCAGGGGGGACTTACGTCCGCCGATGTCGTTCAGGTAAAGCCAGACGCCCACGTTCTTGGTTTTGCCATAGGCGATGATCTCGCGCACTTGATCGACCTTGCCGCCTTTCACCGGATCGGAGTCGTGGCCGAATTCCGGGCCATACCAGTTCGCGTCCAGCACGAGGTGCGGGATGCGATTCTCCGCCGCGAAATCGACCAGGCGTTTCCATGACGGCAGCGACATCTCGTATTTGAAGCCGTCCACCTTCGCGCCATTGATGCGCCAGTCCCATACGGCCACGCCGGGCTTCACCCAGGAAAAATCCATGCCGGCGGCCGGCAACGGATTGAGAAGTTCGATGAAGTGTGAGTCCACCAGCGCGCCGGGCGTGCCACCGTGCATGATCACACGCCACGAGGTGGTCGGCTTGGACGCGATGCGAAGCGAGGTTTCGCCCGGTTTGCCTTCCAGCATCAACGGTTCGCCTTCGGAAAGATCCGCCTCATGGAGGGCGAGGTAGCCGAGATTGTCGGCTTTGATCGTCACCACGGGCCTGCGTTGGCCATTCGCGGCGCTGAGTTTTTCCGGACCGATGTTGTGGTTTTCGCCGTTGTAATACCACGCGGTGTAATCGCCCGCGAAGTTGAAGGCGGTAGCTTCGGCTCCGGCGGGTTTTTGTCCGGGAAACATGTAGCGGAAGGCCACTCCCTCGTCGTAGGCGCGGGCCTTAAGTTGATAGCTGCCGAGATCGAGGGTGGCCTCACGATAGCGGTCGGGTACCACCGAGCGCTTGCCCCACACGGGCTTCCAAACGGAGTTTTCCGCACGGAGCTTCACGCCCGCGAAACGTCCGCCGGCGAAACCAACCGGCGAAGGTGAGATCACGGATTTCCCGTCAACCGCCAAGGCATGCGTCACACCGCCGTCGGCCGCAACCTCGAAGGTCAGCTTCAGGTGGCCGCCGGGAGAATCGAGCGTGACGGTTTCTGAGAAAGCGGCCGAACCGCTCAATACGGCGGCGGTCACGAGCCAAATAGAGGTTGATCTCATTTCGAATTTAAAGGCGGGGTTTTGAACGGAGGACCCGGGTTATGGAGCGGCGCGGATCTTCGTGTTTTGTCCCGCTGGCGCGGAAGCTGTTCCCGCCGGATACGTGGCGGAAGCTTTCATAATTTCGGCGTAGGCCGGGTGCGAGGCAGGCACATCGGAAAATTCCAGCAGGCCTTCGCGCGGAGACTCGGTCCGCTGGGTCATGCGGTTGACGGCGACGACAAATTCCGCGCGAGTGACTGGAGCCCCGGAGGGAGCATTCGTCAATGCAGGGGAGTCGTCGCCCTTCAGTCCCTGCATGCGCGCCATGATGGCGGCCAGCTCGTCGCGTGTGATCAGCGCATCAGGGTGGAAACGGTTGTCCGCGTCGCCCACGACGTATTTCACCGGCTGGGTCCAGCCGTTGCCCATGCCCTTGCTCGACATGTAGGCGACGTCGTCGAAGTAGGGCGCGCTCTTCGGCACGTCGACGAAGGCGCAGTCGTAGGCACCACGGTCGGTGTAGTCGTCGACCAGTCCGGCGAGCAACGAGACGGCCTCGGCCTTGGTGAGTTTTTGGTCGGGACGGAAGGTGCCGTCGGCGAAACCCGAGATGTAGGCCACTTGGTAATCGGGACTGTAATCCTCGATGCGTTCACCGACGATGCGCAGCTCGGCGACCTCGAAGATGGCGAGCGGTTTGACCGGCATGAAAAAACGCAAATAGCGGTAGGCTTTGTTCCGCTCCTCCGCCTTGACCGTCAGGGTCTGCCAATCCGGAGAGCGCATGGTCTTGTTCTCGGTCAACAGGGTCCAGTGTTTACGGTCGTTGGATCCATAGCACACGGCTTCCACCATGCGGGCCGGCAGGCCGTCGCGGGCCAGCATGCGGAACGCCTCGCACTTCACCTTAAAGTCGTTCCCGAAATCCAGTGTGATGTTTTTATCGAAACCCCAGATGCCGCCCGCAGTGAAAGGATCGCCGTCGGCCATCAAATTAACGCCGCACGCCTTCGGGCTTGATGCCACGCGGTAATCGAGCGTGCCGTCCGGCAGGCGCGGGCTCACCAGCCGCAACCCGGCCACGGCACGCTGCAAGGCAACGAGATCGCGCGCCGCCAACGCCGCCTTGAACGCCTGCTCGGTCGACGCGATGTAACGCTGCAACGGGTCGTAGGGGCGGGCCACGAAGTCCAGTGCCGACTGCAGGTCGCGGGCCACGTGAATGGCCACGCGCAGGGTCCGCACCGTGTCGCCGTCGCGGGCGACGACGTAGAGCGCGTGATCACCCGCCTGCTCCGTGGAAGGCGTCCACAAAAGCACTCCGGTGGCGGCGTCGAATTTCGCGCCGGCGGGGAGATTCAGCGCGCGATAGTTCGTGGCGGAGGAAGCGCCTGTCGCCGTGATCGTCCTTTCGACCCGGGCACCGACATACGCGGGGATGGTCAGGGCGTCGCCCGGTAAATCGAAAGCGAGCGGGCGGAGCGCGGAGGCATCTGTCTCGATGCGGTCAAAGTCGATGGTCGCGGGCCCGGACTGCGATGTGCCTTGGATGTAGAGCAGGCCATCGCCCTCCACGTTGGAGGCCACGTTGATCCATTCGCCGTGGGTATTCGGCACGTAAAGTTCCTGTAGGCAGCCGCCGCGCCGGGAGAAATCCTCGTCGCGGTAGAAGCCCAGTTTCACGAAAGCGTCGCTGCGCACGCGCAAGCCGGAGCCCCGGGGAAAGCGGCCGGTGATCACCATGGTGCGAGGATTCCGTTTGATCGCCATGCGGACGTAGCCCGTGCCCTCGGCGTCGCGTTGAACCTTCAGGGGAATGTCGTCCGGCGAGCCGGGATAGACGTCGCCGGGCTGGGCGAGGGCCGACAAATCCACGAATTGATACTCGAATTGCCAGCCCGTCAGCGGCCTGCCTTCGTAGGGCACTTCCAACGGCGGGAGCACCTTCGCCAGCGCGCGTTGCGCTTTCTCCGGGTCCGGTGCGGCGTCGGATGCGGACGCGGAAAGCCCGATCCAAAAATCGAAGCCGTAATTGTGGAGGGTATCCAGGTAGTGACCGGAGCGCGCCTGTTCCCGGGCGGAGGCCGTGGCATCGAACCCCGCCTGGATGTAGCGGTTGGTCCCTTTCTTCATATCGAGACCGATCCCTTTGAAATAATAGTAACTGGCGGCGCCGCCAAACGAGCCCCGTCCCCTGGGGCTGAGCGTGTCATATCGGGCCAGATAATCCTTATGGTTGGGGTCGGTCTCGGAATAGGTCGGAACCCAAGGCAGCCCGAATCCCATGTTGTATTTCGTATACAGCGCCAGGCCCTTGGCCAGACGGTCGTCCAGAAAATGAACGGGCGAAACACCATCCGCCTGGTTGGTGACGGTGCCGGCGACCGGATCGACTTTCGTTTTCTGAAAATCGATGGTCTTGGACATCATCAGCAGGTTGGTGAGGTTGCCTTCGGCGTGGGGCATGTCGCGGCCCATCTCGACGAGTTGCAGGTTGGGCTCGACAGTCTCGCCGGTCGCGTCGCTTCGCGTCACCAAGCGGATCTGCTCCTTGATGGAACCGTTGCGCCCTTGGTTCGGAGTGGTGGCGTTGACCGTGGTCCACTCCACGGCCTGCTTATAATCTTGAAGCTCATCTCCGAGAATCGTGGACGCCAGGTAACCCATGACCGCATAGGAATGCTGGTTCATGAAGTAGTCGTTACGCTCGATGCAGTTCTTCCGGATCGGCAGGAAACAGTTTTTCTGAAGCGCGTCTATCATCGCCGGCGTCACGGAGAGCCGCTGGTCCTTCGGCGTGGTCGCCCGCAGGATGTCCGCGGCGCTGGCGAGAGTGTAGACGTACTTTCCGATCTTGATGTGGCTATCGGTAAAGTATTTCGGGAAAAAGCTCTCCTCCGTGCGCGAGCCATACCAGCGGATGATTTCCACCGGGAGCTTCCGGTATTCTTCATCGCCGGTGACGAGGTAGAGGATGGTTTGCGCCCATGCCAGATGGGCATCATGGGCGAAGCTGCTGATCCCGCCGTCGTTAACGATCTGACGGACGCGCTCAGGCTTGTGATTCGGGTCGGCGAAGCGCGTCCGGCGCATGCCCTCGAAGAAATCCACCCATGGTGAAACGCCCGAAATCACCTTCTCTCGCATCACGCCAAGCGTTGCCGCGTTGCAGCTGATGCCAGGATGCACAAACCCCTGCGGCGAGACGGTCTCGCGCAGTTCGACGACATTTTGGGTGAGGATCGTCTGGTTCTGTTCCGCCACCGCTGCCGAGAGCGGAAGGATCGAAGCTACGGCAGGTAGCCAAAGCATGTGGAAGGTTTTGTTCATTCGACTTTTCCTGGCTGGAGTGTGCGGCGGGTGCGTCATCTTCTGGCTTCGTCGGCTTTCTTGGCTTCGATGGCCCGCTCGCGGTCGGTGCTGTCGTTGGCCCGCCAATGAATGAGAGGCGAAACCGGCGCGTTCGGAATCGGCTTGCTGGAGAGCAGCTTGATGTCTGCAACTTGCAGGCCTGGGGCTCCACTGTTCGCGGTGATGTTCAGGCGGTAGTAACGGTAGGCAGCCGGCTTGGGCAGAGCATACTCCATCTCGTAGTAGCGGAAGGGGAATGTCTGGCCGTTCTGCGTGTCGAGCGTGGTCCAGTTCGTGCCATCGTTCGAGCCTTGGAATTCCCAGTCCTTGGGATCGCGCTCCGGCACGTCGTCGGCGCTGGTGACGGTGTAGCGCTCGATCACGGGCGCGCGGCCGGCACCGAAGTCGTATCGAATGGCCCCGACGTTATTGAGACCGGCAAACCACCTCGTGCCCGTGTTGCTGTCGAATGCCTTGTCGGCGCTGTCTTCCGCCGCGGTGGCGGCGGCCTTTCCTCCGAACGCGACATTCCACATCAGGGCTCTCGGCGTGGCGGCGTCCTCCGGCGAGTTCGGGCTTTCGCCGACGGAGTTCGCCGCGCTTACGACGTAATAATAGGGGGTGTCGTTGACCACATCGGCGTCGATGTAGCTGTTGCCGGCAACCTTCGCGATGGTGATGTAGGGCCCGCCTTTGGCCTGGGAACGCTTGACGAAGTAGCCCACGGCATCGTGCGAGCCCGTCCAGCGCAGAGGCACCTGCTTCGGTCCAGGAGAAGCCATGAGATTGCGGGGAGCCGCGGGAGCGGCCAGCACGGGAGCGCCATTTCCGCCGGTGAGGCTCACGTGGCTGAATCGCGCCGTGGTTGGCGTGCCATCGACCTTCGAGCACACCATCAGCCCGATCGACATTTTCTCCGGCAGCTTGTATTCCGCAGCGCTCGCGGCGAACCAACTCGCGCCATCGACGGAGAGGTAAAGGGAGATCACGTTGCCGAGGCGCTCGATCTTCATCCAATAAGACTCCGACTCCGGGAAGTCTCGCTTGCCCTTCTCCCGATAGGACCCGCTCCAAAGGACGGTCCACCCGTGCTGGAAAAATTCCATTTTGTGACCAGGTTTGGCTCCCAGCCACGCGCGATTGGCGGCGGTCGCGGTGACGTCGCTCCGGATCATCACGCCGGCCCGGGCGTCGGGATCCGTGGCGTCCAGTGACTCCAGTTTCGCAATGATCGCGCAATCGCCCCTCACTTCCTTGTAGGTAAAGTGGCAGCTGTCCGCCTTGTGGGTCCAGACTTCGGCCCCGCCGCCGGTGACGGTCCAGATACCATTCTCATACTTGCTGCTGCCCGCCGGCTTCGCACCGTCGATATCGACGTCCGAGAGGCCGCTGCTCACCCGCGCCGTCGTCGGAAATGCCACCGGCGGAGGTGGGGTGGCGGTCGAACGATCCTCGGTTTTTTCATACATCCAATCGCCCCCTCCTTTCAGCGGCATCGCCTGTCGGTAGCGCTCGAGATAAGGCGCCACCATTCCTTTTCGCACGGCATACGCGCCGTGGAGAAGAGCCATGGCTCGGCGAAGGGCCGCCGCCCAGCCGGGATTGGGAGTGGACTGCCAATACACGGCATCCACGCTTCCGGAGACCACGAAAGGCGAGTTCAACCCGAGATTGTTGCGCGCATAATACTCCCCGGTGGCGAGGATACGGTTGTCCATCTCGGAATAGATGTCGATCCCCTGCTTCCAGAGAATTTCCGCCGTGAATGCAAGGCATGCCCACGTGTGGTAGGCATGGCCGCCATCGCGACCGGTCTCGCCGTGCTCGCCGGTGGGCAGCGTGTTGAGGAGGCCGGTGCCGGCACTCTTGCGGACGAGCGAGGCGACGTGCTCAAGCCTCGCCCGATCGTCGCAGAACGCCGCGATGCCGGCGGCGGAAGCAGCCATCAGCACGCCCTTGTTCGCGGGACCGACGATCTCGTCATTGACCCCCAGGCCCGGCCAATACACCTCGAGAAAGAGCTTTTTCACGAGATCGGTGTCGCTTTTCGTCCAACCCGGCCACGTGCCCCGGAGGATGTCGGCCCCGACCGCATATTTCCAAACGTAGTCTCCGAGATCCAGGCCCGCCTCCGAACCGCCAAAGACCTTTTCCGTCTTCGCGTAGGCGATGAGAATGTCGCGAGCCTTCTGCGCGTAAGCGGAGTTGCCGGTAAACCACCACATCACCGCGAGGTTATGGACGGCGGTCATGTCGTCGCGCCAGGGACGGAGATTGAGATTGGGGGCGCGCTTCACCTCCTCGAACGGCCCCTGCATCTTGTAGTCCAGCGTGGAGCGGCTGTCGCCGGCCAGGGCCTCGAAGCCGCTCTTCCACGGCTCGCGCTTGATGTTGGCCTTGAGAAGATCGAGGTCTTCGCGGGTAAATGGCACGCTTGGATGCACGAATCGCGGCGTGGGGAATGCCACAGGCCGGCTGGCAGGCCTCTGCTGTGGCGGCGTGAGCATAATAGTGTCCGCCACAGGGGCTTTCATTTCCTGTGCCGTCTGTGCGGGTGAACCCGGCACCGCTTCGTCGGCGGGAGGCGTTTGCTCTGCGGATTTTTCCGCGACCGCGTCCAATGAGGGTTCCCCAACTGGCGCTTTGTCCTCAACCGGAACGGCCGAGGTCTCGGTAGGCGTGGGTTGAGTGGTGGGGGCAAGCTCGGAGGCGGGTGCCGTGGAAGCCGTCGTGGGAGCCGTGGCAGGATTCGCCCAGGTCTCCATGGTATCGACCAGCCGCTTCCAGACTTGCTGCGGCGACTCGTTGAAATGCATCATCGCGTAGCCGAATCCCGCGCCCGCGAGGAGGATCAGCGTAAGCAAAAATTTTCCGAATCCCCCGCCTCCGCGACGCGGCGGCCTCGACAGAGCGGAACGTCCCGCCGCCAGCGGCTTGAGCGACTTCGTCGAAAGGTTCGGGGCTGCCTGAAGCATCGGAACCGCGGGCGGAGACGGGACGATGAACGCCTGCCTGCAATTCGGGCAATCCAGGGCATGTCCCGCCCATTCGTCGGCAATTTCGAGATTCTGGGTGCAATGCGGGCAGGAGATTTTCATGGCGGAAGTGAATGGAATGGCGGCTTATTCCGGGTGGATCACGGTCGCATAGCCGCCCGGTTGGAGTCGCAGGGAAAAAGTGTGGGTTTGCTAGGTTGGCGGGTCGTTTTCACCACGGTCTGGGGCGCGGTGGGATTGGCTCGGCGGCGTCGAAGGTCAGCTTGAGATGGCCGTCGGGGGAATCGAGCTGGATGGTTTCGGCGAAAACGGCCGAGGCGCCCAGCAAGGCGGCGACGAGAACAGCTATGGGATTTTTAGCTTCTTGGGCACGAGATTATTGGCGGGACGGGAATGGTGATCATGGCGCTGGTGTAGCGGATACGAACTTCGGCGGCGGTTCTATCGAGCCCTTGGACCGCCTGTGGGCTCGCGTGCAGACACGGGGCGACGACACCGGTGAGCGCGGAGAACAACAGGACGAGGGGCTTCATTACGGGGCTCGTGCCGTTATTAGGGGCTGATCACAGCCGCATAACCGCCGCCGGGCTGGAGGCGCAGGGAGAGACTGCGGGTTTTCAGCTCGCGGGTGGTTTCCACGACGGTCTCGGGGGCGGCGGCGTCGGGGCCGTCGGCGAATTCGCGCAGGCGCCAGCCGTTTTGCTTCGTGCCGAGGAAGGAAAGGGGCACCTCCACCGTGGCGGCTTCGCCGCCGTTCATCGCGGCGACATACCAGTTCTTGCCGGAGCGGCGGGCGATGACGACGTGTTTGTCGATCTCGGCGGAGAGCACGACGCTTTCGTCCCAGACGGTGGGGAGTCCGCGGAAGAACTCGACGCCAGGCTGGACGCGGTAGTTGGCGGGGCTGTCGCAGAGGACGAGCAGGGGGCTACGGTAGACGACCGTCATGGCGAGCTGACGCACGCGGGTGCCGATGCCTTGGGCGGGAGCGGCGACCCTGAACGTTGATGCGGTGCGGTTGATAAATGCGCCGGGCGTGTAGTCCATCGGCCCGAGCAGGCCGCGGGTGAACGGAAGAATCAGGGAATGGCGGACGTCATTTTTGTTGCCGCCGAGTTTGTTGTATTCGTTGCCGAGGACGCCTTCCTGGGTGACGAAATTCGGGTAGGTGCGGGCGAGTCCGGTGGGTTTGTAGGTGCCGTGGAAGTCCACCATGAGGCGGTGGCGGGCGGCGGCTTCGAGCACGCGGACGCACCATTGGACGGCTTCCTGGGAGTCGCTGTTGATGAAGTCGATCTTCACGCCGGCCACGCCGAGCGCGGCGAGGTAAGCGAAGGTTTTATCGATACCGGCGGTCTGGAGATCGAGCGAGTGACCCCAGACAAAGAGGCGGACGTTTTTGGAGCGGGCGTAATCGACGAGACCGGGCAGGTCGATGTCGGGGGTGGATTGGGTGAAATCGCCGGAGGGATTATTGGGGCGGGAGAAGAGGTTCTTCCGCTCGTTGGTCATGTTCTGATACCAAAACCAGTCCACGAGCTGGTAGGGCCAGCCCATCTCGGAGGCGAAATCGATGTATTCGCGATGGGAGCGGGTGTCGCCGCGCGCCTGGAGGCCGGTGAATTTGGGCTGGGTGGGATTGACGCCGGTCCACCAGGCGTCCCAGGCGCTGATGCCGGGCTTGATCCAGGACGTGTCGGCGACGCGGGAGGGCGTGGCGAGGGTGGCGACGAGGTCGTTGGTGACGAGATCGCCGGCGCTGCGGCCGACCATCATGAGGCGCCAAGGGCTGACCATCGGGACGCGGCCGACGACGGTGCCGCGTTTGTCCTGGCGCGGGGCCAGCTCGGCGCGCACGGCGGTTTCGCCGGTGCCGGCGAGGAACAGGCCGGCCCAGTCGAGGAGGTCGGACTCGGCCACGGCGACGTAGGCGGAGGGCGTCTCGACAAGGAGCGGAAGGACGGAGCGGAAGGGTTGGCTGCCACGGCCTTGTTGGGGGATGGCGGAGAGCTTGCGCTCGCGGTAGGTGTTTTCGGCGCACTCCGATTCGTCGCCGGGCCAGGCGCGGTGGTCGGCGGGGAAGCGGAACTCGGTCAGCTCGCGTTGAAGGGTGAACTCGCCGAGGCCGGAGGCTTCGGGCAGGTCGTAGCGGAAGGCGACGCCTTCATCGTAGGCGCGGGCGACGAGGGCGAACGTGCGCGCGGGCGTGGTGGGTTCGCGGAGTTCGACGCGCAGTTCGCGGAAGCGGTCGGGCACGGCGCGGCGTTGGCCGATGGGGTTGTCCCACGTGGCGTTGCGAGTCGCCGTTTTGGTCGCGGTGATCTTGGCGGCGGGGCCGAGGGTGGTGCCGTCGGCGAAAGCGAGGCCGAGGACGGAGTCGGCGAGGAGCGGCTTGCCGTCGAGTTCGACGCGGTAGCGGAGGCCGGAGGTGTCAGAGACGACGAGCGTGAGCTTGCCGTCGGGCGAGGTCACACGCTGTTCGGCGGCGGAGGTGGAGCAGGCCAGTAGGGCGGTGATGGCGAGGAGTCGGGCGAGGAGGCGCATGGGAAATGGAACGTGTTCGCCGCTCGGCGTCTGGAGGGGAAGTTTATGGCGGTTGTGGCGGGCTACGTTGCCGCAGCCTGCCCACTTTCACTTTTTTCGCCGCTCAGGGCGCGTTGCGGCGCACTTGGAGACGGAAGAAGCGTTTGGCATCGGCCGCGAAGGCCGGGGCGTCGTAGACGGTGACCTGGCGAGGCGTCACGGTCGTGTCCTCATTCACCGTCGCTACTCCGCTCCACGCGTCCGATCCGTAGGGGAGGGTGGCGATGTCGCTCCACGCGCCGAGATCCGACGAACCTTGGACCACAAAGGCCGCGCGCGCGGGGCTGAGGCGGGTAAACGAGATGCCGCGAGAGGGCGTCGCCACCGGAGTGGGTGGCGTGTTGATGGTCGCGCCGGGCGCGATGCCGAGGGCGAATTTGAGCAATATCGGCATGCCGTCCCCGCCGGAATCGGAAGTGTCGGCGGCGTCCACGGCCAGCCCGGAGGCGAGCTTCCATTGCTGGTAGTCGCTGTAGAGCGTCGTGGAAGCTGCCGCGGATGCCGAACTCTCGCCGCCGGAATTCGAGCCCGTGACCACATAGTAATAGGTCGTCCCGTCCGCGGTCGGCGAATCTGTGTAACTTGTCGTCGTGAGGCCCGAGGCGACGATTGTGAACGTGCCGCCGGCCGAGGTGGAGCGCTTGATCGTGTAGCCCGTGGCCTCGGGCACATTGCTCCACGAGATCTGAATGTTCGCGCCACTGGCGGAGGCATTGACAGCGCCCGGCGCGGCGGGTGGCGCGACGAGTTGATCCGGCCCGAGCGCCTGCGTCGCGTCCACGTCCCGCTGAACGAACGCGCCTTTGTAAATGCGGAATTCGTTGAGGTTGAAATCGAAATACGAATCGCCGCTGTAGAAAGAGCGCCCGATGTAGCTGAACATATTGTTGATGGCACCCAGCGTGGTCGTCACCGCAGTGCTTTGCGCCTTCAGCACGCCGTTGACGTAGAGCGCCATTCGGGACTGCGACGGGTCGAACACGGCCGTGACGTGCATGTTCGTCTGATTGCTCCAGTTCCCGGAAGGATTGGGCGTCGTGCTCTGCTCGGCGGTGTAATTCGAGGGCGTGATCGCGAGCCGCCCCGTCCTGGGCTGGCAGAAAATGTAGCTCGAGCCCGAGGTGCCACTGATGTTGCCGAAGCCGAAGAAAAAGCAGTTCGTGGGCAGCGTCGATGGAAACGTCGCCCACGCGTCGATGGTCACCGCCGTGTAATCGCTCAAGATTGCGGCCGGCAGCTTGACGTATTGCGAACTGGCCGCCTTCAGCTGCACCTGCCCGCTACCGAGGGTGCCGCCATTCGGTAGCGTGCCGTTCCACGCCGAGCCGCCGACGGAATCGGCCACGGTCGTGCCGCTCGTTTCGCTGAAGCTGTAGCGATGAGCCAACGATACCACTCTCGAGACTGGCGGCGCCGGCGGGGCGGGCTGATCGTAATCGTAAGTAAAGGAGTCGCAGTCGATGGTGCCGGCCTCGGCAGTATTGTTATAAGTGAAGATGCCAAGACGGTCGCCTCGGTAGTCACCCGAGGCGAGCTGGTTGGCCGAGCCGAACGTCGTGAAGTTCTGGCCATCGGTGCTGTAGGAGTAGCGACTCAGGCCGTCGGCTGCCCAGATCGAGCGGAGCCAGAGGCGCGTGGAGGTGATCTGCGGACCGGAGGTGAACGTGCCGTTGAGGGAAGTCTCGAGAGTAACGACGCCGCTCGTGCGGCGCACATTGATGGTGGAGGTGTTCGCCCCGTAATGGCAAAGGCCGGCGACCTGTCCGTCAGCCATGCCGGAGATGTCGAGCGCGACAGTGGCGACGTTGTAGGGCGTGCGCATCGAGCGCTGCGTGAGCGTATTTCCGGCTTTCTTCAGCGTGTCGGCCGTCAGCGGTTTGAAAGCACGCAGGCGGAGGTAGCCGGGCCGCTCGGTGAGCGACCACTTGTCCGCTCGTGGCTGGTAGTTCCATTCCCATTGGAGGCCGAGATTTGGGCCGCTGAAATCGTCGCTGGATTGCGGGTGCGCCACCGGCTGGCCCTGGACGGGTTTCGTGCCGCTCCAGACCATCCGCCCGAGGCCGTCGCTGCCGACATCGCCAAGGATCGGCCAGCCGTTCACCCAGTTCACGGGCAGCAGACTGACGGGGCGGCCTTCCCAATCCATATCGCCGTGGTGGGTGAGGAAATACCAGTCGCCAGTCTCGGTCTGCACGATGCCGCCCTGGTTCGGCTGGTGCCATTCCTTCTGCGCGGCGCTCAACTGCTGCTTCTCCGTATAAGGACCGGCGATGTTCTTCGAGCGCTCCATCATCACGTAGCGCGTGCCGTTGGCGGACTCGCTGTAGAAGTGGTAGTAGGTGTCGCCGACCTTGAAGAGCTTGTTGGCCTCGCGCCCGGAGCCCTGGTTGATGAGGACTTCGGAGCCGGTGACGAGATCGCGCCCGTCGGAAGTGAGCTTGTAGAGCCAGATTTTGTAGCTGTCGCTGAAGTGCGTGCCGATGAAGTAACCCTGGCCGTCGTCATCCCAGAACGGGCAGCAATCGTCCCACCCCGACTGGGCCAGCATGCGATGAAGTGGCTCCCACGGGCCGGCCGGATCGGGAGCCGTGGTCATGAAATAGCCCTCGTCGGGAGTGCCGAAATAAACCCAGAATTTTCCGTCGTGGTAGCGGATCGCGCCGGCCCACACGCCGCGCGCGTAGCCATTCATGCTGCTCCAGTTGAAGCGGGAGGCGATTTGAGTGACGTCGCTGACCGCGTGGCCGACGATGGACCAGTTGACCATATCCTTTGAATGGAGGATCGCCACGCCCGGCGAATACTGGAACGTGGACGTGATCGCGTAGTAGTCCGAGCCGACGCGGATGCAATCGAGGTCGCTGTAGTCGCCCGGCAGGACGAGATTGTTGTAGGAGCCGTCGCCCCGGTCGCCCCAATTGGGCCAGTCTCCCCAGAAGCGCGGGACTTGAGCGTCGGCGAGCAGTGGCGTCAGGCATAGCAAGGCCAGAGCCAGGAGCAGATGCTTGGATTTTGCTTTCACGAAAATTCAATGGGAGGCGCATCAGGGAATGCTACGCTGCACTTGCAGGCGGAAGAAGCGCTTCGCCGCAGCATTGAATGCGGGGTCGTCGTGGACGGTGACTTGGCGAGGCGTCACGGTCGTGTCCTCGTTCACCGTCGCCACACCGCTCCACGCATCCGATCCGTAGGGGAGGGTGGCGATGTCGCTCCACGCGCCGAGGTCCGACGAACCTTGGACCACAAAGGTCGCGCGCGCGGGGCTCAGGCGGGTGAACGAGATCCCTCGTGACGGCGTTGCCACGGGCATGGAGGGCGCATTGACGAACGCGCCGGGGGCGGCGCCAATGGCGAACTTGAGCAGGACAGGCACGCCGTCCGGGCCAGGGACGGCCGAGTCGGCGATGTCCACGGGCAATCCGGCGGCGATTTTCCATTGTTGGTAATCGCTGTAGAGGGTCGTCGAAGCCGCCGTGGAAGTCGCTCCGTCGCCGCTGGAGTTCGAACCCATGACGGTGTAATAATAAGTGGTTCCGTCCGCCGCCGGGGAATCCGTGTAACTGGTTCCCGAGATGCCCGACTCGATGACCGTGAACGGACCGCCGGGCGAGGTGGCGCGCTTGATCGTGTAGCTCGTGGCTCCTGAGACGCCCGTCCAGGAGAGCTGGATGCTCGCGCCGCTGGCCGACACGCCAAGGCCGCCGGGTGCCGCGGGAGGCGTGATCACTTGATCCGGCCCGAGCGACTGTGTCGCCGCGATGTCGCTCGCGCTAAACGCGCCGTTGTAAATCCGGAATTCGTCCAGGTTGAAGTCGATATACGGATCGCCGCTGTAAAACGACCGTCCGATGTAGCTGAACATATTGTTAATGGCGCTCAGCTGGGTCGTCACCGAAGAGCTTTGCGCCTTCAGCACGCCGTTGACGTAGAGCGCCATCTGTCCGCGCGGCGGGTTGAACACCGCCGTGACGTGCAGATTTGCCTGGCTGCTCCAGTTCCCGGAAGGATTGGGCGAAGTATTCTGTTCGGCCGAATAATTCGTGGGCGTGATCGCGATACGGCCGGACTTGGGCTGGCAGAAAATATAGCTGGAGCCGGAGGTGCCGCTGACGTTGCCGAAGCCGAAGAAAAAGCAGTTGTTGGGCAGCGTCGTCGGAAACGTCACCCACGCCTCGATGGTCACCGCCGTGGAGCTGCCCAAAATCCCGGCCGGCAACTTGACGTATTGCGACCCGGATGCGCGCACCTGCACCTGCCCGCCGCCGAGCGTGCCGCCGTTCGGCAGCGTGCCGTTCCAGGCCGAGCCGCCCACGGAATCGGCCACGGTTGCGCCGCTCGTTTCGCTGAAGCTGTAGCGATGGGCCAATGTCACCACATTCACAAACGGCACCGCCGAAACCGGTGCGGAATCGGGGCTTTCGACTCCCCCGGAGTTCATCGAAACCACGTAGTAATACGTCGTGCCGTTGGCCAATTTTGAATCGGTGAAGCTCGTCCCGGTGATAGTGGCAACGGGAGCATAAGGCCCGCCGCTGGCGGAGGCCCGCTTGACGGTGTAGGAAGTCGCGCCGGGAAACGCGTTCCATTGCAAAGCCACGTTCCCGTTGCCCGGGGTCGCCGTGACACCGCCGGGAGGAAGATTGAATGCGTCGTCGCGGATCACGGTCCCGTGCTTCACGATGCTCATCCCCGGCCAATAGATGAGCGGTGACCAGGTGTTGATATCGGGGCTGGTCATGTATTGGGCCACGTCATACATCGGGTCCACGCACATCATCCACGATCCGTTGGTGAGTTGCACCGCGCATGGCCCCTCCAGATTCGCCCAATCCGAGCGATCCGGCAGGTAGGTCCACGGTCCGGTGATGGATGGCGCCGTCGCGTGTCGCAGCAAGCTGGTTTTGGTAAAACAGTGCCAGATCTCGCCCACCTTGAGCACCTGAACGTCGATATTCGTCGAGCCGATGCCGATGTCCACCGGCCCGCTCCAACTCGTCAGGCCACTGTTGGTCGCCGTGTAAAGATAGGGCCGTAAATCGCTGCTCGTGGACGAGCAATTGACGGTGAACTTGGGCACGCCGCTGCCATCCACCACCCACTCCGGCGCCCAGCTCAGTTTCACTCCGGAGATGCCGGTCGTGGAAATGTTGGGCATCGTGTGCCACGTTTGCAGATCGGTGCTCCACGCCAGGCCGACAAAATTCTGGTTGGCGTAGGGCTTGTTGTAAGGCGGCGCGGTGAACACCAGGTAATACCGGCCGTCCGTGTGCTTCATGATGCTCGGATCGCGCAACGAGCCGGTCGGGCCTCCATAACCTGTGATCGAGTAGAGCGAGTAGTTGATCGCGTCCGTCGAGGTGTAGATGCGCAACTTCATGTCCTCCGCGCCGTCGCCGGTAAACGTGGCGAAAATATACACGGGCGCGGCGGCGGCCCGTGGCACCGCCTGAAGCGCCAGCATGGCAACAGCCATCACCTGAAGCGACGACCGGACAAATCTGCTGAAAAACGAGGGGTAATTTTTCATGAGACGTGCAGCGAGGGTTGGACTCAAGGTGCCGCGGGCCGGCTGGGCCACTTGGCGCGCAGGGCGGCGAGTTCGCTTCGGGTGATATTCAGGATGCCTCCGTGGCGCTTTTCGCCGGCGCCAAACGAATAGGCGTCGGACGGGAGCAGCTTGAAGCCGCTCGGGTCGTCGAAGTTCGTGATTACGACCGGAAAATATCCCCCCTTGCCGGGTTTGTCGACGAGGAGGGCCCACTTCTGCTCATGGTTGAACTGGAAGAAAGCCGGGCCCTCGACCTGTCGGCCGGTGTAGCCGAGGCGGGCAAGGTCGCCGATGCGCTCCCACGTGCCGGTGAGGGAATCGGCACCTTCGATCGGGATCTGGGTGTCGCGAGAGGCGCGGTAATAACGGTGCTTCTGTCCCTTCACCTCGATGATCTGCGTGTCGATGATGTCGCCGGCGTTCACCCCGGAGCCGTTGCGCTCGATGTAGAGCTCGGGCGGGGTGAAGGAGTGAAAATCCTTGGTGCGGGCGGCCCAGATGCGGGCCTCGCGCACGCCGTCGCGCGGGGAGATCGTGGCCCAGTAAACGAAGTAGTCGTGCGTGTTCGTGTCGTAGATCGCCTCGGGAGCCCAGGCGCAGCCGGCCTCGGGGATCGCGCCGGCCACGTCGACCATCCAGGGAGCGGACCAGTTCACGAGGTCGGTCGATTCCCAGAAGACGAGCGAGGTGCTGCCGTGGGAGCGGGCGGCGTTCCAGCCTTTGCCGTTGGCGATGCGGAGATCGGTGGCGAGCAGGTAGAATTTTTTCCCGTCGGACGAACGGATGATCGAGGGGTCGCGCACGCCTTTGTCGCCGATAGCGGAGACAAGGACGGGCTCGGAGTTGTTCAGATCATTCCAGTGGAGGCCGTCCTCGCTCACCGAGAAGTAGAGCTGCTCGCCGAGCTCGGACTGGCCGGTGAAGTGGACCAACAAATACGCGCTCGCCGATTCGGAAGGGGCGGCGGCGCAGGTGGCGCCGCCCGCGAAGACGAGAGCGGCGAGGGTCGTGCAGGCGGAGAGCAGGCGGATAACGGGGGAAAGAGAGAGCATGGGCGAGGAGAATGCTTATTGGATGGGACGGGTGTAGGTGCCATCCGGGACGGGATCGCCGAAGTCGGGAAAGCCGTCCTTGCGCCAGCGGATGACCTGGGCGCGGGTGGCGCGGTCGGGGTTGGTGAGCGAGTCGCCCCGGATCTTTTCGTAGTTGCGGGCGTGATACACGAGGATGTCGGTCTTGCCGTCGGGGGTGGTGGTGAAGCTGTTGTGGCCGGGACCGAAAACCGAGGCGGCGGAGTCGGTCTTGAGGACGGGCTCGGGGAGCTTGGTCCAGGAGGCGGAGTCGAGGAGGTCGGCGTTGGCGTTGGCGTAGATCAGGCCGAGGCAGTAGTTGGCGTCGGTGGCGCTGGCGGAATAGGTGATGAAAACGCGACCGTTTTTGATCAACACGGCCGGGGCTTCGCAGACCGCGGGGCCGCGACGTTCCCACTCGCGGTCGGGACGGGCGAGAAGGGTGATCTTGCCGGTGAGGGAGAGGGGCGTGTCCATCCGGGAGATGTAGATGTTGGTGCCCTTGACGCCGTTTTCGGCCTGCGCCCAGACGAAGTAGCGGACGCCGCGATGTGCGAACGTGGTGCCATCGAGGCTGAAGGACTCCCAGCCGAGTTTGATGCGGCCGCGTTCGATCCAGTCGTCAGCCAAAGGATCGCGGCCGGCGCATTCGAGGACGTAGGGACGGATGGCCCACTTGTTCTCGGCCGCGCCGGCGGTGAAATAGACATACCACTTGCCGTCGATGAAGTGGATTTCCGGAGCCCAGATGTGGGCTCCCATGGGGCCGCGGTCGTGTTTGCGCCAGATGACCTTGGGCTCGGCGGTGGAAAGATCGCCGAGGGTGCGGGCGCGGCGCAGCTCGATGCGGTCGTATTCGGGGACGGTGGCGGTGAGATAATACCAGCCGTCGGTGTGGAGAAAGACCTGTGGATCGGCCCGCTGCGGGACGATGGGGTTGGTCCAAGACAAGGGCGTGGAGGCCGGGGCCACGGTGGAGCCGGAGGCGAACGCCGAGCAGGCGAGCAGGGCGGCGGCGATGATGATGGGGAACGGGCGCATGTGAATGGGAGTGGTTAATGAGCCGGGATCAGGGGTGGGACGGTTCGAGACGGAGACCCAAAAGCCCGCCGACGCGGCCTTGGCCCGTGCCTTGGAAGCGCAGGGTGAGATTTTGCTGGCCGGTGAGCGACTCGGGCGGGAGTGGGTAGGTGACCTCGATCATTTTGCCCGGCTGGAGGCCTTCGAGTTTTTGCGTGGCGACGACCACGCCGTTGACGACGACATCGAAGCTGCGGTCGCGGTCGCCGCCCCAGTAGGTGCAGATCAGGACGGGCTTGGGCGTGGTCGGCAACGCGAGCACGTAGGAGAAGGCTCCGTTCGGGGCGGCGTCGCGCCACGCATGGTTGGCAACGCGTCCGGTCGTGCTTTGTTCCGCCGAGAGGTCGTGGGCGCGCTCGGAGTCGGCGTCGCCGATGATGACGCGATCAAGCACCGAGGCATCGCTGGCGGCCGGGGCATTCGCAGCGGGGGTGGTGGCGGATGCCGAGGGCGCCGGGGCGACGGTATCGGTGAGTTCCCAATAGGCCGAATAACGCTCGTGGTGCACGGCATAGAGCGGCTGGAATACGATCCCGGTGGCGGGGCCGGCGTCGTGCGCCTTGAACGTAAGGGTGGCGGCATCGGCGAGGGTCAACCAATCGGCGGGATTGGCGGAGGGGTTGACGATGGCCGGCACGGGCGAGGGCGGGAGTTTGAGGTGGGCGTCTTTGTCGGCGAAGTCGTTGGGCATGCCTTCGCGGCCGAGGCGGCCGGCGAGCAGGAGCGGGCCATAGAAGACGGAGACCATCGAGGGGGCGTCCTTGGCCCGTTCGAGACGGAGCGCGGCCGGGAGCTTGAGGGTGACGACGTCGCCGGTTTTCCAGACGCGTTTCACGGAAAGGTGGCTGGAGGGCTTGGCGGTGACGGATTGCGGGCGGCCGTTGACGGACAGCTCGACGGGGCCGGACAACCAGCCGGGGACGCGGAGGAACAGGGTGGCCTCGGAGGCTCGGGTGGCGCGCGTGACGGTCAGGCGAACGGTGTCGGTGAAGGGCGGAAAACCCTCCTGTTTGAGCACGAGGCCTTGGGCGGCCCAGTCGAGCGTGGACGGGATGTAGAGATCCACCCAGAGCTGGCCGGGGCGCTGGAAGTAGATGCCTTCGTTGTAGCGGGCGGTGTTCTCGATGCCCGAGCCCACGCAGCAATGGGTGCCGTTGAGATAGGTGCGGAAGTCGCCGTGAAGAGGCGTGAAATACGTCATCGCGCCAGTGTCGGGGGCGATGGTGGCGAGGAGGTGGTTGTAGAGGGCGCGCTCGAAGTAGTCGGCGTAGTCGGCGCGGTCCGGCGCGCGTTCAATGAGGCGCGCGGTGAGCTTCAGCATGTTTTGGGTGTTGCAGCTTTCGGCGGTCGTGGCCGGGAGACGTTTGCCGCTGTCGATGGACGGGCCGGCCTCGACGTCGGGGCCGTCGAACCACTCCTTGTAGGAATTGCCGCCGATAACGAAGGAGTGGTGGCGGGTGATGATCTCCCAGGCGTTTGCCGAGGCGCGGGCGTCGGTGGCGTCGCCGGTGACGTTGGCGTAGCGGGCGATGCCGGCCAACTGGGCGACGTGGGTGTTGGAGTGGAGGGATTTTAAGCGGTCCTCGTTGGCGGCGAGCGGGTCGATCAGCCAAGGGCGATTGAAGAGAGCGGCGAGTTCGAGATGCTTTTTGTCACCGGTGATCGAATACAGCTCGGTGAGCACGTCGGCCATGCCGCCGAACTCGGTCTGCGGATTGCGGCTGCGATCCGTGCGGAACATGCGCTCGATTTTGTCCGGCGGCAGGGCGAAGAGGCGTTTCTGGAGGCAGCCCGACATTTTCAAGGCGACGTCCAGGGCCTGCTTGTCGCCGAGGTAATGATGGGCGTCCACGAGGCCGGCCATGATCTTGTGGATCGTGTAGTAGGGCACGACCACGCCACCCGCGCTCTTGGAGGTCCCCTCCTGCCAGTCGAGAGCGACGGATGAAAAGGCGGCGAGATAGCCGTCCTGGTTCAAGGCCTGCTGGCATTTGGCCAGTTCGGCGACGAGGTAGAGGGCTTTCTTGCGAAAGGAATCGTCACCGGTGGCGACCGCCATGCGGGAGGCGGTGGAGAGGTAGTGGCCGGCCATGTGTCCCCGGATGAACCCGCTATCCCAGCCGCCGTAGCCGGCGGTGATTCCGGCGGGTTGGGGCAGGCCAGCCAGCTTGCGGTATTCGAAGAGCAGACGATCGGGATCGAGCTGGCCGACGTAGCCGGTGCGATGCAATTCCTGCCGGTCATAGACCGGGCTGCCCGGGAGCAGGCGTACCTGGGAGGCGTCGACCATCTCGACAGAGCTGGTGGCTGTTTCCGCGCGGGAGGCACCAGCCAGGAAAGACGACAGAAGGCCGGCGGCGGCCCCCAAGCAGAAGCGGAGGGATATGGGCATGGCGGACGGAACCAGGGGCGGCGCGTGCGGCGGGAGTGTCACTCCCGCCGCAGCGCGACCGGTTGTTTAAAGGCGGAGCGAAACCTTGCTGCCGCTGTAGCGCAGCTCGGAGGTCTTGGTCGCCGGTTCGAGGCCGGTGGCCTGATCGGGAGTCACCACAATAACCTTGAACACGCGATTCACGTTCATCCCGGGGAAGTTTCCACGAAGATTGTCGATCGTGAGAGTGCGGCTCTTGTCGTTCCAAGTGATCGGAATCACCGAGAATTTGCCCTTTTCATAGTCCCAGCCCTCGCCGGCGTCCTCGTAGAACTGATACGAGCCGTCGGCTCCCGGATAAACGCGCAGCTCGATGGGAGCGGCGGGTTTCTCGCCGGAGTATTGCACGCGGGGGCCGAGCGGCAGGATCGAGCCGGCTTTCACGAAGAGCGGGGTGCGCGACAGGGGAGCTTCGGCCTTGATGGTCTGTCCGCCGGACTGCGGACGGCCGCTCCAGAAGTCGATCCACGAAGAGTTTTCGGGCAGGTAGACATCCACGGTTTTGGCGGCGTCGGTCACGGGCGCCGATTCGGGGCCGTAGAGCATGGGCGCGAGCACGGGCGCGATCATGAGTTCGTCGCCGACCATGAACTGGGTCTTGAGGTCGTGGGTCTTGGCATCCTCCGGGAATGCGAAGGCGACGGGACGAATCCAGGAGGCGTTTTGACGGGAGACACATCCGTTCACGGAGTAGAGGTGCGGTAGCAGGCGGTAGCGGAGATCGATGGTGTCGATGATGGCATCGTAGAACGGCGTGCCGGGCTCGCCGAAGCGCCAAGGCTCGCGCGGGGTGTCGGTGCCATGGCTGCGGAACATGGGAAGAAAGGTTTCGAACTGCAGCCAGCGGGTATAGAGTTCGCGATAGCCGAGGTCCCTCACGCCGCCGTTGAAGCGGCCGTTCCTGAACCACTGCGCCCCCTTGCCCACGAAGAAGCCGGCGGTGTCCGTGGTGATGTAGGGGTGGCCGGCGGCGCTGATGCTCTGCACGGAGACCACTTCCTTGGCGAGGCTTTCCCAACTGGCCGAGATGTCGCCGGTCCAGAGCACCGAGCCGGTGCGCTGGCTGCCGGCGTAGCCGGAGCGGGTGAGGTTGAGCACGCGGCGATCCGGGGACGACTTGCGCGAGTTTTCATAGATGCCGGTCGAGTCTTCGAGCGCGTAGGCGTTGAGGAGCTGCGGATCGATGATCTTGGCGAGGGCGGCGATGTTTTTCTCATCCGCGTCCGCCGGGCGGGTCTGGCCGGTCCAGTCGGCGTTTTCCGGCTCGGTCGAGTCGCACCACCAGGAGTCGATGCCGTGACGGCCGAGGATTTTCCAGATGGAGTTCCAATAAACCTCGCGGGATTTCCGATCGAATGAGTTCAAGAAGGACGTGCCGGCGAGCGTGTGGCCGCCCTCGGCGAGAGCCTTGCCGGCCGTGGATGCCGGACTGGGGTTCGGCCAGATCGAGATCATCACGCGGGTGTTCTGGTCGTGGATCGCCTTGGTCATCGCGGCGATGTCGGGGTAGGCTTGCGGATCGGGATCGCCGCCCCACTGGCCGTGGATCCAGTAGTTCCAGTCTTGCACGATGACATCGAGCGGGATCTTGCGCTGGCGGAATTCCTTCACCGTCGAGACGAGTTCCTCCTGCGACCGGTAGCGTTCCTTCGACTGCACGTAGCCGAAGGCCCAGCGGGGCAGCATCGTCGCCGCGCCGGTGAGCTGGCGATAGCCCGCGACCGCTCCGTCCATGCCGCCGCCGGCGATGAAGTAATAGTCGAGGTCATCGATCACGTCGAACTCCAGCGAGCCGCCCTGCGCTCCGTCCTTGAAGGTCATCGCGGAATAGGCGTCGAAGAGCAGGCCATAGCCGCGCGTGGAGACCAGCGACGGGACCAGGATGCGCAGGTTGTGCTGATAGAGCCGCTTGGTCTTGCCGCGCAGATTGAGGTCGGAGGTTTCGTCGAAGCCGAGTCCGTAAAGCGCCTCGTCGTCGGCGAAGCGGAACCTGACCCCGCCTTTCCACGCGTCGCGGTCTTTTTTCTGGATGTATCTGCCGGCGATCTCGCGTTCGCCGTCCACGGTTTGCACTTTCCTCACCGAAGCGGGATCGGCGACGGACTTGATGACCTCGGTTCGTTCAAGCCAGCGCGGCTGCGCGGCGTCCTCGGTGCCGAGCTGCTTGCCGTTCGGGTCGAAGTAGGAAACCGCGCCGGTCGCCCGGTCCACGCGGACGCTGAGTTTGGCGGAACGCAGTTCGACATACGCGGAGCCGGCGGTGTCCTTGACGACAATCTTGCCGGGTTTCTCGTTCACGGGAACGCGCATGAGGCTGGGCGTGTTGGAGAAACCCGGGTTCTCCGTGGAGCGAACGCGCGCGATGCGGTCGGTCACGAACTCGATTTGCAGCAGCCCGTCGTCCGTCTTGAATTCGGCTCCGGCGGGCGAGGACTTCACCGTTTTGATGGATGCCTGGGCAACCGTGAACGGGGAGAAGAGGAGCGGGACGGCGAAGATGGCCGAGGAGATTTTCATGGGTGGTTTTAAGAGGCGAGGGCCAAATGGACGGCATCGCTTGGGGTGCGCCCGGGAGCGGCTGCGCGATGCTAAGTCGAAAAGGAATCCGGGCGCGCGAGTCGGAGACGAGCGCGCCCGGAGGGATGGCTGAGGGTTTACTTGAGCGTGATCTTGAAGACGATGCCGGCGTCGGAGGCGGGCTTCGCGGAGGCCGGGGTCACGACGAGCGCGTCGGCGTCGGCGGACCAGGTGATGGTCTGGTTGGAGCCGAGCTGTTCGATCTTGGCGACGGGGCGGTCGAGCAGACCGGCGGTCTTGCCGAGGGATTTGAGGGAGACGGCGCCGGAGGGCAGGCCGCAGACGATCGCGTAGAGGGTCTTGCCGTCCTTGGACGCGGTGTAGCGGATGTCCTCTGCACCGAAGGGCTTGCCTCTGCCTTCATTGAAACCTTGGCCCGAGAGGGCGTTGCCGGCGCTGGCGGGGCCTTCGCCGAAGGTCTTCCACGGACGAGTGCTGTAGATGGACTCGCTGTTTACGGTCATCCAAGCGGCGATGCCTTCGAGGACCTTCTCTTCTTTTTCATCGATGGAGCCGTCGCCGCGCACGGGGACGTTGAGCAGGAGGTTGCCGTTTTTGCTCACGATGTCGGCGAGCATGTGGACGACGGTCTTGGCGCTCTTGTAGTTGTTTCGATTGTATTCCGCCCGGCTGTAGTGCCAGCCGCCGATGCAGGTGTCGGTCTGCCAGGCGAAGGGCAGGATGGAGTTGGGGACGCCTCGCTCGATGTCCCAGACGAGGGCCTTGCGCTGGTCCTCGGTGAGGATCTTGCCGAAGAGCACGCCGGCTCCTACTCCTTTGCGCTTGAGGTTCGTGTTGTAGAAGTCGGCGGCGATCTTCAGGCCGGCGTCGGAGACGGGCCAGAGGGGCAGCGTGGTGTCGTCGAAATAGAGGAGGTCGGGCTGATACTTTTTAATCAGGTCGACGGTGCGGTTGTAGAACTTGTCGCAATACGCCTGATCGGGCTGGCTCACGCCTTTGCTCCAGTTCCAGCGGGCGTGGACGGAATTGGCGCTCTCGAAGCCGGGGCTGGGGGTGTGGCGCTGTTCATAGAGATCCTGCGGGTCGAGGCCGTCCCACCACTTGCCCTTGCCGTCGGCCTTGGTGAGTTTGCCGTCGTAGGGAACGCCGGCCTTGGGGCCGTCTTTATCGGCGCCCTGCGCGGTTTCATACCAGGACCAGGCATGGCTGGCGTGCACGCTGACACCGAAGGGCAGACCCTGGGCTCGGGCCGCCTTTGCCCATTCGCCAATGATGTTTTTCTTCGGACCGACCGCGACGGAGTTCCACGGCTGATATTTGGAGTCCCACATGTCGAGGTTGTCGTGGTGGTTGGCCATGGCGAAGAAGTATTTCGCGCCGACGCGCTTGTAGAGGGCCACGAGCTTCTGGGGCTCCCATTTGTCGGCCTTCCACGCATGGATGACATCCTTGAAGCCGAATTCGGAAGGATGGCCGAATTTTGCCACCTGCGTTTTGTATTGATAGTGGCCTTGCACATACATGTGGCGCGCATACCAATCGCCATCCTCGGCCTCGCATTGCGGTCCCCAATGGGCCCAGATGCCGAACTTGGCATCGCGGAACCAGTCGGGGACTTCGTATTGCGAGAGCGACCCCCAGGTGGGCTGGAACTTGCCCGGGGCGATCGGTTCGGCGCGGGTGTCGACGATGACGGCGGGCTTCGCGTCACTTGGGATGGAATCCGCAGCGTGGACGTGACTGCCGAGGCACAGGGTGCCAAGCAAGCCAAGGATATAGGCGGTTTGTTTTTTGTTCATGGAAGAGTGGGTTGATGAACCGGGATCAGGGAGGAGACGAACGCGCGCCAAGAGGAAGAGCTGAGGGTTTACTTGAGCGCGATCTTGAAGACGATGCCGGCGTCGGAGACGGGCTTGGCAGAGGCCGGGGTGACGGTGAGGGCGTCGGCGTCGGCGGACCAGGTGATGGTCTGGTTGGCACCGAGCTGTTCGATCTTGGCGACGGGGCGGTCGAGCAGGCCGGCGGTCTTGCCGAGGGATTTGAGGGAGACGGGGCCGGAGGGCACGCCGCAGACGATCGCGTAGAGGGTCTTGCCGTCCTTGGACGCGGTGTAACGGATATCCTCGGCGGTGAAGGGCTTGCCTTCTTTCAGGTCGCCGGATGCGCCGGCGCTGGCGGGGCCTTCGCCGAAGGTTTTCCAGGGGCGGGTGGCGAAGATGGACTCCTTGTTCACTTCCATCCAGTCGCCGATGCTTTCGAGGACCTTGACTTCCTTGTCGTCGATAGAGCCGTCGCCGCGGACGGGGACGTTGAGCAGGAGGTTGCCGTTCTTGCTCACGATGTCGGCCAGCATGTGGACGACGGTCTTGGCGCTCTTGTATTGGCCTTTTTCGTATACGCTACGCTCGTAGTGCCAGCCGCCAATGCAGGTGTCGGTCTGCCAGACATAGGGACGGATGGAGCCGGACATGCCGCGCTCGATGTCCCAGATGATGGCCTTGCGCTGGTCCTCGGTGAGGATCTTGCCGAAGAGCGCGCCGGCGCCGACGCCTTTGCGCTTGAGGTTGGTGTTATAGAAGTGGGCAGCGATTTTGAGGCCGGCGTCGGAGACGGGCCAGAGGGGGAGGGCGGTGTCGTCGAAGTAAAGCAGGTCGGGCTGATACTTGTTAATCAGGTCCATCGTGCGGTTGTAGAATTTCTCGCAGTAGGCCTGGTCGGGCTGGGTGACGCCGCTCCAATGCCACAGCCCGTGAATCGCGTTGGCATTCCCGAAATTCGGGGCGGGTTTGTGATCCTGGGCGTAGAGATCCTGGGGATCGAGGCCATCCCACCACTTGCCCTTGCCGTCGGCCTTGGTGAGCTTGCCGTCGTAGGGCACGCCGGCTTTGGGTCCGTTTTTGTCGGCACCTTGGCAGGTTTCATACCAAGACCAGGCGTGGGAGGCGTGGACACTGACGCCGAAGGGCAGGCCCTGGGCGCGCGCGGCCTTGGCCCAGCCGGCGATGATGTCTTTCTTCGGGCCGAGCGCGACCGAGTTCCACGGCTGATACTTCGAGTCCCACATGTCGAAGTTGTCGTGATGGTTGGCCATCGCGAAAAAGTATTGCGCGCCGACCCGTTTGTAGAGGGCCACGAGCTTCTCGGGCTCCCACTTGTCGGCCTTCCACTCGTGGATCACGTCCTTGAAGCCGAATTCGGAGGGATGGCCATATTTCGCCAGGTGCGCTTTGTATTGGCCGTGGCCTTCGATATACATGTGACGCGCATACCAGTCGCCAGACTCGGGCTGGCATTGCGGCCCCCAGTGCGCCCAGATGCCAAACTTCCGGTCGCGGACCCACTCGGGGACCTCGTATTGCTCGAGGGATTGCCAGGTGGGCTGGAATTTGCCGGGCGCGACCGGCTCGACGGCGGTGGAAACGATCACCGAAGGCTTCAAATCGCTGGGAATCGGGCCGAGGGCGGCGTGAGCGTCCAGAGACAGCGCACCGGCTATGGCTAGGATGAGACGGTGGTTTTTCACAATAAATTACAGAGGGTCAGGAGGTTTGGTGCGACCGGAGGGAACGGGCCGGTGTCGCGCTGCGCGATCATGGTCGAGCGTATGGATTTTGTGACTGAGAGGCGCCGTCCGGGACAGGATCGCCAAATTCGGGAAAGCCGTCCTTGCGCCAGCGGATGACCTGGGCGCGGGTGGCGCGGTCGGGGTTGGTGAGGGAGTCGCCCCGGATCTTCTCGTAGTTTCGGGCGTGATACACGAGGATGTCGGTCTTGCCGTCGGGGGTGGTGGTGAAGCTGTTGTGGCCGGGGCCGAAAACCGAGGCGGCGGGGGCGGTCTTGAGGACGGGCTGGGGGAGCTTGGTCCAGGAGGCGGAGTCGAGGAGGTCGGCTTTTTCGTCGGCGTAGATCAGGCCGAGGCAGTAGTTGGCGTCGGTGGCGCTGGCGGAATAGGTGATGAAAACGCGACCGTTTTTAATCAACACGGCCGGAGCTTCGCAGACCGCGGGGCCGCGGCGTTCCCATTCGTGATCGGGACGGGCGAGGAGGGCGATCTTGCCGGTGAGGGACAGCGGGGTATCCATCCGGGAGATGTAGATGTTGGTGCCCTTGGTGCCATTTTCGGCCTGTTGCGCCCACACGAAGTAGCGGACGCCTCGATGCGCGAAGGTGGTGCCGTCGAGGCTGAAGGATTCCCAGCCGAGTTTGATGCGGCCGCGTTCGATCCAGTTGTCAGCCAAAGGATCGCGGCCGGCGCATTCGAGGACGTAGGGGCGGATGGCCCACTTGTTCTCGGCCGCGCCGGCGGTGAAATACACATACCACTTGCCGTCGATGAAGTGGATTTCCGGAGCCCAGATGTGGGCTCCCATGGGGCCGCGGTCGTGTTTGCGCCAGATGACCTTGGGCTCGGCGGTGGAAAGATCGCCGAGGGTGCGGGCGC